>Ga0247822_10002687_pt1 | contig 11425 bp, 8 predicted proteins | sample 13C_Cellulose_Da_FD_192423 | JGI IMG/M metagenome (GOLD analysis project Ga0247822, IMG submission 192423) | Soil microbial communities from agricultural site in Penn Yan, New York, United States - 13C_Cellulose_Day30 | ecosystem: Environmental > Terrestrial > Soil > Agricultural land | place...
TCCCCGTTCACCTGCTTCTCCAGCACGGTCCCGACGCAGTCGATGTGGCCGCTGACGAAGTGGCCGCCGATCGGGTCGCCGGCGCGGAGGGCGCGTTCGAGGTTCACGCGGCCCCCGACCGCGAGGCCGCCCAGGACGGTCTTCGCGAGTGTCTCCGGCCCGGCCTGGAACGCGAACGACTCGCCATCGCGCGATACGACCGTCAGGCACGCGCCGTTCACCGCGACGCTTTCGCCCATCTCCAGTTTCGGCCCCATCGCGTCTGTGATGGTTAGCGTACGCCCGCCGTGCCCGTCGTCCGCGACCGAGCGAACCGTTCCGAGTGACTGAACAAGTCCGGTGAACATTGGGAACCGCGTCGGGTCGGGGCGAACACACAGCACATGTCATGATAGCAACCCGAGCGTGTGACGCATGGTGCCGTGACTCGGGTTGCTGTTACGTGTGGGCACAGAGTAACGTTTTCCCCGTCGCCCGACACACCCGGAGCATCTGAATGCGTTGTGCGCTTCGCCTCGCCACGCCCGTTCTCGCCCTGCTCGTCCTCCCGCAACTCGCCTCCGCCGGCCCGATCACGTGGGAGTACAAGACCCGGCTGATCTACGACCAGGACTACGGATCGAAGTTCACGGTCGCCCTGATGCCCGGCGAACGGACCTCGACCGCCCCGGGCGACTACTATCAGATCACATTGCTCGGCTCGACCGGCGTGGCCCGCCCCGACCCGGGCTCCTACGAAGTGCGGTATGGGTTCACAGTCGAGGTCGCGGTGACCGACGTCGCCTCCGGGGAGCAAAACACCCTCGCCTTCGACGGGTGGTACGTCTCCCACTGGACGTATCTCGATTCGGAGCGAGACAACCCCGAAGTGTGGCGGTGGGACTACGAGTATTCCGGCTTCGGCGACCCGCACAACGGGCGGACGCTGGAACTCGGCGGGAATCTCTACACCGTCCGAGCGTCCGGGGGCGGGACCGGCGTGATGCCGTTCGGCGAGTTGACCGTCAGCATCGACCCGATCGCCACGCCTGAACCGGGCACGTTGGCACTGGCGGGGCTTGGCCTGTGTGGGTTAGGTGTGGTGCGGCGGTTGCGACGAGCGTGAAGTGAGGATGCCGGCGGCCGGCCAGGATACGCTGGCCGGCCGCCTTGGCAATGATCAGTACCGGTAGTGGTCCGACTTGTACGGACCTTCCTTCGGAACGTGGATGTACGCGGCCTGCTCCGGCGTCAGCTCGGTGAGCTGAACGTTCAGCTTCTTGAGCTGCAACCGGGCGACGTGCTCGTCGAGCTTCTTGGGCAGGACGTACACGCCCACGGGGTACTTCGCGTTGTGCTGCCAGAGTTCGATCTGCGCGAGGGTCTGGTTCGCGAACGACGAACTCATGACGTACGACGGGTGACCCGTGCCGCAACCGAGGTTCACCAAGCGGCCCTTCGCGAGCAGGATGATCCGCTTGCCGTCCGGGAAGATCACGTGATCGACCTGCGGCTTGATCTCCTCCCAGCGGTAGTCTTCGAGCGACGCGACGTCGATCTCGTTGTCGAAGTGGCCGATGTTGCACACGATGGCGTTGTTCTTCATCGCCTTCATGTGGTCGTGCGTGATGACCCGGAAGTTGCCGGTGGTCGTCACGAAGATGTCGGCCTTGTCCGCGGCGTACTCCATCGTCACGACGCGGTAGCCTTCCATCGCGGCCTGAAGCGCGCAGATCGGGTCGATCTCCGTCACCCACACCTGGGCCGAGAGCGCCCGGAGCGCCTGCGCCGAGCCCTTGCCCACATCGCCGTATCCGGCGACGACGGCGATCTTGCCCGCGATCATCACATCGGTCGCGCGCTTGATGCCGTCCACCAGCGACTCGCGGCAGCCGTACAGGTTGTCGAACTTCGACTTGGTGACCGAGTCGTTAACGTTGATGGCGGGGAACTTCAGCTCGCCACGCTTGTGCATCTGGTAAAGCCGGTGGACGCCTGTGGTCGTCTCTTCCGTCACGCCCTTCACGGCCGCGAGGCGTTCGGAGTACCAGCCCGGCTGCGCCGCGACCCGCTTCTTGATGGCAGCGAAGAGGATACGCTCCTCCTCGCTGCCCGGCTTGTCGAGGACGTGGATGTCCTTTTCCGCGCGGGCGCCGAGGTGCAGCAGCAGGGTCGCGTCGCCGCCGTCGTCGAGGATCATGTTCGTGAACCCGCCGTCGGCCCACTCGAAGATCTTGTGGGTGTAGTCCCAATATTCGGCGAGCGTCTCGCCCTTGTAGGCGAACACGGGGATGCCGGCGGCGGCGATGGCGGCGGCGGCGTGGTCCTGCGTCGAGAAGATGTTGCACGACGCCCAGCGGACCTCCGCCCCGAGCGCCTTGAGTGTCTCGATCAGGACGGCCGTCTGAATGGTCATGTGGAGCGAGCCGGTGATGCGCGCGCCCTTGAGGGGCTGCCGCGCGGCGTACTCCTCGCGGATGGCCATGAGGCCGGGCATCTCAGTCTCCGCGATGGCGATCTCGCGGCGGCCCCAGTCGGCGAGCTTGATGTCGGCGACGTGGTAGTCGGTGAAGGTGGCAGTTTTTTGTGCAACGGTAGACACGTTCAAAGTCTCCTCAACAATGAACGGGCGCCGTTGCACGGTAGTGATCCGCCCCCGCGAGCCTGGCAAGTACGCCCGTGCGTCCCGTTGCAGCGCCCCTCGCGCGGGGTGGTGGTTGGCTGATTGGCTCTAGGCAGGGCCTCGTGAGTGAACTCGTGACAGTATTCTTAGCAAGCCGGGTGGACCGCGGGCAAGCTCACCCGACGATTATCGGCGTCGCGACGGGGCCACTTCAGAGGAGTCGGCACACTCCGTGTGCCGACTCCTGTCAGAATAACGTCGCCTTTGGCTTCCCCAGACCGGCAACGTACTCGTAATACCCCGCCAGTCGGAACTTCTTCGCGGTGTTCTCACTCGACATGTACCGCACGGTGCCGAAGACCTTACGCTCGGGCGGCCACGGGCGGTCGAACAAGCCGAAACACCAGTGGATGCCCGTGTAGGAGTTCGGGTCGCGTCCGTCGAGCGCGTACTTGTTGTTGAGGTGCTCAAGAATCGCGTAGGCCTCGGCCGGCGTCTTCGCCCACTCCAGCACCTTCTTGCCCCACAGCATCCGCATGTAGTTGTGCATGCGGCCGGTCGCGACGAGTTCGCGCTGCGCCGCGTTCCAGAGTTCGTCGTGCGTGTCGGCGTTCTCGAGCTCGTCGGGGCGGTAGAGGTGCGTCCGCGCGTCGGCTTCGTGCCGCTTCAGCGTCGCCTTTGCCCAGTCCGGCAGCACCACGTTGAGAGTGTGCTCACCTCCGGGCGAGAAGTCAAATGTCTCGAAGTTGAACTGCGGCCGCTCGTCCGTGCCCGATTGCCAACTCGGGTTTTCTCGACTCCCGACTCCCGACCCCCGACCCTTCGCGAAGTGCCACTGATACCCGGTGTCGCGCCAGGTGACGGCCTCGTCGAGGAAACTGTTTACGTTCGCGTCGCGAGTGAAGAAGTCCTCGCGTTTCCCCTTCGCATTCAGGTTGATCTGGTCCGTTACCCAATCCGACCCGAGCACGGCCTCCGCGACTTCCTGAATCGCGATGTGCCCGAAGTGCAGGTATGGGCTGAGACCGCTGGCCGCGGTGCGCCGCGGGTCGTCTGGGTTGTTGCGGCCGTTCGCGTAAGTCGCGAGTTTCTCGGCCACGAACTCGCGGAGTCTCTCGCGGCCCGCGAGACTCCCGCCCTCCGTCTCCGACACCGCGGGGACGGTCTGATCCACGGGGAGGTCCGCGACGAACTTGGCGATGTCCTGCTTCGCGTCCCACGGCATGAACGGCGGGTCGATCTTCCCCTTCGCGACCTTCGGGATGTCCGGCTCGCTCGCGGCGCGGTGCCGCCACGCCTCCGCGAAGTGCTTGTGCAGCCGGTGCCGCAGGTGTGCCGCGGCCGATACCGCTTCGCCGAGCATCGCGAGCGGGACGACGCTGTTGCCATCGACGGCGATGACCGTGACCTCGCTCCTGGCCGCGAGTGCCCGGTTGTGTGCGGGGACGATGAACGCGGGGTAGTCGTCGGTCACGATCGCGCACGCGTCGGCCGCGAGTTTCTTCACCAGTCCGCGGCCCGCGTCGTACGGCGTCTCGACGAACGGCCAGTAATTCAGCCCGACTTTCTTCGCTGCGGCCGCGTTGTCGCGCATGCCTTGAAGGATGAACGTGTGCAGCCGCGCGCTGGCCCACGGGTAATTGAGCTTGAGCGCCTCGTACACGACGAGCGGCTTCTGCCACTCGGCTGCGAGGCGAATCGCGTGGTCGAGGGCGTGGTTCGCGTGGAACCGTCGGAACATCTGCATCCAGTAGAGGACGTACTTCCCGCGGGAGTTGGGGGGGCGGTCGTTTGCGTGGCGGACGCGGGCGTCGTTGAACGTGTTCATCGGCCCTATAGTAGTCCGCATGCCCGAGCCAGTTCTCGAAGTCGTGGATGTTCGCAAGCGGTTCGGCCCGAACGTCGCGCTCGCGGGCGTGTCGCTCGCGGTCGAACCGGGCGAACTGTTCGGCCTGCTCGGCCCGAACGGGGCCGGGAAGACGACGCTCATCTCGATTCTGTCGGGGCTGACCAACGCGGACGGCGGCGGGGTCCGGCTGTTCGGCGAACGCTTCGATCGCTCGCGTCGCGACCTGCGGCGACTGGTCGGCATCGGCACACAGGATCTCTCGATCTACCCCGATCTCACGGCCCGCGAGAATCTCGCTTTCTTCGGCAAGCTGTACGGTCTGAGCGGGAACACGCTCGAATCGCGAGTGGACGAGACCCTCGCGGCTGTGGGGTTAACCGAGCGAGCGAACGATCGCGCCGGCACATTCTCCGGCGGCATGAAGCGCCGCCTGAACCTCGCGGCCGCGGTGGTGCATGGGCCGAAACTCCTGTTCCTCGACGAGCCGACGACGGGGGTCGATCCGCAGTCGCGAAACCACATCTTCCGGCACGTGAAGGCGCTGAACGCGGCCGGGATGACGGTCGTCTACACCAGCCACTACATGGAAGAAGTGCAAGCGCTCTGCAAGCGTATCGCGATCCTCGACGGCGGCACGCTCCGCGCGTGCGACACGCTCCCGAATCTACTGAACACGCTCGACCGTCGCGTGCGGTTCCGGTTCGCGGCCCCCGTCGCGGGGTTCGAGAACCACCTCACGGAATTGCCCGGCGCGATAAAGGTGACCGCGACCGAGTCCGGCTTCGACGTGACGACTGACTCGATCCCTGAGCTTTTGCCGCGCGTGATGGCCCTCGCGGCCGAACGCGGAGCGACGATCGCCGCGATCGAACCCCGCGAGCCGACGCTCGAACGCGTCTTCCTGCACCTGACGGGGCGCGAACTGCGAGATTAGTGTGAGTAACTAGTGCGAGTGTGAGTGGAAAACCAAAACCCTGCCTGCTCACCTCTTCTGCTTTTACTCACACTCACACGAACCACTCAGACCGTCTATGCCCATCCTCACGCTCGCCGCGAAAGACCTCCGCTTGCTCCTCCGCGACGCGCGGAGCGCGGTCATTCTCTTCGTCACGCCGCTGGTGCTGATTCTGGTGCTCGGGCTTGCGCTGGGCGAAGGATTCGGCGAGAAGCCCGACGAACGGTTGCGTATCTCGGTCGTGAATCTCGATCGCGGACTAACGACGAAGCAGGCGTTCCCCGAAAAGCCGTGGTCGGATGTCGTCATTGACGACCTGAGCGCGACGCAGGACATCCGGTTGGAGGTGATCCCCACGCGCGAAGAGGCCGAGCGACTGGTCGCGCGCGGGAGTCGCGCCGCGGTGCTGGTCTTCGAGCCGGACTTCTCGGAGCGGATGAACCGAACCTCGTTCCTCACACACGACACCCCGCCGCCGATCAACCCGCTCGGCCGCGACGGCGTCCGCATGGGCGATCTCGGCCTGCAACTTATCGCGGACAAAACTCAGCCGGTGTCCGCGGCGGTCATCGAGCAAGTAACCCAGGTCACACTGCTTCGCGTGGTTATCCCGTGGATGATCGGTCGCGCCTTCGAGCGAGTGGGCGACGACGCGTTCATGGCGATGGTCGCGGAACGACTGATGGCGGTGAAACCGGTCCCGCCGCAGGTGCTTCAGGAACTCGACCCGGTCGTGCAGAAACTCCTCGCGGCGCTGATGAAGGACGCGGAGTTCGCCGCGCTCATGCTGAAGGAAGTGGGCTTTCAAGATTCCCTCGTGATCGGCAAGCGCGGTCCGGAGTTCCAGCGTGTCGTCCAGAAGGCGTTTCAGAACCCGAAGATGATGGCGCGTGTGGGCAAGGAGATCGCTTTCGGCGAGGTGTTGACGCCCGCGGTACGTCGCGAGGTCGGGCCGAAGGTGCAGGACGGCGTGGCCGATCTGTTCTCGAACTACAACTTCAAGGCGAAGACCTGGGCCGACCTTGTGAAGAGTCAGTCGCGCGAGGCCAACACCGCGAGCCGCACCGAGTACCGCGACACTTCTGGCAGCGGCTTCCTCAACCGCGGTGCCGTGCGGTATCAGGTGCTCGTGCCGTCGTACACGGTCATGTTTGCGTTCTTCCTGGTGTTGAGTGTGGGCTGGCTGTTCGTCGCGGAGCGGAAGCACGGTACGCTCGCGCGATTACGGGCTGCGCCGCTGACACGCGGGCAGATCCTCATCGGCAAGTTGCTGCCGTGTCTCGTCGTGTCGCTCGCGCAGGGTTTCTTTCTGCTCGCCGCGGGGTACGTGATCTTCGGCATGACGTGGGGCACGCGACCGGATCTCCTCGTCCCGGTCGTGATCTGTACATCCGCGGCGGCCGTGGGGCTGGCCGTGTTCGTCGCGAGTATCGCGCGGACGGAGACGCAGGTCGCGGTGTACGGCACGCTCCTGGTTCTCGTCCTGGGTGGCGTGAGTGGGTCGCTGATGCCGCGTGACCTGATGCCCGAGCAGATGAAGTCCGCGAGCCTCGTCACCCCGCACGCGTGGTCGCTCGACGCGTACGCGCAACTCCTGGCGAACCCGAACCCGGACGTCGGGTTGATCGCGACCGCGTGTGGCGTGCTAATCGCGTTCGGCGCGGTCTTCACACTCCTCGCGTGGTGGCGGATGGACCTGGAGTGAGCCAATCGGCGGCGAGAGAACTTCCGAGCGACCTGGTATTCCTGCGTCGGCAACTCCCGTGTCGGATGGAGGGTGAACTGTGACCGCGGCGGACGGTCAACTCCCGCACCTGATGACATTCGCCACCGCCGCGGAACTGGGAAGTTTCACCGGAGCGGCGAAGGTTCTCGGCCTGACGCAGGCCGCGGTCAGCCAGCGCATCCAGGTTCTCGAGCGGAAACTCAAGAAGAGTCTCTTCGACCGTCGCTGCGGTGGCGTGTCGCTGACCGACGCGGGCCGAACGCTCTACGCGTTCGCGCAACAGATCGACAATCTCCACCGCGAGGCCCAGCTGGCCATCACGGGCCAGGCCCCCGCGATCGTCGGCGAATTGAACATCGCCGCGAGTTCCGTTCCCGGTGAGCACTTCCTTCCCACCCTCCTCTCGGGATTCGGTCCGAAATTCCCGCAACTCCACGTCCGCGCGACAGTCAGCGACAGTCTGGCAGTTACGCACCAAGTTGAACGCGGTGAAGTGAGTCTCGGGCTTGTGGGACGAAAGGATGAGAAACCCCATCTGGAGTTCCGCTGCATTGCCCGCGATCGGATGGTGGTGGTCGCGCCGCGTGGGCACGCCGTGTTCCGGAAGAAGCAAGCGACGGTAGATCAACTCGCTGGTTACCCGCTGATCTTGCGGGAAGTCGGGTCCGGATTGCGTCACTGTTTCGAGAAGTCCCTGGAGCGTGCAGGGCGGTCGCTGAGCGAGCTACGAGTGTCACTCGAACTCGGGAGCAACGAGGCGATCCGGGAGGCGGTCCTTCGCGGCGCGGGGCTCGCGGTTCTCTCGCTCTACTCCGTCCACAAGGAACTGGAGTCTGGTCGTCTGCGGGCGGTTCCCGTGAAGGGCGTCCGTTGTGACCGCGACATCTACGTGGTTCAGGATCGTCGCCGCGTGCTGCCACTTCCGGCGAGACTCTTTCTCGACTACCTCGAATCCAACCCACTCCCCGCGCTCGCCCCATAACCGGCGCTTATCCCCGTCCTGCTGACTATCACATCGACTCGCTCACGTGTTCACCCGCAGCCGCGTAGCGTGTCGGTGGTCCATTCTCCGACCGAGGTAGAACCGATGCCGTGGGTTCCGACCGTACCCGAGGATCAGGCGGCGGGGCCGCTCGTCGAGGTGTACCGCAAAGCCCGCGAACGCGCCGGCAAGGTACCCAACATCGCCCGGCTGCAGAGCCTTCGCCCGGAGACGACGGCACGCGGCTTCGACCTGTACTGCCAGCTCATGGACTCACCCTCCGGGCTCTCGCGTCGCGAACGCGTCCTCATCGCGACGGTCGTCTCGAAGGTCAACGGCTGCCTGTACTGAATGGAGTCGCACGAGAAAGACCTCCGGTCGGCGGTCGAGAGCGACGAACAACGCCAAGCGATTCAGAACGATTACCGCGCGGCCGGTCTGACACCGAGCGAAGTGGTCCTGCTCGACTACGCGGTCAAGCTGACGAAGGACCCGCGTGCGGTCGGCCGCGGGGATCTCGACGCGCTGCGCCGGGCCGGGTACTCGGACGAGCAACTCGTCGATGCCGTGCATTGCATCGGTTACTTCAACTTCATCAATCGTGTGCTCGACGGCCTGGGAGTCGATCCCGAACCGGGAATGCGGTACGCCCCGCCCGCGATTGACATCGACGCCCTCAAGAGCCGCTTGAAGGCCACCTGGATGGCCGGCGACTTCGGGCTCATCGCCAGGAGTTATGAGGCCGGTGCCGCGGAGTTCGTCCGCCGGCTCGCGTTCATTCCCGGCATGCGGGTACTCGATGTCGCGTGCGGAACCGGGAATCTGGCGCTGCCGGCCGCGCGTGCCGGGGCCGTCGTGACCGGCGCGGACATCGCGACCAACCTGCTGGAACAGGCCCGATCGCGGGCCGCGGCGGAGAGCCTCTCGGTACGGTTTGACGAAGGTGACGCGGAGAAACTCCCGTACCCGGACGCGAGCTTCGACGCAGTCATCAGCATGTTCGGAGTGATGTTCGCTCCTCGACCGGAACTCGCGGCCGCTGAATTGCTTCGCGTCTGCCGACCGGGCGGGACCATCGCGCTGGCGAACTGGACTCCCGGTAGTTTCGTCGGCCAGATGTTCAAGACGATCGCGGGGCACGTCCCGCCCCCGGCCGGCGTTCCGTCGCCGCTTCAGTGGGGCGACGAGTCGAAGATCCGCGAGCGGTTGGGTGGCGGGGTTCGGGATCTGAAGTTGACTTCGCGGGTGATCGCGTTCGAGTTCCCGTTCGCTCCGGCGGAAGTGGTGGAGTTCTGGCGGATGTACTACGGCCCAACAAACCGGGCCTTCGAAGCACTCGCCGCCGAACCGCACCGGCAAGCCGCCCTCCGCGCCGACCTCGAACGACTCTGGGCGAGCCACAACTGGGCAGAAGATGGTTCGACGCGAGTGGAGCCCGAGTATCAAGAAGTCATCGCGACAAAGAACTGACCGGACGCGATGGCGGGCAGGTCGCGGGCTCTCGCAGACGATACTGGCGATCCAGCGATCCCTTCCTGCTGGTGATCGAGCGTCTGCATATATCTGAACGCATGAAGCACACCCGGATACCCCGTCAGTGGATGACGTGCGGCGTTTCACTGCTCGTCGCGGTCGCGACGATCCCCGCGGCGCCCGCGGCCGAGGGACTGGAGCGGCTGAGGTACAACCACCCCGGCCTCGTGGTCGATCTCGGCGTGGGGCTGTGGGCGTGGCCTTTGCCGATCGACTTCGACGGCGACGGCGACCTCGACCTCGTCATGAACTGCCCGGACAAGCCCTACAACGGTGTCTACGTCTTCGAGAACCCCGGCGGCAAGTTCCCCGTCTTCAAGCCCGCGAAGCGGATCAGCAAGGGACTGCAGAACGTGCAGGTCAGTTACGTGGACGGCAAGCCGCGGGTGATGTCGCCCGGCTTCGAGTATCCCGACTTCCTGAAGTCGGGACTGGAAAAGGGCGTCAAACTGCCGCTGCCCGCGAACGTTCACCCGAACCGCGTGCGCGCGAACATGTGGCGCTACGTCGATTACGACGGCGACGGCGCGCTCGACGTCGTGGTCGGAGTCGGCGACTGGACCGAGTACGGCTGGGACAACGCCTACGACGCGAGCGGGAAGTGGACCAACGGCCCGCTCCGCGGCTTCATCTACGTCGTGCGAAACGTCGGGAACACCGAGAAGCCGGAGTACGCGAAGCCCGCGAAGGTGACGGCCGGCGACAAGCCCGCGGAGACGTTCGGTTGGCCGTCGCCCAACTTCGCGGACTTCGACGGCGACGGCGATCTCGATCTGCTGTGCGGCGAGTTCCTCGACGGATTCACCTACTTCGAGAACACCGGCACGCGGCGCGAACCGAAGTACGCCACCGGCCATCGCCTCCAGACAGCGGACGGCAAGGCGCTGGTCATGGACTTGCAGATGATCACGCCCACCGCGATCGACTGGGACGGCGACGGCGACTTCGACCTGATTGTCGGCGACGAGGACGGCCGCGTGGCGCTGGTCGAGAACACGGGCAAGCTCGCGAAGGGGCTGCCGGTGTTCTTGCCGCCGCGATACTTCCAGCAGGAAGCCGACGACGTGAAGTTCGGCGCGCTCGCGACGCCGACCGCGTGCGACTGGGACGGCGACGGCGATACGGACATCATCTGCGGGAATACCGCGGGGTACATCGCATTCATCGAGAACTCGAGCAGTCCTGGCGTCGAGCGGCCGAAATGGGCCGCGCCGAAGTTGCTCGAAGCCGCGGGAAAGGTGATCCGCATCCAGGCCGGGCCGAACGGCTCGATCCAGGGACCGTGCGAGGCGAAGTGGGGCTACACGACGCAATCGGTCGCGGACTGGGACGCGGACGGGCTGCCGGACCTCGTGGTGAACTCGATCTGGGGGAAGGTCCACTGGTATCGGAACATCGGGACGCGGACCGCGCCCAAGTTCGCCGCGGCGCAGCCAATTGAGGTGGAGTGGGAGAAGGAGCAACCGCGACTCGCGTGGGGTTGGATGAAGCCGGAGGGCAAGGCGCTGCTGACGCAGTGGCGCACGACGCCGGTCGCGACCGACTGGAACCGCGACGGCCTCACTGATCTCGTGATGCTCGATCACGAGGGCTACCTCGCGTTCTTCCCGCGAGCGACGCGCAGCGGCAAGCAGGTTCTCCTTCCGCCCGATCGCGTGCTGTGCGACGAAAATGGCCAATCGCTGCGCCTGAACGCGGGCGTCGCGGGGAAGAGCGGGCGAAGAAAGCTTTGTGTCGTGGACTGGGACGGCGACGGGAAGACGGACGTGCTGGTGAAC
>Ga0247822_10002693_pt1 | contig 11415 bp, 7 predicted proteins | sample 13C_Cellulose_Da_FD_192423 | JGI IMG/M metagenome (GOLD analysis project Ga0247822, IMG submission 192423) | Soil microbial communities from agricultural site in Penn Yan, New York, United States - 13C_Cellulose_Day30 | ecosystem: Environmental > Terrestrial > Soil > Agricultural land | place...
GGTAGTGATAATCGTCGTCGCTCTCACGGTCGGGCTCGACGTGGTCGTAGCGGCCCACGAGCCCGAGCCGGGACGTTCCGGTGGCGTTGAACCAGGCGAGCGGCCGGACGATCGCGTACCCCGCGGTGACCGCGCCGGCGCGCGACGAGACGAGGAGCGGGTCGACGTCCGTGTTCCCGCCCGACTCGATGTCGTCGATCCGGCGCGAGTGCTCGGCGGCGAGGGTGAGGTTCGGGTCCTTCACCGCGGCATGGAGCCCCCACCGGTCGCGGGTCCGGCCTGCGCCCACCGGCCTGAAGGGATCGTCGGAAAACCGGCTGGCGAGGGTCCCCGCGTACCCCCACCCGGAGAGTGTCAGGCTCGCGAGCAGCGGGTTCTCCCTGGCGCTGAACGGCGTCAGCGAGATGCGACCGGCGAAGTCCTTGAACTTGTCGACCTCGCGCCGCGTGTATCCCGACCCGTTCACGACATGCGTGTACACCTCGCCGAGCCGGTTCGGCAGCGCGGTCCGGACCGCGATGCCGGCATCGGCCGACTGGAAGAAGCCGTGGCGGTCGATGGGAACCGGGCCGAGCCAGCGCGGCCAGAACGCTTCCTGCTGCTCGATGGTGACCGTCTGCAGGATGCCCGCGCGGACCATCGTCTCCCAGGGGAGGCTCGCGCCGAAGGTATAGTCGAGGTAGGCGTACTTCAGGCGGACGGTCCAGCCGTTGTTGTCGGCCGGGGCCGTCTGGTAGACGTCGGTGGTCACGCGGTAGTCCAGCTTCGGAACGACGGCTCCCCGGAGGGTCACGTAGACGCGCTCGAGCGTGAACTGGTTGAAGTCCCTCCGCTGGCCGCTCTCGAACAGGTACTGGTAGTTGCCGCGGATCGTGCCCGAGATTTGCGGGGCCGAGGGCGACGGGGCGGTCTGGGCAGCGGCCGGAATGGCGGCACCGACCAGCAACAAGGCAACGCTGCCAGCGAGGCGGCGGGGCATGACGGGCATCAACATCGTCCGATTCGTAACGGGTGGGTAACCAGCGTGCAGAAAGTTCTGGAGCCCGACCGGGCTCGGGAATAATCACATTCCCCAGTGATTCGTGGGGTGTCCCCCGACCGGCTCCGTGACCGATCCGTTACAAATGCCGTGCAGAGCCGATACGAGAGCTGAGGAGCTTTTCCGGCATCTCCTACCAGAGCCATCAGGGAGTTCCAATGCTCCACAGACATAGAGTTCTCGTCCCGATCCTCACCGCCGCCGCCCTTCTCAGCGCTGCCTGCGGCGGCGAATCCGGTTCTGCCGGTGACACCGGCGCCGCGCGGTCCAGCGGGTCGGTGGACCTCACCGGCGCCGGCGCGACGTTCCCGTATCCGCTCTACTCCAAGTGGTTCGCCGACTACGCGAACCAGACGGGCGTCCGCATCAACTACCAGTCGATCGGTTCCGGCGGCGGCATCCGCCAGCTGAGCGAGCAGACGGTGGACTTCGGCGCGACCGACAGCCCGATGACGGACGAGGAGCTCGCCCGCGCCAAGGGCGGCCCGATCCTGCACATCCCGACGGTCCTCGGCGCGGTGGTGATCGCGTACAACCTCCCCGAGGTCACGCAGCCGATCAAGTTGACCGGCCCCGTGCTGGCCGACATCTATCGCGGCCAGATCACGAAGTGGAACGACCCGCGGATCGCCCAGCTCAATGCGGGCGTCACCCTGCCGCCCACCGACGTCCTCGTCGTCCACCGGTCCGACGGCAGCGGCACCACCTACATCTTCTCCGACTACCTCGCCGCCGTCAGCCCCGAATGGGCCGCGGCGCCCGGGCGCGGAAAGGAGCTCAAGTGGCCGGTGGGGCTGGGTGCCAAGGGGAACGAGGGCGTTTCTGCGCAGGTCAAGCAGCTCCCCGGCGCGATCGGGTACACCGAGCTCGCCTATGCGCGCCAGAACCAGCTCCCGGTCGCATCGATCCAGAACAAGTCCGGCAACTTCGTCGCGCCGAACGCCGAGTCGGTCACCGCTGCAGCGGCGGGGGCGATGGGGAAGCTGGGCGCCGATTCCGACTACCGCATCTCGGTGGTGAATGCCGACGGGGCGAACGCCTATCCGATCTCGTCGTTCACCTGGCTGATCGTGTACCAGAACCAGCCTGACCAGGTGAAGGGACAGAAGCTCGAGGACTTCCTGAAGTGGGCGCTGACGGCGGGGCAGCAGAGCGCGGCCGCGCTCGACTATGCGCCGCTGCCCCCGGAGCTCGCGCGACAGCTCGCGGGGCGCGTCGAGAACCTCGCTGGCGGCACCACCCCGTGACCGACCACGCGGCCCCCGGTGCCGCCGACGAGCGCGGCACCGGGTCCGCCCCGGCCATCGAAGGGGCAGCGGTAGGCGACCGCATCTATCGTGGAGCGATCACCGTCTTCGCGATCTGCATTCCCCTGCTGCTCCTGCTGATCGCGATCGAGGTGGGGATCGCCGCGTGGCCGGCGCTGCGCGAGTTCGGATTCGGCTTCCTCTCCTCGAGCACGTGGGACCCGGTCGAAGGAAACTTCGGCGCCGGCCCGGCGATCGCCGGCACGCTGATCACCTCGGTGATCGCCCTGCTCATCGCGACCCCGCTCGCACTCGGCGCGGCCATCTTCATCTCCGAGTTCGCGCCGGCGTGGCTGCGGACGCCCGTGGCGTTCGTGATGGACCTCCTCGCCGCGATCCCGAGCGTGGTCTACGGCCTGTGGGGCATCTTCGTGCTCGTCCCGATCCTGCGGACGCACATCATGCCGTTTCTCGCCGACACGCTGGGGCTGGGGCGCTTCGGGCTCTTCTCGGGGCCGGCGTACGGCAACAGCGTGCTCGCCGCGGGGCTCATCCTCGCCGTGATGGTGCTTCCCTACATCACCGCCGTCGCGCGCGAAGTGCTGCTCGCGGTGCCGCGCTCGCAGCGTGAGGCCGCGCTCGCACTCGGCGCGACGCGGTGGGAGATGATCTCCGGCGCCGTGCTCCCCTACGCCAAGGTCGGCATCCTCGGCGGCGTGATCCTCGGCCTCGGCCGCGCGCTCGGCGAGACGATGGCGGTGACGATGGTGATCGGCAACCGCCACGACTTCACCACGTCGCTCTTCGCCCCCGGCTACACGATGGCCTCGCTGATCGCGAACGAGTTCACCGAGGCGACGAAGGACATCCATCTCTCGGCGCTGATGGCCGTGGGCTTCGTGCTCTTCGTCATCACGCTCATCGTCAACGCCATCGCGCGCTGGCTCGTGTGGCGCGTCTCGCGGGGACAGGGCGCATGACCGGCGTTCCGACGACACGGCGCCCGACGGGCTCGTTCGCGGTGCGTGCCGCGAGGACCGTCCGTCGCCGTTCCGTGCTGAGCGGCGCGATGATCGCGCTCACGTACACCGCGGCGATTCTCGCCATGGTGCCGCTGGTTCTCATCCTCGGCTACCTGATCGTGAAGGGCGCCGGCGCGATCTCGCTCGACTTCTTCACGCAGATGCCGCGGCCGGTCGGCGAGCCGGGGGGCGGCATGGCCAACGCCATCGTCGGCACGCTCATCCTCGTCGGCGTCGCCTCGGCGATCGGGCTGCCGGTCGGGATCGGCGCGGGGCTCTACCTGGCCGAGTATCGGACCTCGCGCCTCGCGACGCTGGTGCGCTTCCTCTCGGACGTCCTCAACGGGCTTCCGTCGATCGTGATGGGCATCTTCGCCTGGCAGATCCTCGTGCGGCCGTTCGGGAAGTTCTCGGCGATGGCGGGCGGCGTCGCGCTCGGCGCGATGATGATCCCGCTCGTCACCCGCACGACGGAGGAGATGGTGCGCACGGTGCCGAACACGCTGCGCGAAGCCGCGCTGGCGCTCGGGTACCCGCAGTGGCGCGTGTCGCTGACGATCGTGCTGCGCACGGCGCTGGCGGGCATCGTGACGGGCGCCCTCGTCGCCGTCGCGCGCATCGCTGGCGAGACCGCACCACTGCTCTTCACGGCCCTCGGCAACAACTTCTGGTCCACGAGCCTGTGGGAGCCGATCGCGGCGCTCCCGCTGCAGATCTTCACCTATGCCAACACTCCATACGACGAGTGGCGGACCCTCGCCTTCGGCGGGGCCCTCGTCCTCATCGCCATCATTCTCATCATCAGCATCGTCGCACGCCTGGTCACCGGCCGGCGGCATGCTGGTGGCGGAGACTGAGCTGATGCCGGCTGCGGAACCGAGTCGGGCTCCCGCGGCGCCCGCGGTGTCCATCGAGTCGCTGAATGCCTGGTTCGGGAGCGTTCACGCCGTGCGCGGCGTGGACCTCGCGGTCGGGCACCACGAGGTGACGGCGATCATCGGTCCGTCCGGATGCGGCAAGTCCACCCTGCTCCGCTGCATCAACCGGATGCACGAGACGGTGCCGGGTGCCCGCGTGACGGGCTCGATCCGTCTGGCGGGACGCGACATGTATGCGCCAGGCACCAACGCCATCGCGGTCCGCCGCCATGTCGGGATGGTGTTCCAGCGGCCGACGCCCTTCCCCACCATGTCCATCCGCGAGAACGTCGCGGCGGGACTCAAGGTGTTGAAGGGGAGCGATCGTCCGTCGCGAAGCGAGACGGCGGAGATCGTCGAGCGCGCCCTCCAGCGCGCGGCGCTCTGGGACGAGGTGAAGGACCGCCTTGGCGCGCCGGCCACGGGGCTCTCCGGCGGTCAGCAGCAGCGCCTCTGCATCGCCCGCGCGCTGGCCACCGAGCCGGAAGTCCTGCTCCTGGACGAGCCGACCGCGTCGCTCGACCCCATCAGCACGCAGCGCGTGGAAGAGCTCGTGTACGAGCTGCGCCGCGACATGACGGTCGTCATCGTGACGCACAACATGCAGCAGGCGGCACGTGTCTCCGACCGGACCGTGTTCATGCTGGCAGGCGAGATGGTCGAGGTGGCCCCCACTCGCGCGTTGTTCATGGCGCCGGGCGATCCGCGCACCGAAGCCTACATCACCGGCCGCTTCGGATGACGGCGATGCTCAGACCTGCCCCCCCGGTCACCACCCGTCAGGGAGCGACCGCGATCGACTTCACGAACGCGGCGATCGAGGCGCGTCGCTTCAGCTTCTGGTACGGCAAGCACCAGGCGCTGCACGAGATCTCCCTCTCCATCCCTGCGCGGGCCGTGACCGCGCTGATCGGCCCGTCGGGGTGCGGCAAGTCCACGTTCCTGCGCTCGATCAACCGGATGAACGAGCTGATCGTCGGCGCGCGTCATGGCGGCGAGATCCTGCTGGAGGGCGGCGACATCTACCGCAAGGAGCTCGACGTCGTCGCACTGCGCCAGCGCGTGGGGATGGTGTTCCAGCGGTGGAACCCGTTCCCGCGCTCCATCTACGAGAACGTCGCCTACGGGCCCAAGATCAACGGGGTGCGGAAGCGCACGGAGCTCGACGACATCGTCGAGCGCTCGCTGCGCCGTGCCGCGCTGTGGGACGAGGTGAAGGACCGCCTGCGTTCCAGCGCGTTCGCGCTGTCGGGCGGTCAGCAGCAGCGGTTGTGCATCGCACGGGCGCTGGCCAACGATCCCGACGTGCTGCTGCTCGACGAGCCGGCGAGCGCCCTGGATCCGATCGCGACGCAGCGGATCGAGGAGCTGGTGTACGAGTTGAAGAGCGAGCTGACGATCATCATCGTCACGCACAATCTCCAGCAGGCCGCCCGGATCTCCGATCAGACGGCATTCTTCTACCTTGGCCGCCTCGTCGAGGCCGGCCCGACGCAGCGCCTCTTCACGAGCCCCACCGAGGAGCGCACCGAGGCCTACATCACCGGGAGATTCGGATGACCAGCGAGCACCCGTCCCGCCACTTTCACGACCAGCTGGCGGAGCTCAAGCGCCGGCTGCTGGAGATGTCCGAGCGCGCGGAGTCGCTCATCGGCCTCGCGATGGAGGCGTTCGCGGAGCACGACCGGGACAAGGCCGAGGCCGTGATCGCCGCCGACAGCGAGATCGACCAGATGGAGCTGGACATCGAGGAGCAGGCGATCGAGCTGCTGGCGCTCCAGCAGCCGATGGCCCGCGACCTCCGCTTCATCATCAGCGCGATCAAGATCACGAGCGACATCGAGCGCGTCGGCGACCACGCGGTCAACATCGGCCAGGCGACGCTCCGCATCGTCGCCCAGCGGCGCGCGCCCAAGCCGACACCGGAGCTGCTGGCCATGGCGCGCGCTGCGCGCGAGATGCTCAGCGACGCGCTGGACGCCTTCGTCCGCGGCGACGGAGTGCTGGGGCGGGAAGTGTGCAAGCGCGACGACCAGGTGGATGCGCTGCACGACTCGATCTTCCGGATCCAGCTCACCCACATGATGGCGGACCCGCGCACCATCAACGACTCCATCGACTACATCTCGATCAGCCGGAACCTCGAGCGGGTGGCCGATCTCGCCACGAACATCGGGGAGGACGCCGTCTACGTGGCCGAGGGAAAGACCATCAAGCACGGCGCAGAGAAGCGGGGGGCGAGCCGTCCTTCGTGACACATCCGTTGCACGTCCGATGGTAGCCTGTAACGAAGGTGCCCGAATTTCCGGGCACCTTCTTCAGTTTCGGGCAACTCCATGTCACTTCGATCGTATCGTCTTGCTGCCGTAGCCCTGGCGGGCGCAGGACTCCTCGCCCTGGGCGGAACACTCCACGCCCAGGAGCGAACCGGACGGGTCACCGGCCGGATCATAGATGCAGCCACGGGCAGCGGTGTCTCCGACGTTGGCGTTCAGGTCGTCGGGACCCTGCCTGGTGCCGGCACCGCGTCCGGCACGATGTCGGGTGTCGATGGCCGTTACACGCTCCAGAACGTTCGTGCCGGAACCGTGACGCTTCACATCAGGCGAATCGGTTACCAGCCGAAGACCGTTACAGGCGTGATCGTGCCGGCCGGCGGCGCCATCGAGCAGGATGTCTCGCTCGAGCGAGCGACCGTGCAGCTGGGCGCCGTCACCGTCAGTGCCGCAGCGGAGCGCGGCTCCGTGGACGCCGCTCTTGACGCCCAGCGCAATGCCGCGGGCGTGGTCAGCGCCGTCACGCAGGAGCAGATCGCGCGGAGCCCGGACGGCGACGCCGCGCAGGCGGTGCAGCGCGTCAGCGGCGTCACGGTGCAGGACGGCAAGTACGTCTTCGTCCGCGGCCTCGGTGAGCGCTATACCACCACGTCGCTCAATGGCGCGCGGCTCCCGAGCCCCGAGCCGGAGCGCAAGGTCGTTCCGCTCGACCTCTTCCCGTCGGGGCTCCTCCAGACGGTGACGACCGCGAAGACGTTCACGCCCGACCTCCAGGGCGACTTCAGCGGCGCGGCGGTGGACATCCGCACGCGCGAGTTCCCGGCGCAGCGCCAGTTCGCGTTCTCGGGGAGCATCGGGCTCAACACGGCGGCGAACGGCACGATCCCGTTCGCGGGCGGCGTGGGCGGTGAACGGTTCGCGCTGGCCGGGAGCGGGCGCTCCCTCCCCGCGAACGTCCGTGCGGCCGGCAACCTCTCCTCGCTGTCGCAGGCCGAGAAGAACTCGCTCATCGGCAGCTTCCGGAACGTGTGGCAGACCGGCCAGCACGAGGCGCGGCCCAACGGCTCGTTCAGCGCCTCGGTGGGCGGCAACGATCCGGTGTTCGGTCGGCGCATCGGCTACCTCGCCTCGGCGACGTACTCGCTGAGCCAGGAAGTCCGCAGCAACGAGCGTCGCGCGCTCGCCCGGCCTGGCGACGGCGAGACGCAGATCGAGTACAACCGCTTCGGTGGGATGACTGGCCGCGAGTCGGCGATGCTCGGCGGCCTCGTGAACCTCAGCACGCTGCTCGGCAGCCACTCCCGCGTCTCGCTCAACAACACGTACAACCGCACCGCGGACAACGACGCCCGCCTCGAGCGCGGGCTCTACGAGGACCTGGGCAACATGCCGCTGACGATCCAGCGCCTCGACTACGTGGAGCGCTCGATCTTCAGCTCGCAGCTCGCGGGCGAGCACACCGTCGGCCGCAATGGGCTGAACTGGTCGGTCACCGGCTCGGGCGTGAAGCGCGACCAGCCGGATCGCTCCGAGTACGTGTACGAGTCGCGCGTCGCCGACGGCGCCGAGCAGCGGCTGTGGGTGAACACCCTCTCCGAGGGCGCGGTTCGCACGTTCGCGGCGCTCGACGAGACATCGGTCGAGGCCAAGGCGGACTTCGAGCGCCGCTTCGGCGCCTCCGAATCGCAGGTCTTCCGCGCCGGCGTCCTCGGCCGCTCCACGGACCGCGATGCCGACACGCGCTCTTACAGCATCTTCGCACCGGTGCTCGACGACAGCCTGCGGGCGCTGCCGCCGGAGCAGCTCATCGGCGAGTACACCGACGCCGACGATGCCCTGCTGTCGATCCGATCGCTCGCGCAGGGCGGCTCCTACGCGGCGCAGGATCAGCTGACTGCCGGCTACGCCATGGCCGACCTCGCGCTCGGTGGGCGGCTCCGCCTGATCGGCGGCGCCCGCGTCGAGCGGTCGGACGTGCGGGTGAACGCGATCAACACCGTGGGGGAGCCGAGCGTGGCGGAGCGCGTCTTCACCGACGTGCTGCCGTCGCTCGCGCTCAACGTGCAGCTCGGCGAGTCGCAGAACCTGCGCTTCTCCGTCAGCCGCACGCTGGCGCGCCCGGAGTATCGCGAGCTCGCCGGCATCCGCACCCGCGACGTGCTGGGCGGCACCGACATGCGCGGCAATCCGGACCTGATCCGCACGCGCATCGACAACGCCGACATCCGCTGGGAGCTCTATCCGTCGCGCGGCGAGCTGCTGAGCGTCGCGCTGTTCGCGAAGCGCTTCCAGGATCCGATCGAGCGCGTGTTCCGTCCCTCGACGACGAGCGGCATCGTCGAGCTGGTGAACGCGGAATCGGCCGAGAACCTCGGCGTGGAGCTCGAGGCGCGGAAGGGGCTCGGCTTCATCGCCGATGCGCTGGAGCCGCTCTCGGTCTTCACCAACGCGACGGTGATGCACAGCCGGATCGACCTCGGCGGCGAGACCGGCGGGACCACGAGCGGCGAGCGTGCCATGGTCGGGCAGGCGCCGTACGTGGTGAACGCCGGACTGACGTGGGCCAGCCGCGCCGGCGCGAGTGCGACGCTGCTCTTCAACAAGGTCGGCGAGCGCATCGTCGATGCGGGCGAGCTGCCGCTGCCGGACGTCGTCGAGCTGCCGCGGAACGTGATGGACTTCTCGCTCCGCTACCCGGTCCGCAATGGGGTGTCCCTGCGCTTCGACGCGAAGAACCTGCTCGACGCGCCGTACGAGCTGCGCCAGGGCGCGATCACGCGCGAGTACTACGAGACCGGGCGGACGTTCCAGGTCGGGGTGAGCTGGACGCAGTAGGTCCTGGTGTGGTCCCGTCACGGGCGGCTCGTTCCTCGAGTCGGTGCGCCACGAGCTCGGCGGACGCGGATCTGGCGGATGGACACCACATTTCCGCTGATCGCTCCTCGTCCGGCGAAAGAGTCGAGGCGCAACGAGCCGGGACGTGAACTTTGGAAACGGCGGAACGGCCGCTCGGGCGAGTCAGTCTCGCCGAGCGGCCGTTCTGTTGTTATCGAAGCATCGGAAAAGCTTGCACCGCCAAGGCGCCAAGAACGCCAGGAACCCGCTCACGGGGCGGGACGCACCGACCCTCGAGCCGAACCCGAGCTCCCGTTACCCGACCGTGACCCCACGGTGACTGGCGCGCCACGCACCACTGCTTGCTTCGAGGTGCATCCGGTGGAGCGGCATCGCTGCCTCGCCGGCTCGCGGAGACTACCACTTCACTCTGACCTGAGTCCATGTCTCTCACCCTTCGCAAGACGTTCACCGCAGCGCTGATCGCGACGTCGTCGCTGCTCGCTGCGTGCAGCGATGACAATGGTCCGACCGGCCTGGGGCTGCAGGCGCCCGCGGGCCTCAGCGTGAGCGCCCTCAGCTCGACGCGTACCCAGCTCACCTTCACCGGCAGCCGGGACGACGACAGCTACGTCGTCGAGCGCGCGGCTGGTGCGACGGGCGGCACCTTTGCCCGGATCGGCACCGCGAGCGCTCCGGCCAGCGGCAGCCAGGTCGTGTACGTCGATTCCATCGGGCTCGTGGCGGGCTCCGACTACCAGTACCGCGTCGCCGCCGTCCGCGACGGCCAGACGAGCGGCTTCAGCGCCTCGCAGGCCGTGAGGACTCTTGCCCCGGGGCGCGCCCAGGTCGAGATCTCGCAGGACATCACGGCCGATCGCACGTTCTATCCCGACACGACCTACATCCTCAAGGGGTTCATCCACGTCGCGAACGGTGCGACGCTGACGATCCTCCCCGGCACGACGATCCAGGGTGACTACGAAACGGTCGGATCCTCGCTGTTCGTGCTCCGCGGCGCGAAGATCAATGCCGTCGGCACCGCCGCGCAGCCGATCGTGTTCACCTCCGAGCGCCCCGTGGGCGAGCGGAAGCCCGGCGACTGGGGCGGTCTCATCATCGTCGGCAACGCGGACCTGAACCGCGGCGGTGAGATCGAGATCGAGGGGACGGGCACGGTGACCGGCACGACCTCCGGCACCAACTACCCGGTGTATTACTCCAAGGGGAGCAACCCGGCGGACAACTCGGGCGAGCTCCGCTACGTGCGCGTCGAGTTCGCAGGCTACGGTCCGGCGCTGAACGAGGAGCTCAACTCCTTCACGTTCGCCACGGTCGGCAGCGGCACGAAGCTCTCGTATCTCCAGGCGCTCGGCGGCCTCGATGACCACTACGAGTGGTTCGGCGGCTCGGTCGACGCGAAGTACCTCGTGTCGTACGAGGCCGGCGACGACCACTTCGACATGTCCGAAGGCTTCAACGGCCGCCTGCAGTATCTCATCGCGTTCCAGGACACGATCCTGCCGCCGCGCGAGGCCGCCGGCTCGCCGTCGAGCGACCCGCAGGCGATCGAGAACGACGGCTGCAGCGGCACGGGGTGCACCAACGGCTTCGCCGCGACGCCGTACACCCAGCCGATCGTCAGCAACTTCACGCTGGTCGGCACCGGCAAGACGGCGCTCAGCGCCTCGAGCGGGGGCTGGGGCATGGTCCTTCGCCGTGGCACCGCCGGCTACTACGTGAACGGCGTCATCGCCCGCTTCGCCCGCGGTGGCATCTCGATCCGCGACGCGGAGACCTTCGCCCGCGCCGGCAGCGTCGCCATCCCGGACCTCGCCACCGCCGACCTCGCGATCCGCAACGTCGTCACTGCCGAGGTGAACGCCAAGCCGTTCGACGACGCCGCCGCGAACTTCCGCTTCGACCTCGCCGGCAACGCGATCACCGCGTCGACGGCGACCACCGCCTCGCTCTTCACCGCGTTCCCGAGCGACGCGACGAGCAGCACGACCGAGGCCGCGTTCGACTGGACGCCGGCGGCAGGCTCGCCCGCCGCGACGGGCGGTCTCGCCACGTTCA
>Ga0247822_10002695_pt1 | contig 11410 bp, 14 predicted proteins | sample 13C_Cellulose_Da_FD_192423 | JGI IMG/M metagenome (GOLD analysis project Ga0247822, IMG submission 192423) | Soil microbial communities from agricultural site in Penn Yan, New York, United States - 13C_Cellulose_Day30 | ecosystem: Environmental > Terrestrial > Soil > Agricultural land | place...
TTCTTATGAAGCCGGAGGATGTCGTGCTGCCAGAAGAGGCGCTCAGCGAACGCTTCCTCGCCGCGACCGGTCCGGGCGGCCAGAACGTCAACAAGGTCGCAACCGCCTGCCAATTGCGCGTCGACGTCTTCAAGCTCGGCCTTAGCCCGGAAGTCTATCAGCGGCTGAAAGATATTGCCGGTACGCGGATGACGAATAATGGCGAACTCGTCATCACTGCTCGAAACTACCGGACGCAGGAGGCCAATCGCGAAGACGCGCGGACGAGACTGGCAGAAATGATCGCCAAAGCCCATATGATCCCGCGCAAGCGAAAGCCGACGCGGCCGAGCAGGGCGGCGAAGGCGAAGCGGGTCGACCAGAAGAAGCAGCGCAGCCAGGTCAAGGTCGGGCGCGGGAAAGTGGACTACTGATGTACGATTTCAAGATCGAGGCAGCAGACAAGGCGACTCTCTATGCCGACTTGGCCTTCGCGCTGGAAGGCCTGGTCGCTGGCGAGCCAGACGGCATCGCCAACATGGCCAATGCGGCCGGCCTGATCTGGGAAGCGCTTCCAGATATCAATTGGGTCGGATTCTATCGCAACATCGACGGTGAGCTGGTTCTTGGGCCGTTCCAGGGCCGCCCTGCCTGCATCCGCATCGCCTTTGGGACGGGCGTCTGTGGCGTCGCGGCGCAAACGCGCGAGGTGCAGCTTGTGGAGGACGTGCACGCCTTCCCGGGCCACATTGCTTGCGACAGTGCGTCGAACAGTGAGATCGTCGTGCCGCTGATCCGTGACGGAGAGCTGCTCGGCGTGCTTGATATTGACAGTCCGAAGCATGCGCGGTTCGATGCCGAGGACGAGGCGGGTGTAGTTCGCCTCGCCGAAATCATGACGAGGGCGATTTAGCTCAACATCTCGAGCTGGTCGTCGGTAAGGCTTCCGGGGATTATCATCACCGGTACTGGCAGCTTGCCGGAATCATTACCCGTAAAATGTGCCACCAGCGGCCCCGGCTTGCCGGATGGCGCCGCGCCCAGAACCAGGGCGGCAATATCTTCACGAGTGCCGATATGGGCACGAACTGCGGCGACCGGGTCGCCCTGCCGGACGATGATTTCCGGCGTGATCCCCGCCGAGTTCATGATTTCTCCGACGGCGGCGGCAACCACGCCTTCGATGCGCAGCCGCTGCTCTTCTTCGATCGCTGCCTGGACCCCACCCCACTGAACGAAGTCCTGCGGCTCGACCACCGCGAGCACATCCACGGCACCGCCGGTTTTGGATGCCCGCCGAGCGGCAAAGCGAAGCGCAACGCGTGCCTCCGGGCTGTCGTCGATTACGACCAGATAGGTCCGGACCATCCCTGTTCTCCCCATCGAGACGCTGCTGCAAGTCACTGCCACTGGCAAGCTTATTCGACTTGACCCAATCGCCGCTTTGGCCTTTGTGCCGGGCGAGTCCCGACACGCAGCCCGAGAGAGCCCATGTCCATCGAACTGAAGATGCCCGCCCTGTCGCCGACGATGGAGGAAGGGACCTTGGCCAAATGGCTGGTCAAGGAAGGGGACACGGTTTCGTCGGGCGATATCCTGGCTGAAATCGAAACGGACAAGGCGACCATGGAGTTCGAAGCGGTCGACGAGGGCAAGATCGCCAAGATTCTGATCCCCGAAGGCTCTGACGGCGTGAAGGTCGGGACCCCCATCGCAATTCTGGCAGGAGAGGGCGAGGACGCCGGGAGCGTTGCCGCCGCTCCGCCACCCAAGGCCGAAGCTGCGCCGCCGCCGAAGGTCGAAGAGCCCAAAGTCCAGGCTGCGCCGCCGGCCAAGGGCGGCGGGGAAACCCCGCCTGCCGCCTCGGCGCCGGCTGCGCTCGCTCCAAAGGCAAGCAGCGGCGATCGCATCAAGGCGTCACCGCTGGCTCGCCGACTGGCCGAGGCGCAGGGTATCGACCTCTCGACCCTCAAGGGATCAGGCCCCGGCGGACGGATAGTCCGCGCAGATCTTGGAGCTGCGGCGGGAGGCGCCATGGCTGCGCCCGCTTCATCGGCATCGGCTCCGTCGCCATCGGCCATTTCAACCCCGGCGCATGTCGAACCTCTCGATATCCCACACGAAGTGATCAAGCTTTCCAATATGCGCAAGACGATCGCGCGGCGCCTCACGGAATCGAAGCAGCAGATCCCGCATATTTACCTGACGCTCGACGCCAATCTCGATGCGCTGCTCAAGCTCCGCACTGAACTCAATGCCGGCCTCGCGAGCCGCGGCGTGAAGCTCTCGGTCAACGACATGCTGATCAAAGCGCTAGCGCTGGCGCTGATCGAGGTCCCGGAATGCAATGTCAGCTTCGGCGGAGACCAGCTGATCAAATATAGCCGCGCGGACATTTCGGTGGCCGTCAGCATCCCCAACGGTCTCATCACGCCGATCATCGACGATGCTAACAACAAGTCGATTTCGGCGATCAGCAAGGAAATGTCGGACCTTGCGACCCGCGCCAAGGAAGGCAAGCTTCAACCGCATGAGTATCAGGGCGGCACGGCATCCCTTAGCAACATGGGCATGTTCGGGATCAAGCATTTCGAGGCGGTGATCAATCCGCCGCAAGCGATGATCATGGCGATCGGTGCGGGCGAGAAGCGGCCTTATGTGATCGACGACAGCCTGCAGATCGCGACGGTCATGAGCGCGACCGGCAGTTTCGACCACCGCGCCATCGACGGCGCTGACGGAGCGCGGCTGATGAAATTATTCAAGGAATTGATCGAAAGCCCGCTGGCGTTGGTGGCCTGACATGAAGTGGCTCTCCGCACTGCTCCTCGGTGCGATCCTGGGTTTCGTGCTGCCCATGTTTTTTGGCGGCCAGGGCGGTGTCTGGATGGCCGGCTGGACCAAATGGGGCACCATAAGGCCGGTGGCCGGCTCGCCGGGCCTCCTATTCTCGGTCCCGCTCTTCCTCGGTTCCGCAATTGCCTTCCGGATGTTCTTCAACTGGCACAAGGGTTGAACCAGCGGAATGGCTGATCGCGTGCCAACGATCCGCGTGACGGCAATGCCTTCCGACACCAATCCCTATGGCGGCGTATTCGGTGGTTGGCTGATGGGCCAGATGGGACTGGCGTGCGGCTCTTTTGCCTCGCGGCACACCGGAGGCAAGGCAGTCGTGGTCGCGGCGGACAAGCTGACCTTCACCGGCGCGATGGCGGTCGGCGACGAGCTCAGCATTTATGTCGACCTGAAACGGGAGGGCCGAACCTCGATGACCTTGGAGGCACATGCGGTCGCTCGGGAACGGGACGGGGCTCAGGAATTTGAAGTCGCGACCGGCGAATTCACCTTCGTTGCGCTCGATGAACATGACAAGCCGCGGGAAATTGCGGCGAAAGAGGAAAGCAATGGCTGATACTTACGACCTCATCGTCCTCGGCTCCGGTCCTGGCGGCTATGTCGCCGCGATCCGCGCGGCCCAGCTCGGCCTCAAAACCGCGATCGTCGAACGCGAGAATTTGGGCGGCATCTGCCTCAACTGGGGCTGCATCCCGACAAAGGCGCTGCTCCGATCGGGCGAAATGCTGCACCACATGCGTCACGCCGACAGCTTCGGCCTAGTCGCCGGCGAAGTGAAGCCGGATCTCGCCAAGATCGTTGCTCGCAGCCGCGGCGTCGCCAAGCAGCTCAATCAGGGCGTCACGCACCTGATGAAGAAGAACAAGATCACGGTTTACATGGGCGAGGGCGCAATAACCGCGCCGGGCAAGATGATCGTGAACGCGGACGGCAAGCAGACGGAAATCGCTGCCAAGCACATCCTCATCGCTACTGGCGCACGTGCCCGCGAGCTTCCGTTCGCCCAGTCGGACGGCAAGAAGATCTGGACCTATCGCCACGCGATGACTCCCACCGAGATGCCCACCGACCTTCTCGTGATCGGATCGGGCGCGATCGGGATCGAGTTCGCAAGCTTCTACAATGACATGGGTGCCAAGGTGACCGTGGTCGAAATGCTCGACCGCGTTGTTCCAGTCGAGGATGCGGAGGTCAGCGACTTCCTCGCCAAGAGCCTCGCCAAACAGGGCATGACCCTGCTCACCTCCGCCGGGGTCGACAGCTTAAAGGCTGATGCCAAGGGTGTCGCGGCGAAGATCAAGACTAAGGACGGCAAGGTGGACGAGAAGCGCTTCTCCCACTGTATCGTCGCGGTCGGTATCGCCCCCAACACCGAGAACATCGGGCTCGAAAAGCTCGGGGTGAAGACCACCAAGGGCCATATCGACACGGACGCCATGTGCCGCACCAATGTGGCCGGAATCTCGGCGATCGGCGACGTTACCGCTCCGCCCTGGCTGGCGCACAAGGCCAGCCATGAAGGGATCATCGCGGTCGAGGCGATCGCCCAGGCGCTGGGTAACAAGGACGTCCACCCGCATGCAATGGACCCGACGAACATCCCGGGCTGTACCTATTGCCACCCACAGGTCGCGAGCGTCGGACTGACCGAAGCCAAGGCCAAGGAAGCCGGCCATGAGGTGAAGGTCGGCAAATTCCCCTTCATCGGCAACGGCAAGGCGATTGCGCTCGGTGAGGTCGAGGGCTTCGTGAAGACCGTGTTCGACGCCAAGACCGGCGAGCTGCTCGGCGCGCACATGGTCGGTGCGGAAGTCACCGAGCTGATCCAGGGCTATGCCGTCGGAAAGACGGCGGAACTGGTCGAAACCGACTTCATCAACACCGTATATCCGCACCCGACGATCAGCGAGACGATGCACGAAAGCGTGCTGTCGGCGTTCGGCCGCGTGCTTCACATCTGATTGGGTTCAAGGGGGAAAGAATAAATGCGCAAGTTGCTGCTGGCCGCCGCGCTGCTGGCCACAAGCTCCGCTCATGCAGCGTCGGTCGTAACGGCTGATCGATATCTCGACGTTTTGACCGGCAAATATGTCGAGCATCCCGCCATCTTCGTCGACAATGGCGGCCGCATCACATCGATCGCCGATGCTCGGACGGTCCGCTGGGGTGCGGAGGTCAAGCATATCGACCTGTCTGGCAAGACGCTGGTTCCCGGCATGATCGACATGCACGTCCACCTCGATGGGCCGGCCGATATCGGCGGCTATCGCGGGCTCGAGTTCACCGACAGTTTCTGGCAGGCGACTGCGGTTGGAAATGCGCGGGCCATGCTCGATGCGGGCTTCACGACCGTTCGCAACGTCGGTTCGTCCTGGCGCAACGACATCGGCCTCAAGCAGGCGATCGAAAGCGGATATGCCATCGGTCCGCGCATCGTGCCGGCCGGCTATGCGCTGGGCGCAACCGGTGGGCATTGCGACCAGACCTACCTTCCGCCCAGCCTGGAAAAATCCAGCAAGGAAGAGGGCGTCGGCGATGGAGCGGAAGAGCTCCGCTACCAGGTCCGCCGCCAGCGGAAATATGGCGCCGAAGTCATCAAGGTCTGCGCCACCGGCGGTGTTTTCTCGCGCAATACGGAGCCCGGTCAGCAGCAGCTCAGCGAAACGGAACTACGGGCCATCGCGGATGAGGCGCACCAATGGGGCCTCCGAGTTGCGGCCCACGCTCATGGCGCGGATGGTATCAAAGCCGCGATCCGGGCCGGGATCGACACGATCGAGCATGCCAGCCTGGTCGACGCCGAAGGCATCAGGCTGGCGGTTGCCCGTAAACAGCCCGTCTGGTTCTCAATGGACATCTACAACACTGAATATACTCAGGCCGAGGGCCGCAAGAATGGCGAGCTGGAAGAGAATATGCGCAAGGATCGGGAGATCGCCCAGGCCCAGCGCGACGGCTTTCGTGCCGCTCACCAGGCCGGCGTTCGAATGGTGTTCGGTTCCGATGCAGGCGTCATGCCGCACGGTCAGATCGGCCGCCAGTTCGCGACAATGGTGACCTACGGAATGAGTCCGCTTCAGGCGATCCAGGCCGCAACTCGTAACGCAGCGGAAGCACTGGGGCGAACCGGCGATGTCGGCGCGATTGCCGTCGGCCGCTATGGCGACTTGGTCGCAGTGACGGGTGATCCAACCGCGAATGTCCGGCTGCTGGAGGCACCGGATGCAGTGGTCCTCGGCGGGAAGCAAATTTCCAAGGGCAACTGAACCTTCGGCAGTTGAACTTGTTGGGCTGCAGATGGCAGCAATCGACAAGGCCAGGATCCGCAGGGAATTCGCCGCCGCGGTCAATATGACCGCGCCCGAACTTCGCGATTGGCTATCTACCGCCGAAAGTCAGAAAGTCGGCTGGAAGGGCAAGGATGGCGATGCCGCCGAAAGCGTCGGTCACGCCAGCGGCCGGCGGATCGTCGCCCTATTGGGTAAGAAGTCAGGCGAGCTCTCGGACGCTGACTATGCGCATATGCGAAAAGTGATTGGCTATGTGCGGCGCCATTGCGCCCAGCGGCCGGAAAACATCTACACTTCGCGCTGGCGCTATTCGCTGATGAACTGGGGACATGACCCGTGCCGGGATTAATCCCGATCACGCTCATCGATATTTCCTGATTGAACCCCATCGCTGAAGGGCCATTTTGGGCGGGCAAGCGGAACTCGGAGGATCGCATGAAAGGCTATCACGACGATATCGAGCAGCAGACGACGTCAAACTCGGACTTCAGGCGCGTGGTTTATACTGGCGGGCACCTGCAGCTGGTTCTGATGAGTTTGCCGCCTGGTTGCGATATCGGTGCGGAGGTCCACGAGGACCGCGACCAGTTCTTCCGCTTCGAGGAAGGCAGTGGCCAAGTCGATATCGACGACAACACATATGATGTTGTCGATGGCAGCGCGGTAGTCGTTCCAGCCGGCGCACGACATAATGTGCGCAATACCGGCGACGGCCCGCTAAAGCTCTACACGCTTTACGGCCCGCCCGAGCATAAGGACGGCATCGTCCAGTCGACAAAGGAAGAGGCGGACGCTCGCCACCACGACGAAGAATGGGACGGTGGTACGACCGAGTAATTAAGCTTGTTCGTCAACCATTATGTAGGGCGCGGAGGCTAAACTTACGCATAGGAGAAGGCCTATGCACAGCTTGCAGGCGTCACGTGGACGGATCTTTTTCGAGGTCCTCTGCTCAATTGGGATCGCAGCTTCCTGTGGAGGAGCATGGCTGCAGACCGGCGCGTCAGCACTGCTGGCCGCTGCTGCGGTTGCCACGCTCTATGCGCTAGTCCATTTTTTCGATCTCTTCCGACGAGATCCTTCCCTGGCGGTTGAGCTGCAAAGAATTGACTTCACGCCGGAGGGCAAAGCTGACTTGGCAACTGTTCGAGATGTCATTGTGCCGGAGCCGACGGTCAAGGAAATGGTCGACGCATTGGCTCTCGACCCCCGTTTGACCGATTTTGGCGACGCGCCGGTCCAGCCGGTCGAGCCGCTTGCTGCCCAAGCTGACGAGGCTGTGCCGATTAAGGCACCTAGCAAGGGCGCGCGCCGGGCCTCCGGTTCGCCAAAGAAGACAAAGGCCGTAGAGGCGACGCGAGTTGTCGATGTGGAGCAGGCAATCGTCGAACCCGCGTTCGTTGAGCAAGTTACGCACACCCACGTCGCACCGCTCTTCGAGCCGGATCCGTTCGTAAGAATGCCGCGGCAGGGATTCGGCCGCCGGGGGCAGATTTAAGGGGTAGCTTGCAAAGGCGGCGGCGCCGCTCCACGCTCCTTGCATGACCCAGTCGATGCATGACGTTTCGGACCCTCGAAACGCCTCAATCCTGATCAATGTCAGCGGTGAAATGAAACCTCGCGCCGAAGCGGTAGTCTCCGTCTTCGATTCCGGATTCATGCTCGGCGACGGCGTCTGGGAGGGCATTCGAGTCCACATGGGACGAATGGCCTTTCTCGATCGCCATCTCGACCGCCTGTTCGAAGGCGCGAAGGCGATCGCCATGGATGTCGGCCTGTCGCGCGAAGCATTGGTGAAGCGGCTTTACGAGACGCTTGATGCCAATCGAATGGAAGAGGGCGTTCATATCCGCCTGATGGTCACGCGCGGCGTGCGCTCGACCCCCTACCAGGATCCCCGCGTCGTGGTTTCGCCGGCGACCATCGTGATCATTCCGGAATATAAGGAACCCGATCCCGCGGTTTACGAGCGGGGCCTGAAGCTATTTACGGTCCACGTCCGGCGCGGCGATCCGGCGGTGCAGGACCAGAAGATCAACAGCCATTCCAAGCTCAACTGCATTACCGCCCGGATCCAGGCGACGCAGGCCGGGGCGGACGAAGGGCTGATGCTTGATCCGCACGGCTTTGTCGCCACCTGCAACTCGACCCATTTCTTCATCGTCCGCAGGGGCGAGGTGTGGACCTCCAGCGGCAAATATTGCCTAGGCGGAATCACGAGGAATGTGGTCCTTGAGGTTTGTCGCGAGGCTGGCATTCCAGCAATCGAGAAGGATTTTTCACTCACCGACGTCTATGGCGCAGACGAAGCCTTCGTCACCGGAACCTTTGCCGGCATCGTCCCCGTTCGCGAAGTCGATGGGCGTTCGCTCGAATGCCGCGGCCCAGTGGTCGCGCGGCTGCAGCAGCTTTATCAGGACCGGGTCGAGCGCGACGTCGCGGAGCAGAAGCGCCCGTGACCATCCGCATCGCCATGTGGTCGGGACCGAGGAACCTCTCCACTGCGATGATGCGAAGCTTCGGTTCTAGGCCTGACACTTTCGTTTCCGATGAGCCATTCTATGGGGCTTATCTCAAGGAGACCCGCGACCCTCAACCAATGGCCGAAGAGGTCATGGCGTCGATGGATTGCGACTGGCATAGCGTCGCCCAGGCCATGACCGGCCCGAGCCCGTCGGTGTCGCCCATCTGGTATCAGAAGCATATGGCGCACCATATGGTCGGGCCCATTTCCCATGACGATCTGCCCGGCTTGCATCATGCGTTCCTGATCCGCGACCCTGAGCGGGTCATTGCCAGCTACGCCGTCAAACGCGTCGCGGTCCGCCCCGACCATTTGGGAGTGGAGCGTCAGGTCGAATTTTTCGATCGGGAGGCGGATCGGCTGGGCCATGCGCCGCCGGTTATCGATAGCGCCGATATCTTGCGTGACCCGGCCGCGATGCTTGAACGACTATGTACGGAGCTGGGCATTTCCTGGGACCCGGCGATGTTGCGATGGCAGCCCGGAATTCGCGAGACCGACGGCATCTGGGCGTCACATTGGTACGATGCAGTCGCTGCAAGCACAGGCTTCGGCCCGCCGGAAGGCAATCCCGTCCAGCTCGATGACGATGGCAAGCGCGTTGCCGACCAATGCCGCCCATTCTACGAGCAGCTAGCCACCCACCGCCTCAGGCTTTGACGGCTACGCCGTCCTTTGCCCATGCCTTGTCGACATCGACCCCTTGATCCGCCCACTGCTGGCGGGTCCAGCATTTGATCCTTTCGATATTGCTGCCGGTGAACGGGTCGACGCGAAGGCAATATCGGGCGTCGGGGCCCGCTTCAGGCGCACCTGCAACGGCGTCCGATTCCGGTTGGGTGGCCGACAGCGGCGCACCGGCGGCGACAATGAGGCCCAGTGCGATGGCGGATAGCTTCAGTGCCATGTCGTTTCTCCTTGAAACCAGGCGGGCATGCCCTTCCAACGCCGAAGATTAACTCCAGTTGCGGCCTGATGCGAGGTCTTGCAGCCGATCCGCCAAAACTTTCGACCAACGGTAACCGCGGGAGATTGCGCCGCCGCATCTGCTGCTTAAGGTGCCGCGCATACATCGGAGAGGTCAGGACATTGCTAAAACTTTTGACGGGGGCGGCGATCGCCGCGCTGACGGCTGCCGGCGCGAATGCGGCGCCTACCTATATTCATGCCGGAAGGCTGATCGCCGTTCCGGGACAGGCTGTGCGCGGCCCCTCGACGGTTGTGATCGATAAGGGCCGGATCGTCTCCGTCCAGGACGGTTACGTCGCACCGGCAGAGGCAGGCGCTACAGTCGTCGACCTCAAGGACAAGACCGTGCTTCCCGGGTTGATCGACAGCCATGTTCATTTGTCGTCGGATCGCGGCGGCGAACAGGCGCTGCTTGCAAGCGTTCGGGACGATCATCCGCTTCAGGCCTACGAAGCGCAGATGAACGGCATGAAGACGTTGCGGGCCGGCTTCACCACCGTCCGCAACCTGGGTGACGATGGCACGACGCTCGCGTTGCGTGAGGCGGTCAATCGCGGCTGGGTCCAGGGGCCGCGCATCGTCGATGCGGCCCAGTCCATTTCGACCACGGGCGGCCATATGGACGGTCGCGGGTCGCTCAATGATGAGATGGTCGCTCACATGCCCGACCCTGAAAATCTTTGCGACAGCGTCGAAAGTTGCCGGCGGGTCGTTCGCCGCCAGATCGATCGCGGCGCTGACGTGATCAAGTTCGCGACCACCGGCGGCGTGAACAGCGGCACTGGCCTTGCCACCCGCATGTATGAGGATGAGGCGAAGGCGCTCGTCGACACTGCTCACGCCTATGGCCGCAAGGTGGCGGTGCATGCCCATGGCGCTGACGGCATCAAGCTTGCGCTTCGGGCAGGTGCGGACTCGATCGAGCATGGAACGGTGATGGACGATGAGATCGTCAAGCTGATGAAGGCCAAGGGCACCTATTACGTCCCCACGCTTTCCACCGTGAACGGTTATCTTGAGCGGTTGGCCAAGGATCCCAACGCCTATACCGGCGCCGTCAAGCAACAGATTGAATGGCGCATCGGCATCACCGGACAGTCGCTTCTAAAAGCGTATCCGGCGGGGGTGAAGATCGCCTACGGCACCGATGCCGGCGTTTCGAAGCATGGCCGCAACGCCGATGAGTTCGAGTTGCTAGTGAAATTCGGCATGCCGCCCGTCGAAGCGCTCAAGGCCGCAACCGTCAACGCAGCGGATCTATTGGGCCTGTCGAGTGAAGTGGGCTCCATCGAACCCGGAAAAAGCGCCGATCTGATCGCCGTCGCAGGCGACCCTCTCCAGGACGTAACCGTTCTAAAGAAGGTGGATTATGTGATGGTCCGGGGTGAACCGGTGGTTCGGTAAACTGGCTAATTCTTGATATCGGACACGCGGCGCAGGTGGTTTGGAAGGTCCTCGACCAAACTGAACTACCCGCTGAGGTTCGATGGCAGATTTGAACAAGATACGTCGTCAGGGGCTGATTATTAGTGGCCTGCTAGTTGCACTGGCCATTCCCCAACTCTCCTTCCGAAATTTGCTGGGGCTAGGGCGGGGGGTCGTCGAGGGACTGATCTTGGAGGCAATCTGGTGGGCGATTGCCGTCGCCTTGACAACCTGGATTTTGGTTGTGGAGCGTAGTCCGCTTTCCTCGATCGGCATTCGCAGGCCAACCTGGCAAACGCTTGGCGGAGCAATGATCGGGACAGTTGTCGGCATGGCAACCGTCATGTTGAGCTACGCGCTGATCCTG
>Ga0247822_10002696_pt1 | contig 11408 bp, 9 predicted proteins | sample 13C_Cellulose_Da_FD_192423 | JGI IMG/M metagenome (GOLD analysis project Ga0247822, IMG submission 192423) | Soil microbial communities from agricultural site in Penn Yan, New York, United States - 13C_Cellulose_Day30 | ecosystem: Environmental > Terrestrial > Soil > Agricultural land | place...
CTCCCAGTCCGCGTCGACGCGGACTGGGAGGATGACTTCCCGACCATCGCGCCCCCCGAGCTGCGCGTCGAAAATCCCGGCACGCGTCGTGGCTACGTCTGGATCTCCGGGCGCTACGAGTGGAACAACGGCAACTGGCAATGGACCAAGGGCCGGTGGGAGCGCGAGCGCTCCGGCTTCACCTGGAGCGAGGGCCGCTGGGATCTTCGCAACGGTCGCTACGAGTGGGTCGACGGGACGTGGAACCCTGCGCCCGCGTACCCGACGGGCGCGCCACCTGCCCTGCGCGTCGAGAACCCCGGCGTGCGTCGCGGCTACGTCTGGGTCGCGGGCCGCTGGGACTGGCGCAACGGCCAGTACACGTGGGTGAACGGTCGCTGGGAGCGCGAGCGCTCCGGCTTCACGTGGAGCCCGGGCCGCTGGGAGAACCGCAACGGTCGCTTCGAGTGGCTCGACGGCGCGTGGAACGCCGCGCCCGCGTATCCGACGGCGCCGCCGCCCGCGCCGCAGAACGAGACGTTCGCGCCGCGCCGCGGCTACGTGTTCGTGCGCGGCAACTGGCAGTGGAAGAACGGCGAGTATCAGTGGGTGCCCGGTCGCTGGGAGCGCGAGCGCTCGAACCAGCGTTGGATCGAAGGCCGCTGGGAGCTGCGCAACGGTCGCTACGAGTGGGTCGCCGGCAACTGGGGCTCTAACACCGCCCCGCCGCCGGTCGTGAACCCGCCGCCCTCCGTCACGCCGCCGCCTGCGGTGAATCCGCCGCCGGCGGTGGTGAGCGGGCCGACGAGCCCGCCCCCGGCGCTGCGCCCCGAGGCGATCCAACAGCGCCCCGGCTACGTGTTCGTGCGCGGCCACTACGAGTGGAGGAACAACCAGTACGCCTGGATCCCGGGCCACTGGGAGCGGCAGCGCTCGAACGCCCGCTGGGTCGACGCGCGCTGGGAGCTGCAGGGCAAGGTCTGGGTGATGGTCCCGGGCGGCTGGCGGTAGCTCAGAACTCCCGCTTGAACAGCGGGAGACGGATCTCGACGCCGCGCTCGCCGCGAAACTCGGTGGGCGCCATCTCGAAGTCGGGGAGCTCCAGCTGCACGAGGTGCTCTCCGATGCCGAGATCGAGGCGTGCCCGCACGCGGGCGACACCCTGCGCGAAGTGGATGTCGCTCGCGAGGCGAAACACGAGGTAGCGCTCCGTGTCGCTCGAGCCGACGCGGACGCGTGCGCGCCGGCGGCGCCCGTCGAAGCGCAGGCCGAGCTCGCCGGCCGACAGCGCGCCGAGGTGCGTGCCGAGCGTGTTGCCGAGCTCCGTGAGCTGATCCGTGATCTGCTGCGACAGCGAGAGCCGGCCCGCGTGCGGGGCCTCCGGCCATAGCCGCTCGTAGAGGTCATCGGCGTGCGCGACCTCCGACAGCGCGAGCGTCGCGATCGCGGCAAGCCCTATCCGGCGCACACCTCATCGTCGCACGCCTACGCGCGGGGTGGCGTGCTAAAGCACGGCACATGAAGCGCGTCGCCGTGTCCGTGTTGCTCGTGGTTGCGTTCGTCGGGTGTCGCAAGGCAACGCCGAAGAGCGAGCCGGCATCGGCGCCTGCCCCCACGACCGCCACCGCGTCCACCGTGCCCACGGCGGCACCGGCGGCGAACGACCACGACCACCTCGCGCGACCGCTGCTGTGGTCGATCGAGAAGGACGGCAAGACCACGTACGCGTTCGGTACGATCCACGTCGGCGTCGATGCCGAGGAGCGCCTCCCACCATCGGTGTGGGCCAAGCTCGATGCGGCGCCGGCGTTCGCGATGGAGACCGACCTCAGCGATCCGTCGATCATGAAGTCCCTGCAGTGCATGCAGTGCTCGCTGCGCACCGACCTCGGGGCCGAGTACTACGCCAAGCTCGAGAACCTGCTCGGCGCGCCGATCGTCGAGCGCATCGACGGCATGAAGCCGATGGTCGCCGCCACCATGCTCGCGATGCGAGGGCTGCCGTCGACGTCGCAGATGGACTCGCACCTGCTCGCGCGCGCGCAGGAGCACAAGGCTCGCGTCGTCTACCTCGAGCCGGCGAGCCACCAGGCCGCGATGCTCGAGAAGCACATGAACATCAAGGCGCTGCGGATGATGCTCGACGAGCCCGACAAGATGCTCGAGTCGACCAAGCGCCTGCTCGCCGCCTACCTCGCGGGCGACGACGCGCAGATGTTCGCGATCAGCGCCGAAGGCAAGGCGCAAGCGCTCGCCCACGGCTACTCCGAGAAGGAGTACGACGAGTCACAGGAGGACATGATCTACAAGCGCAACGCGTCGTGGATCGAGCCCATCGAGAAGCTCCACGCGGAGGGCGGCGCCTTCGTCGCGGTCGGGGCCCTCCACCTCGTCGGCCCGCGCAGCGTCCTCGATCTGCTGGCGAAGAAGGGCTACAAGGTCACGCGCCTGTGAGCCGCCGCGTCATGCGGCCGTGAACGCGAGTACGGGATCGGCGCTTGTGGCGCTGTGCGTCGGCGCACGAACGCGAGCGGGACTTTCTGAGATCGTGCTTGCCCCTCGTCGAGGGCGGCACGTACAGTCGCCGCACTTTCGAGGGAGATCCCAATGCGCCGATCGATCGTGACTGGCTCGCTGTGCTTCGTGTTCGCCTGCGGTGGCGGTAGCGACAATCCACCGGGGACGCCCGATGCGCCGGGTCCGCCCTCCGACGCACCGCCGCTGATCGGCGAGAAGTTCTCCCTCGAGTTCGGCCCGCTCTCGATCCCGCCATCGGAGGAGGGGACAAAGTGCATCTGGCTGCGCCTCGATAACGAGACGCCGATCAAGGTCCGCCAGCTGCACAACGTGCTGAGCTCGAGCTCGCACCACCTCATCGTCTACAAGGACGACATGGACACGACCGAGCAGACGACGCCTGTCGACTGCCAGCCGTTCACGGGCGCCCTCAACACGACCGGCATGATCGCCCCCATCATGATCACGCAGAAGGCGGACGACGCGCTGACCCTGCCGGATGGAGTCGCGTACACGCTCGACGCCAACCAGATGATCAAGATCGAGATGCACTACCTGAACGCGACCGATGCGACGCAGGAGGCGCGCGCGACGGTCGAGTTCTATCGTGCCGACGAGTCGACCATCCAGCACGAGGCCGACATCCTGTTCATCGGATCGCCCGACATCGACATCCCCGCCGGCGAGACGAAGACGCTCAAGCAGTTCTTCAAGGTGCCCTCGTACCTCGACCTGAGCAGCTCCAACATCTTCGCGATCACGGGTCACACGCACCAGTACGGCACGGACATGCAGGTGCGCGTCGCCCCGAGCAAGACCGGCCCGATGACCTCGGTGTACGCGCCGCAGCCGTTCTCGTGGAGCGAGCCCGAGACGACCGACCACGCGCCCGGGTTCAGCGTCCCGGCGGGCGGCGGCTTCGAGTTCGAGTGCACGTACCACAACACCGGAACGCTACCGGTAGGGTTCGGCGAGTCGGCGGACGACGAGATGTGCTTCTTCTGGGCGTACTACTACCCGTCGCAGGGCTCGAAGGTGTGCGTACACACCGAGCAGTACGGCGGCGCCGACGGCCTGAACGTGTGCTGCCCCGGCGACAGCCTCTGCGCTCTGATCGAAGACCAGTTCTAAGTTAGCCCGCGCTCAGATGCCGCCCGGGCCACCCGAGCCGCGATCGGCGACGGGGCGGTCGCGGGTGTCGGAGGCGTGCGGCGGATCGTAGACGTCCTCGTCATCGACGACGTCTTCGATTCCTTCCTCCGGCGCAGGGCCGCCTTCAGCCGCGTCGGTCTCGAGCGCCTCCATCCAGTTTTGGCCCTCGGCGAAGGCGTGATCGTCGTCGGGGTGATCGCGGTCGGTGGCGTGCGGCGTATGGATGCCGTAGAGGTCGCCCACGTCGTGCGCGCGGCGCTCGATGTCGTCGAGGTTCTCGACGCGATCGCCGGCGAGCTCGGGCTCTTGTTCGCCTTCGTCCTCGAGGAAGGTCTCGGTCTCGGCGAGCTCGAGATCGCCCTCGACGTCGGCTTCGGTCATCGCCTCGACACCGAGCTCCTCCACGTGCAGCGGATAGATGTCGTCAAAACTCTGAACCGCATCCTGGGGGTCCGCCGCGAACGAGTCCGGAATGGCGTCGGGCTCGTCGGACGTCCCCGACGGGCGCGCGCGTCGGTGCTTGCTGTAGAGGTAGGCGGCGCCGCCGGCGAGCCCGAGCAGCGCGACCTTCGACATCACGTGGGACCGCATGCGTGCAGGAGGAGCACATCGCGTGCCACTGCAATCAATTCCGATGCGGTACGCTCACGCCATGCTCAACCGGCGCGAGCTCGGGCGCGTCGTCGGTGCCGGCCTCGCGGGGCTGGCGATCGGGTGCGGCGATGACGTCGAGCCACCGGTCGCCGGGGCCGCCGTGTTCGAGCCGTCGACAGATGCGCTGCTCGTGTCCGTGTGGAGCGCGACGAGTGTCCGCGCGCACGTCGCGGTGCACGACGACGAGGCCGGCGCGCTCGTCCGGGAAGCGGACGTCGTGCTCGGCGAAGCCGGCACCGGAGCGGTCGATGTCGATGGGCTCGCGCCGTCGCGCACGTACACCATCATCGTGACCGACGAGCACGGCGCGCGGCTCGGCCGGCATCGCGCGCACACGGCGCCGGCCGACGACGACGGGCGGCCGGTCCGCCTCGCGGTGTCGGCCGACGTCGACGCGGATCCTGCGTGGGACTCGCCGCTCGTCGATCACGTGCTCGCCGCCGATCCCGAGCTCTACGTGTCACTCGGAGACTTCCCGTACGCGGACAACGGCCCCGACGTGGCGATGACGGTGCCCGCGTATCGTGATCGCCACGCCCAGCTCCGGCTCTCACCACATGGCAGGCGGTTGCTCGAGGGCGTCGGCGTCCGCGCCATCTACGACGATCACGAGTACCGCAACGACTGGGATGCGATGTTCGCCGCCGCCGAGACCGAGCGGTACGCGGCCGCGATGCAGGTCTGGGACGAGTTCTTCCCGGTGCGCGGCGCGGCCGGCGACGTGCGCTACCGCAGCTGGCGGTGGGGACGTCACCTCGAGTGCTTTCTGCTCGACACGCGCCGGTTCCGCAGCGCGAACGCCGCGCCCGACACCGAGGCGAAGACGATGCTCGGCGTGCACCAGGAGACGTGGCTCGCCGCCGCACTCGCCGCGAGCACCGCGACGTTCAAGCTGGTGTTCACCAGCGTGCCTCTCGACTTCGGCCTCGGCAACGATCACTGGGCGGCGTTCTCCGTCGCGCGGTCACGGCTGTTCGCGGCGACGGCCGGGCGCGGCGTCCTGTTCGTGTCCGCGGATCAGCACTGGTTCGCGTCCCATCGTCATGCGGGCGGCCAGCGGGAGCTCCAGGTCGGGCCGATCGCGCGCGGACTCGGCACGCCGGGGCCGCCGCGCGCCGAGGTGCTCGCGCGCCATGTGCGACCGAATGCCGCGATCCTCGACGCCGACGAGGAGGCCATCACGGTGCGCGCGCTCGACGTCGATGGCGTCATCTTCCACGAAGCGAGGCTGACGCTCGACGACCTCGGGTGATAGGCTCGCCGCATGCGGTGGATCGCCTTGCTCGTCACCACGTGTCTGGTGGCGCTCGGCGCGCTGCACGCTCCGCGGGCGCCGTCGATGCACGACGCTCGTCGTGCATTGCTCGACGACGCCACCGGGACGTTCGCCAAGCTGGCGCCGCGGCCCCCGGTCGCGCATGCGCCGGACAAGCACGGCGAGCGGATCGACCTCGTGGTCCCCACGGCGTCGGCGCACATCGATCGTCGAGAACAGCTCGCGCTCGTCGCCGTGCTCGCGGTACCGCGCGCGACGTGCCTCCGTGTCCTGCTCCCTCGCTACTCGCGCGGTCCCCCCGGCTCCAGCTCGTTCGGCGTCATCCTCCACGTCTCCTAGATGTCCAGGCCCCTCTCGACGAGAGGTGAATGCTCGCCGCGAGGCGCGCACGAAGAAACGATGCAACGATGAGCGGTAGTCGCGTTTTGCTCGAGCTGGTCGTGGTGTTTGGAACCGCCGCCGCGGTCACGGTGGTGTTCCAGCTGCTGCGCTTGCCCGTCGTGCTCGGCTACGTGCTCGCCGGTCTGCTGATCGGCCCGCACCTGCCGGTCCCGCTCGTCGCGAGCTTCGGGCTCGTGCACGTCCTGTCCGAGCTCGGCGTGATCCTGCTGATGTTCACCGTCGGGCTCGAGCTGCGCATCTCGACGCTCGCGCGCGTCGGCCTGCCGGCGGCGCTGACCGCGCTGTTCGAGGTCGCGCTGTGTATCGCGTCGGGGACGCTCGTCGCGTCCGCGCTCGGGTTCGCGCCCGTCGAGGCGCTGTTCGCCGGCGCGTGCCTCGGCATCTCGAGCACGATGCTCGTCGCCAAGGCGTTCGAGGAGCTCGGCTGGAAGGGCGGCTTCACCGAGGTCGTCTACGCGATCCTCGTGTTCGAGGACCTGATCGCGATCGTGCTGCTCGCGGTGCTCGCCGGCGTGGCGAGCGGCGCCGGCCTCGACGCGATGGGCGTGCTGAAGATGATCGGCAAGCTGGGCGGCTTCCTCGCGCTGCTGCTCGCCGGTGGCCTGCTCGTCGTCCCCCGGTTCGTGCGCTGGCTCGCGGCGCGCGCGCGGCCGGAGACGCTGCTGATCGTCGCGCTGTTCGTGTGCTTCGGCGCCGCCGCGGTCGCCGAGCACGCGGGCTACTCCGTCGCGCTCGGCGCGTTCCTCGCCGGCGTGCTGGTCGCCGAGTCCGGCCACGGCCACGAGGTGTTCCACCTCGTGCAGCCGTTCCGCGACACGTTCGCGATGATGTTCTTCGTCTCGGTCGGCATGTCGATCGATCCGGCGCAGCTCGGCTCGCAGGCGCACGTGATCGCGCTGTTCACGCTCGTCGTGATCGCGGCCAAGCCGGTCGGCATCGCGCTCGCGGTGTTCTTCAGCGGCAAGGGTGTGCGGCCCGCCGTGCGCGCCGGCGTGAGCCTGTCCCAGATCGGCGAGCTGTCGTTCGTGATCGCCGGCATCGGTGCGACCTCCGGCGTCGCGCGCAGCTCGCTCCTCGCGATCGCCGTCGGCGTGTGCTGCGTGACGACGCTGACCTCCGGCATCGCGATCCGCAAGTCCGAGGACATCGCGAGCTGGGTCGCACGTCGCCTGCCTCGCCGCCTTGGCATGTTCGTCAGCTTCTACGAGGCGTGGCTCGGCCGGCTGCGCCAGCGCGAGGCGACGCCGCTCCGCAAGCTCCGCCGGCCGATCACCGTGCTCGTCCTCGACACCGGCCTGATGATCGTCATCGTCATCGCCGGCGCGACGCTCGGTCCGCGCGTGACCGCCGAGCTCGGGCTCACGGGGTGGGTCGCGCGACTCGCGATCATCCCGGTCGTGCTCGCCATCGGCTTGCCCGTGATCATCGCGATCTTCCGCCGCATCGTGGTCATCGCGCGCCTGCTCGCCGTCGAGGTCATCCCGAGCAGCATCAAGCACGAGCTGCCGCAGGCCGCCGCCGCCGTCGATCTGGGGCTCGCCCCGCGGCGCGCGCTGATCCTCGTGTTCGAGCTCGCGATCGGCGGGCTCGTCATGCTGACGTTCGTCGCGGTGACCCAGCCGTTCATCCCGTTCGGCGCCCTGGTCATCCCGATCGTCGCGCTCGTGTTCTTCTTGATCGCGCGGCGCTCGCTGCGCGACTTCGACGGTCACGTGCGCGCGGGCAGCGAGGTCATCCTCGAGCTGCTCTCGCAGCCGCCGCAGCCCGGCGCCCCGCAGGAGCTCGCGCAGGTCGAGACCGTGCTCCCCGGGTTCGGCGGGCTCGCGTCGATCACGCTCGTGCCGGGCTCGCCCGCGATCGGCAAGTCACTCGCCGAGCTCGACCTCCGCGCGAAGACCGGCGCCACCGTGCTCGCGATCGCGCGCGGCGCGAGCGGCATGGCCACCCCCTCGCCGACCGAGCCGCTCCAGCAAGGCGACGTCCTCGCGATGGCCGGCTCCGACGAGGCGATCGAGGCCGCGCGCGAGCTGTTCGGCGCCGCCGCCGCGGCTGCGCCCGCCTCGCTTCCGGTACCGGCGCAGGCTTAGAGCGGCGACGGCGACGGGACGAACTCGACGGTCAGCGACGGGAACTTCATGCGTAGCTCGTCGGCGAGGCGCATCGGACCGAACACCTCGGTCGCGTAGTGGCCCGCGGCGACCAGCGTGATCTGCAACTCCTTCGCGAGGTCGCCTGCGCGCTCGGCGAGCTCGCCGGTGAGGAACAGATCGCAGCCCGTGTTCGCCGCGGCCTCGAGCAAGTCCGACGCCGCACCCGAGCACAGGCCGACCTTGCGCACGACGTCGGGCCCGTGCGGGAACACGAACCGCGGCATCTGCCCGCGCAGCACCCCGCCCGCGATGCGCCCGATCGCCTCGTCGCGCGACAGCGGCTGCGGCCACGCCCCCATCATGCCGAGCGCCGTGCCCTTGACGTCGCCGAACGCCTCGCGCTGCGGCCCGAGCGCGAGCGCGTCCGCGAGGCCGACGTTGTTGCCGAGCCGCGCGTGCTTGTCGAGCGGCAGGTGGTACGCGGCGAGCGAGACGTCGTTGCCGAGGAGCAGCTTCAAGCGGCGCGCGAGGGCGCCCGTGATGCTGCCGAGCCCCGGGCCCCAGATCAGCCCGTGGTGCACGACGATCAGGTCCGCGTTCTTCTCGAGCGCGCGCGTGATGAGCTCCGCGCTCGCCGAGACGCCCGTCACGATGGTCTGGACCTCGAGGGAGCCCTCGACCTGCAGCCCGTTGGGGGCGTAGTCCTTGAAGCGCCCGATCTCGAGGGTGGTATCGAGGTATCCGACGATGTCGCGCAGGTGCACCGGCACGGGCGCATCGTGCGCGCGCCGCCCGCGTCGGTCAACGCCGTGGTAAACCGCAAGCCATGGCCCCGGTGAAGAAGCCCGAGACCGATCCCGACTACCGCACGATGAGCGGCATCCCGCTCAAGGCCAGCTACGGCCCGGAGGACCTGACCGAGCGTGGCTGGTCCTATGCGACGCACCTCGGCGATGCCGGGAAGTATCCGTTCACGCGCGGACCGCACGCGACGATGTATCGCGGCAAGCCGTGGACGATGCGCATGTTCGCCGGGTTCGGCACGCCCGAGGACACCAACCAGCGCTTCAAGTTCTTGCTGCAGCACGGGCAGACCGGCCTGTCGACGGCGTTCGATATGCCGACGCTGATGGGCTACGACCCGGACCACGCGCGCTCGCTGGGCGAGGTCGGCCGCGAGGGCGTGAGCGTCGCGTCGATGGACGACATGATGCGCCTGTTCGGCGACATCCCGCTCGACAAGGTGTCGACGTCGATGACGATCAACGCGCCGGCCGCGGTGCTGCTCGCGCTCTATGTCGCCGTCGCCGAGAAGCAGGGCGTCGCCCCCGACAAGCTGCGCGGCACGCTGCAGAACGACATGCTCAAGGAGTTCATCGCGCAGAAGGAGTGGATCAGCCCGATCCGCGGCCACATGCGAATCATCCGCGACATGCTCGTGTGGTGCACGCGGACGATGCCGCAGTGGAACACCATCTCGATCAGCGGCTATCACATCCGCGAGGCAGGCGCGACCGGCGTGCAGGAGCTCGCGTTCACGCTCGCCGACGGCATCGGCTACGTGCAGCTCGGCATCGACGCGGGCCTCGACGTGGACGAGTTCGCGCCGCGCCTCTCGTACTTCTGGGACGTCCACAACGACTTCTTCGAGGAGATCGCGAAGTTCCGCGCCGGCCGTCGCATGTGGGCCAAGCTCATGCGCGAGCGGTTCGGCGCGAAGAACCCGAAGTCGTGGCTGCTCCGCACGCACGCGCAGACCGCCGGCGTGTCGCTGATGGCGCAGCAGCCGCTCAACAACGTCATCCGCACGTCGATGCAGGCGCTCGCCGCGGTGCTCGGCGGCACCCAGTCGCTGCACACCAACAGCTACGACGAGACCTACGCGCTGCCGACCGAGGAGGCCGCCGAGCTCGCGCTGCGCACGCAGCAGGTCATCTACGAGGAGTCCGGCGTCGCCAACGTCGTCGATCCGCTCGCGGGCAGTTACTTCGTCGAGACCCTCACCGATCAGGTCGAGGCCGCGGCGTGGGAGTACATCAAGAAGATCGACGCGATGGGCGGCATCGTGAAGGCCGTCGAGGAAGGCTACCCGCAGCGCGAGATCGCGCGCTCGGCGTTCGAGTTCCAGCGCGAGGTCGACAGCGGCCGCCGCGCCGTCGTCGGCGTCAACAAGTACGTCAAGCCCGGCGAGGACGATCACATCCCGACGCTGAAGATCGAGCACGCCACCGAGCAGGGGCAGATCGATCGCATCAAGGCGTTCCGCGCCAAGCGCGACGGGGCCGCCGCGGAGCGCGCGCTCGCCGCGATCAAGGCCGCGCTGCGCGACGACAAGCAGAACGTGATGCCGCCGATTTTCGACGCCGTGAAGCAGGACGTCACGCTCGGCGAGATCTGCGATCTGTTCCGCAGCGAGCTCGGCGAGTACCGCGACCCCGCGTACCTCTGAGTCACTCGACGCGGAACGCGGCGCGATGCACGACGTTCGTCGAGACCGTCGGGTAGTTCGCGTGCAAGCGAAGCTCGTAGTCGCCGGGCGCATTCGGAGCCGCGAGCTCGTCGGTGCGAGCCCCCGGCGAGACGTACTTCCACGTGCCATACATGGTGTTGGCGGCGCCGCGCTCGACGACGGTGATCCAGAACTGCTCGCCGGGCTTCGCGACCAGCGGGCGCGGGAACGAAACCGCGACCTTGTCGCCGGGCGCGACCACCTTCGCGGCGAGTGTGAATCGCTGCTGCGCGGGCGGGGTCACGCCACCGCCGGCGCTCGCGTCGAGCACGATCGCGAACGGCACGCGCGCGCGGACGTTGTACGACTTCGCGGGATAGTCCGTGTGCAGCCTGACCTCGAAGGTCCCGGTTGCACGCGGCGCGATCAGCGTCGCGCTCGTCGCACGGTCGGGCACGTACTTCCACACGTTGTACTGGGTCTCGGCGGAGCCCGCGGGCGCGATCGCGATCCATGCACGCGACGCCGACGCTGACGAGACCGGCTGCGAGAACCGGATCTCGACGGTGCTCCCCGGCGCGTACGTCCTGGCGCCGAGCGCCAGCCGCGGCACGTCGGAAGCGCCCGTAGCCTCGGCCGGCGTCGGCGTGGTCCTGCGCGGCGTGGTCGTCGCCGTCGACGCGACGCAGCTCTCGCCATTGATCGCCGTGCCCGGTGGGCAGCTCGGTGCGCCAATGCACCGCCCCTTCGCCGTCGACCACGCCTGCTGCGGCCAGCAGCACCTGCCCTGTGTGTCGGGCGTGCGCTCCTGTCCCTGCGGACACTCGGACCGTCTCACGTCGTCACCGCTCTCGGCGAGCGCTGCGCTCGCACCTGCGCCTGCGGTGCC
>Ga0247822_10002697_pt1 | contig 11408 bp, 11 predicted proteins | sample 13C_Cellulose_Da_FD_192423 | JGI IMG/M metagenome (GOLD analysis project Ga0247822, IMG submission 192423) | Soil microbial communities from agricultural site in Penn Yan, New York, United States - 13C_Cellulose_Day30 | ecosystem: Environmental > Terrestrial > Soil > Agricultural land | place...
TATCCGGAAGACTCAGGTTAGCTGCACCACCCGCACTGGGAAGGTTGCTGGCAAAGGAGATAATTCCGCAGTTTTTGGCGCGCTGGCCGGAGGTTTCTATCTCGCTCAAACTGTCACTGGAATTTGAAAATCTGTTTACTGAAGGGCTCGATTTGGCCTTCCGCATGGGTAAAAACCGCGATGACCGCTTGATCGAGCGCCCACTGGGCAGGGCTAATCGGGTGGTTGTGGCCGCACCCGCTTATCTCGCCAAGCACGCAGCGATTCGGGCACCGCAAGACCTTGCACAGCACAAAAGCCTGCAAATCCTTGAGCAACAGCCACACCTTTGGACATTGCAGAAGGGCACCTGGATCGAACAAGTAGCCTTGCCGGTGGCATTTCAATCGAGCGATTTGGCAGCCTTGGTGAATGCAGCGATGGCGGGGGTGGGTATCGCCCAGTTGCCTTGGTTACTGGTGCGCGAGGAAATTAAAGCAGGCAAATTGACCCTGGTGTTGCCCGAATGGCTCAGCGCGGAGTTGCCGATTTCGCTGGTTTACCGGGAGGGACACAATAAATCCGCCCGACTGGCAGAGTTTCTGGCCTGGATTGACCAACATCGCGAACTCTTCGACTTACGCTTTCGGGACACCCGGTAACCAGCCAGTGAATTGCGGCGTCTCACGTTTTAAATGTGGGGCTAAATCAGGTGCTAAAAATGGTAGCGGCCGATCTCCCAAGCCAGGATGAATCGCTTATGATGCGGTCTCCCCCGATCTTCCCAATGCGCACAGGAGCAGCAAGATGGCAAATGTTAAAACCCAGGTAGTGGTACTCGGCAGTGGTCCCGGCGGCTATTCAGCGGCCTTTCGCGCGGCCGACCTCGGCCTTGAAGTGACGCTGGTAGAGCGTTACGCCAGCCTCGGCGGCGTCTGTTTGAATGTGGGCTGTATTCCCTCCAAAGCGCTGTTGCATGTGGCTGAAGTGATCAACGAAACTGAACATGCCGATAACCTCGGCTTGAGTTTTGGCGCAGTTAGCCATGACTTGAATAAGGTGCGCGCCTATAAGGATTCAGTGGTCAGCAAGCTGGTGTCTGGCGTGCACGCCATGGCTAAAGCGCGCAAAGTAAATGTGGTGACCGGCTACGGCAAATTTGTCAGCGATCGCCAATTGGCGGTGGAAGCGGATGCGGGTACAACCCTGATCGACTTCGAACACGCAATCATCGCCGCTGGTTCGCGCAGTGTAAAACTGCCTTTTATCCCCGAAGATCCACGCATTTTCGATTCCACCGGTGCCCTTGAGCTGCGCGAAGTACCTGCGCGCCTGCTGGTGATTGGCGGCGGGATTATCGGCCTCGAAATGGCGACTGTGTATGAAGCGCTGGGCAGTAAGGTCACGGTGGTAGAGTTTGCCGACCAGTTGGTGCCTGCGGCCGATAAAGACCTGGTCAGCGTCTATAGCAAATACAACAAAGACCGTTTTGAAGTGCTGCTCTCTACCAAAGTGGAAGCCGTTAGCGCCAAGCCTGAAGCGATTGAAGTGGGTTTCAGCGGTGCCCAGGCTCCCGCCGAAGCGCGCCAGTTCGATGCGGTATTGGTCGCGGTAGGGCGCGTTCCCAATGGCAAATTAATCGATGCCGAAAAAGCCGGCGTCACTGTGGATGAGCGCGGCTTTATCCCGGTCAACCAGTACCTGCAAACCAACGTGCCGCATATCTACGCCATTGGCGATATCATCGGCCAGCCCATGCTGGCACACAAAGCGACTCATGAAGGCCATGCCGCGGCTGAAGGTGTGGCCGGCCATCCGCACGCCTTCCACCCTATGGCGATTCCATCGATTGCCTATACCAGCCCGGAAATTGCCTGGGTCGGCCTGACCGAAAAAGAAGCCAAACAGCAAGGGCTGGATTTCAAAACGGCGGTATTCCCTTGGAGCGCCAGCGGCCGCGCGATTGCCGCCGACCGCAGCGAAGGCAAGACCAAGCTCATCTATGACACCAAAACCGATCGCCTGCTGGGCGCCGGTTTAGTGGGTGTTCATGCCGGTGAATTGCTCGGCGAGCTGACCCTGGCGCTGGAATTTGGCGCAAGCGTGGAGGATATCGCCCTCACCATTCACGCCCACCCAACCCTGCACGAGTCAGTGGGGCTGGCGGCAGAGCTAGGCGCCGGTACCATCACCGATTTGCCTAATCCCAAAGCCAGTTTGAAAAAATAATCGTCCACACCGTCTAGAACAAGTTTGGCAGGAGAAACCTGGCATCTGACCGGGTTTCTCCGCTATCCCCTACCTCCTCCATCCCTTACCTGCGCTCTCCCTACCTTCGCACTCTTCCCGCAGTTTTCACCTCGCACGGGCAATAACACACATAAATCAGGCGACATAATTTACAGCAACATCCGCCCGCCAAGACATAAGCTCAGCCTCATGGTCATCGCTGGATTTTTGATGTCGATGCGCCCTTGCACTGGCAGGGGTCGCCTCGCTTATCCCACCAACACAAGGAGAGACTTATGTTTGATCCAGACCAACTACGCCCCCCGCTTAACCAATCCCAATGGGAGCTCGGCTACTGGCGCATTCCGCGCCGACCCTTAGTGAATATCCTGATTGTGGTAGATGGCCGAATCGGACTTGACCCATCCGATAGCTTTGGCATCAGTAAAATTATCGCCATTCTGCGCAAAAACCCACCGCATAATGACACTGGCGATTACAGCTATGTCCGCTTCGATGTGGATACCGCCTCGCGCGATGAAGAGCCTTTTAGCGGCGTAGCCGACCATACCAGTTTTCGCTTCGACCAAATGGTGGACGGCCAGCCGCTGATCAATCGCTATCACCAGATTTGGTGCTTTGGTTTCCATCCCGGCAATACCGTCCCAAGCAATCCCTCCGACGCGGCGATCGAAGCTCATAGCACCAAGATGAGCAGCGGCGAGTTGCGTGCACTTACGACCTGGATGAACACCCGGCGCGGCGGCCTGCTCGCCATGGGCGATCATCACTACCTCGGCGCCACTATGGCGTGGAAAATCCCGCGCGTGCGCGCCATGCGACGCTGGACTAATGCCGATGGCGTTCCTCCATTTGATCTCCCTGTCACCAGCCCGGGCGGAGCGATGCGCTATCGCCATGACACCAACCAGCCCCAAAATGCCACTCAGGCCAATCCCGCTTCCTCCGCAGTTATTCCTCGCAATGCAGAAGAAGACGGCATTCCCCAACCCATCGAGTTGCGCTACTACGGCGGTATTGCTAAGCGTCCACACCCGCTGCTGTGTACCCGCTTGGGCGCCATGAATGTGCTGCCCGACCATCCGCATGAAGGTTGGGTGTACGAGGATCACGAAGTGCCGGTCGATAGCAGCTACGACTTCGGCAACTCGGTGGCCGGCCCCGATTTTCCCAATGCAGTTGACGGTGGTTCACGGCCATTGCCGCAAGCGATTGCTTGGGCGCATCCATTGCCTGAGCCGCCCTACGATCATGAGAAATCGCCCACTCCGGTCACCAAGTTCGCCGTGATCGGTGCCTATGACGGCCATCGCGCCAATGTCGGCCGGGTGGTGGTCGATTCCACCTGGCATCACTGGTTCAATATGAATATCGATGGCCTGCACGCCGCGGGCGGCAACAACTGGACCAAGATCAAATCCTACTTCCGCAACTGCGCGGTGTGGCTATCACCGCCCACCAAACAGTACGCGATGCTGGCCTACGCCGCCTTTTGGAGTGTGGGATCACCCTTGGCAGTAGAAGAATACGATGCAGGCATGCCCTCCTGGGAGCTGGGCGAGACGGCGCGCGACATCCTCGGTCAGAGCGTTAATCCCTGCATGTACTATGACTGGATCCACAACTTTTTCCCGGCAGAATTGCTGGAGCGCTTCCCCAATCCACTCGACGATGTATGCCTAACCTGCCCACCCTGGCGGATGATCGAAAACGCCGTACTCGGCGGCATCATCAAATCCATGCTGCCGGAACGTGACCGTCTGGTGCAGGAGCGGCTGCAAGGCAAACAGGCCAGCGTCAATGTGAAGCAACTGGTGAGCGGCCTCGACAAGGGCGCCAGCAGCGGCCTCAGTGAATTGCATAAATTTTGGGAGCGGGAGCTGGAACGCAGCAAGAAGGGGCTGAGTGCGTTTGAAAAAACCAATACCGGCAGACGCATGCTGAAAGAAGATCTGGCGCAAATACTGGACGACCTGGAGCTGATCGACCCGGCTGAACAGTGCCCCGACAAGCAGGCCCAAAACTGAGGTGAATTTAGGGGCTTGTTCAATATCCAAGCCCTGAAAAAAAGGCGATCACGTGATCGCCTTTTTGAGGTGGATAAACCGGTTAAGGTTTACTTTTTAGTCGCTACCGGCTCGTCTTCAAACTCGTAGACAACAGTAATCTGCGCTAGGTCAGATACCAGTGCAAAACGGTCGGAAGGCACATAAACCGTCAGTTCGGTATCCTGCTCCACTTTGCGCAACAGCTCCTGCTTGCCATTGACAATCACCTTGAAATCCTCAGGCAGCTCCTTGGTTTCAAAGGTCTTATCATAGTTGCCATCCTGGGTTTTAAAATTGATGCGCGCCTTGCGGTCGTGATAACTGACAAACTTGGCCTGCACCTCAACATAATGTTTGCCATCACGCTCGACCACAGCCTGGCACACGTTATAAATATTGGGATAGCGTTCCAACACCTTGGGCGCCCAGATCACTTCCGTACATTCGACCGCCCAAAGCGATGTGCTCGCTGCCAACATGACGCCTAATACTGCCGACTTTAACGCTAGTGATGTAGCCATTTACGTCCCCTCCAAAAGTCCTATTAACACCAGACTCAAACACTGGCCAGCGCAGATCTTAGCCATGAGCCTGATGCCCTCAATCATTGTGCAGATTCCATCCTCCCCAGCGAGCCGAGCGAACGATCAGCCGACCGCCCTGCTCGCTGGCCAGACAGACTTAGGCGCGACGGCGTATGCGACGCAGGCTGGTCATTAGCAAGCCCAAGCCACAGCCCAGCGCACCTAACAGCCCCAGGAGTGGAGTCCAGGATGCGGTCTTCGGCATTTCCGGCTCTGCTGGCGCCTCTACCATTTCATAGGCATTGGCGGCGGCTATATCGGAAACCAGCATGAAGCGGTCAGATGGGATATAGACGGTCAGCTGAGTATCGCGTTGGACGCGGCGCAGCAGTGTCTCTTTGCCATTCACGGTGATTTTATAATCTTCCGGCAATTCCTTTGACTCAAAGGTTTTGCCATAGCTGCCGTCAGAGTGCTTGAACTTGATGCGCGCCTTGCCATCATGCATGCGCACAAACTTGCCCTCCACTTCGACATACTGCTTGCCGTCTCGCTCAGTCACGCTTTGACACAGGTCGCCAATATTGGGGTACTGCGCCAATACCGAAGGATCCCAAACCACTTCCGAACACTCCACCGCCCATAGCGAAGAACTCGCCATCAGCGCGACACCCATTACAGCGGACTTTAATAACAATGATGTTGCCATAAATCACTCCTTAGGTTTTGGTGCTGAAATGTCTTCGGTAGCCGTAACAATGTACCGCTGCGGCGCACTTCCGACGTGATAAAAGGGATAGCAGGTGACCAGCGTCAGCTTGGATTCACTTGATGCTTCAAGCACGCTGATATTGGATGGGTCAATAACCTGGATATTGGACAAGGTGAAGTGGCGGGTGCCATGCAGGGTTTGCAGGCTCATCTTCTGGCCTTTTTTGGCATCCTTCAACGCGCGAAAAAAGCTGTCCCGGTGCGCCGCTATACCTATGTTCCCGCGCTCATTGACCGAAGCAGTATCCTCGATCCAGCCGGCGCCGCGGTTCAGGTTAAAGTCGCTCGCATCGGGGTAGATAGGCACCAGGATTTTTAGCTCATCGATACGCAGTATCGCGAGCGGCATGTCTTTATTGGTCTTGTTGATTTCGGCAAATTGGGCGATGCGTTTTTGGCTCCACAGACTTTTATCGACCGTCTGCAGCTGCTCCAAATCCAGGGGCTCGGCAGGAGAGGAAGTGGCGCCGGAAGCTATAGTAAACGCCGGAGGATCGCCGGCGGCAGCGGCCAGTGCAAACGCCTGCAAACCCGCTTCCGATGCCTGGGCTTCATGCAGTTTGAGCAGCGCCGCATAGCCGAGCAGCGCCAACCCCAGCCCCCAGCAAAGCAGCTCCAGCGCACGCCATAGCGATGCGCGACTGATGATCCCGAGCAGGGGTTTGACAACCAAATAATTGCGTTCCATGACAGAGAGTCCAGCCTAAGAATTAGGATTATTGTGGTCAATTGCCTAAAACCTTAGCACAGACTTTCATAAGGCATGAGCCTAACCAAGGGGTATGAACAAAAATACTGGCGCAAAAACAAACACATTGTCGCATTTATAATCAATAGTGACGCAGAAACAATCGTCTCGGCAGCAAAATCATTTCTCTGATCCAATCTCAGCAGTGTTACGCCTTTGCCCTGCTGGTTATCCAACGCCAGCACACCATAGCCCAACCTAAACTGCCTTGACGCCATGGGCAGACCGCCATAAACCGTCAAGGCTGCGGAGGCGAGCGAAACTACAAGGAACTGCCGACGATCCGTAATCACATCACCCTTTTATACGGTTATTAGATAACCCAGAGCTTTAGTAATGGCGATTATTGGTTTATGGATGTAACGCAAATGCTGAGGTGTGGAGTTAAAGCACCATCACGCCATCAGCTTCGATCAAGGCTGCACGCGGTAATTGGTTGATGCCCACGGCGGCGCGCGCCGGGTAGGGCTGTTGGAAATACTGGCCCATGACTTCGTTCACAATGGGGAAGTTGCTCAGGTCGGTCAGGTAGATGTTGAGTTTGACTATGTCCTTCAAACCACCGCCGGCGGCATCGCATACTGCGGCCAGATTCTTGAATACCTGATGCGCCTGCGCCGCAAAATCTCCTTCAACCATTTGCATGGTTTTGGGGTCGAGCGGAATTTGGCCGGACAGGTAAACGGTGTTGTTGACCTTGACTGCCTGGGAGTAGGTGCCTATGGCGGCGGGGGCATTGTCGCTGTGGATAATGGCTTTATTGGTCATGAGATAACCCTTCTTTTATTGAGTGCAAAACGGGGAAAGCGGGGGAGTATAGATGATTGGGTGTTCATGATGCGAGATGGATTCCGGCACTGGCTCTGAGACCGTCTGAGACATGGATGTCGAAGATGAGCCTACAGGAATGTATTCACGGCGCGTCTCAGAGGCAGTGCCGGGGTCCATTGGGGATATACAACTAGTTTTTCGAGCGATTAACCCGAATCACAAAACTCAGGTTGCGGATGCGGCGCATAATATTGGCGAGATGGATGCGGTTGTGTACGCCGATGCACAAGTGGATCACGCTGTTGTGTGCATCACGCTCGTGGACATTGATGTGTTCGATACTCGCGCCCTGTTCGGTAATGCGCGTGGCGAGGGTGGCGATAATGCCGCGGTCGCTTTCCACTTCGACGCGCACATCCACCAGAAACTCGCCGCTCACCGTTGCGGCCCAATTTACCTGGCTGATCTTATCGGGATAATTGCGGATTTCAGCGATATTGCGACAGGTGTCCTGATGGATTACCAGGCCTTTGCCGGAGCTGACGTGGCCGATAATCGGATCGCCAGGGATCGGACGGCAGCAGCGCGCAAAACTGATCATCATACCTTCGGCAGAATCGATGGTAATCGCCGAGTTCACCGCACCGGTGCGTGCCTTCAGTTCGGCATCCGGCTGCAGCAGCTTCACCAACGAATAGACCACCTTGTTGCCCAGACCAATCTCTTCGTAGAGTTTGTCCATGGAATCCAGCTGCGCACCATGCAATAGCTTGTGCTGCTGCTCGTCGTTCAGGTGCTCCAGGTCGATATGGTTTTCCGCCAGTGCGCGGCTGAGCATACGCTTGCCGAGCGTAACCGACTGGTGATGGCGCTGGTGCTTGAGGTAGTGGCGAATCGCCGAGCGCGCCTTGGCCGAGACCGCAAAGTTAAGCCAGTTGGGGTTTGGCTGGGCGCCCTGGGCGGTAATGATCGACACCTTTTGGCCACTGAGCAGCGGCTGCGAGAGCGGTGCCATACGCTCGTTAATCCGACAGGCAACACAGGTATTACCCACATCGGTATGCACGGCATAGGCAAAATCGACCGGTGTCGCACCAGTAGGCAACTCAACAATCTTGCCCTTGGGCGTAAAAACATACACCTCATCGGGGAAGAGATCGATTTTGACGTTTTCGATAAATTCGAGCGAGTTGCCCGCATTTTTCTGCATTTCCAACAGCCCTTGCACCCATTGGCGTGCGCGGCTGTGGCTGGCATTGATGGGGTCGCCGCTGTTGGATTTATAGAGGAAATGCGCAGCGATACCGCTGTTGGCCATCTCATCCATTTCCTTGGTGCGGATTTGCACTTCAATCGGCACGCCGTGCATTCCCACCAGCACTGTGTGCAGCGACTGATAACCGTTGGCTTTGGGAATGGCGATGTAATCTTTGAACTCGCTGGTGACCGGCTTGTACAGATTGTGCACTACACCAAGTACGCGATAGCAGGTGTCCACCGTATCCACGACTATGCGGAAGGCGTAGACATCCATAATTTCTTTGAAGAATTTTTTCTTCAGGCGCATCTTTTCGTAGATGCTGAACAAATGCTTTTCACGCCCGATCACAATTGAGTTGATATTTTCTTTCAGCAGGCGTTTTTCAAACGAGGTCTGGATCTGTTCAACTAATTCTTTACGGTTGCCGCGCGCGGTTTTAAGTGCGGCTTGCAAGCGGGTCGCCCGCAGCGGATACATGCAGTAGAAGCTGCGGTCTTCCAGCTCCAAACGCACTTCATTCATCCCCAGGCGATGGGCAATAGGGGCATAGATTTCGAGCGTCTCTTTGGCGATGCGGCGTTTTTTGTCGGGCGGCATGGCGCCGAGGGTGCGCATATTGTGCAAGCGGTCGGCGAGTTTGACCAATATCACACGTAGGTCATTCGCCATGGCCAAGGCCATTTTCTGGAAGTTTTCTGCCTGTTTTTCCGCGTGGGATTCAAACTCGATCTGGGTGAGCTTGCTCACGCCATCGACCAGATCGGCCACCGAATCGCCAAACTGCCCGGCGATGGCTTTTTTGCTGATCCCGGTATCTTCAATCACATCGTGCAGCATGGCCGCCATCAAACTTTGATGGTCCATATGCATGGTGGCGAGGATATCGGCAACGGCGAGGGGATGAGTAATGTAGGCTTCGCCGCTGCGACGTTTTTGGCCGTCGTGGGCTTGTTCGGCGTAGAAGTAGGCGCGCTTCACCAAATTAATTTGGGAAGGTTCGAGATAAGACGATAGCCGATGGCTCAAAGCCTCTATGGTTTGCACGCCCTTCTCCAGATCAGATACCAGACTACAAACCCGCCATCAGTGACGGCGGGTACTGGCATCATACAAGCGAGTTAGATTTCGTTGTCGTACACACGCTCAGGCTTAGGTTGGGGCAGTGTATCTTTTTCCAACAGGATGCTCGCATCGATAAAGCCTTCTTCGATTTCGCGCAGGGCGATAACGGTAGGCTTGTCATTTTCTGGCGCAACGTGCGGGTCTTTACCACCGATTGCCAATTGGCGTGCGCGCTTGCTGCCAACCATCACCAGCTCAAAACGGTTATCAACGTGATCCAGACAATCTTCAACGGTAATACGTGCCATAACTTTCTATGCTCTATAAAAACAAACGCGTGGGTAAACGCAGCAATGCTGCAATCCGGTCGGCTATTATGCGTCAGCCGGCATCAGTATGCCAACCGCGCATGGCTAAATTTAAGCCAGCAAATCCTTCAATAACTGCTGATGGCGCTCTGCCTGACGCGCCAAGCGGATATGCTGACTGGTAATAAGCGCTTGGAACTGGGCCAAAGCGACGGTGAAATCGTCGTTGACGATCAGGTAATCGGCCTCGACATAGTGCGACATTTCGCTGATCGCCTCGTTCATACGTGCCTCTATCACGCTGGAGTCATCCTGGCCGCGGCCGGTCAGGCGCTGGCGCAAACAAGCCAGCGAGGGCGGCAGGATAAACAGGCTGACGGTATCCGGCAGCAACTTGCGCACCTGCTGCGCGCCCTGCCAATCGATTTCCAGGATCACATCAATACCCTGTTTGAGCGTATCTTCCACCCATTGCTGCGAGGTGCCGTAGAGATTGCTAAACACGCGCGCATGTTCGAGGAAGGCGCCTGCTTCCAGCATGGATTCGAAAGTCGCGTGATCGACAAAATGGTAATTCACCCCATCGATTTCACCGGGACGCATAGGGCGGGTAGTGTGGGAGACGGACACACAAACTTCTGGATTGGATTTCACCAGCGCGCTGACCAGACTGGTTTTGCCAGCGCCCGAGGGTGCAGAAACGGTATAGAGGGTGCCAAGATTAGCCATGGAGGAACCTTAATTAACAGAAAAGTAGGATTGGCAAATAAGTAGATGACCGAAATTATGGCACAGCTTGCCCTAACTCACAGCCAAGGTGGTGCAGGTGAATCAACCGAGGGAACCAAGAGCGTTACAGCAGCCAGCTAAAATGCCTCACGAATCCGGTAAATATGGCATAGTAACCCACTTCATCGACCTGCTCGTGAGCCTTCCATGTTGCGTCAACTTCTCTCGCTTACCCAAACTGCTGAACGCCTGCGCGTGCGCCCCGAGTATGTGCGCGAATTGGTCGCCAAACAGCGGCTGAGTTTTATCCATGGTGAACAGTTCGATGCCGCACAGGTGGAGAAATTGGCGCGGCTGATGGAAAAACTGCGTCAAAACGGAATTGCCACGCTGGTCGAAATCACCGCCGCCGGTGACAAGCTGGACGAGTGATCGCCACGGTCACAACGGCGATCACCTCCGGATTTATTTTGTGGATTGCTGCTCGCGCACTTCGTAATACGTCTGCTCGGAGATTTTTTGGTAGGCCGCCGAATCTTTCATAAATGCCGAATAGGAATCGTAGACCTTTTTAAACTGCGGATCTTTGGCGGCTTGCTCGGCATACACCTGCTGTGAAATTTCATAAAACCGCTTGAGCACTTCATCCGGCAACTTGCGGATTTGCACACCTTGGTTTTCCACTAATTCTTTTAATGCGCGGCTGTTGTGCGCCGTGTAGCTATCGAACATATCCTGGCTCATAGCGCGAGCTGCGTAGGTCACAATCGCCTGCAAATCCTTGGGCAGATTTTCAAACGCGGTTTTATTGATGACCAGTTCCATCGATGGCCCCGGCTCATGCCAGCCGGGATAGTAATAATATTTGGCGATCTGTTGGAAACCAAACGCCAAATCATTTTCTGGCCCGACCCATTCCGCCGCATCGATCACGCCGGTTTGCAGCGCGGTATAAAG
>Ga0247822_10002698_pt1 | contig 11407 bp, 8 predicted proteins | sample 13C_Cellulose_Da_FD_192423 | JGI IMG/M metagenome (GOLD analysis project Ga0247822, IMG submission 192423) | Soil microbial communities from agricultural site in Penn Yan, New York, United States - 13C_Cellulose_Day30 | ecosystem: Environmental > Terrestrial > Soil > Agricultural land | place...
GCTGACGGGCGTCCCGGCGGGGGAGGTGGTGCGGGTGGGGTAAGTCCGGCTGGTGGCCGGACCGCTAATTTTGGGGTCGGACCGCGATCATGTCGATGAAGATTGTGCGATCGTTGCCGATGGCCGGTATGACGGCCTTCGAGGCCGCGGGCGGGCGCTGCGGGTCGTAGAACTTCGGCCGCAGGTCGTTGAGCTTGCGGCTGGCGTCGTCGGCGCTGACGTAGTAGGTCGCCTTCGCCAGGTGCTGGAAGTCGCTGCCGGTCTTGTCGAGGATGAGCTTCAACTCGTCGAAGACGCCGAGGACTTGCTCCTCGCCGGTGCCGGGCTTCGGGGCGGTCAGGCCGGCGGTGTAGATCCGGTCGCCGCGGTTGACGCGGACCACCTTCGCGTAGACCGGCGACGGCTTCATCCCGGGCGGGGTCAGGTACTCGACCGCCGGCGCGTCGGGCTTCGCCGGCGGGGCGCTGGCGATGAGCTCGATTTCGATGGGGAGGTCGGAGCGCCACTCGACGAAGACGAGCGGCAGCTTGCGGCCGAACGCCTTGTCGAACTCCTTCGCCACGTCGTCGGCGGCGGACATCGGCGTGAGGAAGCACTTCGCCTGGACCGCGTCGTCGGGCTTGCAGCCGAGCCAGTCAAGGGTCTTGAGCAGGCTGGCGATGGTCTTCGCGGCGGCCTCGGCCGTGGTGGCGGCCTTCTCGGCCTGGCCGGAGACGTAGACGCGCGGGCCGGCGCGGCGGCCGCCGACCGCGACCGCGTCCACGGCGGACGGCGCGTTCCCCGGAAGCTTGCCGAGCGTGAGCGTGACCGGCGGCCGCTTGCCGGGCGGGTAGCGGTCGCGGATGGCGGCGCGGGCGGCGGCCGCGGCCTGCGGGGTGGCAGCGACCACGTTGAGCTTCACCACCTGGTTCGGGTCACCGCCGGCACGGCGGATCGCGTCGTCGAGGTCGCCGGGGGGTACCTGCGCCGTGTGGGCCAGCGGCACGTCCGGGACGACCGCGGCGGACGCGTCGCCGTCGGGGCCGGGAATGTAGCGGACCGCGGCGCGGCCGACGCCAAACTGGTCGCCGTTGGCGACCGGCTTGCCGTCGCGGAAGTGGACCTCCACCATCTTCTCGCTGTGGACCTCGCGGCCGGTCTCGTCGGTCAACGCAGTCACGAGCTTCTTCGTCGCGGTGTCGATCACCTCGCCGGTGGACGGGTACGCGAACTTGCCGTCCAGGCTGAACGTCACCCACCCCGGCTGCTCGCGGAGCTTGATGCTCTCCTTCTGCGTCGGCGGGTCGGTCGTGTTGTCGAAGACGTGGACCATCTGGTTCGCGGCGTCCACCACCCACACTTCCTTCTCGTCCGGCGTCAGCCCGACGCCGTGACTCGGGCAGCCGTGCCGCTTGATCGGGCCTTTCTTGAAGTCCTTCACCTCGACGCGGTGAATTAACTCCCCGGTGGTCAGGTCGCCGACCTCGAAGCCGAGCAGGTCGTTGACGCAGACGTAGGCGCGGGTCTGCGCCGCGTTGACCGTGAACGGCCGCACCGCGCCGCCGAACGGACCGACCTTCTTCACCACCTCGTGCGTCTTCGTGTCCGCGACGAAGAGCAGCGGCGACTTCAGCCCACCCAGGTACATCCGCGACCCGTCCAGCCCGACCACCGTGTTGTGCGCGCCGCTCTTCGTGACGATCTCCTTCACCACGTCGCCGGTCGCGGCGTCCACGACGTTCCAGGTGTCCTTCTCGAACGACGGGACGTACAGCGTCTTGCCGTCCGGGGTGATTGACATGCGGTCGGTGCCGTTGGGGAGTGCCTTGCCCCAGAGCGTCTTGCCGGTGACGAGATCGACGCCGTACAGCTTCGAGCGCGTGGTGAAGTACAGGCGCCCGGTCGCGGCGCAGGCGCAGACGCCCTTGATATTGTCCGGCTTCGGCTCCTCGCTGGCCGGGGTGGCGATGCGCTTCACGAATTTGTGCCCGGCGTCCATGTCGAAGACCAGGATGCCAGCCCCGCCGAACACCGGGTAATTGCGGATGCCCGGGCAGACGACGTACAGGTGGCGCTGGACCTTCGGCGCGTCGGCGGCGGGCGCGGGTGCCGCGAGCAGCAGGATCAGCGATATCAGAGTTGGGAAGCGGACCACGGCGGGACTCCGGGCGGTGAGAACGGGCGGAGCCGACGGCGGTTAGCGTACACGGAAACGCGGCTCGTTCCCATGATCCAATCCGGCATCCGGTGTGCATCTCTCGGGAATCGACCATGCTGAGCCGGTAATAGTCCCGAAACTGAGACGCCTGGCGGTGGGAGATTCCTGCCGGTGGGAATGGTCGCGGTGTTGACGCGGCCGATCGGGCTGCGGTTCCAGTGGGCGGGTCGGCGCCGCGAAGGTGGCGCGTTTTTTGCCAGTGCGGGAGTGTCCGTACCGGCTGCCCTTGCTAGAACGTTACCCACACCGCCGGTAGACCGCGACCGGCAGCCGGACCGAGACCCTTCACCGTCCGAGATCGATCATGGTGGAACCAGCCTCGACCGCGGCCGTCCCGACCTCACCGAAGCGGACCCCCGTCACTCACACCACCCGGCGTGGGCTGGCGACGGCGTCATTCTCGCTGGGGTTCTGGGGAACCGCGGTCTTCTGGTGGTATCCGTTCGGCATGGCCCTTTGCGTCGTCGGGCTGGCCCTGGGGCTGGTCTCGCTGGCACTGGGCATCCGGGCCGGCAAGGACGGCGAAAACATCGGGCTGCTCGGAGTGATCTTCTGCTCGATCGGGCTGGGGCTCAGCCTGGCCGTGTACCGGTTCGTGCAGTACGCGTTCGAGGGGAGCCTGACCGGGTCGCTCTACGACGGCTGACCCCGGTCCGGTCTCGCACCATCGTCCACACCGCCCGTCGCGGGCGTGAGCTGAGGAGGCGGCCATGCCGCAGGTGTTCCCCAAGGGGATGAACGTGATCGCCCGGCTGATGGTCCTGGGCCTGCCCGTGCTGGGCGGGTCCGGGGTGGTCGCCGGGGCGGCCTTCTACCGGTCCGACTACACGACCGGCACCCGCGAGGTCGTCGAGCAGCCGGTCCCGTTCAGCCACAAGCACCACGTCGCCCAACTGGGCATCGGCTGCCAGTACTGCCACACCTCCGCCGAGGTGTCCGCCAGTGCCGGCTTCCCGCCGACCAAGACGTGCATGAACTGCCACCAACAGGTGTGGGTCAGCGCGGACCTCTTGCGGCCGGTCCGCCAGAGCTTCGAGTCGTCCGTCTCCACCTCGGTCGGCAAGCCGATCCCGTGGGTCAAGGTCCACAACGTCCCGCACTACACCTACTTCAACCACTCGATCCACCTGGCCAAGGGGGTCGGCTGTGTCTCCTGTCACGGCCGCGTGGACGAGATGAACCTGCTGTTCCAGACCAAGACGCTGCTCATGGAGTGGTGCCTGGACTGCCATCGCGAGCCGGAGAAGCACCTGCGACCGAGGGAGGAGGTCTACAACCTCGCCTGGAAGGCGGAGGACGTGACCAACCCGGACACTGGCAAACCCTACGACCAGGTGACGCTCGGCAAGAAGCTCAAAGAGGAGTACCACGTTCGCGAGGCGAGCGTGCTGACCAACTGCTCGATGTGCCACCGGTAACGGCGGGCTTTCGTAGGGTGGGTCGAGTCTTCGAGGCCCACCGGACCGCATGGCGCAGACGGTGGGCCTCGAAGACTCGACCCACCCTACAAGACAAGAAGACACGACGGCTCCGAGGACGCACGAATGCCCCCCGAACTGGACAGCACCGGCCGGCCGGAACCGGAGATGTGGCAGTCCGTCGAGCAGTGGCTGGACTCCGACCGGTTCCGCGAGCTGATGCGCGACGAGTTCCCCGAGGACGCCGCCGAGTGGCTCGACCCGATCAGCCGCCGCAAGTTCCTCACCCTGATGGGGGCGTCGGCCGCCCTGGCTGGGGCCGGATGTAACCCGTCGGTCCGCCCCGCCTCGCCGCGGACCGTCGTGCCGTACGTCCAGCAGCCCGAGCAAATCGTCCCGAACGTCCCGCTGTTCTTCGCCACCGCCATGCCGCAGGCCGGCGGCGTCGGGCTGGGCGTGCTGGTCCGCAGCCACGAGGGCCGGCCGACCAAGGTCGAGGGCAACCCGGGCCACCCGGCCAGCCTCGGCGCGGCCAACATCTACGCGCTGGGGTCGGTGCTGGGCGTGTACGACCCGGACCGGTCCAAGGAGTGCCTCAACCGCAACGTCGGCACCAGCATCGACCGGGTGCTCGACGCGCTGCGCGACGAACTGGGCCAACAGCGCGACAAGCAGGGGGCCGGCATCCGGGTCGTCACCGGGCCGACCACCTCGCCGACCTTCGCCGGGCTGGTCGCCGAGTTCCTCGGCCGCTTCAAGCAGGCGAAGTGGGTAAAGTACGAGCCGTTCGGCACCGCCAACGCGAGCCGGGCCGCCGCCGCCGGCTTCGGCCAGCCGGTCAACGCGGTCTACCACTTCGACAAGGTCAAGGTCGCCCTCGCCCTGGACTCGGACTTCCTGGCGGCGAGCAACCCGGCCGACGTGCGGTATGCCCGGCAGTTCATGGCCAACCGCAAGGTCCGCGAGGTCGAGGCGTCGCTGAACCTCAAGGACGGCGTCGGGGCGAAGGCGCTGAACCGCCTGTACGCCGTCGAGTCGATGCCGACCAGCACCGGCGGCGTGGCCGACCACCGGTTGCCACTGAAGCCCAGCCAGGTCGAGGCGTTCGCCCGGGCGCTGGCCGCGAAACTCGGCGTCGCCGGGGTGACGGCCCCGACTAACCTGCCGGACCTGGCGAAGCAGTGGATCGACCCGCTCGCCGCCGACCTGACCGCCAACAAGGGCACCGCGGTGGTGGTCGTCGGCGACACGCAGCCGCCGGCCGTCCACCTGCTCGCCCACGCCATCAACGAGAAGCTCGGGGCGATCGGGCAGACCGTGACCTTCACCGAGCCGGTCGAGCCGCAGCCGGCGGAGGCGGTCGCCGGTCGGGTCAAGGCCGGGGCCGCGGGGCTGGCCGAACTCACGGCCGAGATGAAGGCCGGGCAGGTGGACCTGGTCCTGTTCGTGGAGGTCAACCCGGCGTTCGACGCCCCGGCCGAGCTGGAGTTCGCCCAGGCGCTGTCCGCCGCCGACAAGGTGCGGACCCGCATCCACTACGGGCTGTACCAGGACGAGACGGCGGCCCTGTGCAACTGGCACATCAACGCCGCCCACTACCTCGAAACCTGGGGCGACGTCCGCACCTTCGACGGCACCGCGACCATCCAGCAGCCGCTCATCGCCCCGCTGTACGGCGGCAAGGCGCCGGTCGAACTGGCCGCGGAACTGGTCCGCGTGGCGTCCGGGATCATGGGCACCGCCGCCGGCCAGAGCGAGGTCAACCAGACCGAGGCGCTGGAACTGGTGAAGGCCACCTGGCGCAAGGTCTACGACGCGGGGTCGAAGTCCGGCGAGTTCGACGGGTGGTGGCAGCAGGCGATCAAGAACGGGGTCGTCCCGGACAGCGCCGCCAAGCCGGCCACGGTTGGCGCGGTCAAGCTCGACGCGCTGTCCGACAAGGCGTTCACCGGCCCGGAAATCAAGGGGCTGGAAATCCAGTTCCGGCCGGACCCGACCGTCTACGACGGCCGGTTCGCCAACAACGGCTGGCTGCAAGAGTTGCCCAAGCCGATCACCAAGCTGACCTGGGACAACGCGGCGATCGTCAGCCCGAAGATGGCCGCGGCGCTGGGCTGCGGCATCAGCTACCCGTGGACCGGCGGCGAGAACGGCAACACCGAGGCGGACACGGTCGAGTTGAAGCTCGACGGCCGGACGCTCACCGCCGCCGTGCTGATCGTGCCGGGCCACGCTGACGACTGCGTGACGCTGCACGGCGGCTACGGCCGTGAGCGGTCGGGCCGCAGCGGAACCCCGGATGGCAAACCGGCCGGGTTCAACGCCTACAAGCTGCGGGCGAGCGACTCGCAGTCCATCGGCGGCGACCTGACGGCGAGCCAGGCGACCGGGACCAAGTACCAGTTGGCGTGTACGAACAGCTACGCCTTCATGGAGAGCCGCCGGCCAGTCCGCCACGCCACGGCCGAGCAGTTCGCCAAGCACCACGACTTCGCCCAGCTCCCGCCGGCGTCGGCCGCGGAGTACAAGGACATCCGGGCGCTGACGCCGGGCACCCAGGAGGACTGGGAGCGGTTGTACGGCCCGGATGGCCCGAAGTACCCGTACCCGCACGACGACCACCACGGCGGCGAGAAGAAGGACGACCACGCCCACCACGGGCCGCACGACTCGCGGATCATCCCGCTGAGCCTGTACCCCGACTACCCGCAGCAGGTGAAGGGGCAGGAGGCGAACAAGAGCTATCGCCGCTGGGGCATGGCGGTGGACCTGGGGGCCTGCACCGGGTGCTCGGCGTGCGTGATCGCCTGCGTGTCAGAGAACAACACGCCGGTCGTCGGCAAGAACCAGGTGAGCCGGGGCCGGGCGATGCACTGGCTGCGGATCGACCGGTACTTCTCGATCCCCGGAACCGAGGTCATGTCCGACGAGCTGGGCGGCCGGCAGACGCGGTGGTCGGGGCGGGAGGAGCAGGTGCAGCGGTCGGCGGCGATCCGCACCCACTTCCAGCCGATGATGTGCGTGCATTGCGAGAAAGCGCCGTGCGAGGTCGTCTGCCCGGTCGGGGCGACGGTTCACAGCGCCGACGGGCTCAACGACATGGTCTACAACCGGTGCGTCGGCACCCGGTACTGCTCGAACAACTGCCCGTACAAGGTGCGGCGGTTCAACTTCCTGCAGTTCACCGACTACTCGACCGGCAGCCTGAAGCTGGTGAACAACCCCGAGGTGACGGTGCGGCAGCGCGGGGTGATGGAGAAGTGTACGTACTGCGTGCAGCGCATCCGCAACGCCGAGATCGAGGCGGAGCGGGAGTTCCAGACCCGGCCGAAGGACGCCAACGGGCGGCCGAAGATCTTCGACGGCGAGGTGGTGACGGCCTGCCAGGCCGCCTGCCCGACCGGGGCGATCGCGTTCGGGGACGTCAACGACCCGCAGAGCCAGGTGCTGCGGTGGAAGGCCGAGCCGCACAGCTACGGGGTGCTGGCCGAGCAGAACACAATGCCGCGGACGAGCTGGCTGGCGCAGATCCGCAATCCGAACCCGGCCATGCCGAAGGGGGCCTGACGTCATGGCAACGGTGACCGAGACGACCCACGGCCCGCACGAGGGCAACGGCCAGTACCCGCCGCACCCGGAAGGGGTGATCGGCGGCAGCCACGACCTGCGCACCCTGGGCGACAAGATCGCCACGGTGGTGACCGAGGATGAGACGCCGCGCGGCTGGTGGATCTGGTTTGCGCTGGGGTTCGGCCTGCTCAACGGGCTGGGGATCGCCCTGCTGTACCTGTTCTACGCGGGCGTCGGCATCTGGGGGATCAACCAGCCGGTCGCGTGGGGCTTCGCGATCGTCAACTTCGTGTGGTGGATCGGCATCGGCCACGCCGGGACGCTGATCTCCGCGATCCTCTTGCTGATGCACCAGAAGTGGCGGACGTCGATCAACCGGTTCGCGGAGGCGATGACGCTTTTTGCGGTGGCCTGCGCCGGCATGTTCCCGCTGATCCACATGGGCCGGCCGTGGCTCTTTTACTGGCTCTACCCGGTGCCGGTGAACTTCGGGATGTGGCCGCAGTTCCGGTCCCCGCTGACGTGGGACGTGTTCGCGGTGACGACGTACTTCACCGTGTCGCTGGTGTTCTGGTACGTCGGCCTGATCCCGGACCTGGCGGCGCTGCGGGACGTCGGCCGGACGCGCTTGCAACGGACGGTGTACGGCATCTTCGCGCTGGGCTGGCGTGGGTCGGCGTGGCACTGGCGTCGGTACGAGAAGCTGTACCTGTGCCTGGCCGGGCTGGGCACGCCGCTGGTGTTCAGCGTCCACACGGTAGTGTCGTTCGACTTCGCGGTGGCGATTGTGCCGCTGTGGCACGCGACGATCTTCCCGCCGTTCTTCGTGGCCGGGGCGATCTTCAGCGGGTTCGCGATGGTGATCTGGCTGGCGATCCCGCTGCGGCGCATCTACAAGATGCACGACTTCATCACCGACAAGCACCTGGACGCCTCCGCGAAGGTGATGCTCGGGACCGGGATGCTGGTCTGCTACGGGTACTTCTGCGAGCTGTGGATGGCGATCTACAGCCACTCCATCTACGAGGTGCAGACCTCGATGGAGCGGATGTTCGGCCCGTATGGGTGGTCGTACTGGGCGCTGTTGACGTGCAACCTGGTGATCCCGCAACTGCTGTGGATCCCGCGGCTGCGGGTGAACGAGTTCGCGCTGTTCGCGATCGCCACGTTCGTGCAGATCGGGATGTGGTTCGAGCGCTACGTGATCGTCATCACCCTGACCCGCGACCAGTTGCCCAGTAGCTGGGGCCGTTACGCCCCGACGGCGTGGGACTGGTTGACGCTGGCCGGGTCGTTCGGGCTGTTCCTGACCGCGTTCACGCTGTTCGTGCGGTTCCTGCCGATGATCTCGATCACCGAGATGCGGGAGCTGCTGCCGGCCCGGCAGGGCGGGCGGGACGGCCACTCCGTGATGGAGAACGCCAAGTGAGCACCACACAAGCGAACGGGGCGGCCCGCGAGTACGACCCGATCGACCCGTCCGAGGGCCTGTACGGCCTGATGGCGGAGTTCGAGACGGCGGACCAACTCGTCGCGGCCGCCCAGGCCGCCAAGCAGGCCGGATACGACCGGATGGACGGGTATTCGCCGTACCCGGTCGCCGAGGTCGCCGACGCGATGGGTTTCCCGCGGTCGGAGATCGGGGCGATCATGTTCATCGGTGGGCTGTGTGGGGCGACGCTGGGGTTCCTGCTCCAGTACTACCTCAACGGGATCGACTACCCGCTGAACGTCGGCGGCAAGCCGTTCTTCTCGTGGCCGATGTTCGTGCCGATCACCTGGGAGCTGTTGGTGCTGACCGCGTCGATGAGCGGTCTGTTCGGCCTGCTGGCGCTGTGCGGGCTGCCGCAGCCGTACCACCCGGTGTTCAACGTGCCGCAGTTCGCCCGGGCGAGCCGGGACCGGTTCTTCCTGGTGATCGAGGCGGTGGACCCGCAGTTCGACCCGCAGCGGACGCGGGAGTTCCTGGCCACGCTCAACCCGGCCAGCATCGCGGAGGTGCCGGAATGACCGCCTTCGGCGAGTTCAAAATGCAAAGTTCAAAGTTAAAAATGAAGGCCGTCCTGGCTGCTTCAATTTTGAACTTTGCATTTTTAACTTTTAGCTCTGGTTGCCAGCAACGGATGGCCGACCAGCCGGCCCACCGGCCGTACGAGACCAGCGACGTGTTCGCCGACCGCCAGTCGGCGCGGCCGCTGGAGCGCGGTGTCATCCACCGTAACCAGGCGCTCGACGGCGACCCGCTGGTCACGTGGCTGACCGCGGAGGGCAAGAAGAACCACACCGGCGGGAAGTTCGGCGAGGGCGCCGCCGACCCGAAGGCCGAGAGCACCCCGCCGCTGGGCGCCCCGGACAAGGTCGAGAACTTCGTCAACGAGCTGCCGTTCGCCATGACCGAGGCAGACCTGAAGCGCGGCCAGGTGCTCTACACCGCCGCGTGCGCCCTGTGCCACGGGGCGGCCGGGTACGGCAACGGCAAGATCTTCGAGCGCGGGTTCCTGCGGCCGCCGTCGTATCACGCCGACCCGGCCGGCAAAGAGAACGACTGGTCCACCCTGGGCCAGGACGGCCAGCCGAAGTACACGGGTCTGCCGGCCGGCCACTCGCGCGGGTTCTTCCAGTACGGCAAGACGGTCCGGCTCGACGAGGTTCCGGTCGGGTACATCTTCCAGGTCATCACCTGGGGGTTCGCCGGCATGCCGGCCCACGACATCCAGATCCAGAACCCGGCCGACCGGTGGCGGGTCGTCGCCTACGTCCGGACGCTGCAACTGAGCCAGAAGGTCCCGGAGTCGCAGCTCTCCGGCGAGGGGCAAGCGAAACTGAAGGCGGGGGGGAAGAAGTGAGCACGGCCACCCACCACGACGGCCACCACCACGCCAACGGGCCGGTCACGGTCCCCGCGACGGACGCGTCCGCGGTCCGCCGGCTTGCCCTGATCGCCGCCGCGGTCGGCATCGGCGCGTACCTGGTCCTCGGGTTCGTCAACCTCGGTATGTCGCACCACGGCACGCAGGACTTCTTCCTGGCCTACCTGGTCGGGTGGGTGTTCATCCTGTTCCTGCCGTTCGGGTCCATGTCGCTGCTGATGATCGGCTACCTGACGACCGCGAGCTGGCAACTCGTGCTGCGGCGGTCGTTCCAGGCCGCCACCCGCACCCTGCCGGTGGTCGCGCTCTTGGGCCTACCGATCGTGGTCAGCCTGTTCATCAGCGTCCCTGCCCACGACAGCGCCGGGTCGGCGTCGGCGACCGAGACGGCCTCCCCGTTCTGGTGGGCTGACAAGACCTGGACCAGCGACACGGCCGCGAACATCGCCGCCGCCAAGGGCATGCCCGAGCTGGCCGTCGAGGAGAACCAGCACAAGATCCACGACTACCTCAACCCGACGTTCTTCATCGTCCGGTTCGTGCTGTACTTCGCCCTCTGGTACACGATCATCCACCTGCTCAACAAGTGGGGCCGGCGCGCCGAGGAGAGCGACGACGCGAACGCCCAGTACAACCTCAAGGCCATCTCCGGCCCTGGCGTGGTCGCCTGGGGGCTCAGCGGCACGTTCGCCATCACCGACTGGGTCATGTCGGTCGAGCCGACCTGGGCGTCGAGCATGTTCCCGGTCGTGTTCGGGATGAACAGCTTCATCAGCGCGATTTGCATCGGGGTGCTGACCTTCTACGCCCTCAACGCCGGCAAGCCGGACGTGCTGGCGATCGTCAAGGACAAGTTCCGCATCGACATCGGCACGCTGCTGTTCGGGTTCACGATGGTCTGGGCGTACGCCTCGTTCTGCCAGTACATGCTGATCTGGGCCGGCAACCTGCCGGAGGAGATCACCTACTACCGCAAGCGTGGCGACCACGGGTGGGAGGTTCTGGCCTACATCCTGATGGCGTTCCACTGGTTCCTGCCGTTCATCGTCTTCCTGTTCCGCGAAGTGAAGACGAGCCCGCGGGCAATGCGGCGGATGGCGTGGCTGCTCTTGACCGTGTGCGCCCTGGACGTGGTGTGGTGGATCGTGCCGGCCCTGCCGCGGCCCGACGGCGGGCTGCACGCCCCGATGGCACTGGCCGCGGTCGTCGGGCTGTTCGGCGTCTGGGGTCTGGTGTACGCCGCGCAGCTCGGCACCCGCCCGCTGCTGCCGGAGAACCGCGAGACCGAGTTCCTGGCGACCTGGGGCGGACACTAGTCCCGGTGTGGCGAGCCGCCGTCGCCAGTCGGCGGG
>Ga0247822_10002699_pt1 | contig 11406 bp, 10 predicted proteins | sample 13C_Cellulose_Da_FD_192423 | JGI IMG/M metagenome (GOLD analysis project Ga0247822, IMG submission 192423) | Soil microbial communities from agricultural site in Penn Yan, New York, United States - 13C_Cellulose_Day30 | ecosystem: Environmental > Terrestrial > Soil > Agricultural land | place...
CCTCCATGACCGCCGCCGCGCCGGCGGTCATGGAGGCGCCCAGGCCGGGCCTGTGGCGCATCAGCACCGACATGAAGGGCATGCCGGGCGGCGCGACCGTCGCCCCCGTCGAGACCTGTCTCAAGGAAGCCAAGCTGGAGGTTCCGCAGGCGCCGGGCCAGGCGGCCGGCGTGACCTGCTCCACCCAGCCGATGAAGCGCGAGGGCGACGCCGTGGTGGGCGGCTCGGTCTGCGAAATGCCGGGCGGGATGAAGACGGAATCCGTCATTCGCGTCACCGGCGATTTCAACAGCCGTTATGTCACCGAGGTGAAGACGAAGATGACGCCTGCGCCGACGCCGGCCATGGCGGAAACCACCATGACGATGACGGCTGAACGCATCGGCGACTGCTGATCGCCCAATGAATCGCCGACCGGTATGGCGCCGCTGGCGTGCGGCCCCATATCGGTTGGATGATCCCGCTTTCCATTCTTGACCTCGCCCCGGTGCCGGAAGGCTCGGATGTCTCGCAATCCCTGGCCAACACCCTTGATCTGGCCCGTAACGCCGAACGCCTTGGCTACAAGCGCTTCTGGCTGGCCGAGCACCACAACATGCCGGGCATCGCCAGCGCGGCGACCTCGGTGGTCATCGGCGCGGTGGCGGCGGCGACAAGGACCATCCGTGTCGGCGCGGGCGGCGTCATGCTGCCCAATCACGCGCCTCTGGTCATCGCCGAGCAGTTCGGCACGCTGAACGCCCTGCATCCGGGCCGCATCGATCTGGGTCTGGGCCGGGCGCCCGGGTCGGACCAGGCGACGGCGCGAGCCCTGCGCCGTACGCTGCAAGGCGATGTCGACGCCTTCCCGCAGGACGTGATGGAACTGATGCAGTGGTTTGCGCCCGCCGCGCCCGATCAGCGCATCATCGCCAATCCGGGCGAGGGGCAGGCCGTGCCGATCTGGATTCTGGGGTCTTCGACCTATGGGGCGCAACTGGCGGCCCATCTCGGTCTGCCCTACGCCTTCGCCAGCCATTTCGCGCCCGGCGAGATGATGCGGGCGCTGGACATCTATCGCCAGACTTTCCGGCCTTCGGCTCACCTCGACAAGCCCTACGCCATGCTGGGCTACAACGTCTTCGCCGCCGAGACGGATGAAGCCGCGCGTCTGCTGTTCACCTCGGTCCAGCAGGCCTTCGTCAACCTGAGGACCGGTCGCCCCGGCAAGCTGCCCGCGCCGAGGGAAGGCTATTACGAGAACCTCGACGGAGCCTCGCGGGGCATGATCGACGCCGCCCTGGCCTGTTCAGCTGTAGGCTCGCCAGGGACCGTGCGCGCGACCATGGACGCTTTCATCGCCCGCACCGGCGCCGACGAACTGATGGTCACCAGCCAGATATGGGATCCGGCTGCGCGGGTGCGCTCCATCGAGCTTCTGGCTCAGGCCGCTGGTCAGGAGACGTAGCCGGCCTGCATCAGTTCGGCGATGTGGATGATGGCTGCAGGGCGGTCATTTTCGACCACAAACAGGTTGGCGATCTTGTTGGCGCTCAAAAGATCGACCACGTCGCTCATGCGGGCGTCGGGGTCCACCGTGATCGGGCTGCGACTCATGATGCCCTCGGCGTTGATCGCCGAGATGTCGCGGGCGAAGGCGCGGCGGATGTCGCCGTCGGTGATGATGCCCGCCAGAGTCCCGTCGGAATGCAGGACGGCAACCGCGCCCTTCCGCCCGGCGGTGATGGCCGAAACGACGGTGCTGAAGCTGGCGTCCAGAGGCACGCTGGCGGGGGCGGCGGCGTTGTCGCCCATCCATTCGCGCACGCTTTGCAAACTCATCCCCAGCGCCCCGCCGGGGTGATGCAGGCCGAAGTCTTCCCGTGTGAAGCCGCGCCGGTCCATCAGCACCATGGCCAGAGCGTCGCCGATGGCGAGGGTCATCAGGGTCGAGGTGGTCGGCGCCAGGCCGTTGGGGCAGGCCTCGGCCACCTTGGGCATGGTCAGGCTGACCGCCGAATGCCGGCCCAGGAAGCTGCCGGCCCGCTGGGTGATGCCGATGACCGGAATGTCGTTACGCTGGCAATAGAGAAGGGGATCGCGCAGTTCGCGGCTCTCGCCGGAGTTGGAGATCGCCAGAAGCGTGGTGTCGGGGCGCAGCATGCCCAGGTCGCCGTGGCTCATTTCCGCAGGGTGGACGAAGAAGGAGTTGGTGCCGGTCGAGGCCAGGGTGGCGGCGATCTTGCCGCCGATGTGGCCGGACTTGCCCATGCCGGTCACGACCAGATAGCCGGGGCGCGACAGGATGATGTCGCAGGCGCGTGCGATCGAGACGTCGATCGAGCGCTCCAGCGCCTCCAGAGCCTCGATGTTCAGGCGCACGACCTCGCGCGCGCGGTCGGTCATTGCGGCGATCTGTTCCGGCGACGAGTGCAACGTATTGGGCATGGGCGGGCTCCTGAAACGCCGGGCCGCTGCGGCGGTTCTTCGTGGCGCACAGGCGAATTGCCCCATCTGGATTGTTCGCACAATGGCGCGGGCGGGGCGGAATTGTCACCGCAAGGGACAACCTTCCGGAGCTTTGAGCGTTGTGAGCGTCTCAACAACAGCCAAGAATCGAGTCCGGACCTTATGCCGTCTGCATTCGGGGCGAATGCCCCACGTCTGCCCCATCCGCCTGTCGCGCTGCAAAAGCCCGCCCTGTTTCTGGACCTGGACGGCGTGCTGGCGCCTCTGGCGTCGACGCCGGATGCAGTGGGGCCCGATGCGCGCCGGACCGAGGTTCTGAGACGGCTGACGGATCGGCTGGACGGACGTGTCGCGATCGTCAGCGGGCGAACCCTGGGCGAGATCGACCGCATCAGCGACGGCGCCGCGCGCGCTGCTTCGGGCGTGCATGGTCTGCAGAGGCGGCGCGGCGACGGCACCTTCGCCAATCGGGCGCCAGACCCGGCGGTGCGTCGGGCCGTGGCGGCCTTCGACGCCTTCGCCGCCGACCGGCCGGGCGTGATCGTGGAGGACAAGACCCTGGCGGCGGGTCTCCATTATCGCCAGGCGCCTGACGTCTCGGCTGAAGCCCTGGTTCTGGCGGCGACCCTTGCGCAGGAAACGGGCCTGGCCTTGCAGCCGGGTTCCATGGTGCTGGAGTTGAAGACGCCTGGTACGGACAAGGGCGCGGCCCTGACCGCCTTCATGGCCGAGGCGCCCTTCAGGGGGGCTGTGCCGATCATGGTCGGCGACGATCTGACCGACGAACACGGGTTCGAGGCGGCCGAAGCCCTGGGCGGGTTCGGCGTCCTGGTGGGGCCGGAGCGCCCGACCGCTGCGCGTTATCGGCTGGACGACGTCGCCGCCGTTCTCGATTGGCTTGATCTGATTGAAGGAGGTCAGCCTTGACCCGTCCCAACCTTGACCTCGCCCCTGTCGGCAACTGTTCGGTCAGCGCCCTGATCGACCGCGAAGGGCGCTTCGTCTGGGCCTGCGCTCCGCGCGTGGACGGCGATCCGGTCTTCTCGGCCCTGATGGACGGCGATGATCCGGAGCACGGTTTCTGGTCCATCGAACTGTCCGATATGGCGTCGATCGAGCAGGCCTATGTCCGAAACACTGCGGTCCTGCGCACCGTCATGACGGACGAGCGCGGCGCCTCGGTCGAGATTCTCGACTTTGCGCCGCGCCATCTGAAGCATTCACGCATCTACCGTCCGATCGCCTTCGCCCGTGTGGTGCGGCCGCTGTCCGGTGCGCCGCGCATCACCGTGCGGCTGCGGCCCTCGGCGGACTGGGGCGCACGCCGGGCCGAGCAGACCTCGGGCTCCAACCACATCCGCTATCTGTGCACCGACCTGACGCTGCGTCTGACCACCAACTGCCCGGTCACCCATGTTCAGAACGAGCGCACCTTCCGGCTGGAAGGCGAGCTGGCCTTCTTCCTCGGCCCGGACGAGGGCTATGACCAGTCGGTCATGGCGGGGGTGTCGGCGGCGCTGGATCAGACCATCCTGCACTGGAAGCTGTGGACTCGGACCCTCTATGTGCCGCTGGACTGGCAGGAGGCGGTGATCCGTGCCGCCATCACCCTGAAGCTCTGCGTTTATGAGGAGACGGGGGCCATCGTAGCCGCCATGACTACCTCGGTCCCCGAGTTCCCCGAGAGCGGACGCAACTGGGACTATCGTTTCTGCTGGGTGCGCGACGCCTATTACACGGTGCGGGCCCTGAACCGGCTGGGCGCGGTGGACATCCTCGAGAACTATCTCGGCTATCTCCGCAACCTGGTGGACGACGCCCGGGGCGGGCATGTCCAGCCCGTCTATGGCGTGGGGCTGGAGGCCGACATCGGCGAACGGGTCGTGGACAGCGTCAAGGGCTATCGCGGCATGAAGCCGGTGCGCGTGGGCAATCAGGCACACGAGCATTTGCAGCACGACGTCTATGGCCAGATCGTTCTGCCTCTGGTTCAGGCCTTCTTCGACGAGCGAATGCTGCGACCCGGCACGATCGAGGATTTCCACGCGTTGGAAAAGGTCGGTGATCGCGCCTTCTCGATGCACGACCAGACCGACGCCGGTCTGTGGGAGTTCCGCACCATCGCCCGGGTCCACACCTATTCCTCGGTCATGTGCTGGGCCGCCTGCGACCGGCTGGCCAAGGCGGCGCGGCATCTGGGGCTGGCTGAACGGGGCGAGTTCTGGGACGAGCGGGCGCGGCTCATCCGGGCGCGCATCGAGGCTGAAGCCTATCTGTCCGATGAGGGGCGTTTCGCCGCCAGCTTCGGCGGAACCGAGCTGGACGCCTCCCTGCTGCAGATGACCGACCTCGGGTTCCTCGACGCTCGTGATCCGCGTCAGGTCCGGACCTTCGAGGCGGTCGAGCGTGACCTGAAGAAGGGTCCCTACCTGTTCCGCTACATCCACCCTGACGACTTCGGCGAGCCTGAGACGGCCTTCAATTTCTGCACCTTCTGGTTCATCGAGGCCCTGCATCTGAATGGCCGCACCGAGGAGGCGCGGGCCATCTTCGACGAGATGCTCAGCCGTCGGACCCATGCCGGTCTGCTCAGTGAGGACATCTCTCTTCAGGACGGCGAGCTGTGGGGCAATTACCCGCAGACCTACTCCCTGGTGGGGATCATCAACTGCGCGGTCCTGCTCAGTCGTTCGTGGCAGGACGCGCGATGAGCCGGCTGATCGTCGTTTCAAACCGCGTTTCGGCCCCGAAGGATCCGGCGGCGGGGTCGGCGGGGGGGCTGGCCATGGCCCTGTCGGCGGCGCTGAGGAAGTATGACGGACTGTGGTTCGGCTGGTCCGGGGAAACGGTCGAGCAGTTCACCGGCGAGTTGAACATCGAGGATCGGGCCGGGGTCACCGTCGCCACAGTCGATCTGGAGCCGCAGGACGTTGACGAATACTACAACGGCTACGCCAACAAGACCCTGTGGCCGCTGTTCCATCATCGGGTCGACCTGACCGCCTACGAGCGGTCCTATGGCGAGGGGTATGAGCGCACCAATCGCCGCTTCGCCGAGGTGTTGCAGCCGCTGATCCAGCCCGACGACATCATCTGGATCCACGACTATCACATGATCCCGATGGCGCGGGACCTGCGCCGGCTTGGGGTGAAAAACCGGATCGGCTTCTTCCTGCACACGCCCTGGCCCGCGCGTCAGTTGCTGGTGACCCTGCCGCATCACCGGCGGCTGGTGGAGTCGATGTTCTATTTCGACCTGATCGGCTTCCACACGAAGGAATGGCTCGGCCTGTTCGAGCGCTACGTCGAGGTCGAGGCACGGGGCCGCGTGTCGCCCGATCATGTGATCGAGGCCTTCGGCCGCCGCGTTCAGGGCGGTGTCTTCCCCATCGGCATCGACGTGGACGGCTTTCTGGCCGCGCGAGATTCCGTGCTGGGCCGCAAGACCTATGACCGGATGGCCGCCTCGGCCGCTTTTCGCTCGATGATCGTCGGGGTGGATCGCCTCGACTATTCCAAGGGGCTGGAACAGAGGATGCTGGGTTTCGAGCAGTTCCTTGAGGACAATCCCGCCATGCGTGGCGAGGTCTTCCTGTTGCAGGTGACGCCGATCTCGCGCGACGACGTTGACACCTATCAGGATATTCGCGGGCGGCTGGACGCCCTGGCCGGACGAATCAACGGCGCCTATGCCGATATGGACTGGCAGCCTATCCGCTATCTGAACCGCACCTTCCGCCGCGACCAGCTGGCGGGCCTTTATCGTGCGGCCAAGGTCGGCCTGGTCACGCCCCTGCGCGACGGCATGAACCTTGTCGCCAAGGAATATGTCGCGGCCCAGAATCCGGAGGATCCCGGGGTCCTTATCCTGTCGCGCTTCGCCGGCGCCGCCGAGCAGATGGGCGAGGCCCTGCTGGTGAATCCTTTCAGCCGCGAGGAGTTGTCCGAAGCCATCCACAAGGCCCTGACCATGCCGTTGGAGGAGCGCATCCGTAAATGGAAGGCTCTGATGCAGGTGGTGCGTGATACCGACGTCGGCATCTGGCGCGACAGCTATGTGAAGGCGCTGGTGAAGGTGGCCATCCGCGCCGACGACGACAGTGTCGCCGACGCGGCCGGACCGGCGGTCTAGCTGGCTTGAGCGAGGAACGGCGGCGCGCCGTCCCGGGCGACGGCGCGCGCATGGGCGGGCCGCGCCGCCAGCCGCTCGACATAGGCGTCCAGAAGCGGGCTTTCCGGCAGGTGGTCGCGCGCCCAGGCCACTGTGCTGCCGATCAGGACGTCAGCCACGGTGAAACGCTCGCCCATCAGCCAGGGGCCTTCCCAAAGAGCCTCGAGCAGCCGGGTCACGGCGGCGTCGTAACGCGCGCGAGCATGGACGTCGGTCTCGACCGCGCCGGTGATCCTGTTCCACAGCGACGGCTCCAGCTCGCCCGAGGCCCAGAACATCCACGTCAGCAGCGGCCCGCGCTGCGGCGAGTCCGGCGGGAAGCCCAGACCGGCTTCCGGATGCAGGCTGGTGAGATAGAGGGCGACCGCCGCCGATTCGGTGATCAGGGCGCTGTCGTGCAGCAGGGCAGGGACCTTGCCGTCGGGATGGGGATTCTTCGGATCGGCGGCGCCGGCGCCGTCCATGCGGCGGATGTCGCAATACTGGATGCGGCAGTCGGCCCCCAACTCCTCGACCAGCCAGACCAGGCGCGAGGAACGGGACCAGGGGGCGTGGAACAGGGTCAGCATCGATAGTCCTCCCAGATATCGGGCCGCGACGAAGCGTCGGCGGCGGTCTGTCTTGACTACTGCCACCCTGCTGCCACCATGCTGTCAGCAGTGTTCGGTCAGGGTGGGGACATGAGACGCGCCGACCGACTGTTCCAGATCATCCAGGTGCTGCGCCGGGCCTCGCGTCCGGTGACGGCTGACGCCATCGCGGCCGAGCTGGAGACCTCCAGACGCACCATCTATCGCGACATAGCCGCCCTGCTGGGGCAGCGCGTGCCGATCCGGGGCGAGGCGGGGTTGGGCTATGTGCTGGACGGCGGCTTCGACCTGCCGCCGCTGATGCTGACCTCGGACGAGATCGAGGCGGCGGTGCTGGGCGCGCAATGGGTGGCGGCGCGCGGCGATCCGGCCCTGGCGAAGGCCGCCCGCGACCTGACGGCCAAGATCGCCGCCATCGTTCCGGAGCGTCTGCGGCCGGTGGTGCTGGAGCCTTCGGTCTCAACGCCCCCGCCATGGGAACAGAAGATTGAGACGGTGGATCTGGCCCAGGTGCGAGCCTGGATCCACGCCGGGCGCAAGCTGAGGCTTTTCTATGCCGACGAGCAGGGACGCGAGACGACGCGCGTCATCTGGCCCTTCCTGATCGGCTATCACGAGAGGGCGCGCCTGCTGCTGGCCTGGTGCGAGACGCGTGAGGACTTCCGCAGCTTCCGCGCCGACCGCGTGGTCGACGCCGAGTTTCTGGACGACCGCTACCCCGGCCGACCCGCCGTCCTGCGCCAACGCTGGTTCGCAGCGATGGAGGCGCGGCGGGCCGCCGAGTGCGGGCCTTAGTAGATTTCGAAGAGCCCCGCTGCGCCCATGCCGCCGCCGATGCACATGGTGACGACGCCGTATTTGGCGCCGCGCCGCTTGCCCTCGATCAGGACGTGGCCGGTCATCCGCGCGCCCGACATGCCGTAGGGATGGCCGATGGAGACGGCGCCGCCCGAGACGTTCAGCCGGTCGTTGGGGATGCCCAGCTTGTCGCGGCAATAGAGGACCTGCACCGCGAAGGCCTCGTTCAGCTCCCAGATGCCGATGTCGTCCATGGTCAGGCCGTGGCGCTTCAGCAGCCTGGGCACGGCGAAGACCGGGCCTATGCCCATCTCGTCGGGCTCACAGCCTGCCACTGCCATTCCGCGATAGGCGCCGAGGGGCTGCAGGTTGCGCTTCACCGCCTCGCCGGCCTCCATGATGACGCAGGCCGAGGCTCCGTCCGACAGCTGGGAGGCGTTGCCGGCGGTGATGAACTCGCCTTGCTGGATTTCCTCGCCCCCGCCGAAGACGGGCTTCAGCGATTGCAGACCTTCCAGCGTGGTGTCGGGGCGGTTGCCCTCGTCTTTCGACAGGGTCACCTCTTTCGAGGAGGTCTCGCCGGTCGCCTTGTCCATGACCAGCATGGAGGTGGTCATCGGCACGATCTCGGCGTCAAAGCGGCCCTCGGCTTGCGCCGCCGCCGTACGCTGCTGCGATTGCAGCGCGTATTCGTCCTGGGCGTCACGACTGACGCCATAGCGGCGGGCGACGACCTCGGCGGTCTCCAGCATCGACATATAGATGTGGGGCGACAGCTTCAGCAGGGCCTCGTCCTTCATCCGATAGAGGTTCATATGCTGGTTCTGGACCAGGGAGATGCTTTCCAGTCCGCCGCCGACCGCCATCTTCTGGTTGTCGAAGACGACCTGCCTGGCCGCTGTGGCGATGCCCATCAGGCCAGAGGCGCACTGACGGTCCAGGCTCATGCCGGGCACGGAGGCGGGCAGGCCCGCCGCCAGCGCCACCTGACGCGCGACGTTCGTTCCGGTCGAGCCCTGTTGCAGGGCCGCGCCCATGACGACGTCCTCGATCTCGGCCGGATCGACGCCGGCGCGGGCGACCGCGTGCCTGACGGCGTGGGCGCCGAGCGCCTGCGCCTGGGTGTCGTTGAAAGCCCCGCGATAGGCCCGGCCGATCGGGGTGCGGGCGGTGGAGACGATGACGGCTTCACGCATGGAGAAGGGCTCTCTCTTTTTTGGGCGCTATCGCTCGCGACGCGGTCGCTCGCTGCTTGAGCGCGTTTCCTGCCTGAAGACAGGATAGGCGCCTCACGTGGCGTCAACGCAAGAGTTGAGCGGGAAGCGTCTCGCCTGTCTTGCGGAGATTGGCGCGGCCAACAGGTGTTCCCTCCACGCCAACCTTCACCCCGGAAAGGTGTCCGACAGTGTCCGGTCCGCTGGAAGGGAAAACCGACAGCGTCGCTAAACGCGTGCCGGTCAGCCTGTCGTTGATCCCACCATTGACGATGTCGAACCGATGATCGCGTGGGGGGATCGTCCGCATGTAGACTACCATGACGGGGCGTTCGGGCTCGAACCTAGGATTCCACTCATCGGAGATCAAAAGCTCGAACATCTCGCCGGCCGTCAGCGCGTCAGCCATGATGCTTCTGAGCTTTCGTCAGTTCGATCATGCCCTGGGCGGCGCCCATGTCCGGCACGATCTCGTTGGAGCGGTCCGAGATGGCGTCGAAGCGGGCCGCGACCTGTTCGGGGGCGTCAGGGCCGACGGCGAAGTCGCCATGGGTCAGGGTGACGTAGGCGCGTTCGAAGCCGCCGGCGCCGGCGGCCAGGATGGCGCGGGTCGGGGCGTCGCGGCTGACCAGATGAAGCAGGCCCGGCGTCACCAACTCTGGCCCCAGGGCTTCCAGAGGAAGGCCCTGCAGGTCCTCGGTCATGCGGGTGTGGGCTGTCGGGGCCAGGGCGTTGACGCGGATGTCGTTCCTGGCCCCCTCGATGGCCAGGGTCTGCATCAGGCCCACCAGCGCCATCTTGGCCGCGCCGTAGTTGGCCTGACCGAAGTTGCCGAACAGGCCGGACGACGAGGTGGTCATGACGATGCGGCCGTAGTTCTGGGCCCGCATGATCTCCCACACCGCCTTGGTGCAGTGGACCGCCCCCATCAGGTGAACGTCCATGACCAGCCTGAAGTCGGCCAGATCCATCTTGGCGAAGGACTTGTCGCGCAGGATGCCGGCGTTGTTCACCAGAATGTCGATCCGGCCCCAGCGGGCCATGACCTCGGCGACCATGGCCTCGACCGCCGCCGCGTCGGTGACGGAGGCCGCATTGGCCATGGCCACGCCGCCCGCGGCCACGATCTCGGCCACCACGGCCTCGGCGGCCGTGGCTGAGCCGCCTGATCCGTCGCGCGCGCCGCCCAGGTCGTTGACCACCACCTTTGCGCCGCGCGCGGCCAGCGCCAGGGCGTGCTCACGGCCCAGACCGCCGCCTGCGCCCGTCACGATCGCCACCTGACCGTCGAACCTGATGCTCATCCCGCGTCTCCCTTGTGTTTCAAATTGGTCCTAGCAGCCCGGATTGCCGGGCAAAACGATCCATTATGTTGAAACGGCGCCACACCCCGCCCCATTCCTGTGGAAAGCGGCGGAACCTGAGCGATCCTGTGTCGTTCGGCCCTTCGAGCGTCACGTGAAAACGTCGGCTTTCGGACTAACAGAAAAAACGAGGACACCATGAAGCTGAAACTTCTCGCCAGTGTCGCTGCTGCCGGGCTGTTCGCAGCCGGCGCCGCGTCGGCTGAGCCGGATGGCTGGTACGGCGCGATTGACGCCGGCTATCATTTCAAACACGACGCTGAGCTGGACTCGTCCATTGGCGGCCAGACCTGGGACTGGGAAGTCAATCCCGGTTGGGCGGCGTTCGCGCGTCTCGGCTACCGCTTCAACCCCAACTGGCGCGTTGAACTCGAAGGCGGCTACCGTTCGGGCGACATCGGCACCGTGCGCGCTGTCAACGACGGCATTCCCGGCCTGTGCAACCTGACGCCGGCCGCCGGACCCTGCCATTCGCCGGAAGGCGACATCGAGTCGACGACTCTGATGGCCAATGTCCTCTATGATTTCGGCTCGGCTGACTGGCGCTTCCGTCCCTTCGTGGGTCTCGGCGTCGGCGTGAACCGCGTCAACACTGACACGGTGGGCGCAATCCGCGGCGACCGCGGAGCCAGCTTCACTGCTGATGACAGCTCGACCAAGTTCGCCGCCCAGGCGATCGCGGGCGTCGCGTGGGCCGTTTCGGACCGCGCCAATATCGACCTGACCTACCGTTATCTGACGGGCGACATGGCGTTCGATTCGAACACCGTGGGCGGCGCCCAGTACGGCGAGTGGGAAGGCAGCTACGACCAGTCGCACAC
>Ga0247822_10002700_pt1 | contig 11405 bp, 10 predicted proteins | sample 13C_Cellulose_Da_FD_192423 | JGI IMG/M metagenome (GOLD analysis project Ga0247822, IMG submission 192423) | Soil microbial communities from agricultural site in Penn Yan, New York, United States - 13C_Cellulose_Day30 | ecosystem: Environmental > Terrestrial > Soil > Agricultural land | place...
CGGTGCCACAGCGCGTGGAACGCAGCCGCCAGATCGTAGAGGTAGAAAGCGATGCGATGCGGCTCGTGCGCAAGCGCCGCCGCCTCGACCGTACGCGGATATTGCGCGGCCAATTTCACCAACCCGATCTCCTCCTCATCGAGCAGGTTGAGGTCGGCGGGCATGTCGAGGCTGACGCCGGCATCCGCTGCCTTGCGCTTCAGCGAGCTGATCCGGGCGTGGGCGTACTGAACGTAAAAGACCGGATTGTCCTTCGACGCCTCGACCACCTTGGCGAAGTCGAAATCCATCTGCGCGTCGTTCTTGCGCGTTAGCATGCTGAACCGGACGACGTCCTTCCCGACTTCCTCGACGACCTCGGCGAGGGTCACGAAGCTCCCGGAGCGCTTCGACATCTTCACCGGTTCGCCGTCGCGCAGAAGCTTCACCATCTGCACCAGTTTGACGTCGAGCGCCGGTCGGCCCGCCAGTGCTTCGACGGCCGCCTGCGTCCGCTTCACCGTTCCCGCATGATCGGCGCCCCAGATGTTGATCAGCTCAACCGAATTCTCGAGTTTCTGCAGGTGATAGGCCGTGTCCGCCGCAAAATAGGTCCAGCTTCCATCGGACTTCTTGATCGGCCGGTCCTGATCGTCGCCGAACTCGGTCGACCGGAACAACAGCAGCTCGCGCGGCTCCCAATCGTCTAGCGTCTTACCGCGCGGCGGGGGTAAGGTGCCGGTGTACACGAAGCCCTTGTCGTCGAGCGCCTGCAGCGCGCGATCGACGGCGCCGGACTCCTGGACCTCGCGTTCGGACGCGAACAGATCATGGTGGACGCCAAGCAGCGCCAGATCATGCTTGATCAGGTCGAGCATGGCGGTGACCGCGCGCCGCTTGAACAGGTCGAGCCAAGCCTCTTCGGGCTGCTGCGCATATTGGTCGCCGAACTCGGCCGCCAGCGCCGTTCCTACCGGGATCAGATAGTCGCCCGGGTAGAGCCCTTCCGGGATCTCGCCGATGTCTTCGCCCAGCGCCTCGCGGTACCGAAGGTGAAGCGACCGAGCGAGCGTATCGACCTGACCGCCCGCATCGTTGACGTAATATTCCTTTGTGACCCGAAAGCCCGCAGCCTCGAGTAGCCGAGCAAGCGCGTCGCCGACCACCGCGCCGCGGCAATGCCCCATGTGCATCGGACCGGTCGGGTTGGCGGAGACATATTCGACGTTGACCCGCTGCGCCTTGCCGACGTCCGACGTGCCGTAGCTTTCGCCATCTTGCAGGATGGTCCGGAGTTCATCGCGCCACGCGTCGGGAGACAATCGGATATTGATGAAGCCCGGACCTGCAATCTCGACGGACGTGACCCCCGGCAACGTCTCGAGCTTGGGCGCTATCGCGGTCGCCAGTGCACGGGGATTGGTGCCGGCACCCTTGGCCAGCACCATCGCGGCATTGGTCGCAAGATCGCCATGCGTCGCATCACGAGGCGGCTCGACGGCGACGGCGCGACGATTGATCTCCGCCGGCAGGACACCTTCGGACTGAAGTTCGTCGAGCACTCCGTCGAGGAGCGCGGCATAGCGTGCGTACAGGCTCAATTCGGTCACCGTTCGTGGAAAGCAGCGCCTCTAGCGCAGCGGCGCCGGTCCGTCACCTCGGGTAGCGTGCGTGCGAATTTCGCAAATTTTTATTGCTTAGAGTTAAGTCAGGGTAAACGAGGAATTAACTTTTTCTAAAATCCGCAGTATATTGGAAATGCTAGACGATTCGCTGCGCTGGAGGGAGCGCGAGTCCCGGCAAGTGTTTGCAAAGGGGACTTATCATGAGGCTTATGTTGGGTACGGCCGTTGCAGCAGCGGCTCTTCTGTCCGCATCACCAGCACTCGCGGAACCTTGCACTGGCACGGAAGGGGCACTGCCCTACACCACCACGCCCATGTACGTTGATTGCGAGCAGTATGATGCGATCAACGGAGGCAACGACGCTGCCGTCGCAGCGTACAATGTCGGCTTCGACGCCGTCGGATACGCCGGTCCAGATCTAACCTGGGCCCAGCTTGAGCCGACGAAGGACTTTTTCGCGATCATCAATGGTGATCAAATCGTCTTCGACAATGCCCTCTTGGGTGTGCAGTTCATTGCTGTTCATTTCGGAAGTGCTGGTGGTGAAGGTGGGGCGTTCAACGACACGTTGTTCTTCCAGTTCAATTTCCTTGTCCCGACCACGATGGTCGACTTGAACCGCATGGGCTATTCGAACGCCATCGGCGTTCTGAGCGCGCCGCCGCCCGTTCCTGAACCTGCCACGTGGGCTATGATGCTCATGGGCTTCGGTGCAGCCGGTTATGCGGTCCGTCGCCGTCGGCGCACTACGGCTCTCGCGCAACTCGCTTAGTCTGGTGTCCGTCCTAGGACGGTCCCCTTTGAACAGCGCCTAGCGATACGACCCGCTCATCCCAGGCTGGGGCTTGGGAGAGCGGGTGATCGTTTGCGGGGCTCGCCACCCTAACGCGACACCAGGGTTGGCGAGTCCCACCCGGCCGATAGAAGTTTGCGGGGTCCGCCTCTTGATGAGCGACGCGAGGGACGGACCCCACCCCTGATCAGAACCGGTCCGGCAAATCGACGGGACCGACCAATTCGCGATGCCGAGCTACAGCGAAGCGATCCGTCATCCCGGCGATGAAATCCCCGATCGTACGCAGACGCTGAACCTCGTCCTCGTCTCGGCGCCAGCCCTCCGGCAGAAGCGAAGGATCGTCGCGGTAGGCCGCAAACAAGTTCGCGACCAGGCGCTGGGCCTCGATCCGCACGGGGATCAATTCGGATGCATTGTAGAGCCGCTCGTACAGGAAGCGCTTGAGCGCTCGCTCCTCCTCCGCAAGCGAGGCTGAGAAGCCCGCAAGTTGCGCGCCCGCAGCGCGGACGTCGGCGCTGCTGTGCACGCGCGCCGCTTCCACCCGGCGGCGAGTTTCGTCGATGAGGTCACCAACCATGGTACCGATCTGATCGCGGACCAGCGCGCGCAGTTTCTTTTCCGGCGACAGGTCCGAATGACGGCGCTCAATCTCGGCCCAATGGCGGGCCACGATCGGCACTTCGATAAGCTCATCGAGGGCTAGCAAACCGGCCCGGACCCCGTCGTCGATGTCGTGATTGTCGTAGGCGATATCATCGGCGACGGCGGCTACCTGCGCCTCCAGCGAGGGCCAGCTTCCCAGCTCCAGATCGAAGTCGTCGTTGGCCTCCGCCATCGCCCAGGTCGGCGACGTAATCGGTCCATTGTGCTTGGCGAGGCCCTCGAGCATCTCCCAGCTAAGGTTCAAGCCGTCGAAACCCGGATAAGGCGCTTCGAGCTTGGTCACCAGGCGAATACTGTGCGCGTTGTGATCGAACCCGCCCGCACCGGCCATCGCAGCCTGCAGCGCATCCTCACCTGCATGACCGAACGGCGGATGGCCGAGGTCGTGCGCCAGGCAGAGCGCTTCGGTGAGATCTTCGTTGAGGCCCAGGGCGCGGGCAATGGTTCGCCCGATCTGCGCGACCTCGATGCTGTGGGTCAGGCGGACGCGATAATGATCGCCGTCGGGCGCGACGAAGACCTGGGTTTTGTGACGAAGTCGCCGGAACGAGACCGAATGGATGATCCGGTCGCGATCGCGCTGAAAGATGTCACGTGGACCTCGTGGCCCGGCGTCGGCTTCCGGATGAGCCCTGCCGCGCGACGATGATGGCTGCGCGGCAAGTGAGGACGTCATTCGGAGGGCAGTTTCCTGATGTTCTGACCGGGCTGGTTCGACCACGTAAAGGCGTCAACGCGAACCGATGCAAGGTCCTCGGCGAAGATACTCGCCTCTTCGCTGTTGCGGAACGGGCCGATCAGCAGCCGCGCCTTGCCCGGCTCCTCGGCGATGTAGCCGTTGATGCCCTCGAACAGGTCGTGATTGCGGCGCTTGATCCGCTCGAACTGGCCGGGGAGCTCCGCCGCATTGGTTCCACTGGAAAGCTGGATCCAAAGGCGGCGTGTAGCCGTCAGCGAAGGCTTGGCGGTTTGCGGAGCGAGCACCGGCGGAAGCGCTGCCGACGCAACCTGCTGTGCCGTCGGCGGATTAGCGACTGGCACGGCGTTCGACGTCGTCGCCTGCGACAGCCATTGCTCGATCGAGCCCATACGATCTTCTTCGGGCTCGTCCCGGCGTGTCGCGTTGCGGCTAATGATCTGCACAGGGTTCATCGTCACCGGCGGCTGCGTGGCGGTGGCGAGCTGCGTATCGGACGGGAAGATGCCTAAATTCACCGCGGCCGCCTTTTGTTCGGAACGGAGCGCCGGCAGTTTGCGGAAGAAATAGGCCATGTTCGATCCGGAGCCCGGCATGGCTGCTTCGATCGCACCCTTAGCGCCGTTGATGTCGCCCGTCAGTGCGAGGACGAAGGCGCGCGTGCGTGCTCCGGCAGCATCCCCACGCGCCATCAACGGTGCGAGGATAGATAGGGCTTCGGCCTTGTTCCCGGAAATGGCGAGGCTGAGCGCGAGTCTGCGGCGAGCTTCGTCGCCATCGCTCGCCGACAAGGCGGCTCGGTAATCGGCTTGCGCTTGCGAATGCTGTCCCACCAAATCGTAAGCGAGGCCGCGGTCGGCGCCGATCATCGACTGCGCGGCTCCCAGCTGGGTGGCGCGGGCGAAATACTGCAGGGCGGCAGCCCCGTCCCCTTCGAGAGCTAGTGCAGCGCCCATGCCGGCCTGCGGCTGCGGGCTAGCCGGAGAAACCTCTTCGGCGCGACCGAAGAAGCCCGCAGCGGCCTGACCGTCACCGAGCGCCAGCGAGGCCCTTCCGGCGCCGATCAGGGCGTCGAAATTCCTCGGGCTTCCGCCCAGTTCCTTCATATTGCGCGCAAGAGCGTCGGACGGGCTTTCACCACGTCCGCCGACATAAGTTTGCGCGTCGAGTTGCGCCGGAACACCGGCGAGGACCACGCCACTCGCTGCAAGGATAATTGCAGCTACGCCAGCGCGGTCGAAACGACCTTTTGCCATGAGACCCCCCATGGCAGCTTGGAGCTTGCGCAAAGCTTGCTCGCTAGTGAGTTATCGCTGAGGCGTTGCGCGCAGGCGGTAAGTGGTGACTGTGACGACATTGCCCCTCCGTCGACCAGTTTGCCTATTCGAAACTCACTGGGCGCTTTTGAAGAACGATCACATCCTGGTGCTCGTCCCAATCGGCTTCCGTGAAGCTCTGGATCGTCACATTGTCGCGCTTAGCCAGACCGGCCATGAGCCAATCCGGCCTTACGATCGTTACGCCATAACTATCCTGCGCGTTGAATTTTTCGTCGCGGAACTGCTGGTGGTAGTTCGAATAGCCGAAGCCGTTCTTCTGATAGCTCTCGCGGATGAACTCGAACTGCTCATCGCCGATCAACTTGTATCTATTGTCCTGAAGAAAGATCGAGCGCCGTCCTTCGAGCGTCACTACCGCGAGACCATTGGGGTTCAGTGATCTAATCATGAAGTCCATCGTCGGCCAAAAGAGAGGCTCCGGAAGGTGGGTCAGCAGAGAACCGCAAAAGATCAAGTCCCACTGGCCTATGTCTAGCGCGGACAAATCTTCGCTCGACATGATTGGCTCGGCGTCAAACTCCTTCGAGCAGAACTCCACATGTTCCCAACTGAGGTCGCAGGCACCGATGGTTGCTTCTTGAAATAATGCGCGCAGATGCCGCATCACGCGACCGGAACCGCAGGGGAAGTCAAGTATGCGCCGGGGAGGTTCCAGCCCGACAGTGATCAAGTTTTTGATGATGATCCGGAGCGCATCCGCGCCTGTAGAGAAATAGTGTTGAACGGCCCAATCAGAATCGAAAGCGTTCTCATTGTCTCGCGGATCAATGTTGCGGTTGAATCCATCAATCTGGTATCGATCAAGAAGTGCACTGTACCGCGCGAGACTGTCGCTTAACTCAACAATGGCTTTCTCAGGCGCCATGACAGCTCCATTAACGAAGGCAGAGGCAGAGAGAGTTCTACCCAAGCTTTAGCGTCAGTGTCACCGGTGCAGCATCAGGAACCCGGCCGCTACGTAAAGTCGCGCCTGTTGATCACGCAGGTGAAGAAGTAATTCATGCCTGCGTTCGACATGAATTTGTCGAGTCCCATTGCATTCCTAAGCAAGACGAGATCTTCCTCTTTGCGGAAGTTGTTAAGAATGTCGTCGAGTGCAAGAGCGTAGATGCAGCCCCCTAGGAAAGCGACGCGGGCATTGGGCGCATGTTTGCGGATGGCAGGAATGATATTGGCCGAATCCGCACATTCAGTGGGGTCGACTGATTTCCAGAACTCCACAGACGGAACGTTAGGCCGATACGGAAGGTACTGACCGGCTTCGAAAGGGCTCCTCAGATACTCGTGGGGGAGCGAAGCTCTGTAAAGCTCAGTCCATTTGAGCGTAGTCTCGTCCCACTGCATACGGTTCGGCGGACATGCATCGTTGCAATAGATTGCCCCGTGATCTGTCAGGTTGTCGCGGCACCAGAGGATCGTCTTTTCCGTGTCGAACATGTGGTGGAGCGAGTGCCGCCAGTAAATCAGGTCGAGCTTCTCTGAGAAGGGCACCTCAAGATCGACGTGATTAAGGCGGATCAAGCGGTTTTTGTCGATGCCGCGGGACGCGGCGAACTCTTCCGCCTTGTTCAACTGCTCGTTCGAAATGTCGCAAATGATCAAACGCTCCAGGACATTCTGCTCCAGCAGGATGATTTCGTCCTCGGCAGATCCGCAGCCAATCGAAATACCTAGACCAAGCGTTTGTCGGCCAGTCTCGCGCCGAATGAATTCGCCCGCATTTTTGCAGCCGGTTGCGTCCCACCAATTTTCGTCGACGAGACGGTGCAGCATCGGGCTGTCCCACCAACGAAGCATGAGATCCTCATTCTTGGCAGTGGCGATCGAATCCCAATGGGACGCAGCCTTCTCAATCAGTGCGTTTTCCAAATCTAATTCTCTGTACGGGACTGCGCAGACCCCTGACGCCTATCGGGTTTAATGAGCAGGCCGGGACGATGCCCGGGCGAATCACGCCGAAAATACTAACGGCCGAGCTTGTATCAACAAGCCCGGCCGTTTGAAGACCACGAAAAATGGAATGATTACTGGTTGTTCTGGCGATTCAGGAAGCGCGGGATGTCGATCGGTTCACGGCGATAACTCGGCGTGGACTCTTCGTCGTTCACCTGCGCCTGGGCAGCACCGCGGGCGATGTTCGACATACGCTCGAACAAAGTGCCGGCCTCGCGCGCCTTCGGCTTTTCCTGGACTGGAGTTTCCTCCGGCAGAATCTCGTCTTCGTCCGTCGGCGGGGCGATCGGTGCCGATGCGACCGGTGCGAGAACGTCGTCATTGTCGAGCACCAGCTCGTCGCCGTCGTCCATCTCGTCCGTCAGTTCGAGCGTGTCCTCTTCGACGGGCTCGTCCTCGATCGCCGGAACGGCGGCAATGGGAGCAACCGGCGCGGCTTGGATCGGAGAGTCGCAGTGGTCGCACGCGGGAAGGCAAAGACCTTACCGGGCTGCGGCTGCTGCGCGACTTCGGCTTCGATGCCTGTCGCCACGACCGACACGCGGATCTTGCCGTCTAGGTCATTGTTGAACGCCGAACCCCAGATGATGTTGGCGTCCGGGTCGACCAGTTCCTTGATGTGGCTGGCCGCCTCGTCGACTTCCATCAGGCGCATGTCTTCGCCGCCGGTGATGGAGATGATGACGCCCTTGGCGCCCTTCATCGACACGCCGTCGAGAAGCGGGTTCGAAATGGCCTTTTCGGCGGCCTCGATCGCGCGGTTGTCGCCCGACGCTTCACCCGTGCCCATCATCGCCTTACCCATCTCACCCATCACGGAGCGGACGTCGGCGAAGTCGAGGTTGATGAGGCCCGGCATGACCATCAGGTCGGTGATGCCGCGAACGCCCTGCTGGAGGACCTCGTCGGCCATTTCGAACGCTTCCTTGAAGGTCGTGTCCGAGTTGGCGAGACGGAACAGGTTCTGGTTCGGAATGACGATCAGCGTGTCGACGTGCTGCTGCAGCTCCTCGATGCCGGAATCGGCAGAGCGGCCGCGGCGGGCTCCTTCGAATGCGAAGGGCTTGGTCACGACGCCGACCGTCAGGATGCCGCGGTCGCGGGCAGCTTTGGCAATGACCGGAGCCGCACCCGTGCCGGTGCCGCCGCCCATGCCGGCGGCGATGAAGCACATGTGCGAGCCTTCGAGCGCGCGCTCGATGTCTTCGATGGTTTCTTCAGCAGCGGCGCGTCCGATTTCCGGCCGCGAGCCTGCGCCAAGGCCCTGCGTAATCTTCAGACCAAGCTGAATACGCCGATCGGCCGTCGAGGCGTTCAGCGCCTGCGCGTCCGTATTCGCGACGACGAAGTCCACGCCCTGAACATCGGCGCGCATCATGTTCGCAACGGCATTCCCGCCGGCGCCACCGACGCCAATTACGCTGATCCGCGGCCGAAGTTCATCAACTTCCGGCCGAATGAAATCGATGCTCATGGGCAAACCCCCTTCAAGGCGCGCTAGCGCGTTGATCCTCCACCGTGATTCTTCTGAATCATCGCGAGTCGCAAGCCAAGCGAAAAAGTTAACGCGACTCGAAAAAAGTGAGGATTACGTGGCGAGAAAGACTCAGTTCGTCTGTTGTTCCTGCCCCAAGTCCACCTGTTCGATTTTCGGGACGCCGATCAGCCACCAAATGCCGCCCGCCGCGACGACCGCCGCCGAAAAGACGAACGCGCTGCTGTAACCGGCCTGATCGATGATCCAGCCGGTCACCACAGGCCCGATCATGCCCGACGTGTTGCCCAGCGCATTCTGCACCCCGCACCAGGTGCCCGCGGCCTTCGGGCCGGCGAACATTTGCGCGATGGCGAAGATGTTGAGGGACAAAGACCCGGTCGCAACGCCCGCAACGCACAGCCAGAATGCCAGAAGCGGAATGCTGTCTGCCATGAGCACGCCCAGGATCGCGATGCCCTGAAGGAATTGCGCGCCGATGATCATTGCTCGACGGACTGTAGCCTCGGACTTGCCGGACTTCGTCCAGCGGTCGGAGTAGGCCCCGAAGGCGAAGGCCGCGACCGCCTGCGCCACGAACGCCAGCGTGCCGAGCAAAGTCATCTCGGAGATCGAAAGTCCGCGCGACTTGGTGAGGTAGAGCGGCAACCAGGCGAGGATGAAGTAAAAGCCGTAATTGCTGGCGAAGTGCGCGATCGACATCGACCAAAGCGGCCAGCGGCGAATGAGTTGTCCCACTGGAACCGCAGGCTTGCCCATCGTCTTGCGCTCGGACTCGAGGTCGCGCGTGACGAAGTGCCAGGGTATGAGCCAGACCAAGGACACGATCGCGAAGGCGATGAAGACGGCGCGCCATCCGCCGGACATCAGGATCAAGCCGCCCGCGAGGGTCGCGAGTGCAGGTCCAAGAGCGATACCCATGGATACGGAGGCGTTGGCCATGCCGCGCTTTTCCGCGGGGACTTGCTCGGCGATGATCTTGGACGTCGCTGGGAAGGCGAAGCTTTCGCCGACGCCTAGCGCGAGCCGAAGAACCATCAGGGACATGAGCCCACCGGCGAAACCGCTCAGCAATGTCGCCCCCGCCCACAGGATCACCGCCCATGCCAGCAGGCGATAGACGGAGAACCGATCGCACAGCCATCCGACGACGAGTTGGATCGGTCCGTAGACCCAGTAGAAAGCCGCAACCGCGAGACCGTATTCCTTCGCGGAGAGCTTCAGTTCCGGGTTCATGAGAGGCGATGCGACATTGATCGCACTGCGATCGACGTAGTTCAGAAAGACGGCGGCTCCGAGCAGAAACACCAGCCCACTAGCGACCCTTCGTTCAGCGACTGCAGTCATCGAGCCCCCCGCCCTGCCGCGCGACTTCGGCGTCACGCAGCCAAGCAGAGCGAACCCTGTTTCGCCAGCGTTATGTTTGAGTCGGCTGGCCCCGACCTACGAGTCCGATCGCGAGCAGAACCTATACTGACGCGCAGAGGGGCGAAGCGGCCTCTTCGAGGAAGTCTGCCGGAGACCGCTCCGACCACTCCGTCAGTCGCCGAGCGCTCCGGCGATGCTGATCGTCATGGCAGTCCGGCCCGGAGACCCAGCCGAGGCCGTGCGGGCTCCCGCCAGAAGCTGATCCAATTGCGGACGCGCACTGCCCCAAGCGCGAGACTTGCAAAACCGCAGATCGGCGGCGTCCTTGGGCGAATAGTTGACGCCTTCCACGCAAAGGTCCCGAACCGCAAACCGGATACGCGACATTAGCTTCGCCTCACCGGTAGCCGTAGCGAGGTTGAGGTCAGCGTAAGGGACGATCCTCTGGTGCACCGGATCGATCCGATGTCCTTGAACCTCGACCGGCGATTGGCTGAGCGCAGGGATCGAGAAACTGGAGGCTGTTACCGCGCAGACAACAGCCATGAGATGCTTAAGCATCGGCGTTGCTCCTAGCTTCGGTGACTTCCCCGCGACCGACTCCTTATCTCACGATGGGCGATGGGGGTCTATCGGGGTTATACCCATCAGGGTTAATAATCCCGGCTGATCGTGACGCCAAAAGTCAGTGCCGATCGGTCCTCAGATCAACTCAGTCGGAGCCTGAAGAGCCTAGCGTTCAATCTTCTTGAAGAAGAAATTGCGCACGAACGGAGCGCCCGCGGAGTCCACGCTGGCGGCGGACTCGGTCATTTCTCGGCCGTCGGCGGATATCGAATAGACTCGCACGCCCGAAAGCACCTTCTCCTTGCCCATGCTCATGACGAGGATATTCGGAGCGGGCGATTTGAATGCGGCGCTGTCGGCGTCGACATTATCGCCTTCGCCGCGCACCGCCTTCCCATCCCGGCGATATTGAACGGCGACGTGACGGACGCTGTCATCCCCGCCCGTGATCTCGACGGTCGTGCGCCATTGTTCGGAGCCGACATCCTCGAAGGCGTAGGTCACCCGCTTCGGCGGCGGGCCGTAGGTGTCGGGCATTCGCGTGAGGTCGAGCTCCCACTTGCCGAGGAAGGGCGACTGCTGGCTACCTGCCGATGCAACGGTCGAGTTCATTGCGGCTAGGCAGGCGGCGGCGGCGATGATCAATGACTTTGTCTTCATTTTGAATGCTCCCGATTGAAGGGAAACAAGAGCTACGCGCTTACCCCGCGCTTCTTGCGGGTGAAGATTCCGGCAGATGATCGTGCCACCAGGCCAAGGCCAGCACGGCCAGGGTTTCGGTGATGAGGGCGGCCAACCCGAGAAGAACGCCGCTACCGATGACCGCGATCATACTGGTGACGATCAGCAGCGTGGTCAGAGTGGCCGCATTGAACCGGGCGACGGCCGAGACTCGCCGCCAATTCCGATCGAGCAGGAGCC
>Ga0247822_10002703_pt1 | contig 11400 bp, 11 predicted proteins | sample 13C_Cellulose_Da_FD_192423 | JGI IMG/M metagenome (GOLD analysis project Ga0247822, IMG submission 192423) | Soil microbial communities from agricultural site in Penn Yan, New York, United States - 13C_Cellulose_Day30 | ecosystem: Environmental > Terrestrial > Soil > Agricultural land | place...
CTTGGCAACCTTGAAAGTATCGGATCGCTGTTGTTTGGAGGGGTAGTAGTTATAGATCAGGCTCACGACTGACCTGGCTCCTGGCACCAGCAATGTCGGGTCGAGTCGCTTATCGAAGTGCCGTTCAAGATAAGCCATCTCGCCCTGGTAGCCGCGTTTCAGCCAGTCCTCAAGCCGGGGTGCTTCTTCCTCGAGAAATTCGGCCTTTGAAACACCGCAAAAGCTGAAGCCAAGCTCCAAAGCCTTCATTTTGATGATCGCGGTTGATTCAGACTGCAGCATTTTGCAAAATTACAATGATTTTAGCCCAGACTAATAATCGTGTCGACTGGAGCGTTTTTTGAATCGTGGTGATCATCATTCCAATGAGTTGGATGATTCACCGGCGTCGGATGATTTGAAGAATAGATGAAACAGAATGTGCATGTTATGAAATCCCGTATCCTCACCATATCGCGCAGGCATTGTAATATTGTTGTTCATTGCCTGCTTGCCGCCGCGTTGTTGTTCAATACGTCATGTCAGGACGATGAGAAGACGAATCCAACGCCGCAGGAACCAGATGTCCTCGTCGATGCAACATTGGTTTACACCATCAGTGCTTCTCAGATCAAGGCTGTAGCCCAACTCTCCGGGTTGAACATCGACGTCACTGAGTTTGTCAATGACGTAGATATCTATAAGGTCACCTACAACACGGAGTACAAAGGTGACAACATCGTAGCCTCGGGATTGGTGTCGCTTCCTAAGTCAGGCGCAGCAGCTCCTGTTATCAGCTATCAGCATGGAACCATCACACGCGATGCTGATGCTCCTTCGAACTTTGCCATCAATAAAACGGAAACACTCGTAGCTGGTGCCTTTTCATCATCGGGATTTGTCACTGTCATTCCCGATTACATTGGGTTTGGGTCTACGTCAACGACGTTTCATCCTTATTATGTTGAAGATGCGCTTGCTGGTTCGGTCGTGGATATGCTGGAGGCGACCATTGAGCTTGCCGAAGAAAAGAATGTAACACTTGACAAGAAACTATTTCTTGCCGGCTACTCGGAAGGCGGATATGTAACTATGGCAACTCATAAGGCAATTGAAGCCGATGGTGTGGGGGAACTTGAACTTATCGCATCATTCCCGGGAGCTGGCGCTTACGATCTGCGCGATATTCAGGAACGTTTATTTGGGATGGACACTTACGAACATCCCTTCTATCTGGGCTACATCACCCTTGCATACCAGCACTCGTTCGATTTCAATTCCATCCTCACTGACTTTTTTCAGGAACCTTATGCGACACGGATGCCCGGCCTCTTCGACAATCAAAAAGGTTCCGGAGAAATCAATGCTCAACTCACGACCGACATGGCAGCGCTTGTGCAGCCAGAGCTAAAAAGTGGCCTCCTCACAGAGGCTCGATACAAATATCTTGCTGATGCATTCCAGGCCAACTCGCTCACGGATTGGAAGCCTTCAAAGCGAATGTATATGTATCACGGTACGTCTGACAACACAGTACCATTCGAAAATTCAAAACACACCTACGACATATTGATTGCCAATGGTGCCAGTACCGATATAGTGACGCTGACGTCGCTACCAGGCGATCACACCACAGCTGTTACCCCGTACGTTGCAGACCTGCTGACGAAGATATGGGCTCTGAAATAGATCAGCTCCAGAGATCTTTTGGGTACTCTCCGGCACTCACAAGGTCCCTGATCCTTTTTGAAACTTCTTCCTTGTCTTCCTTGTAAGTAACGCCGAACCAGGTGTTGCTCCCTTCGAGGATCTTTACCCGTCCTTTACCTGAATGAATCAGTTCGTTGACAATGATCGGGATGTAAAACTCCGCCTTCAGGTTCGATTTGTTATTTCTTAAGAAGTCGCGGAAAAGTTTGTCGGTGTAATCAAACAAATCAGGTTGAAAACCCCAGAAGTTCATTGACGTTGGAGTTTCGGGGCTCATGACCAGATCGCCTTCCTTTTCCTTGGCAATGATCTTCCCGTTTTCCTTAACGATAGTTGTTCTTTCGACCACTGACGTAAGATAGCCGGCCGCATCCTGTTCCCCACAACCGCGGGATACGCTACCGTGTTCCGACAGAACGTTCTTTAAGGTATATCCAACCATGGCGTTGTCTTTCGATTTATCGCCGGCAAAAAAGGACGCTACAGAATCGAAGGACTTGCGTCCATAAAAGTCATCGGCATTAATGGCTACAAACGGCTCGCTGATCACGTTTCTGGCGCAGAGCATCGCGTGGCCAGTTCCCCAGGGCTTGGTACGTTCGGGGTGACGAAATTCCGGGTCAACCATTTTGTCGAGGGATTGGACGACAAACTCAACCTCCACCTTACCTTTCAGCTTTGGAAGGAATTTCTCCTTTACTGCATCCAGGATTTCGTCCCGGACAATGAACACCACTTTGGTAAATCCCGCTTTGACGGCGTCGTAAAGGGAATAGTCCATGATTGTTTCGCCATTTGGGCCGAATCCATCGATTTGTTTAATCCCTCCATAACGACTTCCAATGCCAGCTGCCAGTACGAGTAAAGCGAGTTTTTTTCCGCGATTATTTGGTGTGTCCATTGTGTTTTAGTTTATTTCCAACTTCGAGTTGAACAGTGTTTGCGCAAACATGTAGTTTTGACGTGGCTTGAAGGGCGCTTGAACAGGTGATCTGGCAACCCCAAAAAATGCCGCTTTCTTATGATCAGTTGCAAAAATGTTATTGATCAGGGGGCAAAAATATACTTTTAACTCAATTTACCGACAAAGGCCCTCCAGGTTAATCGGCAAACTACGCTTTTGAAAATTCATTAAACCAATAGCCCATGAGTGCGCAACCAAAGTCGTCCTACGTCCTATCCATGATCATTCTCGGTGCCTTGTATTTCGTGCTGGGATTTGTAACCTGGGTGAACGGGACGCTGATTCCTTATTTTAAAATTGCCTGTGAGTTGAAGACCGACTTGCAGTCATTCCTGGTTGCGACCTCCTTTTTCATTGCTTATGCTGCCATGGCGATACCATCATCCTTTGTACTTAAAGCTACTGGCTATAAGAAGGGGATGGCCGCCGGTCTGCTGGTGATGGCGTTTGGAGCCATATTATTTGTTCCGGCTGCACAGAGCCGCAACTTCAACATGTTCCTTACTGCACTGTTCATCCTGGGAACAGGCTCTGCACTACTACAAACAGCGCAGAATCCCTATGTATCTATTATCGGGCCGATTGAAAGTGCTGGGTCACGGATTAGTATGATGGGTATCTGTAATAAGGTTGCTGGCATTCTGGCGGGTCTTATTTTCGGTGCAATTGCACTTAAGAATACAGATACCCTTGTGGAGAGCCTTGCAACCATGGACGCTGTTACAAAAGCTGAAACACTGAACGAGCTTGCCGCTCGTGTGATCGTGCCCTATGCTATGATAGCGGGTGTTCTGGTGCTGTTGGCCGTCGCGATTATGTTTTCAAAACTACCGGATATCCAGGACGACGGCGGCGAGGCTGGACCAGAAACCAAATTGTCCACCACGAAAACGAGCGTGCTTCAGTTTCCGCATGTGTTACTTGGTATGGCTGCGATCTTCCTTTACGTGGGTGTAGAAGTTATGGCAGGTGACACGATCATAAGCTATGGCATTTCACTTGGAATCAGCATTGCCGATGCGCGGTACTTCACGCAATACACACTGACCTTTATGCTCGTTGGATATGTTGTGGGTATTTTTGCTATTCCAAAAATCATCTCTCAGTCGGCTGCATTGAAGTGGTGTGCTATCCTTGGCGTGATCTTTACGACGCTAGCTGTGACGACAAGCGGTTACGTTTCCGTGTTCTTTATTGCTGCCCTTGGTCTGGCTAATTCACTGATGTGGCCTGCAATTTTTCCTCTGGGTATCGATGGCCTGGGTAAATTTACGAAGATCGGTTCCGCATTGCTTGTTATGGGTATAGCCGGAGGCGCGATACTGCCGTTGGTCTATGGATGGCTAACATTGCATAGCTCATCGCAGATGGCGTATGTAATGATGATACCGTGCTACCTCTACATATTGTATTTCGCGCTGAAGGGACACAAGGCTGGAAAAGTGGCCTGAGGTCCCAGCCTGAGATCTCTCCCATGATATTCTAAGGCGTTAATGCCAGGGCCCACGCATGGGCCCTTTTTTTTTAAAATATTTTTTCAGGGCGCTGTCCATATGGGGTAGATCGATTCGTCATGTAGTAAATTATTATCAACCAAAACTCATCATCATGGAAAAGTACATGTTCCTGTTCCTCGGCGGCGATCCCAGCCATCTTTCACCAGAAAAGCAGCAAGCCCACATGCAAAAGTGGTTTGAATGGGTGGAGAAAATGAAAAGCGAAAAGCGTTATGTATCCGGGGAGGCGCTGCTGCCCGGAGGTAAGACCGTAACGGGGCCAAAAAAGGTAGTAACGGATGGGCCATACGCGGAGTCCAAGGAGGTTGTAGGGGGCTACTTCGTAATTCTTGCAAAGGATCTGGAAGAAGCAACCAGGCTCGCCAAGGATTGCCCTGACTACGAACTAAATGGCATTGTCGAGGTAAGGGAGGTAGTGAAATTTGACTGATCCAAAGTTCCCATGGTCTGTAATTTTGGATTCGTTTCGACGATCATGTTGCTGATGATCGCAGGTTGCCGCGAGCAGCCGATAGCATCACCGGTTGGCAACAAGGAAACTGCCTTAGCGATGTTTGAGGCCTTTAACAAGCACGACTGGCAAAAGATGGCGAGCTACTATGTTGATGGCGCCGAGTTTCTTGACCCTTCGCTCGGCAAGACCTATGTAAAGCAATCCCACCAGGAGATCATTGAGAAGTATCAGGGCATGCAACAGATGTTTCACGATATCGCAGATGATGTGACAGGGATTTATGCTGACGGCGAATCAGTTGTCGTTCAATTCACTTCACACGGCAACATGTCCGGCGGCTCATCTTTCAGTCTGCCGATCGTTACTGTGCTCACTTTTAGCAACGGACTCATAGCACGCGATGCAACGTACTATGACCTCGAAAATGAGTAAATTGATGAATGATCGAAAAGCAGGTGAATCAACTTCTCGGCCATCTTTTCCGGCATGAAGCGGGAAAGATGGCCGCTGTGTTGACGCGACTACTGGGTTTCCAATCACTGGATCTAGCCGAGGACATCGTTCAGGATACATTGTTGAAAGCACTGTCGGTATGGAAGATCAAAGGAGTACCTGAAAATCCTTCAGCCTGGTTATATACCGTTGCAAAGAGAAAGGCCATTGACGCTATCCGGAAGCACAAACTGCAGGCGCAACATTCCGAATCAATTCATGAGGCTCTGCGATCCGAATGGACGTTAAGTCCCACGTTGGACAGCTCATTCCTGCAGAATGAAATCGAAGACAGTCAGCTAAGGATGATGTTTGCCTGCTGTCATCCTGCAATTCCATACGAATCGCAGATTGCACTTACATTGAAGACGCTATGTGGTCTCAGTATTCAGGAGATCGCGACCTGCTTTCTCACGTCGCAGGATGTCATAACAAAACGACTATATCGGGCGCGTGAAAAGATCAGGGAAGAAAAGATTTCCCTGGAGGCCCCTCCTCCGTCGGATATGACGGGAAGGCTGGGGGCCGTACTGCATACCCTGTACCTTCTGTTCAATGAAGGCTATAATTCCTCTCACCCGGACCAGCTCATCAGGCACGACTTATGCGAGGAGGCCATTCGTCTCTGCATTTTGTTAACGCGGAATGTCATCACTGACACAGGCGAAACACGTGCTCTTCTTGCGCTGCTTTGCTTTCAGGCCTCGCGTGAAGATGCAAGGATCAGTGCCGATGGCTCAATTATTCTCCTGAAAGACCAGGATCGATCGCGGTGGAACGCTTCACTAATTGAACGCGCGAAATATTACCTCGAACGTTCGGCAAACGGTGAGCATGTATCTGTGTATCACATTGAAGCTGCTATTGCGGGGTGCCATGCCCGCGCCGTAACCTTTGACCAAACAGACTGGAGTCTTATTGCAGAATTATATACGATTTTATGTGAGATGAAGCCCGGGCCGATAGTATCGCTGAATCTTGCCATTGCAATTGGCTACAGTCAATCGCCACAAGCCGGACTGGAAGCATTGCAAATGATAACGGGACTTGATGATCACTATCTTTATCATGCTGCGATGGGCGACTTTCATGCGCGCATTGGCAATGATGCTGAAGCACAAAGATGTTATGATACTGCCGCGCGCCTTACCGCATCGCATGCCGAAAAAAATCTGATTGCTTTAAAACAATCTGAACTGGCTTTAGTTTCCCGACAATAATTAATCGACAACGGTTGCCATATGCGGTTAACATCGGATTTGTGAATCCAGGCACATTGCCGATGGGAGATGCTGCGTTCCGGAGTATTAACCCTGATTCGTACTCCGCTCACGCAGACGATTCACGAATAATCCGCCAGCAATGCTCCCCAGTGAATCAGCGATCATATCGGCCAGCGAGTAGCTTCTGTTTGGAATGTACGCACCCTGGATAAACTCGATGGCGACACCATAAACAATAGCAATCGCGACGATCAGGACTAAGGTTCGTCGTAGTTGGTTTTCACCATTCGATTCAGAGCGGTGAATGAATGGAAGTCCCCAGAGCGCGACGAGAACAGCGAAAAGTCCAACATGAACGATCTTATCGGCGCTGATATCGCCAAGCCAATCCTCATCAGGAAGTTTGTCACCCGGAAGGCAAAACAGAACGGTTGCCAGCACAAGCATTAGAATTCCGGGCCAGAACGACTTTACTCGTATGATCATTGGATAGTAACGTTATGAGATAATCGTTATTGAGACTATGGAGGGCGGCAATTTTTTAGACGGCAAGATGGCGGTTGCTTTTCAGGACGATTAAAGTTTGATACAAATATTCTTGGCCTCGGTAAAGAAGTTCAACGCATTCCAGCCGCCCTCTCTTCCAATTCCTGAATCTTTCATGCCGCCGAACGGTGTTCGGAGATCGCGGAACATCCAGCAATTTACCCAGATGATTCCGCACTGGATCGCAGATGAAACGCGGTGCGCCTTTCGAAGGTTTTCTGTCCATATCGAGGCAGCGAGGCCATATCTCGTGCTATTGGCCATAGTAATTGCTTCGGCCTCTGTTTCAAAGGGTGCGATCGTTACAACAGGCCCGAATATTTCATCCTGATTTGTACGGCATGATTGATTAAGACCTGTGATGACGGTTGGTGCAACGAAATAGCCTCCTGAGCATCGGCCCGATACATGAACCACTTCGCCGCCGCAGAGGACTTTTCCACCTTCTTCCGAAGCCATTGCAATGTAGGACATAACCTTATCCCTATGCGCGGAGGAGATCAGCGCACCGACGTTGATATCATGATGCAACGGATCGCCCACGGTTAATTTGGTTGCGCGTTCGACGAATGCCGAAACGAATTTTTCGTAGATGCTTGCCTCCACCAATATCCGCGACCCGCAGAGGCATATTTCGCCCTGATTTGTAAACGATGCCTGAACAGATACGCTGAGTGCCTGCTCAAAGTCGCAATCAGCGAATATGATGGATGGATTTTTGCCGCCGAGTTCCAGTGATATTTTTTTGAATGTTGAAGCCGCGACACCGGCGATTTTTTTCCCGGTGGCCGTTCCGCCTGTGAATGACACCGCATTCACCCCCGGATGGGCAACAATTTCATGGCCTGCTTTATTACCGGCGCCATGCACGACGTTCAGTACACCGGCGGGGAGTTCAGCTTCGGCGCAGAGCTTCGAAAAAAGATAAGCCGTCATTGGAGTGAGCTCCGATGGCTTGGCTACAACCGGACAACCGGCGGCCAGGGCTGGTGCTACTTTCCAGGTGAACAAATAAAGAGGAAGATTCCATGGCGAGATGCATCCCGCTACCCCGACCGGAACGCGCTCCGTATAGTTGATCGCGGTATGATTGGTGATGTGAGCTTCACTCGACTCATGCAAGATAGCCGAAGCGAAGAACCGAATGTTTGCCACTGCGCGCGGCACATCCAACGTTCGGGCTAGCGTGAGCGTTTTGCCGGAGTCCATGCTTTCAGCAAGCGCGAATGATTCGGCATCGCTTTCGAGCATGTCAGCCAATTTGTTGAGGATCTTTGAACGACCTGCGATGCCCATCCCCTGCCACCTGGGCACTGCCGCTTGTGCAGCCTCAACGGCTCGGTTAACATCTGCTGTATCAGAGTCGGGAACAACGCTATACACTCTGCCCGTGGCAGGGTCATAATTGTCCATAAACACGCCTGATGCCGGATGCACCAACTCACCATGTATATAATTCAGAATACGCTCCATTCTTACAGATTTCCGGTACGACCTCCATCAACAGGTATATTGATACCGTTGATATATGATGCTGCAGGAGATGCGAGAAATGCCACAGCAGCGGCTACTTCTTCAGCTGTTCCTATGCGGCCGGCTGGCACCTCAGCCGCTGTGAGTGCCTTGATCTCCTCAAATGTTTTTCCTGTTCTTGTGGCCCGTTCCTGCATAATCGATTCGAGTCTTCCGGTCATTGTTGATCCAGGCAATACGTTGTTGACAGTTATATTAAATGGGGCAACCTCCAGTGAAAGGGTCTTCGACCAGTTTGCAACTGCACCGCGGGTTGTATTCGAAACGCCCATATTTCGCAACGGAACCTTTACTGATGTTGATATAATATTAACGATGCGCCCATAGCCCTCGCGTTTCATCACCGGCACTAGTGCCTGCACCAACAGTTGATTACATATCAGGTGTTCCGTGTAAGCGCGAATAAATGCGTCCGGATTTGCATCCAGTAGCGGTCCCGGTGGGGGGCCGCCTGAATTGTTAATCAAAATGTGAACCTGCCTGCCGACCAGATATTGATCAACCCTCCTCCGCAATTCAGAAGGATCCGAAAAGTCAGCAACAATAAAATCATGAGATTGACCTGCCTGAGCATCAAGAAACTGGATCACTTCGCGTAGTTTCTCCTCATTGCGGGCGATCAGTGTAACGTGTGCGCCCATTCTGGCCAATTCAACCGCACTGGCTTTTCCGATTCCCTGGGTGCTTCCACACACCATTGCACGCTTTCCCTTCAGATCCAGGTTCATTAATCGTCGATTTGGTGATCTGTTGATTTGGTGACTACGGACCAGCAGCTTTGCTGCTGCATTGAAAAATCTTAGTAATTTTAGTCTCTTAAATGTCGGCAATAAATGTGGGTTTGACCGCCATCCGACATAGAACTTTTAAGCCATGGCAATACGCAGACCTTTCAATGTAAAACAATGGATTGCAGACAATCGCGATCTGTTAAAACCTCCTGTAGGAAACAAGAACTTATACGCGGATGCGGGTGATTATATCGTAATGGTTGTAGGCGGACCGAATGCGCGCAAAGACTTTCATTTCAACGAAACCGAGGAATTGTTTTATCAACTGGAAGGCGATATTAAGGTTACCATTCAGGAAGATGGCAAGGCGGTAGAGATCCCGATCAGGGAGGGTGAAATGTTCCTTTTGCCGTCACGTGTTCCGCATCAGCCTGCACGTCCGGCAAACACTGTTGGGCTAGTGATCGAATGTAAACGCGAAGATCCCAATATGTTAGATGGATTGCAGTGGTATTGTGAAAAGTGTAACCATCTGCTTCATGAATATCGCTTTCATCTCGATAATATCGAAAAGGATTTTCTTCCGCGCTTCCGTGAATTTTATGGATCAAAAGAGTTTAGGACGTGTAAGAAATGCGGTACCGTAATGGAGGCTGACCCCCGCTTTGTCTGATATGAAATACCTGTGATATCAGACTCAGAAGCATGAAATTCGACGATAGTCACAAGTTTGCTCGTCAACTTGATCGCCAGGACCCGCTTAGATCCTATCGGTCAGCATTCAAAATACCCAAGGTTAAGGGAAAGCCCTCCATCTATTTCACCGGGAACTCATTAGGTCTTCAACCTCAGCGTGCAAGTCAAGATCTGAAGCAGGAGCTTGACGATTGGGCCACACTCGGCGTTGAAGGGCACTTTCACGCAAAGCGTCCCTGGCTGCATTATCACCGCTATACAAAGAAAGCGCTGGCGCGGCTCACGGGCTCTAAGCCCTCGGAAGTCGTGGCTATGAACCAGTTGACGGTGAATCTACACCTTCTGCTGGCCACGTTCTTTCGCCCTGATAATAAGAGATACAAGATACTAACAGAAGCGGGAGCGTTTTCTTCTGATCAATATGCATTGGAAACGCAGTTGAAGTGGCATGGTCTTAATCCAGACGATTCACTGATCGAAGTTGCGCCGAGGGACGGTGAATTCACCCTGCATACCAGTGATATTGTTAAGGCCATAAGTGACAACGGGGACTCGCTGGCACTTGTTCTTTTGGGTGGAGTCCAATATTACACCGGGCAATTCTTTGATATTAGGGCGATCACAACGGCTGCCCACAGCGTTGGGGCCATTGCCGGGTTTGACCTCGCTCATGCGATTGGAAATGTCCCGTTGTCGCTGCATCGCGACGATGTCGACTTTGCGGTATGGTGCAGCTACAAATATCTGAACTCCGGACCCGGCGCTCTTGCCGGTGCCTTTGTACACGAGAGGTATGGACATGATCATACGCTTCCACGCCTGGCCGGTTGGTGGGGACACGACGAGAGCGAACGCTTTCAGATGAAAAAGGGATTTGTTCCGATGCCTGGCGCTGATGGCTGGCAGGTATCGAATGTTCCGATCTTTCAGGCTGCAGTTCTCCTTTCGTCTCTCAAACTATTTGATGACGCCGGTATGCCGGCGCTGCGGCGAAAGAGCATTCAACTCACGGCCTATCTGGAGCACTGGCTTCGAAAGATCAATGTCGATGGCCGCTACTTCGACATCATTACGCCATCCGATCCAAAGCAACGCGGCTGTCAATTGTCCATTTTCATGAAGAGCCATGGAAAGCGGATTTCGGATGCTTTGCTTCGAAACGGAATTATTACCGACTGGCGCGAACCCAATGTTATCCGCGCGGCCCCGGTGCCGTTCTACAATACATTTGAAGATATCTATGTTTTTGCAACGACTCTGAAAAAGGAGATCGAAAAACTGAAGTGGTGAATAGCAATCAGGAGATGACATCAGAGAAACAAATTGGCGTTATCGGCGGAGGACTTGTGGGTTCACTGATGTCATTGTATCTAGTTGAGCGTGGTTACCGGGTTAGTGTATATGAACGACGCAAAGATCCCCGGATTTATAAGATCGATGGTGGTCGTTCCATCAATCTTGCTCTCAGCCGCCGTGGAATAAAGGCGCTGGAGGAGGTGGGTCTGGGGCATGTGCTGCAGCAAACCGCGATTCCGATGACGGGCCGGATGATGCA
>Ga0247822_10002705_pt1 | contig 11398 bp, 11 predicted proteins | sample 13C_Cellulose_Da_FD_192423 | JGI IMG/M metagenome (GOLD analysis project Ga0247822, IMG submission 192423) | Soil microbial communities from agricultural site in Penn Yan, New York, United States - 13C_Cellulose_Day30 | ecosystem: Environmental > Terrestrial > Soil > Agricultural land | place...
TGATGAGGCCGTCCTCCATACGCCGGCGGTGATGTCGATCGGCAATCCGCACGCGACGTTCTGGGTCGAGGACGATGTCTGGTCCTACGCGCTCGACCGCTTCGGCCCGCTGCTCGAGAACCATCCGATTTTCCCCGAGCGCGCCAATATCTCGATCGCCCAGGTCGTCGCGCCCGACCACATCATCCTCCGGGTTTGGGAGCGCGGCGCCGGCCTTACCCAGGCCTGCGGCACCGCCGCCTGCGCCGCGCTCGTCAACGCCGCCCGTACCAAGCGCACCGGCCGCAAGGCGACCGTCACCCTCCCCGGCGGCGATCTCGTCGTCGAGTGGCGCGTCGACGACCATGTCCTCCTGACCGGACCGGCCGAGCTCGAGTTCGCCGGCACCTTCGATCCCTTCACCGGCTCGTGGTCGCGCGAGCAGCAGGTCGCCTGATGCAAGGTCTCCTCAAGTGAGTATCGAAACGCTCACCTTCGGTTGCCGCCTCAACGCCTATGAGGCCGAGGTCATGAAGGCCGAGGCCGAGAAGGCCGGCCTGTCCGATACGATCATCATCAATACCTGCGCCGTCACTTCCGAGGCGGTCCGGCAGGCCAAGCAAGCCATCCGCAAGGCCAAGCGCGACCAGCCCGACCGCAAGATCATCGTCACCGGCTGCGCCGCCCAGACCGAGGCGCGCTCCTTCGGCGACATGGCCGAGGTCGACCTCGTCATCGGCAACGCCGACAAGATGAAGGCGGAAAGCTACCAGCCCATGGTCTTCGGCGTGCCGCTGAACGACAAGGTGCAGGTCAACGACATCATGTCGGTCAAGGAGACCGCCGGTCACCTGATCGAGGGCATGGATGGCCGCGCCCGCGCCTTCGTCCAGGTCCAGAACGGCTGCGACCACCGCTGCACCTTCTGCATCATCCCCTATGGCCGCGGGCCCAGCCGCTCGGTGCCGATGGGCCTCGTCGTCGAGCAGATCAGGAAGCTCGTCGGCAACGGCTACCGCGAGGTCGTCCTCACCGGCGTCGACATCACCTCCTATGGCCCGGACCTGCCCGGCACGCCGACCCTCGGCAAGCTGACCCAGCAGATCCTCCGCCACGTGCCCGACCTGCCGCGGCTCCGTATCTCGTCGATCGATTCGATCGAGGCCGACCCGGCCTTCTATGACGCCATAGCATCCGACCCGCGCCTGATGCCGCACCTCCACCTCTCGCTGCAGTCGGGCGACGATATGATCCTCAAGCGCATGAAGCGCCGCCACTCGCGCGCCGACGCGCTCGAGGTGGTGAGCAAGCTCCGTTCGCTCCGCCCCGACATCGTCTTCGGCGCCGATATCATCGCCGGCTTTCCCACCGAGACCGACGAGATGTTCGAGAACTCGCTGAGCTTCGTCACCGAGGCCGACCTCACCTATCTCCACGTCTTCCCGTATTCGCCCCGTCCCGGCACCCCCGCTGCGCGCATGCCGCAGGTGGACAAGCGCGTGGCGAAGGAACGTGCCGCCCGGCTCCGCGCGTTGGGTGAGACCCAGTACGAAAAGCTCGCCGCCACACGCATCGGGCAGGTCGAGAGCGTCCTGGTGGAGCAGGATGGGATCGGGCGTCAGGAACAGTTCATCCCGGTGTCAGTACCGGGTCATCTGCAGGGTGAGATTGTGTCAGCCCGCATTACCCATTTCGAGAACGGCAACCTTGTCGGCGAAGCACTGAGGACCGCTGCCTGATGGCTGAGGAAAAGAAAAAAGGCTTCTTCCAGCGCCTGTTCGGCGGCGGCGACAAGCCCGCTCCGGCGCCCGAAGCCGCCGACGAGCCCACGGTCGCGGAAGAGCTCCCCGCCGACATCATCCTCGATGACGTCGTCGAAGCCGCCCCCCTCGTCCTCCCGCCCGACCAGGAGATCGCGCTCGAGGAGGCCATGCACGAGGCCGGCATGCTCATCGAGCCGAACGGCCCCGACGAGCGTGCTGCCCCGGCAGAGCCGGAAGCGCCGCGGGAACCGACGGTCGAGGAAGACCTCGTCGCCGACATCATCCTCGACGATGTTGTCGAAGCGGCCCCGCTCGTCTTGCCGCCCGATCAGGAAATCGCGCTCGAGGAGGCCATGCACGAAGAGGGCATGACCATCGAGCGGCACACGCCCCGTCCGCCGGGCGAGCCGCCTGCCGGCCCACCCGAAGCGACCCCGGCCTATATCGAGAAGGTCGAGGAAGAGGCGGCTCCTGAGCCCGAGCCCGTTCCGGCGGTTCCCGTGTCGCCCGCTCCGGGCAAGAAGCAGGGCTGGCTGCAGCGCCTCGCTTCTGGCCTCAAACGCTCCTCGGACCAGCTGACTGGCTCGATCGCTGCCGTCTTCACCAAGCGCAAGCTCGATCAGGCAATGCTCGATGACCTCGAGGACATCCTGATCCAGGCCGATTTCGGCGTCGACATGGCGACCACCGTCACCGACGCCCTGCGCCGCGACCGCTTCGACCGCGACATCACGTCGGAGGAAGTCCGCGACGTCCTCGCCACCGAGATCGTCAACGTGCTCGATCCCGTCGCACAGCCGCTGCGCATCGACGTCAACCACAAGCCCTACGTCATCCTGATGGTCGGCGTGAACGGCACCGGCAAGACCACCACCATCGGCAAGCTTGCAAGCCTGTTCCGCAGCGAGGGCAAGTCGGTGATGCTCGCCGCCGGCGACACTTTCCGCGCTGCTGCGATTGAACAGCTGCAGGTCTGGGGAGACCGGACCGGCGCGCCCGTGATCAAGAAGCCCGCTGGCTCCGATGCCTCGGGCCTCGCCTACGAGGCAGTCGAGCGCGCCAGGGCCGAGGGCACCGACGTTCTCCTCATCGACACCGCCGGGCGCCTGCAGAACCGCGACGAGCTGATGGGCGAACTCGAAAAGATCATCCGCGTCATCAAGAAGGTCGACCCCTCGGCCCCGCATGCCACACTGCTGACGCTCGATGCGACGACCGGGCAGAATGCCCTCAATCAGGTCGAAATCTTCGGTAAGCGTGCCGGCGTCACCGGGCTGGTCATGACCAAGCTCGACGGCACTGCGCGCGGCGGCATCCTCGTCGCCATCGCCAAGAAGTTCGGCCTCCCCGTGCACTTCATCGGCGTCGGGGAAGGCGTCGACAATCTGGAACCGGTCGCCGCGCGCGATTTCGCCGCCGCGATCGCAAGGACCGCTGAATGACCGAACAGACCAAGCCCGAAGAGATCAACTGGTCGGAGCTGAAGCCGCAGATCATCAAGATCGGGCTCGAGCTCGGACCGCTGCTGATCTTCTTCTTCACCAACGCCAACTACGACATCTTCACGGCCACCGCCTGGTTCATGGGCGCCATGGTCGTCTCGCTGGTGCTGAGCTGGGCGCTGCTCAGGAAGATCGCCGTCATGCCGCTGGTGACGGGCGTCGTCGTCCTGATCTTCGGTACGCTGACGCTCATCCTCAAGGACGACACCTTCATCAAGATGAAGCCGACCATCGTCAACTCGCTCTTCGGCTTGACGCTGCTGGGCGGGCTGTTCTTCGGCCAGTCGCTGCTCAAGTATGTCTTCGGCGAGGTCTACAAGCTCAAGCCCGAGGGCTGGCGGGCGCTGACCATCAACTGGGGCCTGTTCTTCATCTTCCTCGCGGTGGCCAACGAGGTGGTGTGGCGCCTGTTCGACACCGATTTCTGGGTGGCGTTCAAGGTGTGGGGCATCATGCCCGTCACCATCGTGTTCTCGATGCTGCAGCTGCCGCTGCTTACCAAGTATGCGCCCGATCCGGACGCGCCCATCGATCCCATCCCTCCGATGGATCCCCTGCCCTGACATGAATCGGGGCCGGCTAGCCGGCCCCACCCATGAGCGCTAGTGCCGCTTGATCAGTTCGTCCTTGGTGACGTTCAGCGTCAGGCCGTCATCCGATATGGAATCGATCTGCTCGGGGGTGATGTAGCGGTCTGCTGCGAACAGCCCGTTGGCATCGATGCGGACGAACCCCTGGTGCAGCAGGCGCTCGCGGATCTCTTCGGGCATGTCGTCGGGATGGAAGGCCCTGGCGATATCGTCGATGAACGAGTTGTCGTGATCGTGAAGGTCGCTGAGCCCGCTTGCCTCGACTTCGGGCGTGTCCGGGTCATCGTCGCCGAAGCGCACGAACTCGACCTTGCCGATCTCGTGGTGCTCGCGATCGAACACCTTCATGCCTTGCTCGACGAAACGCAGGGTGCTGCCGGTTTGCATCTGGTCCTCTCCATTATGCCGCCGCATGTCTTGCGGCTTCGAGGAGAAGAATGGCGGCCCGGCTCGGCAGGTTCCGTCAGCCAGCGCGTGCCTTTTCGATCGCCGGGATCACGTCGCGCCGAAGCGTCTCCTCCGAGATCGGCCCCACATGCTTGAAGGTGATGACACCGTCCGCATTGACCACGAAGGTCTCTGGCACGCCGTAGACGCCCCAGTCGATTGAAACGCGGTTGTCGCTATCGCCGCCGATCCGCGTGTACGGGTTGCCCAGTTCGTTGAGGAACCTCACCGCGTTCTCCGGCGCGTCGCGCTGGTTGATTCCGAAGATGCGGACGCCCGTTTCGGCGCGCAGCTTCTCGAGCAGCGGATGCTCGTCGCGACAGGGAATGCACCAGCTGGCAAAGACATTGACCACCGTCACCTCGCCCTTGAGCGCCGCCGTGTCGAAGCCCTCGACGCCCGTTCCGGGCACGGCGGCTAGCGCGAACTCGGGTGCCGGCTTGTTGATCAGAACAGAGCGCACGAGGCTGGGATCGCGGTTCATGTTGAGCGCGAATATGGCAACTAGCCCGACGAGGAGGACGAGCGGCAGGACGGCGAGGAGGATGCGCTTCAACTGTTGGTCTCTGCAGAGCGGCGACGGATACCGGCCTTGTCGAGGGCCGCGAGCCTCTCTTTCACACGCCGGGCTTCCCACACGACATAGCCGATGAGCCCGAAGATGAGCAGCGCCACCCCGGCATAGGCCCAGGCAATGAATTCGACATGCATCCCGTCGCCGATCACTTGGCGCCTCCCTGAAGGGCGGCCTGCCGGCTGAGCGAGTCGGCCCGGCGCCTGAGGATTTCGGTCCGCATCCGGACAATCTGCAGCAAAGCAAAGAGCAGCGTGAAGGCCAGCATCATCGCCAGCAGCGGCGTGAGGATCGATGCCGGCATGCGCGGGCCTTCGGCCGTGAACACGCTTGCCGGCTGGTGCAGCGTATTCCACCAGTCGACGGAGAACTTGATGATCGGGATGTTCAGGGCGCCCACCAGCGTCACGATGGCTACGATGCGGCCGGCCTTGAGCTGGTCGTCGAAGGCGCGCCACAGCGCGATGATGCCGAGATAGATGAGAAGCAGGACGAGCGTGGAGGTCATGCGCCCATCCCACTCCCAGAACGTGCCCCAGGTCGGCCGGCCCCACAGGGCACCAGTATAGAGCGCGAGGGTCGTGAACACTGCGCCGAGCGGCGCCGCCGCCTTGTTGGCGACGTCCGCCAGCGGATGGCGCCAGACGAGCGTTCCCAGGGCGGCGCAGAACATCACGCCATAGACCGCCTGACTCAGCCAGGCATTGGGCACGTGCACGTACATGACGCGCACCATGTCGCCCATCTGGTAGTCCTCGGGCGAGTTGAGGAAGGCGAACCACAGCCCCACGACGAAGGCGACGACCGTCGCTCCGGCCAGCGGCCAGACGACATGGCGCGTCCAGTTGAGGAACTGGCCCGGATGTGCCAGGCGGCTGAACCAGTTGGGTTGTTTGACAGTGTCGACGGACATGGGTCTCGCTCTATTCCCCGGCCGCGCGCAAGGCAAGCGCCGCGGCCAGCGGGGAGAAGGCCGTGACGACGAGGCTCAAGGCAATGAGGAACAATGTCGCGCCGCCTCCGGCCATGGGGTCCAGCATGCCGACGCCGAAGATCATGATCGGGATGCAGAGCGGCAGGATCAGCACTGGCGCAATCAGTCCGCCCCGCCGTAGTCCCACCGTCACGGCGGCCCCCAACGCCCCGAAGCTGACCAGCGCCGGCGTGCCGATGAGAAGTGCGAGCACCGTCCGGCCCCACTGCTCCCAAGACATCGAAAGCAGGAGCGCCAGCACCGGCGTTGCGAACAGCAGCGGCAGCGCCGTCACCAGCCAGTGCGCAATCACTTTTGCGGCAACGACCGCTTCGAGCGGCAGCACCGAATGGCGCAGCAGCACGAGCGAGCCGTCCTCGTCGTCGCTGCGGAACAGCCGGTCGAGCCCGAGCAGCATCGACAGGAATGCGGCGATCCACACGATCCCCGGAGCCAGCCGCGTAAGCTGCGGCCGGTCGGGACCGATGGCGATCGGCACGATCACGCCCACCATGATGAAGAACAGCACCAGCGTCATCGCTTCGCCGCCGGCGCGGAAGGCGAGCTTGAGGTCGCGGCTGATCAGCGCCTGGAACGCCTTCATGCCGCCTCTCCAAGAAGCAGCGTCTCGATCGTCGCCTCGTCGCCGAGCAGCAGGTCGTGGTGGGTCGCGATGATCGCCAGCCCGCCCGCGGCGCGGTGCGCGTCGATCAGGAGGGCAAGCAGCGTCTCACCGGCGGCGTCCAGCGCAGCGCTCGGCTCGTCGAGCAGCCACACCGGTCGCACCGACACCAGCAGGCGCCCCAGCGCCAGCCGCCGCAATTGCCCCGACGAAAGATATCCCGCCTCGAGTTCGGCGAGCTTGCCGATGCCCACCTGCTCGAGCGCGGCCGCGACCGGGAGTCCGGACGGCCCGTTCACGGCCCGCCAGAACTCGAGATTTTCGGCCACCGTCAGGCGCGGCTTCAGCCCGCTCTGGTAGTTGACGATATGCACCCCGTCGCGCGCGATGCCCTCGATCGTGCCGGTGTCGGGCCGCACGATGCCGGCAAGCGCCATCAGCAATGTCGACTTGCCCACCCCGTTGGGTCCGCGCAGGAGCAGGACGCTGCCCGGTGGGACCTCGAACGACAGATCCCGGAACAACAGCCGTTCGCCGCCGCGCGTGACCGTGAGTCCGCGCGCCGTCACATGCGTGGGCACAAGGGCCCGGGGCGCGCGCTGTGGCAGGTTCATGGCCGCCATGCCTAATGAACCCACGACGGTACTGGCAAGCGTCATTTAGTTTCTCTATAAGCCAGCCCTAGATTGGAATCCTTCCAGTCAACCGACCTTTTGCCCCTTGTCCCACGGGCCTTTCACGGGTCTCGCATCAGGACTAGGCGGCGCCTTGCAACACCAGCGCGTGAAGGCGACACCGTGACCTCCAAATCCCTCGACAGCTTCAAGTCCAGAACCACGATCACAGTCGGGGACAAGACCTACGCCTACTTCTCGATACCGCTGGCCGAGAAGAACGGACTCAAGGGCGTTTCGCAGCTGCCGCACTCCATGAAGGTGGTGCTCGAGAACCTGCTGCGCTTCGAGGATGGCGTCACCGTCACCCGCGCCGATATCGAGGCCGTCGCCGACTGGCTGCGCACCCGCGTTTCCGAGCATGAGATCAGCTACCGCCCGGCGCGCGTGCTGATGCAGGACTTCACCGGCGTTCCCGCCGTCGTCGATCTCGCCGCGATGCGCGATGCCACTGCCAAGCTCGGGGCCGATCCCCAGAAGATCAACCCGCTGGTGCCGGTCGATCTCGTCATCGATCACTCGGTGATGGTCGACAGCTTCGGCACTCCGCTTTCCTTCCTCCAGAACGTCGAGCTCGAATACGAGCGCAACGGCGAACGCTACGAGTTCCTGCGCTGGGGCCAGAAAGCCTTCGACAACTTCCGCGTCGTGCCGCCCGGCACCGGCATCTGCCACCAGGTGAACCTCGAGTACCTGGCCCAGACCGTCTGGACCCGCCAGGACGAAGTCACCGGCGAAACCTACGCCTACCCGGACACCCTCGTCGGCACTGACAGCCACACCACCATGGTCAACGGCCTCGCCGTGCTCGGCTGGGGTGTGGGCGGCATCGAGGCCGAGGCCGCCATGCTCGGCCAGCCCATCACCATGCTGATCCCCGAAGTCATCGGCTTCAAGCTGACCGGCAAGATCAACGAGGGCATCACCGCTACCGACCTCGTGCTCACCGTCACCGAGATGCTGCGCAAGAAGGGCGTGGTCGGCAAGTTCGTCGAGTTCTACGGCCCGGGCCTCGACTACCTGAGCCTCGAGGACCAGGCGACCATCGCCAACATGGCCCCCGAATACGGCGCCACCTGCGGCTTCTTCCCCGTCGACAGCGACACCCTCACCTACCTCGAGACCTCTGGCCGCGACGCCGACCGTGTCGCGCTGGTGAAGGCCTATTCCGAGGCCCAGGGCATGTACCGCACCACGGCCTCGCCCGACCCGCTGTTCACCGATACGCTCGAGCTCGACCTCACCACGGTCGTCCCCTCGCTCTCCGGCCCGAAGCGCCCGCAGGACCGCGTCGCGCTGGTCGATGCCGCGCCGAAGTTCGCAGAGGCGATGAAGGACCTCGCCGGCGGTCGCAAGGAACGCACGGAACTGCCCGAATCGAAGGGCGAGAGCCGCTACGTCGATGAGGGCGCCACGGGCGTCGACGATATTCCCGAAGAGGCAGCCTTCCCGGTCAAGGGGTCCAGCTACGGCCTCCACGACGGCCATGTCGTGATCGCCGCCATCACCTCGTGCACCAACACCTCGAACCCCAACGTGCTGATCGCGGCCGGCCTCGTCGCCCGCAAGGCCCGCGCCAAGGGCCTGAACTCCAAGCCCTGGGTCAAGACTTCGCTCGCGCCCGGTTCGCAGGTGGTCACCGACTACCTCAATGCTGCCGGTCTCTCGGCCGATCTCGACGCGCTCGGCTTCAACCTCGTCGGCTATGGCTGCACCACCTGCATCGGCAACTCGGGCCCGCTCCCGGAAGCCATCTCGGAGTGCATTAGCGCCAACGACCTCGTCGCTGCGTCCGTGCTCTCGGGCAACCGCAACTTTGAGGGCCGGGTGAACCCCGACGTACGCGCCAACTATCTGGCCTCTCCGCCGCTGGTCGTCGCCTACGCCATCGCCGGATCGATGAATGTCAACCTGACCACCGACCCGCTCGGCACAGGCTCGGATGGCAAGCCCGTCTATCTCAAGGACATCTGGCCGACCAACCAGGAGATCGCCGACGTGGTCCGTACGGTGATCACGCCCAAGATGTTCCTCGGCCGCTACTCGGACGTTTTCAAGGGCGACGAGAACTGGCAGGCCATCTCGGTCGAGGGCGGCGAAACCTATCGCTGGAACTCGAGCTCCACCTATGTGCAGAACCCGCCCTACTTCGAGGGCCTGACCATGGAGCCGGCGCCGGTCACCGACATCGTCGAGGCGCGCGTCCTGTCGCTCTTCCTCGACTCGATCACCACCGACCACATCTCGCCCGCCGGCTCGTTCAAGCCGACGACCCCGGCCGGCAAGTATCTCGTCGATCGCCAGGTCGCGCCCAAGGACTTCAACTCCTACGGCGCCCGCCGCGGCAACCACGAAGTCATGATGCGCGGCACCTTCGCCAACATCCGCATCAAGAACCAGATGCTCTCGGGCGTCGAAGGTGGCTTCACCAAGGGTCCGAATGGCGAAGTCGTGCCGATCTACGACGCCGCCATGGCCTACCAGAAGTCTGGCACCCCGCTGGTGATCTTCGCCGGCAAGGAATATGGCACCGGCTCGTCGCGCGACTGGGCCGCCAAGGGCACGCGCCTGCTCGGCGTGCGCGCCGTGATCGCCCAGAGCTTCGAGCGCATCCACCGCTCCAACCTCATCGGCATGGGTGTCCTGCCGCTGCAGTTCGCCGATGGCGAGAGCTGGCAGACCCTGAAGCTCGACGGCAGCGAGACGGTCTCGATCGAGAACCTCGGCGAGCTTGCCCCGCGCGCCACCGTCAAGGTCAAGATCGTTCGCGCCGACGGCCGTGTCGAGGAGATCTCGACCCGCTGCCGCATCGATACGGTCAACGAGCTCGACTACTACAAGCACGGCGGCATCCTGCACTACGTGCTCCGCAACCTCGTTGCGGCCTGATAGCAATCGACTGCGCGGGCGGCTCCTTGACGGGCCGCCCGTGTCCCTCAGCGCGGACCCTGGTGGGCGCGCCCAGTGCCCGGAATCCCGGGTTTTCCCCCATCACAGGTTCTCGCGCCGATTTTACTCGCGCGCGATTGGCGGCGTGCCTACAAACGTCGCCATGCTTTTCCGATTGATCACTGCGGCGGCCGTGACTTTGCTCAGCTTCGTTGCCCCGGCCTCTGCCGGCGAGCTGAAGGTTGAGCCCAAGGCCGTGCTCGAGCTCTTCACCTCGCAGGGGTGTTCCTCTTGCCCCAAGGCCGATGCCATGCTCGCCGAAATGAGCAGGCGCCCCGACGTGGTCACGCTCGCCTACCATGTGGACTACTGGGACTATATCGGCTGGGAAGACACCTTCGGCACCAAGGAGAATTCCGACCACCAGCGCGACTATGCCGAGAGCTGGGGTTCGGGCCGCATCTTCACGCCGCAGCTCGTGGTCAACGGCAAGGGCGGTCTTGTCGGCGGCAAGCGGGAGGCGGTGAATGTCGCGCTGACCGGCGCTGCACTACCGTTGGCCGTCTCGCTCAGCGAAGCCCCCGACGACATGCTCAAGATCAGCGTTGACGGCAAGGACGGCCTGCCCGGCGCCATGATCTGGCTCGTGACCTACATCGATAGCGCCGATGTGACCATCGAGCGCGGCGAGAATGAAGGCAAGCAGGTCGTCTACACGCAGATCGTCACCGACCGCCAGGTGCTGGGTATGTGGGACCCCAAGACCGGCGCCAACTTGACGCTGCCGCTCGCCGAGGTCCTGACCGGCAACGCGAATGGCGCGGCAGTCCTCGTGCAGGAGGATCGCAACGGCCTGCCCGGCCCGATCCTCGGCGCCGCCAGCTTCACCCGCTAGGCAAACCAGCCCCGCCAAAAACAAAACTCCCGTCAGCTTGCGCAGACGGGAGGACAGAATGACTGGTGCATGTAAGAGGCGGCCGGCATTCGAGCATCGTGGTTTGGGGGCTCGGTCAGCCCGGATGCCGGCCACTGGAGGCAATGTCTGTACGGTGCCGGCCCAATCTGGCGCCATGTGGGAGGGAATGTGACGGAAATGCGGATTCTGCGCTGAGCCTCCGACCACCGCCCTCGGAGGTAGCCGTTTGGCTTGCCAAGCGTTGCGATAGACGCGATCATGACAGGCACGTGACGGGGAAAGGACAATGGCGGATCAATCCGACGAGATAGGGTCTGGGCTCCTGATCGACTTCCAGCCGGTAGTGAGCCCCTCCCAGACGAGCCATCAGGGCCGCTTCGTTCCGGCGATCGCCTTCGACCGCAGGGAACTGCAGACTATCCTCAACCTCTATGGCCGGAAGGTCGCTCAGGGCGAGTGGCGGGACTAT
>Ga0247822_10002706_pt1 | contig 11397 bp, 13 predicted proteins | sample 13C_Cellulose_Da_FD_192423 | JGI IMG/M metagenome (GOLD analysis project Ga0247822, IMG submission 192423) | Soil microbial communities from agricultural site in Penn Yan, New York, United States - 13C_Cellulose_Day30 | ecosystem: Environmental > Terrestrial > Soil > Agricultural land | place...
CCTCGGAGCGAATCGCAGCGTCGTACTGATCAACGGGCGCCGGGTTCCCGGCGGCACGCCGCTGCAGCCCTCGGTGGATTTCAACACCCTGCCGACGGTCAACATCGAACGGATCGAAGTGATCACCGGGGGCGCGTCGGCGGTTTATGGGGCAGACGCCGTCGCAGGTGTCGTCAACATCATCACGAAGCGCAATTTTCGGGGCTTCGAGGCGGGCGCCAGCTACGGCATTGCTGAGCGCGGCTACAACAAGAATAGCAACGCCTATCTGATGTTCGGAGGCGACCTCGGCGACGGCGGCCACATCCTTGTGACCGCGCAATATGCCTATGAAGGTCTGGTCAGCTGCGCCGACACCTATGTGTGCGGAAGCGACATCCGTTACAACAATCCGGCCGAAGGACCGGTCTTCGCGCCGGGCACCGGACTTAGCGGGATACCCCCGCTGTCTTCGATCGGTCTCGGGGGCAATTTTTTCCTCGGTTCGGGCGCGTCCGCCCTCCAGCTGACGCGCAATCTCCAGACCGGACAACTCGAAACCTTCAATATCGCGCGTCATGGCTTCAACCGAAACCCTGAGCGCACACTCGCGATTCCGACGCAGCGTCTGCTGTTCGCGGCAGAGGCGGAGTATCCGATCAGCGACGCGATTTCCGCATTCGCCGAATTCAATTACGGCCGCTCATCGACCGACGGACCGATCGAAGCGATTGCATTTCAGAGCACGACGAACCTGTTCGGCGGTCAGCCAGGCGTTCCGGGCGTCCGGGTGACCATCCCGGTGGACAATCCCTTCTTCCTTGCTGCCACCACCCCCGAGCAGCGCGCGCGTCTGACCCCGGCCCAGATCGCCGGCGGTATAGACTGGAGCCAGCGCATGTCGGAGCTGGGCAAGCGCGGCTCGACGAACGAACGCAACACCGTGCGCCTTGTCGCAGGCCTGAAGGGCGATCTCGATCTGGGGGGGCGCGACTGGAAATGGGAGGCGTCCTACGTCTTCGGACGGACCGAGCTTAACAGTCGCACCGACGGTCTCGTCGGCACCGACCGTCTCTATTATGGGCTGCGGGTAGAGGCGGATCCCGCCAATCCCGGGCGGTACCGGTGTATCGATGCCGCGGCACGCGCAATGGGCTGTGTGCCGGTGAACCCCTTTGCGCCATACACGCAGGACCAGATCGACTATCTGACGGTCTCCGCCGGGCAGAGCGGCATCAGCACGCTGCACGATTTCAACGCCTTTGTATCGGGCTCGCCGTTCGATCTGCCCGCCGGGCCCGTCAGCGTTGCAATGGGCATCGACTACCGCAGCTTCTCCGGGTTTCAGGATACGGACGAGGTGATCAGCCTGGGGCTGACGACGGGCAATCAGATCGGCGATAACGAGTTCGTCAAGACCAAGACGAAGGAGGTTTACGCGGAAATCGTCGTTCCGCTGCTCCGCGATACGGGCTTCTTTCGGACGCTCGAACTTGAAGGTGCCTATCGCTTGTCCGATCCGAGCAGCGGATCGAGCTACCAGACCTGGAAAGCCGGCGGGACCTGGGAACCTGTCGAGGGCGTCCGCTTTCGCGGGATCCGGGCTCGCGCCGTGCGCGCCCCGACACCTGGCGAGCTGACGGGTCTTGGTCAGACTTTCGGCAACGTCAACGACCCGTGCCGCGCCGTCAACCGCAATGCCAATCCCACCCGCGCCGCCAATTGTACGGCGGACGGCGTGCCGGCCAACTACGATCCGCCGCTCTCGGTTCAGCAGAATGTCGGGGGCACCATCGGGGGCAATCCGGACCTGAAGCCCGAAAAGGCTGATACCTGGACTTATGGCGTGGTGATCACGCCGAAGTTTCTTCCGGGCTTCGCGCTGACGGTTGATCGCTTCGATATCAAGATCGACGGCTTCATCAACACGGTCGGACGCCAGGCGAAGGTCAATCTCTGTTATGACACGGTCGACCGCCAATATTGCGACGATATCACGCGGTCGTTCCGCCCCGAAGTCAACGGCAACTTCGCACTCACCGCGATCAACGACCAGCTGCTCAACGTCAACACGTTCAAGGTGCGGGGCTTCGACGTCGAGGCGCGTTACAGCTTCGACCCGGGCCTTGCGATCGGCAACGATCCCGCCCAGATGACCCTGCAGGTCCTCTCGACCATCTATGACAAGGCCGAGCAGACACAGCCGACCGGCGGCGTTACGAAACTCGACGGATATGCGGGTGGGGACACGGCGACGCAGGGCTTCCTGCGTTGGCAGGCCACAGCTAATATCATGTACGCATCGGGGCCGTTCGGCCTGACTTACAGCATGCGCTACATTCCGAAGACCAAGGCCAGCCCGTTCCTCGAGGGCTTCCCGAAAATCCCGGCAGCGAGCTATCACAATCTGAGGCTCAACTTCGACGTCACCGAAAAGGCTAGTATCTACATGGGGGTGAACAACCTCTTCGACCGAAAGCCGCCGATCGTGCCGGACAACTCATCGGGCTCGCAGGCGCAGAATACAATTGCGGGACTGTATGACGTCTTTGGTCGGCAGTTCTTTATCGGAGCCAAACTCGGCTTCTGATTTTTCGCCTGCCGAGGGGCGACGGAAAACTCCGTCGCCCCTCAGCACCCTGTTCGAAAGCCCGCCGCGAGAAATGTGCTCGCCCGTCAGCTCGGATATTGGATCGCGCATGGCCACCGCGTCCGGTCCGGGATCAGGCTAGGGGTGTGTTTTGCCCCGTCTCCAGTGAATAGGCCCAGTCCATGGCTCCAAATTCGGCGGCTCGACGGGCGGCCAGGTCATGGCGGTAATCGAGCGCAATCGCGGTCGCATGCCAGCGGGCTTCGCGCTTGTCGACAATCGCGTAACGCGCCTTCGGGGAACCCGAGGCGACTTCATGGGCAAACGGACGGTCCCAGCGAAAGGCCTGCAGACCGACACTTCCGGGATTGTGAACGAGCACGCCCTGTCGCAGACGAAGCGAACGCGACGTGTGGCTATGCCCGCACAATATCAGCGACGCTGCTTCGCTTTCGATCCGCCGTCTCACCTCCACTTCGCTCGCCTGACGCCGTCCCGCGTCCGTGACCGTCTCGAGCAGATAATCGAGATCGCTGTCGGGAATCCCGTGACAAAGCAGGACATCGCTTAGCGGACGCAGCGTTGCAGGGAGTGAAGCAAGCCAGCCGATCTCGGCCGCTCCAAGTGTCTCGCGCGCCAGCCGATCCCATCGCCCCATGTGGACGAGGTCGTCCTCCAGCAATTGCCGCTCATGATTGCCGCTTATCGTCGCAAAATTGCAGGACATGAGCAGCTGCGCCGTCTCGGCAGGCCATAAGGGGCCCGAAACCAGGTCGCCGAGATTTACGACGAGGTCGACGCCCCGGCGCTCGATATCAGTGAGAACCGCTTCGAGTGCGGGAAGATTTCCGTGGATGTCGGATATGGCAGCGATCCGCACAGGTTAGTGTCACTCGCGAGTGAATGTTTTTCCGCTATCCTCGTCCGTACATTGTTCCGGGAAAGTCAGGAGGACCGGGTTGCCCGCGCTCACGCATTGCTCGTAATTTGCGGGGGCGCCGGCCGACAGGCAGGCCGACCCGGTGGCAGCAACCGCGGCAGATAAAATGACCAATGCGCTCAGTCTGAACGGCATTCCGAGGACTCCAGGCGATCAAAACAGGTATCGGCTAATTTCATAGCGAGCTATGTACTGGACGTCGAGCTTTCCGAAAATCGCGTGCATTGACTGTGTGTCACACAGTGTGTAAGGCAAGGGCAAAGGAGTCTATGATGCGAAACGCGTTGATCGCCGTCGCCGCCGCCGTCGCCGCATTCTTATCGGGAGTATCGACTGCGGCGGCGGCGGCCGAAGTCGGGGTCACGCCCCCACGCTCGGAGCGCCTCGAGGCGAACGGCCTGAAGATCGCTTATCAGGTGCATGGCCCGCGCGCGGGCCGGCCCATGCTGCTGATCGCCGGAACGGGCATGCAATATGTCGAATGGCCTGCAGCCCTCGTCCAAGGGCTTGTAAAGCAGGGTTACAGGGTCATTCTCTTTGATGGTCGCGATTCTGGCGAGACAACATATTTCACCGCGCGCGGCGACCCTGACTGGAGCGCCATCTTTACTGCGCTGGCTGCGGGGCAAAAACCTCCGCTCCCCTATAGCGCCGACGACATGGTGCAAGACGCGAGCGGTTTGCTTCATGCGCTGCACGTAGAAAGCGCCGATGTGATCGGGGTGTCCGGGGGCGCTACGATCGCCGCGCTCCTTGCCGCAAATGATCCCGCGCGCGTGCGCTCGCTTGTTCTCATCGCCGCGAACTCGGGGAATCCGATACATCCGCTCCCGGCTGAACCGGCCCGTCTTGCGGGGGTGCTGCCACCCTCAACGGGTGACGATGAGGCCGCTGCGGCCGCCAAAAGGACCGCCTTGGCCCGGGCCTTGTCGGGTCCAGGCGATGGCTTTGACGAGAATGAAGCGACACGCGTCGCCCGCCTTGCCGCATCGCGTGCCGCCGATCACGGCGGTCAGGGAAGGCAGGGCGCCGCCTTGATCGCGCTGGGAGACATTCGGCCGCGGCTGCGGGCTGTCGCAGCGCCGACTTTGGTCCTGCACGGCGGCGCTGACCCCCTGATTGCGCCTGCTGCGGGCCGCGAAGTGGCGGAGGCAATCCCCGGCGCACGTTTCGAACTCATTCCCGGGGCAGGACACACGGTCTCCCCGGCCATCGTGGCGCATATCCTCTCGGAAACCGAACGCTGTGCCGAGGGACGCGGACGACGATGACCGCGGCGGATTCATCGCGCATTGCCGAGGCCCTGCGCCTCGAGCTTCGACGCGGCACTCTGGTCCTCGCTGTCCTCGCGGTACTCGAACGCGAACGCAACGGCACTCAGGTCCGGAAGGATCTGGGTGAGGCGGGTCTAAATATCGAGGAGGGCGCCCTCTATCCAATGCTTCGCCGTCTCGAAGACCAGGGACTTCTCGCGAGCAGCTGGCGCATCGACCAATCCCGGAAGAAACGTTTCTATCTTGCTACCGCCGAAGGGCGCCGGATCCACGCGATCCTTATGCACGACTGGCGCCACCATGACGACGCTCTTGCCAAGCTGAAAGGGTTGACCAGCGATGTCGACGATTGACCAATATCTCCGCCATGTCCGCTTCTGGGTGCCGCGTGCGCGCCGCATGGATCTCGTTGAGGAGTTGCGCGAAGCGCTACAACAACGCCTGGACGAACGTGAGGAGGAGCTCGGCCGACCTCTCAACCCCGCCGAAGCAACGGAGGCTTTGCGCGCATTCGGCCCGCCCCAGCTGGTCGTGGCGCGGCTCGCGGGCGGAAGGCCGGTGATTTCGGCAGGGCTGTCCTTCTACTTCTGGCGGGTTACCGCCATAGTTTTGGGAGGCACCGTTGTTGCGCATGCCGCAGCCTCGATTTCGCGCGCCCTGGCATCGGATGCACCGGGTAGGGAACTGATGGCGGGAATGGGGCAAATGCTTGTCCCGGTGCTGCTCGGCTTCACGCTTGTCACGCTGACCTTCATGGCGTTGGAGAGGATTTACGGTCGCCGATGGGAGGGCGAGCGGTGACCGCTTTTGCAGGCTGATGCCTTCTGCAGCACCCCGGACCTTGCCGGCTCCCGACAAGTTTGAAGAGAGCTAGGGAGCCGGTCCGCCGGGGCCGCGGTTACATTTTGAAACCCTTTGATACCGGTGGGGTCGTCATTCTTGGGTAAGATGACCGCGCGCACCGGCCCTCGTCTGGCGCCAGCGTGTCAGTAGAGGAACAATGAGGCGGCGGAATTACATCCTCGGATCCTGTCTGAGCGGCCTGTTGGCTTTCATGTCCCCCGCTGTCGGTAGATCCGAAGGCGCGGTCGCCGCAGACCAGACGCGCCCCTCGTGGGGTGAGGTCCAGCAGATCCGCATATATGAAATCCATGCCCCGAATGAGCCGGTCTTCCATGCGCGGTTCCGCGATCACACGTTGCGAATCATGAAGAGGCACGGCTTTGACGTTCGAGGAGCCTGGCGAAGCGTTGATGAACAGGGGACGGTTCGTTTCATCTATTTGCTGAATTGGCCGGACCGGGCGCGGATCGGTCCGGCGTGGAACGCATTTCTCGCCGATGCCGAGTGGCAGCGTGTGAAGAGTGAGACGGGCGCAAAACACGGTCGATTCGTAAATTCGATCGCCGACCATGTGCTTGAGCCTATCGGGCTGCCGCTTGCTGGGGCCCCGACTTGATCCGGCCGGGAGCGGGGTGCTTGTTTACCGGGGTATCCGATGCAATTCTCGGAGGCTCCATCCATGGAGGTGATCGACGGCGCTACTTGTAGAGGAGTAATTTATATAATAGGCTATATAAATGCCGTACGACAACCTCACGCTCGGTTCGCTTCTTCGCCTGCTTCTCGATCGGCTGGACCGCGACGTGGAAGCAGCCTATCGAGAGCGCGGTCTGGCTTTCAAGCCCCGCTATACTTCGATTTACCGTCTTCTCGCCCGAAACGGCGAAATGCGGGTCGGTGAAATTGCCAGTGCCATGGGTTTGTCCCAGCCGAGTATCACCAACACCCTGGCGGCGATGCGCGCCGACGGACTGGTGGAAGCGAGACGCGGTACAAATGATGGCCGCGAACGGATCATGACGCTGAGCGCGGAAGGCCGGGCGATCGCAGGCGACCTTGACGCGCAGTGGCTGCAGACCGCCGCCGCGTCCGCGAGCCTGAACGGCGACCTCGGTCTGTCGCTGGAGCAGCTTCTTCGTGACGCGCTTGCGGAGCTCGACCGCCGTCCGTTCCGCGATCGCATGGGTGATCGCTGAGCCCAAAACCATTTCATATTCCTGCCCATGATCGGGCGTGGCGTAGATGATTCCGCGCGTCGAACGGGCGCTTGTCCGCGTGCCGGATCGGCTTCCCGATCCGCTTGAAAGGAGAAAATCATGATTAAAGTTCTGTGGCTCATGGCGGGGGCGGCGTTGACCACTGCCCCGATGACCGGAACGAATGTCTCGGCCCGGGAGCGCGACCCGATCGAGGATGCGGTGCGGGCGCACACGATCTTTCTCGCGCACGACCTTTTGGAAGGGCGCGATACGGGGTCGAAAGGCTACGACATCGCGGCGCAATATGTCGCCTCGGCCTTCCTGCAATATGGTCTCGAGCCGGCGGGAACCGAAGGATATCTTCAACCCGTGCCTCTCCGGCGCCGCACTCTGGTCGACAACAAGATCAGCCTGCGTATCGGAACGGAAGAGATCGCGCTCGTCAACGGCGACACGGTCGCCATCGACGCCAGCCCGCGCCAGGCCAGCGAGATGCTCGACCTTCCGCTCGTGTTCGTCGGGTGGGGTATCAGCGCTCCCGAGCTCGGACTCGACGACTACCGCGCGATCGACGTTCGCGGCAAAGCCGTCGTTCTCATCGAGGGCGCGCCACCATCCCTGCCTGGCGCGCTTCGGGCCCACTACAGCTGGGTGCAGCAGAAAGAGCGAATGGCGGCGGCCGCGGGAGCTGCGGCGATCGTCACGATCAAAAGCCCCGCGCGCGAACGATTTTCACCATGGAGCATGACAGCACAGTTCCGGCCCCTTCCGGCGGTGCACTGGCATGCCGAGCGCGCCAACCAGCCGCCGCCGGTCCGCGCGACGGTCTCGCTCTCGCCAGCAATGGCGACTCGCCTTTTCGAGGCCAACGGGATCGATCTTGCGCGTCTCTATGCCGATGCGGAGAAAAAACCTCCGAAGGCCCGTGCGTTCGACGCAGGGATTCGCGTCGCGCGCACGTCGCGTCATGAAGATATCCGCTCACCGAATGTCGTCGGGCTCATCCCCGGATCCGATCCGGCGCTCAAGGATGAATATGTCCTTGTGCTCGCCCATCTTGACCATGTTGGCATCGGCAAACCCGTTGACGGTGACGCGATCTATAACGGCGCGATCGACAATGCGGGCGGCGTCGCGGTCCTGATGGAGGCGGCGCGGGCGCTGAAGTCGCGGGGCACCAAAAGGCCCGTGCTGTTCGTCGCGACGACCGGCGAAGAAAAAGGGTTGATCGGCGCCGACTATTTCGCTGCTTTTCCGACCGTCCCGCTCGAAAAAATCGTCGCTGCGGTGAGCGTCGACGGGCTCATGGCCTGGCATGATTTCGAGGACATCGTATCGCTCGGCTCCGATCATTCGAACCTCGGCGAGGCTTCGGCTGCGGCTGCGGCGGCCATCGGCGCAAAGCATGTCCCCGACCCGATTCCGGATCGGGGCAATCTGGCGCTAAGCGATCAATATCCCTTTTTGCGAGCGGGTATTCCGGTTCTCTTTCCCAATCCGGGGCCGCGCGATCCGGCAACCGGCGCGGCCGAGCATCCCGCATGGACCGCCTATGAGGAAAAAAGCTACCACAAGCCGTCTGACGAGACGTCGCTTCCGATCCGGTGGGACGTCGCCGGGCGCTGGGCGCGGTACATCGAAGGGACGATCGAGCGCATCGCGAACGGGCCCCGCCCTGCCTGGTACGAGGGCGATGCGCTGGCGCACGGATTCGCGCCGCGCGCCGCGCGCGTGCCGCGGCCGGGCCAATGAATATCGCGTTCGACGACCTCGCGCCGTCCATGCAATTCCGTCGTCGCTTTCCCGTGGGCCGGGCGGCGGCAATGCTTGCCGCATCAGTGCTTTGCGGCGCCTGCGCCGGAACGCCTGACGCCCCGCGAAATTTCGAAGAATGCTTGGCTCGGGGCAATGGCGTCATGGAAAGCATGCCGCGGCAATGCCGCGACGGCAGGAGCGGAAAGCTCTTCAGGGAGACCGGTGGGGCGAACGACGCGGCCAAATGAATCAGTCCGGCTCGGCCGTCATTTCATCAAAAGGATCAGAACATGTTGATTATGTCTCCTCCCGAGGGCGCCACGGCGGTTATCTTCGTCTCGCAGCGCGAACAGCATGATGAAGGCGGCTATGGTGCCGCGGCCGATGCGATGGTCGAGGCGGCGGCGCGCCAGCCGGGATATCTTGGCATCCACAGTGTTCGCGATGCTTCGGGCTTCGGAATGACGATCAGCTACTGGGCAAGCGATGCCGACGCGCAGGCATGGAAACGCGATCCTGCCCATTCGCGCATACGCGAGCTGGGCCGCGCGAAATGGTATGACTGGTACGAGACCATCGTCGCACGCGTAGAACGTTCCTATGATTGGCAGAACGGGCGTGCCGAGGATCGGCGTTGAAAAGCTGCCCGCGATCGCCGATCGCGGGCAGCGTCTTCTCAGACGATCAGTCGTCGGAGCTTCTCCAAAGCGACCTTGTCATTTTCATGATAGTCGATCGTCGTCACAAATTTCCCGCGCGCATCCATCAGGTAAATCGCCGCAGTGTGGTCGACGGTGTAGTCGCCATTCCCGAGCGGCACCTTCCTGACATAGACGCCATAGCCTTTCTGGATGCGTGCGAGGTCGGCGGGTGTCCCGGTCAGCCCGTAGATCGGCGTGCGGAACAGCGACACATATTTGCCGATGTCGGCCGGTTTGTCGGATTCAGGGTCGACCGAGACGAAAATGATGTTGAACTTCATTCCGTCGGATCCAAGCTGACGCCGCAACGTGGCCATGCGTGCAAGCGTGGTGGGGCAAACCTCGGGGCAGCGCGTGAAGCCGAAGAAGATCGCGAACGGCTTGCCGGCGAGCATTTTGTCGGTAATGCGCGAGCCGTCGGGCGCGGTCAGCGCGAATTCGCCGCCGAACGTATCGGCATAGGCCTGCGGTGCCGCCGGAGAATTGCCGGCCGGACGCAGTGCATTCCAGCCTGCCCAGATTAGCCCTGCGGCCGCGATCGCCCAGAGCAGTCTGCGAATTCGGCGGAAGGGGTTTCCCGCTTTGATTTCATTCTGCATGGCTCGCCTCCATCGGCATGGCTGCGCCGACAGCCCTCACGCGGACCTTCACCGTGACGCGACCCTGCCGTTCGAAGCGCAAGGTTACCGGAAATGTCTCGCCGATCTGAAGCGGCCGCTTGAGATCGACGAACATGAGATGCAACCCGCCAGGCTTGAGTTCGACCAGCTTGCCAGCCGGAACGGGGATGCCGCCGGGCACCGGGCGCATTCGCATCACACCCTTTTCGACAGCCATCGTGTGGAGCTCGACGCGTTTGGAAACAGGGCTGGTCGCGGCCATCAGGCGGTCGGATGAAGACCCGCCATTGCGAATGGTGAGGTAGCCGCCGCCGCTTTTTTGCGTCGGTGCTGTCTGGCGCGCCCATGGCGCGCCGAGGGTCAACGGCCCTGCGATCACGCTCTGCGCGGCGCTGTTGGATGAAAGAAGCGGGAGTAGGACAAGTGCCCCGAGACGGATTGGAAAAACCATGATTGTGCTCCGGATGGAGTGGAGGATGCCGCGATCGAGGATCGCGCAAGGTTGCCGGCAGCGCGCGTAGCTGGGCGCTGCGGGTGCATAAGGGGCACCCGAAAGCGCTTCGGACGAAGCTCTCGGCCTTTGATCTTCTCAGAGTCCGCCAGGCGGGGCGCGCGGCGGCGGCCGAAAATAGGAGGAATCCGGCTGCAATGCCGTCTGCAGCGGTTGGAGCCCGCGAATCATTTTCGTTGGCGCTAGCGCTAGCGGGGCAGGCGGGGATGCCGGGAGGAGAGCGGCGTGCGCGAGCGCGGCGAAGACGCAGTTCTCGGGCGGCGGTCGATCCACGGGCGAGGGAACGCCTCCGTCGAAATCGACGGCGATGCGCTGGGGGGCGGCGCTGTCGGCGCCGGAGCAGACGCGGACTTCGAGGAAACGGGTTTCCGCGGGACCGACCATATAGCCCGCCGGAACCATCGCCCTGACGATGAACGCGAGCGCCAGGAACGCGAGCACTGTCCGCTGACGGGCCAGGAGCAGGTTTCGCAAGCGGGACATTTGTGTGGTTCCTAGCTTGGCCGCTACCCCCTGTCATCTCTGCCGAGACGAAAACGGCCGTGCTGCGGGGCGCGGTTACCTTTTGTCACACGCGGGTCACGAAGCGACATCGGCCACTAACCGCTTCCCGTCACAAGCCGCTCATCCGGCGAGGCGACCTGCTTGCCCAGTCGCCCCGGACCATTGCCAGCATCACCCGGAGCGCCTCATGCAAATTCCAGCAAAACTCATCCTCATCGCGTCAATCTGCGCCGCCTCGGCCGTGGCAAGCCCTTCCGCCGCGGCGCAGAGCCTCAGCGAAATGGCGCGGGCCAGAGAACAGCTTCGCGATGCCGACGATAATGGTGACGCGATCGTCACGCGCGCCGAGTTCCAGGCGCACGCCAATGCGCAATGGGCGAAGATGGACCGCGACCGCGATGGCTATTTCACGCGGGCCGACCTGCCCGTCTACGCGAAGGCGAAATGGGACGCCGACCCGGCGGCCCATTTCGCCTTCGCG
>Ga0247822_10002707_pt1 | contig 11395 bp, 7 predicted proteins | sample 13C_Cellulose_Da_FD_192423 | JGI IMG/M metagenome (GOLD analysis project Ga0247822, IMG submission 192423) | Soil microbial communities from agricultural site in Penn Yan, New York, United States - 13C_Cellulose_Day30 | ecosystem: Environmental > Terrestrial > Soil > Agricultural land | place...
GCTGATGAACCAGCTGATGCCACGCGTATTGCAAGAAATTAATGAAGATGATTTGTTGCGCCGCAAACTTTATCAAGTCGATTTTCTAACCACCCAAAGTGGTGAAGCGATTGTGACGTTGATTTATCACAAACCACTGGATGAAGCCTGGATAGCAAAAGCAAAATTGCTCAAAGAAAAATTGGGGATTGATATTATTGGTCGCAGCCGTAAACAGCGGTTACTGGTGGAGCGCGACCACGTCATTGAACGCTTGAGCGTTGCAGGGCGCGAATACTCCTATCAACAAGTTGAGGCCAGCTTTACCCAACCTAATGCCCGTATCTGCGAGGCAATGCTCGACTGGGCAGTGAAAAACAGCAAAGACTTGGGTGGCGATTTACTGGAACTGTATTGTGGCAACGGCAATTTTACCCTGCCACTTTCACAAAACTTCAGCAAAGTATTAGCGACCGAAGTTTCCAAAACATCCGTAGAATCAGCACAATTCAATATTAGCGCGAATAATATTGGGAATATTCAGATCGCACGTATGTCGAGCGAAGAGTTTTCACAAGCGATGGACGGCGTGCGCGAGTTTAATCGCCTGCGCCATGTGAGCTTAGCGGATTATCAATTCTCTACGATTTTTGTTGATCCACCGCGCGCCGGACTTGATCCACACACAACCAGCATTACCCAGCGCTTTGATAATATTCTTTATATTTCCTGCAATCCGGATACATTGCGCGAAAACCTAAAGACCATCACCCAAACTCACAAGATCCAGGCCTTTGCGATTTTTGATCAGTTTCCCTACACGCACCATGTGGAATGCGGTGTTATCTTGAAGAAAAAATAGGCTACGAAAAATAAACTGAAAACCGGATTAGAAAATCAGCAACCCAGTTCACGTATCATATAAATTGCGGGGCCAGAATAGGATGCAAGATTGTTTTGCTGGGTCTCATCCAACTGTGTAAATTCGTTAAAGCCAAGCTTCTGCCAAAAGGATTTGGAGTTTTGCACCGACACCAACGCAACCGCGCTCAATTCGCTTTGACGCGCTTCAATCAATGCATGATTCACCAGCATAGGCCCCAAGCCGTAACCCGCTGCCGATTTACTAATCGCCAAGTCATGCAAGTAAAGCACACTTGCTTCTGGTTTATGTGCGAATTCACTTCCCCATGGCGACACCTCACCAACGGTAGACTGATAGCCAACCAGATATCCGCACACTTCACCCGCACGCTCAACCACCCACGAAGTATCAGGCGCTTGCGCAAAACGCGCGTGAATCACTTCATCGGTCTCAAGAATTTCGTCGGTATAGGCTTCCGCTTGAATGCGAATAACATCGACCAAATCATGCGATCGCATGGCACGGCAAATAAAACTTACCATCATAATTCTGTGTAACCTTAAAAATTCCGACCTTGTATACGCTTTGCCGCGTCCATTACAAAGTCATTGAATGTTGCTTCATGACGCAAACGATCTACATCAAATTTGTTCTGCTCTGCACTAGAGAGCCTTTGCCAAGCTTCCAAATAAGGAATATGGCTGGTTTTTTCACGCAGCTGATAAAACGCCGAAAATTCGGTTTTGATATCAGGATGCACATCCAATGAATCCAACAAACCCGAAATACGAATACTGGCTTCAGTCAGCGTCAGCTCATCGTTATGAACCGCCTGCGCCAGAATCTGGATGCTTTTATTTAGCCATTCCCGCTGCTCGCGTTGCGCTTTCTGATTGGCGTCATCAAGGGCCTTCAACTTGACGGCATGCTCTTTCTTTTGCAGATGAACCTTATAAACCAAACGCCCAGCGATAACCGACAACACTATAATAATTGCTGCACCCACCAAGGTTAAAATAGATAACACACTCATCATACAAGTCTCTTAAACAATTAACGCCCGCCAGCATCATCGGCTTGGTCCGCATCCAGTAATAACTCGTCTGTTTCCAAATCTGCACCGGCATCTTCCAATAAATGTACAGCGATGGTTTTTTTGGTTTTAGCTCCCAAGCGACGAATATCATCAACACGTTTTACCAGATTCCCACGACCGGATTGCAGGCGGTCGCGCGCCTTGGCATAGGCCTCTTGTGTTTTGTTGAGCGAGCTTCCGATTGCATCTAACGATTCCAGCAACAACACAAATTGATCGTGCAATGCGCCGGCTTCTTTGGCGATACGCTCGGCATTTTTATTTTGTTTTTCATAGCGCCAAATATTTTCTACCGTGCGCAAGGTTGCCAGGAGCGTTGTGGGGCTAACCAGGATGATGTGGCGATCATATGCTTCGCGATACAAACCTGGCTCATGCTGCAAAGCAAACATAAATGCGGCTTCAATCGGGATAAAAATAAACACAAAATCGAGCGCTTTAATACCATCAAGCTTTTCATAATCCTTAATGCTTAAACCTTTAATATGGCTGCGTAACGAATTAACGTGCGCGTTCAGATATTGCTTACGCTCAGCGTCATCTTCGGCACTGCAAAATCGCTCGTAATCGACCAGTGAGCATTTCGCATCGATCACAATGTCTTTGTTTTCCGGTAGATGGATAATCACATCCGGCATCAAACGGGAACCATCAGTGCCAGTAAAATTGACTTGCGTATCGTACTCACGACCTTTTTGCAAACCCGACTCTTCCAGCAGACGCTCCAGCACTACCTCACCCCAATTGCCTTGAGTTTTAGTATTGCCTTTTAATGCCTGTGCAAGATTTACTGCATCTTCGCCAATTTTTTGCGCTTGCTTTTGCAGCTCCAAAACCTGTCCAGAAAGGCGGTTGCGATCCGCATTTTCTTTTTCGTACACATCTTCCACTTTTTTGCGAAACTCTGTGAGTTGTAATTTCAAGGGATCGAGTGTGTTATCAAGTAAGGTTTTGCTGTTAAGACTGAACTGTTGTTGTTTGCTCTCAAAAATTTTATTGGCAAGGTTTTCGAACTCTTTAGCCAATTCAGCTTTTGCATTTTGTAATAGCGCCAATTGTTCAGCGAAGTTTTTGCGCTCTTGTTCCAAGCGCGTTTTCAACTCAGTGGTGTCTTTTGCGAATATCGACAACTGCTCATCTTTGCGTAGCGATTGCTGTTGCAGCTCATCAAAGTGACGGGTTTTCTCGCGCAAGCCAGCGGCATCCTGCTGAGCGAGACTCAGCGCTTGCTGTAATTCATGACTATGCTGCAGAGCAGTATGAAGCTGAGCCTTAATGTCCATCAGCTGCTGTTTAAGCTGATTAGCCTCCTGCTGAAGCGACGCTTCGCGCAAAGCATGCCCATGCTGCAACTGCTGTTGAGCCGACTCTAATTCATGGGTTTTGGCCAGCACAGCCTGGTCAAGGCGGCGACCGATAATCCAATACACAATAAGGGCACCAATCACCAGCCCAATTAAGGCAGCAACAAGTGTTAACACCGATGGATTCACAAGAAAGCTCCAGAATACAAACCGCGGCTAGGCTTTATCGGCCATGACCGTTAAAATTGCGCCATTTTAACAACATATCGCCCTTATCAGGCCATTGATTTGACTTATACGATGACGAACACGCCCCCTGTCCCACCGGTTCCCCGCATTTTGGTATTTGATTCCGGCGTCGGAGGATTGAGTGTCGCGCACGAAATTCAGCAGCGGCTTCCATTAAACCCACTGGTTTATGCCTCGGATAATGCTTTTTTTCCCTATGGCACCAAAGGTGAAGAAGAACTGATCGCCCGTGTGGATATGGTTATAAGAGAGCTGCTCGAACGCTATCCGGCCGATATTCTAGTCATCGCTTGTAATACCGCCAGTACGCTTACCCTGCCCCATTTGCGCAGCAAGTTGGATCTGCCAATCGTCGGTGTAGTACCTGCAATCAAACCTGCAGCGCTGATGAGTAAAACCAAAGTCATCGGTTTACTGGCCACTCCTGCTACTGTTGCCCGCCCTTATACCCACGAATTAATCCGTGAATACGCCAGCGATTGCCAAGTGGTGTCATTAGGATCGAGTGAGCTGGTACAAATTGCCGAACAAAAACTACGTGGTGAAGTTGTTGACCCAGATGCAATTGGAGAGATTACACAAAAATTAATGCGCGTCGATAATGCAGGGAAATTGGATGTACTGGTTCTGGCTTGTACCCATTTCCCGCTGTTAAAAGCTGAATTAGCGCAGCAACTTCCTGCGCAGCTGACATTGATTGATTCAGGAGCCGCGATTGCGCGGCGAGTAGAATTTTTACTCGCCGACGCCGTAGAACCACCAGCAGGCTATCTACCTGAGCATATTGCAGTATTTACCAAAGCCACAGATGAAGCAGAACAACTCGCCCCTGCACTGGCTCGGTTTGGCATTCACCAACAGGCTTTTCTCGATATTTAAACAGCCAGGGCAACATTTAACCAACCAACCGCAACCCATGCCCATCGGGCTGCAAATGACGCAAAATATCCATGCTGGTAATAACGCCTATCGCGATTTTGTAGTCAGTCACTACCACAACACGATGAATATTATTTCTTACCATCACTGATGCTACTTCGCTCACACTGGCATCCTGAGACACGGTAATAATTTCTTTTTGCATGATTTGATGCACAGTACAGTTTTGCTCTGCACGCCCACTCCACTCCCGCAAACTGGTTTCATCTAAATCAATCTCACAACTTTCGCGATAATAATTGCGCAGCGCTTCGCGTCGACGACTTTCATCCATACTGCTGAATTTGAATATATCCGACACAGTTACCACACCAACCAATTCATGATCCGACGCAATCACTGGTGCACCGGAAATACCGTGTTTAATAAAAAATTCTGCAAGCCGATGGATCGTCCAACCCTCATAAGCGCTTAACAGCGTTTTACTCATAATGGTTTTGGCAGTCACACTATTATTGTTGTTCGACATAACAGGTTCCTCTTAAGGGGGGATATAAAAACGCCTTTTAAGTATTGTCCAGGCGACATAATAGACACGAAAAAAGCCGTAAAAATCATCCATCGATTAGATCTTTTAAGAATTAAAACCCCCTATAGTGGCTTTTTTCATACTTCCCATTTGCCATAGAAAAAGCCGCAAAACCTTGCGATTTTGCGGCTTTTTGAACACCTGAAACTTGGTTGGAGCTGGCGATTATAAATCGGTAATTGGCTTATATTTGGGAACCAACATACGCATCACGAACCATGCAATCAGATACGCGGTTGCACAGATAGCAAACATAATGGTGTAACCCATTGCGATATTACCTGCTTTTTCAAAGTGATCGAATAGACCGCCGCCAAGCTTATTGAGCAATACACCACCCATACCACCAGCAAAACCGCCGATGCCAACTACTGAACCAACCGCTTTTTTAGGGAACATGTCAGATACAGTGGTAAAGATATTCGCCGACCATGCCTGGTGAGCAGACGCGCCTATCGCAATCAGCAGGATTGGAATCCAAACCGAAATATATCCCAAGGGTTGTGCCAACAACACCACCAAGGGGAACAGTGCAATAACAAACATCGCCGTGCGACGCGCATTAAACGCATCCATACCTTTTTTGATGAAGTAACCGGGGAAAGCACCACCACCGATACTACCGAACATGGTCAGGGTGTAGATCAAGGCAATTGGCAGTGCGATTTCGGTTTTTTCCATACCATGTTGGGCACTCAGATAGATGGGCAACCAGAACAGGAAGAACCACCAGACGCCATCGGTCATAAACTTACCGAAAGCGAATGCCCAGGTTTGTCTGTAGCTCAACAGGGTAAACCAGGAGGTTTTTACTTCTTCTTCAACAGCTTCAACGGCTTCAACATCTGAGTTGATATACGCACGCTCGGTTTCACTCAAACGTTTTTGTTCGCTTGGTTTGTCGTACCAGACCCACCAGAAACCAATCCACACAAAGCCGATGATCCCAACAATGATGAATGCCCACTGCCAACCCCACATCACACCAATAACAGGTACAGTCAAAGGAGCCAAAATCGCACCTACGTTGGCACCAGAGTTAAAAATACCGGTGGCGAACGAGCGTTCTTTCTTGGGGAAATATTCAGCAGTAGCCTTGATTGCAGCAGGAAAGTTACCCGCTTCACCGAATGCCAGTACCGCACGCGCGATCATGAAACCGGCAACAGAATAGACGGTGATAGCGGCAGCACCGTTTACAGTGCCGTTGGCTTGATCTATATCAGCCAAGCCAATCCAGCTCAGGACGGCGTAAAACGCAGCACCCATGTCGTAGGCAAACGCATGGATAGCAGCACCAAATGACCAGATAGCAATAGCAATGATGTAACCATTTTTAGTGCCGAACTTATCGATAAAACGACCAGCAAAGATCATCGATATGGCGTAGACAAAGGTAAATAACGCAGTGATGTTGCCGTAGTCGTTGTTGTTCCAACCATAAAGCCCCATAAGCTCAGGCGACAACAGACTTAAAACTTGACGGTCGAGATAGTTAACGGTGGTAGCGAAGAACAGCAGACCGCAAATGGTCCATCTGTAGTTACCAGTAGCTTGTTGGTTCATAGGGTCACTTGTTTATAGTTATGAAATACAAAGGGAATCATAGACGCACTTTTGAATAAATATAAAAAGTCGCTGCCTAACGAAACACTCACCTGATGTATTGACCTTACTTGCCGGCGGTCTATGCCCTGTGGGCTATTTTTATGCAATCCATTTATCAAACTGCAGTAACGCAGAGCAATCCATGCATTTCCTCATGTGGGCGGGGAAAGTAGCATGTTTCATTTGACCAAACAAGCCGACGAAAATGCTAATTCCTTATACTACAAGGGCTTATAACCAAACTTTACAACGCACACGAATCGCTTCCGGTGCCATAATGCATACCACTTTTGACTGGCACCGATTACAAGGCTTGCAGGCAGCATCATGGTTGATACCTACTTCGATATAACTCCCTACTTGTCCGCCATCGCTCGCGGCGAACTGATCATCACCGCCAACAACCGTCTGCGCAATCATATGTTGCGCGCTTATGGACAACAGCAGGCAGACGCTGCCAGCGTTTGGCCAAGCCCACGTATTTATTCATTAAGCCAATGGATTGAACGGAATTGGGCGCTCTTGCAGCGCCGTGGCTATGCACCAGCCGCGCAGCGGATCATTAACAATCTGCAACGCCAATCCCTGTGGGAAAGCATTATCAGCAAATCCTCCCTGGCCGCTGCACTGCTACAACCCGAGCCACTGGCACAAGCCGCCGATAGTGCATTGCGCAATCTTGAACTTTGGCAACTCACAGAAGAACAAGTGCGCACCGCAGAACCACTGCTCAATGACCAAAGCAATACCTATTGTTGGCTCACCTGGTTGGGTGAATTTCGCGCGCACTTGGCGCGGTTGGGATTTATTACGCAGGAAATGGCAACCCATATTTTGATCGATGCCTTGAACAATTCACAGCTCGATAAAGAACCCATCATCCATCTCACCGGTTTTGATGATATACCGCCGCAGCATCAGGATTTAATCAACAACGCCTGTCATGAATTGCATACATTTAAATTGGCGAATCAACAAACACAATTAATTCGTACCGAAACAACCAATAGCGAAACAGAAATCCGCTGCGCGGCGCTCTGGAGCAAAAGCCAGATAGAACAAAATCCAGCGGCGATGATTGGCATTATTGTGCCGAACCTCGGCCAATGCCGCGATCAGGTCGAGCGGATTTTTGTCGAGGTGTTTGAACCTCTCGCCGCCCTGCCCGATCGCCCGCGTTACACCTTGCCGTTTAATTTTTCGGCCGGTACTCCCCTCGGGGCGACACCGATTATTAGTGCAACACTGGATCTATTGATGCTGCAAAAATCATCATGGGATCTGGAAGCCATTTGCAATTTGTTACTCTCACCTTTTTTTGGCGATGCCGATAAAGAATTTGTGTTGCGTGCACATTTAATCCAAACCCTGCGCAAACTGGGAAAATTTACGATCAGCTTGAGTGACTTACGCTATCACTGCCAAAAGTTATCAACCCAATTAGGTATAGCGGATAGTGACAACAGCCTCGCCACGCGATTGATACAACTGGAAAACTATCGCCGCCAAAGCTTTGGTAACCAGAGCGCGCAATATTGGTGTGACTTTTTTCAACAACATTTGCAGCTGCTCGGCTGGCCAGGTACACGCCGTTTGGATAGCCAGGAATACCAACAGCTCACACTATGGAATCAAGTGTTGGAAAAATTTGTGCAATTGGATGGCACCGGCATTCAATTTAATTACACAGGCGCAATCCAACAATTACGCAACATTGCGGGAAAAACACCGTTTCAGGCACAGACACCTAATTCACCCATTCAGATTCTTGGTGCACTTGAAGGCGCAGGATTACAATTCAGTCACTGCTGGGTAATGGGCTTACACCATCGTCAATGGCCACCGGTGCCTGCACCCAATCCACTATTACCCAGCAGCTTGCAACGCACACAAAAAATGCCCCACGCCAGCGCCGAGCGTGAATTGCAGTTTGCACGCGCGCTCACCGAACACTACCGCCAATGCGCACCACTGGTTGTCTTCAGTTCGGCGCACAGCGATGACGACAGCGAACTAAGCCCAAGTGCATTAATTCGTCATTTGCCATTAACTGCAGTCGATAAGCTAATCAGCAATACCGACAGCAGCAGTGCGCACAATTACCGCGCATTGGCCGCCACCAGTAAATTGGAAATAATTCCCACCGCAACAGCGCCACATTTAAATATTGAACAGGAAATAGTGCGTGGCGGTGCAGGTTTATTCAAAGAGCAAGCGGCCTGCCCGTTCAATGCTTTTGCGCGCTTACGCTTGGGCGCTACCAGCATTGATGAACCGGTTGCCGGTTTCTCGGCGATTGAGCGCGGCAACTTGCTACACGATGCGCTGGCGATGATATGGCGCGAGCTCAAAGACCAGTTGACGCTGTTAGCGCTTGATGAAAATGCATTACGCACCCTGATTAATCAAAAAACCCAAACCGCTGTAGATGCGCTCAAACAAAAACGAGGTACCAGCATAGGTGTTTTTTACGCGCAACTTGAGCAAGAACGCTTAACAACATTAATTCAGGAATGGCTCGCGCAAGAAAAAATGCGACCTGCATTTTCTGTAGTGGCGATTGAAGAAGAAGTCGAGGTTGAATTTGCAGGCCTGCCACTGCGCTTGCGCATTGATCGTATCGATCAACTGCACAATGGCGAGCTCATGTTGATTGATTACAAAACAGGTCAACCCAACGCAAAAAGCTGGCAAGGCGAGCGCATGGATGAGCCTCAACTGCCGCTGTATGCTGTTACCGCTGCCACACCGGTAGCGGCTATTGCTTTTGCTCAAATCAATGCGAAAGCCATGAAGTGGATTGGCACTGGAGAATTACAAACCCAACATGATGGTATCTTCCCCGGCAAAATTTCCTGGGTGCAACAGACCCAGGACTGGCAAATGTACCTACAACAATTAGCCGCTGATTTTATTCAGGGCGATGTGCGCGTCGATATGAAAAATCCCACCACAGCACAATATGCAGAAGATCTGCTGCCACTGAATCGCCTGCAAGAACAAGATGCACTTGCTGCATTTATTCGCCGCACGCAGGGAGCGAATTAATGTCAGACATCATTGCCCAGCCAATAAACCAACCTATCGATCAGCAAGTCCGTTTTGATGCGCTGGATCCGCACACCTCCTTTGCAGTATCTGCTCCGGCTGGTTCCGGTAAAACCGGTTTGCTAACACAGCGGGTATTAACACTGCTCGCCTGGTGCGATGAACCGGAAGAAGTTCTGGCCATCACCTTTACCCGCAAAGCCGCCGGCGAAATGCAAGACCGGATTATGCACGCACTCTGGCAAGCAGCCGATCACCCGGAACCACAAGATCCACATGCACAACGCACGTGGAAACTTGCGCAAGCCGTATTACAACGCGACCGCGAATTAGAATGGAATCTATTACAAAGCCCACAACGGTTGCGCGTACAAACCATCGATAGTTTATGCCGCTCAATCACCAAACAATTGCCGCTTGCCAGTGGTATAGGCGCACAACCCGATACATTAGAAGACCCCGATCAAGCCTATCGCTTGGCAGTGCGTGAATTATTTCACTTGCTTGAACAGGACTCACCGTTACGCGAGGATCTGACCCGCCTGCTACGTCATTTGGACAACAATCTGCCAGCGGTAGAAAATTTATTAATCAGCCTACTCGCCAAACGCGAACAATGGCTTGGTGTGTTATTGCAAGCGCGCCATGAAGATGCCCGAATTTATCTGGAACAAGTATTGCGCGATGTTATTTGCGAGCATCTTGATCTGGTTGAAGCTGCGTTACTGATTCACAGCAGCGAACTCTGTAGCATTGCTGACCGCGCTGCAGCTAATTTGCAGGAGAGCGCTGCAGCGGATCTGCAAGAAACAGCTGAACGCAAAAATCGTATTCATGAATTGCTCGGCATTAGTGGCTTACCCGATACGGAGCCGGAATCGCTTCCGCATTGGCTTGCGATTGCTGATTTGCTGCTAACCAATGGTGGCACCTTTCGCGCACGCCTCACCAAAGCCGAAGGTTTTCCTGCAGGAAAAGAACATGCTGAGTTAAAAAATCGCTTCAGCGAACTGGTTGCAGCAATTACCGATACCGCGCCGGATGCCGAGCAATTACTGCAAGAAATCCGCTCATTACCATCTGCCAGTTATGCGGAGCACCAATGGCAATTACTCGATAGCCTAACCAGTATTTTGCCCATCCTTGTTGCGCAATTAACCATTGTGTTTAAGCAGCAAAGCGCTACCGACTATACCGCCATCAGCCAAGCCGCCTTATTGGCATTGGGTGATGAAGATGCCCCAAGCGATTTGGCGTTGCAACTGGATTATCGCATTCGTCATATTCTCGTCGATGAATTTCAGGATACCGCCAGTCCGCAGTTGGAACTCTTGCGCAAGCTAACCAGTGGTTGGCAAACGGGCGATGGTCGCACTTTATTTATTGTGGGCGATGGCATGCAATCCTGTTATGGGTTTCGCAATGCCAATGTGGGTTTGTTTTTGGATGCGCGCCAGCAGGGTATAGGTTCGGTTGACTTGACTGCGCTCGATCTGCGCGTGAATTTTCGCTCGCAGGCTGGTGTAGTGCATTGGGTAAATACCATTTTCCAAAACGCGTTCCCACTGCAAGATGATATTAGCCGCGGTGCTGTCAGTTATTCGCCATCGGTTGCCTTTAAACCTGCAATTGATGGCACTGCTGTTGATTTTTATGCATGCACTTTTTCTTCAGAAACCAGACCATCGGAAACCAAGACATCTGAAGCCAAAGGCTCTGAAAAAGATAAAAGTGGTGATGACGAAGAAATTCCCTCGCGCATCAATGCCCAACAACAA
>Ga0247822_10002708_pt1 | contig 11393 bp, 9 predicted proteins | sample 13C_Cellulose_Da_FD_192423 | JGI IMG/M metagenome (GOLD analysis project Ga0247822, IMG submission 192423) | Soil microbial communities from agricultural site in Penn Yan, New York, United States - 13C_Cellulose_Day30 | ecosystem: Environmental > Terrestrial > Soil > Agricultural land | place...
AGATCGCCGCGAGCGGGATGCCGAAGGTCAGGAGGTTCAGGTCGTACTGCTTGAACAGATAGCCCGGCAGCCAGAACAGGAAGAACCACCAGATCGGGTCGATGAAGAACTTGCCGAGCGAATAGGCCCAGGTCTCCTTGCGGGTCAGCACGGTGCCGTAGCCGATCGGCTTGACCGGATCGGCCGGGTCCTGCTCGATCCAGGCGAGCTCGCCTTCGGTCACCTTCTTGTGCTCGCGCGGGCTGCGGTACATCGCCCACCACGCGATCAGCCACACGAAGCTGATCACGCCGGTGACGACGAACGCCATCCGCCAGCCCCAGGCGATGACCATCAGCGGCACCACCAGCGGCGTGATCACCGCGCCGATATTGGCGCCGGCGTTGAACACGCCGATCGCGAAGGCGCGTTCCTTGGCCGGGAACCATTCGGTCACCGCCTTGATGCCCGCCGGGAAGTTGCCCGATTCGCCGATGCCGAGGCCAAAGCGCGCCATCGCGAACTGGGTCATCGAATAGGCGCCGCCATGCGCGATGTGCGCGAGCTGCCAGATGACGAAGGCGACCGCATAGCCGACGCGCGCGCCGACCATGTCGACGAACTTGCCGAAGCCGATATAGCCGATCGCATAGGCGATCTGGAACCAGATGATGACGCCCGCGAAATCGCGTTCGGACCAGTCGAGGTCCTGCATCAGCGTGGGCTTGAGCACGCCGATCATCTGCCGGTCGATATAGTTGATCACCGTGGCCGCGAACAGCAGCGCCACGATCATCCAGCGGTAGCGCCCCGCATTGGCGGCGGCACCCGTTCGGATACCCTCGGCCTGGCTCGCGTCCATTCAGTCTTCTCCTCTTACCCGCCCCGTTTTCTCAGGACCCGGTTGTCCGGCCCCGCTTATCGGGGCCTGGCCGCTTCGATCGAGCAGCTCACCTGCATGCCGTTGAAGGTCGCCGTCACTGTGGCACCGACGGGCACTTCATGTACACCGGTTACCGCACCCGACGAGATCCATTGTCCCGCTTCGAGCGCGACCCCGCGCTGCGCCATTGCTTCGAACAGGAAGCGCGCCGCACCGACGGGCCCGTCGAGCATCGCACGCGCGGTCGCCGCGCCCGCTTGCGCGCCGTCGATCAGCAAGGTCACCGGCCAGTCGACGAAGTCGAGGGTGCGCCAGTCGGCGATCGCCTCGCCGACCACCAGCCCGTAATTATTGCCGAAATCCGAAATGGTGACGAGCGGGCCGAGCGCGTTGATACCCGGGAAGGGCGAGCTCGCCACTTCGATCCCGACATGCACCGCGTCGATCAGATCGGCGGCTTCGTCCATCGTGTAGCTGGTCTTGGCGGGATCGGGCGCGCGGGCGATGCGCAGGAGGAATTCGGCTTCACCGGCGGCGAACCCCTCGGCGAACACAGGCATCGCCGGGCTTTCGCCGGTACCGTCGCGCACGCTGTCCGCGAAGATCGGTCCGGCGAGGCGGTTGGTGCCGAGCTGGCCGTCGAGCGGCGGGTTGATCCTGCCGACCTTCCAGCCGGCGACCTGGCCGCCGTTCAGCGTCCGCGCGCGGTCCTGGATCGCATAGGCATCGTCCAGCGATTCAGGCGGGGTACCGGGATAATCGGGCAACCCGGTTGCCGTGCGGCGCGCCGTGACAAAGGCCTGCGCGATCGCGTCCAAACTACTCATCCACCCCTCGCTCTGTTCTCGAAGCGACGGGGTAGTGGAAACCGGTGTCATTGACAAGAGGCGCAATCACCGCGCCAGCAGCGTCTCCACGCGCCCCTCGGCCAGCGCCTCGACCGCGGCGGTCACCGCAACACGGAATGCGGCATGCGCCGCGATCTCGGGCCGGAACACCGACTCGAAGGCGAACAGCCGTTCCGCGAGTTGAGCGGGCGAAGCGCCTGCAGCTGCATCGGCGAGCGGCGCGGCGAGCGGATCGGTGATCTTCTCCCCCGCCGCGGCGCGGCGCGCGATGAAGTGCATCCATGCCGCCACCGGCACCGCGAGCCGGTCGACCGGCCGGCCCGCGCGGATCGCCGCAGCGGTGGTGTCGAGCAGGCGATAGGGCAGCTTCTGCGAGCCGTCCCAGGCGATCTGCGAGAGCAGGTGCCGGATCGCAGGGTTGCGGAAGCGGGTCAGCACCGCCTGGGTATAGGCGGCATGATCGAGGCCGGCGACCGGATCGAGCACCGGCACGATATCCTGCAACGCCAGCCGCTCGGCAAAGGCGGCGAGCGGCGCGGCGCCCATCGTATCGGCCACTGTCTCCAGCCCCATGGCAAGGCCGAGATAGGCGAGGCTGGAGTGAAGGCCATTGAGGATGCGCAGCTTGGCGCGCTCATAGCCGCCGACATCGCTGGTCAACGTCGCGCCCGCACCGGCGAGGTCGGGGCCCTCCGCCAGCATGTACGGCCCGATCACCCATTGGGTGAAGGCTTCGCGCTGCACAGTCGCGCGGTCCGCGACGCCGAGTTCGGCCGCGACCTTGGCATAGAGCGCATCGTCGCTCGCCGGGGTGATCGAATCGACCATCGTGTCGGGGAAGGCCGCGGTGTCGGCGATCCACCTGGCGAGATCGGCATCGCGCGCAGCCGCCAGCGCGATCGTCGCGGCGCGCAGCTTGCCGCCATTGCCTGAAAGATTGTCGCAGCACAGCACCATGAACGGATCGGCACCCGCTGCGCGCCGCGCCGCGAGGCCCTGCACCAGCCAGCCGACGAAGCTGCGCGGCTCGCCGCCCTGAAGATCTGCGACGATGTCCGGATGGTTCATGTCGAGCGTGCCGTCGCCGGCGAGGCAATAGCCCTTCTCGGTCACGGTCGAGGTGACGATCCGCACTTCGGGCTTGGCGAGCAGCGAAGCGACCTGCGCGCCGCCGCCCGGCCCGATCCATGTCCGATGCGCGCCGATCACGCGCATCGACGGCTCGCGGTCGAGCACGGCGAGCGTGTAGAGACCGTCCTGCGCGGCGAGCGCCTCGACCGTGCCGCCCGAACGCAGCGAGACTGCGGCGATGCCCCAGCGCGGATCGCTCGCCAGCACGGTGTCGAAATAGCTCGCCTGATGCGCGCGGTGGAACGCGCCCGGCCCGAAATGGACCACGCCGGTCGAAACCGCCGCAGGATCATAGGCAGGCTTTGTGATCGCCGCGGGCACATCCCGCAGCGTTTCCAGCGACAATCGGCTCACAGGGTTACGCCTCGCTTCCAGATTGCAATTTCGCGCTCGCCATTGCGTTCGGCGGCGGCTTCCTCGCCCGATGCGATCGCGGCGATGCGGGCGAGCAGGGCGTCGGCGGCGATGTCCATCCCGTCGGTCAGCACCTGACCCGCGTCGAAGTCGATCCAGCCCGGTTTCCGCGCGGCCAAATCCGAGTTCGATGCGATCTTGAGCGTCGGCGCCGGGAAGCCGAGCGGCGTGCCGCGGCCGGTGGTGAACAGGATCACCGTCGCCCCCGCCGCCGACAAGGCGGTGGAAGAGACGGCGTCGTTGCCCGGCGCCTCGAGCAGCGTCAGCCCGGTGCGCTTCACCCGGTCGCCATAGTCGATCACGTCGGTGACGATCGCCTGCCCGCCCTTCTGCACCGCACCGAGGCTCTTTTCCTCCAGCGTGGTGATGCCGCCGGCGATGTTGCCGGGCGACGGATTCTCCGACACCGGCTCGCCATGGTCGATGAAGTAGCGTTTGAAGCGGTTCACCAGCCCGCCGATCGCGTCGAACGTATCGGCATCGGCAGCCCGGGCCATCAGCAATTGCTCGGCGCCGAAGATCTCGGGAATTTCGGTGAGGATCGCCGAACCGCCGGCATCGGTCACGCGATCGGCCATGATCCCGACCAGCGGGTTGGCGGTAAGCCCCGACAGCCCGTCCGATCCGCCGCACTTGACCCCCAGCACCAGCCGGTCGAGCCCCATTTCCTCGCGCTGCGCGGTCGCGGCAAGCTGCGCCAGTTCGAGCACCTTCTCGACGCCCTCGCCGATTTCGTCGGGCGAGGACTGTGCACCGACGGTGCGGATGCGGGTGCGGGTCTCCTCGGGCAGCGTCTCGAGCAGCGCCGAAAGCTGGTTCGATTCGCAGCCCAGCCCGACGAGCAGCACGCCGCCGGCATTGGGATGCTGTGCCAGCGCGGAGAGGATGTTGCGCGTGCCGTCGAGATCGTCGCTGAGCTGCGAACAGCCGAACGGGTGGGCAAAGGCGTGGACGCCATCGACACCCGCCGGAAGGAAAGCCTCCGCCTTGGCGGCGATCTTCTGCGCGGTGCGGCCCACACAGCCGACGGTGGGCAGTATCCAGATCTCGTTGCGCGTCCCCGCCCGGCCATCGGCGCGCGGATAGCCGCGCCATGTGATCGCCGACGCCACGGCCTGTGCCCGCTCGGCCCCCGCGCCACCGCCATAGGCCGCTTCACCCGCGAGCGCGGTCGCAACATTGTGGACATGGACATGGTCGCCCGGCGCGATTCCCGCGGACGCCTGCCCGATCGGGAACCCGAATTTGAGCACCGGATCGCCCGGTGCATGCGCGGCCAGCGCGAATTTGTGTGCGCGCGGGATCGCGTCGTTCAAGGTGACGCCGAGCACCACCTCCCCCGCCACAAGATTGCGCAGGGCGGTGGCGACGGTATCGGCACCATGGATTCGAAGAGCGGCAGGATTCATCATACAACTACCGGTGTCATTAGCCCGATGCGCCGCGATTGGCTAGGGCTCGCTTGCACGCTATGCACTTGGCCATGAAGAAAAGCGCGCAGGCGACGATCAATGATGTAGCGCGGCTGGCCGGGGTCTCCAAGAAGACCGTCAGCCGCGTCATCAACCGCTCCCCCCTTCTCAACGAGGAGACGCGCGAGCGGGTGGAGAAGGTGATCGCCGAAATCGGCTATGTCCCGAACCCGCAGGCGCGCGCACTGGCGCTACGCCGCAACTTCCTGATCGGGCTGATCCACGACAACCCCAACCCGCATATGGTGCTCAACGTCCAGCAGGGATTGCTGGAGGTGCTGCGCGACACCGAGTTCGAGCTGATCGTCCACCCGGTCGATCGCGGATCGGTGACGATGCTCGACGATATCCGCCGCTTCCTTGAGCGCCAGCGGCCCTACGGCGTGATGCTGCTGCCGCCGATTTCAGACAATGATGCGCTCGCCGCGCTCTGCGTCGAGATCGGCACGCGCTATGTCCGCATGGGATCGGCGGTGTTCGACGATGCCGCGCACATGGTCGCGTCCAACGACCGCGAAGTGGTGCGCGGGGCGGTCACCCATCTGATCGAGAACGGGCACAAGCGTATCGGCCTGGTGCTCGGCCCGCACGGCTTCCGATCGGCGTTCGAGCGTGCGCAGGGCTATGAGGCCGCGCTCGACGATGCCGACATCCCGGTCCAGCGCACGCTGATCGCGCAGGGCGACTATACGTTCGAATCGGGGATGCGCGCCGCCGAGCGGCTGCTCGACCTTTCCCCGCGCCCAACCGCAGTGTTCTGCTCGAACGACGCGATGGCGGCGGGCGTGCTGCATACGGCACGCCAGCGCGGACTCGACGTGCCGCGCGACCTGTCGATCGTCGGCTTCGACGACACCTCGATCGCATCCTACCTCTGGCCCCCGCTCACCACGGTACGCTGGCCGATCGCGACGATGGCGCGCGCCGCAGCGCTCAAGCTGATCGGCGACGGCGAGGACGAGGAAAGCGGCGAATCGCTGTTCGTCTCGACGCTGATCCGGCGGGCATCGGTGGCGCCGCCAAGCGAGTGAGGCAGGAGGCGGAAAGAAAATCGCCTGCGCAGTCAGCGTCGTAACGGATACTTAACTATCCATAGTTGACTTGTGCCGCGTGGCTATGAGAGGCCTCAGTCTTCAATTCATGGTTAAAGGGGATACCATGCGCGTTCTGAAATCGCTTGTCGCAACCGCGACCGCCCTGAGCATCGCGGCCTCGCCGGCCCTTGCACAGACCGGTGCTGCGAAGCTGTCCTTGTCGAATGCCGCTCCCGCGCGCGCATCCACCGATGCAGGGGACAGCAACGAGCTCGCCCCCGCAATCCTGATCGGCGTGCTCGCAACCATCGCGATCATCGGCGGCGCCATCGTCCTCGCCGACAGCGACGACACCCCCGACAGCCCCTGAGGCGACTCAGGCTCCGAATCACATCGGATCCTGATCAGATTATACGGCGCATCCGTCGATCGCTTCGATCGGGTGCGCCGTTTTTCGTGCTTCGGCCGGGCGAAGGAACCGCGGCAAGGCCGGACGCCGCACAGCGGCTGCCGGGCGGCATAGCCCGGCGGACCGGGCCCCGTTGGCGTCGGGATCCGCTCCGCTTCCCCGACTCCCCTCTCCCTCCCGCCGCGAAATATGATAGCGGCTATCCCGTGCTCCCGGATTCGCTCTCGCGGAACCGGCGTGCGGAGACTCTGGTTGAAATCCAGTCTGACACCGGTTACCGGGATCGGACACACCATGTGAGAGGAATGTGAAAGTGCGTCCCCTGGCACTCGATCCCGACCGGCTATTCCCGGCCGATCCCACTACCCGCGGCATTGCGCGCACGCTGTACAGGGAGATCGCCGGCCTCCCGATCGTGTCGCCGCATGGCCACACCGATCCGGCGTGGTTCGCGACCGACGATGCGTGGGAGAATGCGACCGAGCTGTTCCTGGCCCCTGATCACTATGTCTTCCGTATGCTCTATTCGCAGGGCGTCGATCTCGACGCGCTGCGCGTGCCGCGGATCGACGGCGTGCCGGCCACCGATCCGCGCGCAGCCTGGCGGCTGTTCGCGAGCAACTATCATTTGTTCCGCGGCACGCCGTCGCGCATGTGGCTGGACCATGTCTTTGCCGAGGTGTTCGGGATCGACCGGCTGCTCGATGCCTCCACAGCCGATCATTATTACGACACGATCAACGAAGCGCTCGCATCGCCGGGCTATCGCCCGCGCGCGCTGTTCGAGCGGTTCAAGATCGACTTCCTCGCCACCACCGAAGGTGCCGACGATCCGCTCGAACATCACGCCGCGATCCGGCGGTCGGGCTGGCAGGGCCGGGTCGTGACGACCTATCGCCCGGATTCGGTAATCGATGTCGAGCATGAGGCGTTCAAGGGCGCGCTCGAAGCCTTCGCCAACTTGACCGGCGAGGATGTGCATAGCTGGAAGGGCTATCTTGCCGCGCACCGCAAGCGCCGCGCCGACTTCCGCGTGGCGGGTGCGACCGCGACCGATCATGGCTTTGCGACGGCGCAGACCGCCAACCTCTCCGCCGCCGAGAGCGAGGCGCTGTTCGGACGCATCGTCGGCGGCAAGTGGGACGCGGCCGATGCCGAGCTGTTCCGCGCGCAGATGCTCACCGAAATGGCGAAGATGAGCGTCGAGGACGGGATGACGATGCAGATCCATCCCGGATCGTGCCGCAACCACAACGCAAAGCTGTTCCACAGCCATGGCCGCGACAAGGGCGCCGACATCCCGACGCGGACGGACTATGTCCATGCGCTCAAGCCGATGCTCGACGTGGTCGGCAACGAGCCCGACCTGACGGTGATCCTGTTCACCCTCGACGAGAGCACGTACGCGCGGGAACTGGCGCCGCTCGCCGGCCACTATCCGTGCCTGCGGCTCGGGCCGAGCTGGTGGTTCCATGACTCGCCGGAGGGCATGCGCCGCTTCCGCGAGATGACCACCGAGACGGCAGGCTTCTACAATACCGTCGGCTTCAACGACGACACGCGCGCCTTCTTCTCGATCCCGGCACGACACGACGTTGCGCGCCGCGTCGACTGCGCCTTCCTCGCCCGCCTCGTCGCCGAGGGGCGGATGCAGGACTGGGAAGCCGCCGAACTTGCCTATGAGCTGACCAACGGCCTCGTCCGCAAGGCGTACAAGCTCGACGAAACCCTCCCGGTCGCCGAAGCGGCCTGAACCCCTTTCTATCCGGAGCTACCCCGATGTTCGATCGCACTTATTACGCCACCCACCCCGACATGATGGAGTGCGTCTCCAACGACGAGCTGCGTGACCGCTATCTGATCCAGGGCCTGTTCCGCGAGGGCGAGGTCGTACTCAACTACACCCATGCCGACCGCTTCGTGATCGGCGGCGTCGCGGTCGGCGCGGCGCCGGTCAAGCTGCCCGCGCAGGAAGAGCCGGCATCGGCCAAGGGCCACCCGTTCCTCGAGCGCCGCGAGATGGCGGTGGTGAATGTGAGCGGTGTCGAGGGCACTGTCACGGTGGACGGCGAAAGCTTCACGCTGGGCAACAAGGATTGCCTCTACGTCACGATGGGTGCGAACGACGTCGAGTTCTCGGGTCAGGGCGCGCGCTTCTACATCGCCTCCTGCCCGGCGCATAAGGGCTTTCAGACGCGCAAACTGTCGATCGCCGACGCCAATGCGCTGGAGCGTGGCAGCCTCGAGGAATCGAACGAGCGCACCATCTTCCAGCTCGTCATCCCCGGCGTGTGCGACAGCGCGCAGCTGGTGATGGGGCTGACCGTGCTCAAGCCCGGCTCGGTCTGGAACACCATGCCTCCGCACATCCATGAGCGCCGCAGCGAGATCTATTTCTACTTCGAGCTCGACAATCTCGACACCGACCGCGTGATGCACTTCATGGGTGAAGGTGAGGCGACCCGCCACATCGTGATGCAGAACGAGGAAGCGGTGATCAGCCCGCCCTGGTCGATCCATATGGGCGCGGGCACCAAGGCATACGCCTTCATCTGGGCGATGGCCGGCGAGAACCAGGACTATACCGACATGAACGTCCTCGACATCTGCCAGCTGGCGTGACCGACATGGCCAATCCCTTCGATCTGACGGGCAAGGTCGCCATCGTCACCGGCGCCAACACCGGCATCGGCCAGGGCATCGCCCTGGCCCTTGCCGCGGCGGGCGCCGACGTCGCGCTGGTCGGCCGATCGGCCGCGAGCGAGACCGCGGACAAGGTCCGGGCGCTCGGCCGCAAGGCAGAGATCGTCTCGGCCGATCTCTCGACCATCGAGCCTGTGCAAAGGGTTGTGGACGAGACTGTGGAAAAGCTCGGCGGGCTGCACATCCTGGTCAACAATGCCGGCATCATCCGCCGCGCGGACTCGGTCGACTTCACCGAGGAGGACTGGGATGCGGTGATGGACACCAACCTCAAGTCCGTATTCTTCCTATGCCAGGCTGCGGCGAAGCAGATGATCCCCAATGGGGGCGGCAAGATCATCAACATCGCCTCGATGCTGACCTTCCAGGGCGGCATCCGCGTGCCGAGCTATACCGCGTCGAAGAGCGGGGTCGGGGGTCTCACCAAGCTGCTCGCGAACGAATGGGCGTCGAAGGGCATCTGCGTCAACGCGATCGCGCCGGGCTATATCGCGACCAACAACACCGACGCGCTGCAGAAGGACGAGACGCGCAACCGCCAGATCATGGAGCGCATCCCCGCGGGCCGCTGGGGCGACCCGGCGGACTTGGGCGGCGCGGCGGTTTTCCTCGCATCCAGCGCATCCGACTATGTGCAGGGCCATATCCTCGCGGTAGACGGCGGCTGGCTGGCGCGCTGAACGCCGGCATCAACGAGGAGACATCATGGCCGGCCGTATCGTCTGTTTCGGGGAATTGCTGCTCCGCCTGACCGCTCCGGGACGCGAGCTGGTGATGCAGACGCCGCGGCTCGACGTGGTCGTCGGCGGGGCCGAGGCCAATGTCGGCATCGGCCTCGCCAATCTGGGCCACTCGGTGTCGATGGTCAGCGCAGTGCCCGACAATGCGCTGGGCCGCGCTGCGGTTCAGTTCGTCCGCTCGCAGGGCGCCGACACCAGCGGCGTGCAGGTTCGCGACGGCCGCATGGGCCTGTATTTCCTGACTCAGGGCGCGGGGCTGCGCGCGTCGGACATCGTCTATGACCGCGCGGATTCGGCCTTCGCCAACGCCCCGGCCGACGCGTTCGACTGGAAGACGCTGCTGAGCGGCGCGAGCATGCTGCACCTCTCCGGCATCACGCCCGCGCTCGGGCCGGCAACCGCACAGGCCGCGCTTCAGGCCGCGCGTGCCGCCAGGGAACTGGGCGTCGCGATCAGCTTCGACGGCAACTACCGCGCCCGCCTGTGGGAAGCCTGGGACAGCGATCCGCGCGCGGTGCTGACCGAGCTGGTGAGCCTTGCCGACACGATGTTCGGCAACCATCGCGACGTCTCGCTGCTGCTCGGCAAGACCTTCTCGGGCGACGGTCCCGACCGCCGCCGCGAGGCGGCCGAGGCTGCCTTTGCCGCCTTCCCGAACCTGAAGCGCATCGCCTCGACCGCGCGCCATGTCGACGATGCCGACCGGCACCGCATCGCCGCGCGTGTCGATACGCCCGAGCGCGGCTACCAGACCGAGGAAGTCGTGGTCGCCGGGATCATCGACCGGATCGGCGGCGGCGACGCGTACGCCGCGGGCATCCTCCACGGGGTGCTGTCGGGTCAGGATCTGGAGGGCATTGTCGCCTCGGGCCTCGCGCTCACCTGCCTCAAGCATTCGCTGCCGGGCGACGCCAGCCTGTTCCGCCAGGCCGATATCGACGCCTTCCTCGAAGGCGGACTGGACGTCAGGCGGTGATCCACCGGCGGACGCTGCTGGGGGCGGGCGCGGCACTGACCGCCCTGCCCTCCGCCGCGTTCGCCCAGTCCGACCCGCTCGCGACCGGCAAGACCGGCCGCTGGCAGGGCAGGCGCGACGGCGCGGTTCAATCGTTCCTTGGCATCCGCTACGGCAACGACACCAGCCGCATGCGCTTTCGCCCTGCGGCCGCGCCCGATCCAGTACGCGACACGCTGACCGCCACCGGCTTCGGCGCCAGCTGCCCGCAGACCGGACGGGCGGCCGACCAGCGCGAGGACTGCCTGTTCCTCAACGTCTGGACGCCGGAAGCGAATCCGCGCGCGCGCCGCCCGGTGATGGTCTATTTCCATGGCGGCGCCTATTCGAACGGCACGGTGATCGAGCCGCAGGTGTTCGGGGCAACGCTCGCCGAGAAGGGCGATGTCGTCGTCGTCACGGTCAACCACCGGCTCAACGCGCTCGGCTACCTCTACCTCGCCCGGCTCGACCCGCGTTTCCCGGACAGCGGCAACAACGGCCAGCTCGACCTGATCCTCGCGCTGCAATGGGTGCGCGACAATATCGCAGGCTTCGGCGGCGACCCGTCCCGGGTAATGGTCTTCGGCCAGTCGGGCGGCGGCGCCAAGATCGCGACGTTGATGGGAATGCCCGCGGCAAAGGGCCTGTTCCACCGCGCCGCGACCATGTCCGGCCAGCAGGTCACCGCGAGCGGGCCGCTCAACGCCACCCGCCGCGCGCAGGCGCTGCTCGACCGGCTCAAGGCGGAACCCGGCGACCTGATCGACATGCCCGTCGAGAAGC
>Ga0247822_10002709_pt1 | contig 11392 bp, 10 predicted proteins | sample 13C_Cellulose_Da_FD_192423 | JGI IMG/M metagenome (GOLD analysis project Ga0247822, IMG submission 192423) | Soil microbial communities from agricultural site in Penn Yan, New York, United States - 13C_Cellulose_Day30 | ecosystem: Environmental > Terrestrial > Soil > Agricultural land | place...
AAGCAGGTCTCGATGAGCGGCAGCCTCGGCGCCAGCAAGGCGCTGCTGATCATCGACGGCCAGCCGCGCACGGTCGCGGTGGGCAGCACGGTGGGCGGCGTGCGCCTGATCAGCACCGGTCCCGACCAGTCCGTGGTCGAGGTGGGCGGCCGACGCCTGACGCTGCCCATCGGCGCCGCGCACGTGGGCGCCAGCCCCGACACGCCGGGCGACGGCACGCGCATCGTGCTCTCGGCCGGCAGCGGCGGGCACTTCATGGCCACGGGCTCCATCAACGGCGCGAGCACGCAGTTCATGGTCGACACCGGTGCCACCTCGATCGCGATGAGCCAGGCCGAGGCCGACCGCCTCGGGGTCAAGTTCAGGCAGGGCCGCCAGGGCAAGGCCCAGACGGCAGGTGGCGAGGTGTCCATCTACGGCGTGAAGCTCGCCGCGGTGCGGGTGGGCGACGTCACCGTGCGCGACGTGGACGCCGTGGTGGTGCCCGCCTCGATGCCCTACGTGCTGCTCGGCAACAGCTTCCTGTCGCGCTTCCAGATGACCCGCAGCAACGACATCATGACCCTCGACCGGCGCTTCTGACCGGTCTCCCCGCGGGGCGCCGGATTTCATTCCTTAGAATGGACCGGAGATGTCCCTTGCCTACCTCGTCCTCCTCCCCTTCCTCGGCAGTGTCATCGCGGCGCTGCTGCCTGCCAATGCACGCAACCGCGAGTCGACGCTCGCAGGCCTGATCGCGCTTGCCGGCGCAGTGCAGGTGGCGATGCTGTTCCCGCGCATCGCGGCCGGCGAGGTGATCCGTGAGCGCATCGCGTGGCTGCCGTCGCTCGGCATCGACATCGTCTTCCGCATGGACGGCTTCGCGTGGATGTTCGCGATGCTTGTGCTCGGGGTGGGCGCGCTCGTCGTGATGTACGCGCGGTACTACATGTCCCCCGCCGACCCGGTGCCGCGCTTCTTCGCCTTCTTCCTCGCGTTCATGGGCGCGATGACCGGGGTGGTGCTGTCCGGCAACCTCGTGCAGCTCGTGCTGTTCTGGGAGCTGACGAGCCTCTTCTCGTTCCTGCTGATCGGCTACTGGCACCACCGCACCGACGCCCGCCGCGGCGCCCGCATGGCGCTCGTCGTCACCGGCACCGGCGGCCTGTGCCTGCTGGTGGGGGTGCTGCTGATCGGGCGCATCACGGGCAGTTTCGACCTGGACGTGGTGCTGAAATCCGGCGACCTGGTCCGCGCCCACCCGCTCTACCCCGCCGCGCTCGTGCTCGTGCTGCTGGGCGCGCTCACGAAAAGCGCGCAGTTCCCGTTCCACTTCTGGCTGCCCCACGCCATGGCGGCGCCCACGCCGGTGTCGGCCTACCTGCATTCGGCCACGATGGTGAAGGCCGGGGTGTTCCTGCTCGCGCGGCTGTGGCCCGTGCTCTCGGGCACCGACCTCTGGTTCTGGACCGTGGGCGGGGCCGGCGCCTGCACGCTGCTGCTCGGCGCGTACGCGGCCATGTTCCAGAACGACATGAAGGGGCTGCTGGCCTACTCCACCATCAGCCACCTCGGGCTGATCACGCTGCTGCTGGGCCTCAACAGCGACCTGGCCGCCGTGGCCGCCGTCTTCCACATCATGAACCACGCCACCTTCAAGGCGTCGCTGTTCATGGCCACCGGCATCGTCGACCACGAGACCGGCACCCGCGACATCCGCCGCCTGAACGGCCTCTTCAAGGCCCTGCCCATCACGGGCACGCTCGCGATGGTGGCCGCCGCCGCGATGGCGGGCGTGCCGCTGCTCAACGGCTTCCTGTCCAAGGAGATGTTCTTCGCCGAGACAGTGTTCGTGTCGTCGGCGCCGTGGGTCGAGATCGCGCTGCCGCTCGCGGCCACGCTCGCGGGCATCTTCAGCGTGGCGTACTCGCTGCGTTTCACGGTGGACGTCTTCTTCGGGCCGCTGGCCGAGGACCTGCCCCGCACGCCCCATGAACCGTCGCGCTGGATGCGCGTGCCGGTCGAGCTGCTCGTGCTCGGGTGCCTCGTGGTGGGCATCGCGCCGGCCTGGTCCGTGGCCGGTTTCCTGGCGACGGCGGCCGCCCCCGTCGTGGGCGACCACCTGCCCGCCTACAGCCTCGCGATCTGGCACGGCTGGAACGCGCCCATGTTCATGAGCATCGTGGCGCTCGTGGGCGGCACGGTGTTCTACCTGCTGCTGCGCAAGCAGCTCAAGCGCGGCCGCTTCCCCGCGCCGCCGGTGATCTCCCTGCTGAGCGGCAAGCGGTTCTTCGAGCGCACGCTGGTGTTCCTCAGCTGGTTCGGCCGGCGCGGCCTGCGCGCCTTCGGCACCGCGCGGCTGCAGTCGCAGATGTTCCGGATGGTGCTCGTCGCCGTGGTGTTCGCGGCGGCTCCCCTCTGGGGCCAGCACCTCGGCTGGGGCGACCGGCCGCGCATCCCGATGTCGCCGATGTTCGCCGGCATCTGGGCCATCGGCATCGTCTGCGCCATCGGTGCGGCGTGGCAGGCGAAGTACCACCGGCTCGCCGCGCTCACGATGATGGCCGGCGCGGGCCTGTCCACCTGCATCACCTTCGTCTGGTTCTCGGCACCCGACCTCGCCCTCACGCAGCTCACCGTCGAGGTGGTGACCACCGTGCTGATCCTGCTCGGGCTGCGCTGGCTGCCCAAGCGCATCGAGGAGAACGCCCGCGAGCTGCGAACCGACCTGCGCGCCCGCGCCCGGCGCACCCGCGACTTCGCCCTGTCGGCCGTGGTGGGCGTCGGCATGGCCACGCTGTCGTACGCCATGCTCACGCGTCCCGCGCCGCAGAGCATCTCGCCGTTCTTCCTGTCGCGTGCGCTGCCCGAGGGCGGCGGCACCAACGTCGTCAACGTGATGCTGGTCGACTTCCGCGGTTTCGACACCATGGGCGAGATCACCGTGCTGTCGGCCGTCGCGCTCACCGTCTACGCACTGCTGCGGCGCTTCCGCCCGCCGCGCGAGAGCATCGAGCAGCCCGCGCAGCAGCGCGCCGTGCCGCGCGACCTGGCCACCGACCTCGTCACCGCCCGCACCTCGACCGACACCGCCCAGGGCTACCTGCTCGTGCCGGCCGTGCTGGTGCGGCTGCTGCTGCCGCTGTCGTGGGTCATCGCGATGTACCTCTTCATGCGCGGCCACAACGAACCGGGCGGCGGCTTCGTCGCGGGCCTGGTCGTGGCCATCGCGTTCATCGTGCAGTACATCGTCGCCGGCACGACGTGGGTGGAAGAGCACATGCGGCTGCGCCCGCCGCGCTGGATCGCCGTCGGGCTGCTGTTCGCCCTCGGCACCGGCCTCGGCTCGTGGTGGTTCGGCTACCCGTTCCTCACCACGCACACCGCCCACCTGCACCTGCCGCTCATCGGCGAGATCCACGTCGCGAGCGCCATGTTCTTCGACATCGGGGTGTTCGCCGCCGTCGTCGGCTCCACGCTGCTGATCCTCACCGCCATTTCCCACCAATCGGTCCGCAGCCACCGCAAGGACCGTCCCGCCCCAGGAGCCGCCTGATGGAAGAAATCATCGCCATCGCGATCGGCGTCCTCGCCGCCTCGGGCGTGTGGCTGCTGCTGCGCCCCCGCACCTTCCAGGTCATCATGGGCCTGTCGCTGCTGTCGTACGCCGTGAACCTGTTCATCTTCAGCATGGGCAGCCTGTCCATCGGCAACGAACCCATCATCCGCCCGGGCCTGCCCGCGGACCTCGAGCACTACACCGATCCGATGCCCCAGGCCCTGGTGCTGACCGCCATCGTGATCGGCTTCGCCATGACCGCGCTCTTCCTCGTCGTGCTGCTCGCGTCGCGCGGCTTCACCGGCACCGACCACGTCGACGGCGACGGGGGGCACGGATGATCCATCCGACCCTGCAGGCCCTCGCCCCCGGGCTCTGGCCCCACCTCGTCATCGCCCCGATCCTGCTGCCGATGCTGACGGCGGCGGTGATGATGCTGCTCGGCGAGAAGCGCCGCCGGCTCAAGGGCTGGCTCAACATCGCCTCCACGCTGTGCGGCCTCGCGCTGTCGATCACGCTGCTGCGCTGGGTCGACCACAACGGCGTGCCCGGTGTGGTCGGCGTGTACCTGCCGTCGAACTGGGACGTGCCGTACGGCATCGTGCTCGCCGTCGACCGGCTGAGCGCGCTGATGCTCGTGCTGGCGGGCGGCGTCGCGCTCGGCGCCCTGCTGTTCGCCGTGGCCCGCTGGGACCGCGCCGGCGTGCACTTCCACCCGCTGTTCCAGATCCAGCTGATGGGCCTGTACGGCGCCTTCCTGACGGCCGACCTCTTCAACCTCTTCGTCTTCTTCGAGGTGATGCTGGCGGCCTCCTACGGGCTGATGCTGCACGGCTCGGGCCGACAGCGCGTCAGCGCGGGGCTGCACTACATCGCGATCAACCTCGTGGCGTCGTCGTTCTTCCTGATCGGCGCGGCGATGATCTACGGCGTCACCGGCACGCTCAACTTCGCCGACCTCGCGGTGAAGATCCCGCACATCCCCGTGGACGACCGCGGCCTGCTGCACGCCGGCGCGGCGATCCTCGCCACCGCCTTCCTCGCGAAGGCGGCCATGTGGCCCATGAACGCGTGGCTCGAGCCGGCCTACTCCGGCGCCAGCGCACCGGTGGCGGGCCTCTTCGCCATCATGACGAAGGTGGGCGTCTACGCGGTGCTGCGCCTGTGGACCCTGATGTTCTCCGAGCAGGCGGGCCCGTCCGCGCAGTTCGGGGGCAGCTGGCTCGTGGTGGGCGGGCTGCTCACCGTGGCCTTCGGGTCGCTGGGCATGCTGGGCGCCAAGCGCCTCGGGCGGCTCGCGAGCTTCAGCGTGCTGATCTCGTCGGGCACGCTGCTCGCGGCCTTCGGCTTCGGCCAGCCCGCCCTCACCGCGGGGGCGCTGTACTACCTCGCCAGTTCCACGTTGGCGGTCAGCGCGTTCTTCCTGCTCGCCGAACTGGTGGAGCGCTCGCGCGTGGCCGCCGGCGCGCCGCCCGAGGGCGACACCGTGCCGGGCGCCGCCGACGACGAATCGCAATTCGAGGGCATGCACCTGAACCTCGACGAGGAAGAGGAACCGCTGATCGGCCGCGCCATCCCCGCGGCCATGGCCTTCCTCGGCCTGAGCTTCATCGCGTGCACGCTGCTGCTGAGCGGCATGCCGCCGCTCTCGGGCTTCGTCGGCAAGCTGGCGATGCTGACCGCGCTGCTGAACCCGCAGTCGGGCGACACGGCGCCGGTCGTGACCACCACGGGCTGGGGCCTCGTCGTGCTGATGGTGGGCTCGGGCCTCGTCTCGATGATCGCGCTCTCGCGCGCCGGCATCCGCCACTTCTGGGCGCCGCAGGACCGGCCGGCGCCGAAGCTGCGCATCGCCGAATGCCTGCCCATCGCGCTGCTCGTGACCGCCTGCTGCGTGCTCGTGGTGAAGGGCGAGGCCGTGGTGCAGTACGGCCGGCTCACCGCCTATTCGCTCGTGAACCCCACCTCGTACATCGACGCGGTGATCACGGCCATGCCGGTGCCCTCGCCTGCGAAGGCCGCCGAAGGGAGCGCGCCATGAAACGCCTGTTCCCCGCCCCGCTCATCTCGCTGTCCATCCTCGTGCTGTGGCTCGTGCTCAACGGGTCGCTCGGCTTCGGCCAGTGGTTGTTCGGGCTCACGCTCGCCGTGGTCGTGCCCCTCGCCACCGCGTCGCTGCGGCCCACGCCGGCGCGCATCCGCAGGCCCTGGACGGTCTTCAAGCTGATCTGCCTCGTCGGGCGGGACGTGATCGTCTCGAACCTCGTCGTCGCGAAGGGCGTGTTCCGCGCCCGCAGCACCCCGCCGAAGGGCACCTTCGTGCGCGTGCCGCTGCAGCTGCGCGACCCGCACGGCCTCGCGGCGCTGGCCGCCATCATGTGCGTGATCCCCGGCACCGTGTGGTCCGAGCTGTCGCTCGACCGCGGCACGCTGCTGCTGCACGTCTTCGACCTGGACGACGAGGCCGCGTTCATCGCTCACCTCAAGTCCCACTACGAGAAGCCCCTCATGGAGATCTTCGAATGAGCCCTCTCCTCTACGGCGCGAGCGCCGTCGCCCTCGTGTGTCTCGTGCTCGCCATGGCCTTTGCCTCGGTGCGCGTGTTCCGCGGCCCGTCGGCCCAGGACCGCGTGCTGGCGCTCGACGCGCTCTACGTCTGCGGCATGCTCGTGATGCTCGTGCTGGGCATCCGCTACACCAGCGAGATGTTCTTCGAGGCCGCGCTGCTGATCGCCCTGTTCGGCTTCGTCGGTTCCGCCTCGATGGCGAAGTTCCTGCTGCGCGGGGAGGTCATCGAATGAACGCCGTGCCGCTGTGGGCCGAGGCCATCGTGGCCCTGCTGATCGTCACCGGCGCCCTCTTCGCGCTGGTGGGCATGTGGGGGCTGCTGCGCCTGCCCGACTTCTTCCTGCGCATGCACTCGCCGGCGCTCGCGTCCACCATCGGCGTGTGGTGCATGGCGGGTGCCTCGGTGCTGTACTTCTCGATGCTGGAAGGCCGGCCCGTGGTGCACGTCTGGCTGATCCCCGTGTTCATGTCGATCACGGTGCCCATCACCACGTCGCTGCTGGCGCGTGCCGGGGTGTTCCGGGCCCGCGAGGCGGGTGACAAGCAGGTGCCGCCGGCGGTCGGCTAACTTTTGCGCGGGCCCCGCGCGGCGGGCTTGCGCGGCACGGGGTCGGCCGCGTCGATCGTCTGCTCCAGCCACTGCAGCGTGTCGATGTGCGACATGAACGCGTCGAGGTATTCCGGCGACACGTCGTTGATGGCCTGCAGCGCGCGGTTCACGAGGTGCGACGAATTCAGCGGTCCGGCCGACGCCGGCACGTGCGCCAGCACCTGCCGCAGGCGCTGCTCGGCGCGCAGCCGCGACCACGTGCCCTGGAACGCGCTGACGGCCTTGAGCGGAGGCGGCGACACGGTGCGGGACAGCGGCATGGCGGCGGGCGGCGACGGCGCACGGCCCAGCCGGTCGACCAGCGCCCGCAGCTCGGCCAGCCCCTTCGACGGCACCCGCGGATCACTCATGGCGCGCGTGGCTTGGGCGTGGGCGCCATCTCGACGCGCCGGTTGAGCGCACGGCCGGTGGCGTCGGCGTTCGACGCCACCGGCTGCTGCGACCCGAAGGCCGCGGCGAACACGGCGGACGACGGAACGCCCTCCTCGATCAGCCCGCGCGTGACGGTCAGCGCCCGCTGGGCCGAGAGCTCCCAGTTGTCGGCGAACTTCGCGCGCGTGGTGTCGCGCACCTGCCGGTCGTCGGTGAAGCCGCTGACCATCAGCACCTCGTCGCGCGAGGCCAGGTAGGCCGCGAGCGGGCCGGCCAGGTCCTTGAGCACCTGGCGGCCTTCGGGCTGCAGGTCGGCCGAGTTGAACGCGAACAGCACGCTGCCGCTGATGTGGATGCGCCCGTTGGCCACCGTGACCCGGCCCGCCGCGAGCGGGATGGCCAGCGCGCGCTCCAGCTCGGCGCGGCGCTGGGCCTCCGCCTCGCGCTGCTGCACTTCGGTCTTCAGGCGTTCGGCGAGGTCGAGCTGCATGCCCATCACGCACACGAGGATCAGCACGAACGCGCCCAGCAGGCCGGCCATCAGGTCGCCGAAGACGGCCCAGACCGGCGTGGTGGACTCGAGGCCGTCGTCCAGGCCGTCGTCGAGGTCCGATGCCATGGTCATGCGGACTCGGCCTCCGCGGCCTTGGCCCGCGACTGCAGGCCTTCGAAGATCTGCTGGTGCGAGCCGAGCGTCAGGTCGACGATCTCGCGCGCCTGCGCGACGTAGTAGGCCAGCTGCTCGTCGCTGCGCGCCATCGCGTGCGACAGCGCGCCCTCGATGCGCTGCAGCTGGGCCATCAGGTCCTCGCTCGCGCGGGTGAACTGCTGCACCGCCACGCCGAAGCCTTCGCCCAGGTTCGCCACCTCGGCGGCGCTGCCCGTGACCTGCTCGGACACCGCCTGCAGCGCACGCGATTCGGTCTCCACGCTGTCGGCGAAGCGGGTGCCCGCGCGTTCCAGCACGTCGGTGGTGGTGGCCACCAGCGCATCGATCGCGGTGCGCTGCTCGGTGCTCGCGTGGTTCACCGCGTCGAGCAGGCCGGAGAGCGTGGCCATGAGGCGGTTGCGTTCGTCGAGCGCCGCGTTGTCGCGCACCAGGCTGTCGGACAGTGCGGTGCGCAGCTCGCCGATCACCTCGGCGGCCGCACGCGGGGCCTCGGACGCGGCCTGCACCAGGCGGGCGATCTCGCCGATGGTGGCGCGGGCATGGGTCTCGGTCTGCGCGGCGATGGTCTGGGCCGTCTGCTCGAGCGTCGTGCAGATCTGGCGCTGGCGTTCGGCCAGCGCGGCACCGTCGTCCTCGGCCTGGCGCTGCATGGCCGCGGTGAGGCGGGCGATGCCGTCGTGGAAGGCCGTGGACCGCTCCTGCTCGCGCTGGACGGCGGCGGCATCCGCCTCGGCCTGCGACTCGGCGACGCGGTGCAGCAGCGAGGCCGCGTGCGTCTCGAAGCCGGCGACCATCGCGGCGGCCGCGTCGCGGCCGTGGGCGGTGAGCGCCTCGTGGCCCTGCCGCTGCTCGGCGAGCGCACGGCCGAGCGATTCGGTCCAGGTGTCGGCGCTGCGGTCCATGCGGGTGGACACACCGTCCACCAGCGCCGTGGCGCGTTGTTCGAAGGCCGAGGTGAACCGGTCGAGGCCCGCCTGCAGGTCCGCTGCGACCGCCTCGCCCTGGCGCTGCTGGCTGGCGAGCGCGGCCTGCCACTGCGTCGCGAGGGTGGCCGCGGTGGTGTCGAGCCGCGCGGCCACGCCGTCGAGTTGCTGCTGCACCGTGGCCGACAGCGTGTCGCGCAGCGTGCCCGCTTCCTTCGCGAGGCCGGCCATCGTGGCCGTCACCGCGGGTTCGATCGCGGCGCCCGCCAGACGCGCGCTCTCGGAGAGGCTGTTCTTGAGCGAGCGGTCCACCGATTCGGCGAGGCCCGTGTAGGCGCGCTGCGCCTCGTCGTGGAACTTCGCCTGGCCGGCCACCAGCTGGTCGTGCAGGGCCTGGCCCTGGCGTTCGATGTGGCCCACGAGGGCCTGCAGCTGGGTCACCACCTCGGGCAGCGCGCCGGCCTGTGCGCGCAGCAGTGCGAGCGACTCCTCGCGCTGCTGCACGCGGGAGAAGCCGCGCAGCGTGGTGGTGACACGCGCGTCGAGCTGCTGCACCGCCTGCTGGCGCTCGCGCCGCGCCAATGCCGACATGAGGCCCAGCATGGCCGAAGCGGCGACACCCGCCACCGAACAGCCGAAGGCGAGGCCCAGTCCCTTGACCGGTGCGGCGAGCGAGGCGCGGATGGCTTCCACGTTCGTCGCGCTCTCGAGCGCGAGGCCGGTGCCCTTGAGCGTGACCACCATGCCGAGGAAGGTGCCCAGCATGCCCAGCAGCACCAGCAGGCCGGCGAGGTACGGTGTCAGCGCGGGGCCCGGCAGGCCCACCCGCTCGCCTTCCACGCGCAGCCGCACGGCATGGCGCAGGCCCGCGGGCACGGAGGCGAGCCAGGCGCTGAGGTCGGCCGGGGCCTCGCCCGCGCCGGCCACGGCCCGGGACAGTCCCACCGTCGTCGTGTGGAAACGGTGCAGCTCGAGCGCGCCCATCAGGTAGAAGGCGCCGATCAGCAGCACCAGCGACAGCGCCAGCAGGTGGCCCGGCACGTAGCCGGCGCCGATCCAGCCGAGGGCGAGGAGGCCCACCGCGAAGGCGGTGTGATGGAGAAGTCGGTTCATGTCGTGGGGTGCGTGCGAAGTGCGTCCAGCAGGCCCTGGGCCGGCAACAGCCGGTGTGCCAGTTCGGCCTGCAGCACGTGGTCCATGTCATCCCGGAAGGTGGTGGTCCAGCGGGGGTCGTCCCCCGCGGCGCGTGCCATCCGGTCGAAGTGCGATTGAAGGCGCAGCGGCACCAGCGCCAGCAGGCGCCGTTCGTGCGGCGCCAGGGCCTGGTCCATGACGGCGTCGAGTGCGGCCAGCCGGGCGAGCGCCGGCGAACGCCGGGACAGGGCGTCTCGCAGGCGCTGGCGCAGCGCGCCGATGGCCTCGAGCATGGCCTGCTGCCGGGCGGCGCAGTGGCGTCGGTACGGGCTGAAATCGGTCGGGCTCGCCTCGGCGTCGGCGGGACCCGCGGCAATGGACGCCGACAGGGCCGCGCGCACGCGTTGGAAGTCCGCCTCGTCGCCGCCCAGGCCGCGCGAGCGCGCAGGGGCAGCGTCCGATGGCCCGCTGTCGACCGCGCTCAACAGCGAGATCGCGTCCGTCCAGCTGAGCCAATGGCCCAGCCGTTCGGCGAACGCGGGCCGCACGTCGGCTGGGGGGGCGTCCGCCAGGCGGGCCAGGAGGCGGGTGAGCTCCGAACCGGCAACGCCCGGGCTGGATGACCCGAGTTGCATGGATGCCAGTTTGAAGGTTTCGTGAAAGGGGAGTGAGTTTACTACGGGCGGGGGGCCGTCCGGCCCCTTGTCCTCACTGGAGGCGGACGGCCGAATCGAAGTGCCAGGTGCGCCGGATCTCGATCACGTCGTACTCGCGGGCGAGCGCCGCGGAGAACGCCGGATTGGGCTTCTGGGCCTCGACGATGCGGCGGATCGCGTCGTCGACCTCGGGCACGCCGCTCGACACGACGAAGGTCACCGACTCCACCGAGCCGTCGCTGCGGATGGCCACGGTGACCATCGGTGTCGTGTGCGGCCGTTTCGACAGCGCCTGCACCGTTTCGGCGGGGGTGCCGAACTGGATGCGGCGGGTCCACGTGTCCGCGTACTGCACGAGTTCGGCGTTCGGGTCGGTGCGGCCCCAGAGGCGGCCGCGGCGCGGGGAGCTCAGCGACAGCGGCAGGTTGTTGACCGGTGGCCGGGCCTTGGCGGTGTCGCGCTGCGCGGCCTCCTCGTCGAGCTGGCGGCCGATCGCGCGGCGCACGGCTTCGCGGCGCTCCTGTTCGGCGCTCGCGCGGGCGGCGGCCTGTCGTTCGGCGTCGAGGCGGTCGGCTTCGGCGCGGCGGGCAGCGTCCTGCCGATCGGCCTCCTGGCGGGCCGCGGCCTCGCGGGCAGCCTGCTCGCGGCGTTCGGTGTCGGCGCGTGCGGCTTCGGCACGGGCTGCTTCTGCGCGGGCCGCTTCCACGCGCGCCGCCTCGGCACGCGCAGCCTCCTGCCGCCGGGCCTCCTGTTCGGCCACGGCCGCTCGTTCGGCCTGTTCGCGGCGCTCGGCATCGAGGCGCGCGGTTTCGGCCCGGGCGGCCTCCTGGCGACGGGCTTCCGCCTGGGCTGCCGCATCGCGCGTCACCTGGGCCTGGCGTTCGGCCTCCACGCGCGCCGCTTCGGCCCGGGCCGAAACCG
>Ga0247822_10002710_pt1 | contig 11392 bp, 6 predicted proteins | sample 13C_Cellulose_Da_FD_192423 | JGI IMG/M metagenome (GOLD analysis project Ga0247822, IMG submission 192423) | Soil microbial communities from agricultural site in Penn Yan, New York, United States - 13C_Cellulose_Day30 | ecosystem: Environmental > Terrestrial > Soil > Agricultural land | place...
CTTGGACACCTGGCTGCTATGGCGCACGTTCGTGCCGGAGGGCGTGAGCTGGCTCGAGTGGGCGCAGTTGATCCTCTTCGTCCTGCTCTTCCAGCAAATCGCGACCGGCTTCTGGCTGGCGATGTTTGGGTTCCTGACCGCGATTTGCGGAGGAGATCGCGCGCAGATCGCGCGTTCGATTGAGGACACGGATCTGGAGGGGCCGATCCCTCCGACGGCGGTCGTCATCCCGATCTTCAATGAAGACGTCGTGCGTGTCTTTGGCGGCATCGAGGCGATGTGGCAGGGGTTGCGCGATGCAGGGGCGCAGGATGGCTTCGACTTCTTTATTCTGAGTGATTCCAACAAGCCGGAAAGCTGGCTGCACGAGGAGATGGCGTGGCTGGAACTCTGCAAGCGGCTGAACGCCTTCGGCCGGATCTTCTATCGCAAGCGCCGCACGCCGCGTAACGGCAAGAGCGGCAACGTGGCGGACTTCTGTCGCCGCTGGGGCGCGCGCTATCGCTACATGATCGTGCTCGATGCGGACAGCGTGATGACGGGCCAGCTCCTGCGACGTCTGGTCGCGATGATGGAGAAAAATCCGCGCGTCGGTCTGGTGCAAACCACGCCGCAACTCGCGCTGGGGCGCACGCCGTTTCGCCGCATGTTCCAATTCGCCGCGAAGCTCTACGCGCCGCTCTTCTGCGCGGGGTCGAACTACTGGCATCTCTTCGGCGGCAACTACTGGGGACACAATGCGATCATCCGCGTGCGGCCCTTCATCGAGTATTGCGATCTGCCGGACTTGCCGGAACCTGATGTCAAACGGCGTCATATCTTCAGCCACGACACGGTGGAAGCCGCGCTCATGCGCAAGGCAGGTTTTGACGTGTGGTTTGCCTATGCTGAGCCGGGCAGCTATGAGGAAGGTCCGCCGAATTTCTCGGACAGTCTCGGGCGCGATCGACGCTGGTGTTTGGGAAACCTGCAGCACTTCTGGTTCCTCTTCGCGCCGGGCGTGGACTTTGCCAATCGCTTCCACATCTGGATGGGCGTGATGGCTTATATTAGCTCCGTGCTGTGGATGATCTTCCTCGTGCTGGGCACGATCGATCTGGCGGTGAAGCATCGGTTCTCGCTCCTTTCGGCCTTGCCGGGCGATCCGATCGCGCAGTCAGGCGGGGCGATCCCGCTGTTGCTCGTGGCGACATTGGTGATGCTCTTCCTGCCGAAGTTTCTCTCGCTGCTGGTCAGCCTGCCGAGGGCTCGGCAGTTCGGCGGCGTGATCCCACTCATGGCGGGCACGATCCTGGAAACGATCATCTCCACGCTGATGGCTCCGGTCATGATGATCTACTACAGCCGCTTCGTGATCTCGATCCTGGCGGGCCTGCAAGTGAAGTGGGAGTCGCAGAATCGCTCGGATGACAAAGGCCTCGGCTTCTTGGAAAGCTGGCGCATCTTTTGGCTGCCGCCGGCGATCGCGACTGTCGTGACGTCGTTGATGTTTATCTTCGCCCGGCACGAGATCCTGCTGATGAGCCCGATCTTGCTCGGGTGGTTCCTCGGGCCGATCCTCGCCTGGATCACGAGCCAGCCCAAGCTCGGAGATTTTCTGCTTCGCTTGCGCCTCTTCCTCGTGCCTGAGGAGATCGACGAGCGCTGCCCGGCGGAGCTTAAGAAAGTGCATCAGATCATCCAGGCTGATGACCAGAACTGGAAATTCCCGTTTGCCGGAATGGCGCGCGCGGTTTCCGATCCATTGGCGAACTCGGTGCACATCGCCCTGCTCCGGCAGCGGCGGCATCTCGTGGAGGAGACCGGGGAGTATTTGGAATCGCTGCGCAGCAAGCTTCTGGAGTCCGGCCCGGCGGCACTGGATACGCGCCAGCACTTCACGCTTTTGTGGGATGCCGACTCGCTGCGCTGGCTGCATCAAGAATTCTGGACACGTCCGACGGACAAGCTCCATCCCTGGTGGCAGGAGCGGCTCGCAGAGGCCACTGCCGGGGCGGGCAAGGCCTCAGCTGGCTAAGCTCTCCCCCTTAAACTAAGAGGCTGATCCCAAGAGCGTGCTGACGGCCTCGGGAGGCGGGAGCTTCCAGCTTTTCCAAAGGCGCAGATACTCGGCGCGGGGCAGCAGGACGTAGTGCGGATCTTCGCTCGCGCGGAGCCAGCGGATGACGGAGATCAGCGATTCCTTAGGCATCACGGTGCATCCGGCGGAGGTGCGCTCAGGGCCGCGCTGGATGTGAAAAAAGATCGCGCTGCCTGCTCCAGCGACGGGCGGATCGGCGTTGTGCCGGATCTCGACCAGCCAGCGGTGTGGCGGATCGTCGTGACGCATCTTTTGTTTTTCAAACCACGGCGGTGGGTTGTTGAGATCTACGACGACGTGCTGGTTGTAGTAGGGGTTATTAGGATCGTCGATCCAGGCGTCGGCTTTGGTCAGCGTGCGGAAGGGATAGTTGGCGCCTTCGGGTAAAGCAGCGTCGTAGGTGTAGATCTTGCCGATGGCGAAGAGTCCGGCGGGAGCGCGCTTGTCGCGCTCGATTTTCTTGAGGCCTTCCTGTTCCTGGCCGAGTTCGCCGCGACCCCAGGCCAGGCCCTTCGTGCCATAAAGAACGCGGACGGGTTCGCCGACGGCTTTCCAACTGGCACCATCGCGCTCGAAGCGCTGGAGTCGACCGGTCGAGGAGTTCCACGTCGGGGCGATGGAAATGACGAGCTGCTGGACGTTCGGACTGAGCGAGTCGGCGGCTTGGACCGGAACTCCGGCCAAAACCGCGAGTGCGAGGAGGAGACGGCAGGACTTCATGATGCTTTCGGGGTCTTGATCAGAGTAACGATGTTGCGGTTCCCCTCGCGGCGGTAGTCGCAGCTATCGAGCAGGTTTTTGACAAAGTGAATGCCGAGACCCCCGATCTCACGCTCCTCGACCGGGGCGTGGATGTCCGGCGCGGGGCGGTCAAAGGGGTCGAACTCGTGCCCGTCGTCTTCGATCACGATCTGGAGGCGAGTGCCCTCCAGCGAGAGATGCACGCTGATCTCGTGCTTCTCCGTATCGTCGTAGCCGTACTTGATGATGTTGGTGACGAGTTCTTCCACGGCGAGATTAGCGGCGAAGACCACATCGAGCGCCGCCTCGTGACTTTCCAGAAACTCGCTGATCTGCTCTGCCGCAGCAGGAAGTTCGCTGAAGTCATTTTGCAGGCGCAACTGGGTCTCGACAGGCATGCAGGGAGCTTGCTCCCGGATGAGAGCAGGATCAAGTCGGGATCGTCAATAATCCAATTGCCTTGCGGCGGGGCATTGTTATCACCGAGCGATGATTATTTCTCCGGGCTCCCACATCCTCTTCTACGGCGACAGTATCACCGATGCCGGTCGCAATCGCGACGACCTGGACTCCTACGGTGCCGGCTATGTCAATCTGATCGCTGCAGGACTGCTCTCCCGCTTCCCCGGATGGAATCTCAAGGTCACGAACAAGGGCATCAGCGGCAATCGCGTGTTCGATCTGGAAGAGCGCCTCGAGGCTGACGTACTCGCTCTCAAGCCGAACATCGTCTCGATCATGATCGGTATCAATGACACGTGGCGTCGCTATGACAGCGGCGTCGTTTCCGAGGCTGCTGAATTCCAGGCTTCCTACGAACGCATCATTCTCACCCTGAGCGAGGAACTCCAGGCTCGCATCGTCATTTGCGAACCCTTCCTCCTGCCTGTGCCCGAAGATCGCAAAACATGGCGCGAAGACCTCGACCCACGCATCACCGCGATCCGTGAACTCGCCTGGAAGTACAACCTGCCTTACCTCCCGCTCGACGGCATTTTCGCCGCCGCTGCGACCGAGGCCCAAGCGGCCTATTGGCTCCCGGACGGCGTGCATCCTTCGCTCGCCGGTCACGGTCTGATCGCGGATAAGTGGCTGAATCTCGCCGTCCAGCGTCGCTAAACTAGATCCGAAACAGGGCGCCGAACTTCTTCCCGAGGAGGAGGCTCGCGCCCAGGATCGTCACGCCGAGGAACGCCATCGCCCAGACGCCGAGCGCGCAGGCGATGAAGCGTCCTTCGCCGAGGAGTTGGTACAATTCGAAGATCGCTTTCGTGATCGGGAAGTCCTGCATCTTCTGCGCGAGGAGCAGAGAGTCGCTCACCTCCAGCATGGCGAAGGAAAAGGCGAGCAATCCGCCCGCAAGGAGATTGGCCATGATGAGCGGGATCGTAATGCGCAGCAGGGTGCGCCACGGCGGGCAGCCCAAGTTGTGCGCGGCCTCCTCCAGTGTCACGCTGGTCTGCTGTAGGCCGGCCACGGCGGAGCGCACGACGAAGGGCAGGCGGCGCACGGCGTAGGCGATCACGAGGATGAGCAGGGGGTCGCGCACGGGGTTCAGCGCGCCGAAAAGTTTGCCCTCCTGGGTCATGGCGAGATAGCCGAAGGCCAGCACCAGGCCGGGCACGGCGAGGGGCAGCATGGACAGCGCATCGATGATATGACGACCGCGCACCTTGGTGCGGACGACGATCCAGGCGATGGCGATGCCGAGCACGAGATCGAGCAGAGTGGCGAGGCTGGCGTACTTCAGGCTGTTCTGGATCGAAGGCAGCGTGAGGTTATGTCCGAGCGCCGCCTCGAAATGCTCCAGTGTCCATCCCGTCGGCAGGATCGTACCGTACCAGTCCTTCGAGAACGCCACGAGGATGACGCCGAGGTGCGGGAGCACGGCGATGAAAAAGACGAGGGCGAACACACCCGTGCAGAACCAGCGCATGGCCACACCCGGACGGCGCGGGCCTCCGATGGTGGCAGCTTTCGAGATCATGGCATAACCTTGTCCGCCGAAGAGCCACTTGCTCAGCGCATAAAGTAGCACCGTGGAAGCGAGCATGACCGCGACGAGTGCGAAGGGGAAGGGGTTGCCGCCGATATCGCGCAGCCCGGCGAAGATCTGGACCGAGGTGACGCGATTGTACTCGAACATCAGGGGCACACCGAGTTCGGTGAAGGCCCAGATGAACACAATCGTCCCGCCGGCGAAGAGGCCTGGCAGGATCAGCGGGACCGTGATTTTCCAGAATTTGCGCAAGCCCGTGCACCCTAAGTTTTCCGCGGCCTCGTCCATGGCGGGATCGATATTAGCCAAGGCGGCGGTGACGTTGAGGTAGAGGATCGGGTATAAATGCAGGGCATTCATAATCACGATGCCCCAGAAGCGACCTTCGCCGAGCCAGTCGAAAGGATGCAGCGGGTCCATGAACCCGAGTTGGGTGAGAAGCGTGTTCAGCGCACCGTTCTGCCCAAGGATCTGCTTGATGCCGATGGCTCCGACGAAAGGCGGCAGGATCATCGGCACGAGCAGCAAGCCGGTCAGAAGGCTCTTGCCCGGGAAAAGGAAACGGTCCGCGAGGAAGGCGAGGGGCACGGCGAGCAGGAAGGTCGCGGCGGTGCTGGCCAGGCCTAATAGCAGAGCGTTGATCAAGCCGTCGCGGTAGATCGGATTGCGAAAGACCTCGGCGATGTAGTCGACTGTGAAGGCGCCCTCGGCGGTCTGGAAGGCTCCGCGCAGGGTCTCGCCCATCGGCCAGAAGAAGAAAAAGAAAAAGAACAGGCCGCACAGCGCGATGATGAGATAAGAGAAAACTTTGCTCATGTTACTTTCCCTCACGGGCGAGGCGCTCGGCCTCGCGGTATTGGGCGCGGAAGTGCTCGCCGAGTTCGCGGGCGAGGCGAACTTCCTCGATGCGATCGGCGGAGTTCAGGATGGGGCGGATCTTATCCTGCGCGATACGATAGCTGACGGCGGAGACATCGAAGAACTTGGTCGTGGCTTCCAGAGGAAACTTAGCATCGATCAGAGCCCTCCAAGCCGCGACTTGCTCGTCGTGAGGGTCGAGATTGGAGACTCGAATGATAAAGCTAAGAGTGCGGAAAAGAGAGGCCGTCCACGCCGGATGATAGGTGAAGAGCTTGGCTTCTTCGTAAGGGAAGACCGTGGGGTCGGAGAAGAAGGCCATGTGCTCGGGCTGGTAGAGTTCCTTGCGCGCGGGCAGGCGGCGCAGCGCGTATTTCACAGGGCCGCCGGGCGTGCCGACTCGATAGTTCCAGAGCTTCTGCCCCTCGATCGAGAGGACATAGTCGATGAAGTGCCGGGCAACTTCCGCATTCGGCGCGCCGCGCAGCAGGCCGATGGGATCGACGCCCACGGATGATCCACCGGCGGGAGTGAAATACTGCAGGCGCGAAGGCTGGTCGCCGATCTGGACGGCCTCGCTCTGGAAGCGCGCGTAGAAGTCGATCGACATGCCGATGGCGGCGTCTCCATTCGACACGTCCATCGGGACGCGACCGGCGGCGTCGGTGAAGTAGCGGGCATTCGCCGAGGCGGCCTGAATAATGTTCAGCCCGCGCGCCCAGCCGTCGTCGAGTCGCTCTTCGCCGACGATCTGCATCTGCTGCTGGATGATCATCTCAAAGGCCTTGGCCGCCGAGCCGCTCTTTGTCGGGTCCGCCAGCGCGACTTCACCGAAGAACTCCGGTCGGCCCAGATCGGTCCACTGTGCGGGGATTTCCTTGAGGCCGAGCCGTCGCAGCGAGTCGGAGTTATAGCAAATGCCGAACGCCGAAAGCACTGCGCCGATCCAGCGGCCCTGCTTATCATAATAAGGCTCTCCCGAAACAGTCTGGGGGAGGGATTCCTCGGTGAACCATTCCGGATGGCGTTGCAAGATGCCGCTATCGACCAGGCGACCGGCGTCAGCCTGTTGGATAAAATCATAAGCGCCTCCGCCGAAGAAGATGTCGATGCCGATGCCGCGGGTGGAACTTAGGAAGGCCCGCCGCGCTGCCTGGGCGGGAGTGTCGGCGTCCGGGGTGTCGGGGAGTTTGATGCGGGGATTGTCGAAGGCCCCGGCGACTTCGGCAGTCCAGGATTCCCCTGAAGACGTCCAGGCGTTTTGGAAAACCGTGTAGAACTCGCTCTTGAGATAACGTGCGATCTCACTGGTGCCGCCCGGCATGCGCCAGTCGATGCGGACGGTGCGTCCGGTCAGCTTCTGATAGTGCTCCCCGAAAGCGCGGCTGAATTCAAAGCGGATCGCTTCATTGTGCGGGGTGACGATGACGACGGTGTCGTCGGCGCGCGCGAGTAGGTTCTCCTTGGGCTTGAGGAGGAAGGGCACCGCCAGGATGGCGATGAGCGCGAGGATGACCCACGAGATACGCATGCGATCAATCCCGCAGGATGGCGACGTCTTCCGGGCGCGCATGCAGGAAGAGCTCCTGCTCGCCGCGGCGCTGAGAGAGGAGAGAGTTCAACTCAAAGACCTTCAATCGCTGGTGGCCAGCGGCGAATTCATACTGCGCGATCTCGCCGAGATAGGTCGAGGCGGTGACCTGGCCGCGCACGCTGTTGGCGGGATTGGCCTCGGGGCCGATCTTCCAGCTTTCCGGACGGATGGAGAGGACGACCTTGTCACCCGAATTGGGCTGCCAATCCCTAATGGTGGGAACTCCTTCGAATCGTCCAAACTCCGTCTCGACTCGCCAGTGACCGCCTTGCGCGGAATGAAAGGTTCCGCTCAGAAAGTTCGTCTCGCCGATAAAGTCCGCGACTTGGCGGGAGGCCGGTCGGCGGTAAACTTCCTCCGGCGGGCCGACCTGCGCGATGCCTCCATCGAGCAGGATCGCCATGCGGTCGGAAATGGAGAGCGCCTCCTTTTGGTCGTGCGTGACATAGACGGCGGTGAGGCCGAACTGCTTGCAGACATGGCGAATCTCCTCGCGCATTTCGATACGGAGCTTGGCGTCGAGGTTGGAAAGCGGCTCGTCCAGGAGGAGGGCGCGGGGACGGACGACCAGGGCGCGGGCCAGGGCGATGCGCTGCTGCTGGCCGCCGGAGAGCTGGCCGATCTTGCGCTCAGCGTAGCCTTCCATGCGCACGGCGGCGAGGGCTTCGGCGACACGCTTCTTGCGTTCGGCCGAGGGCACTTTGCGCTCCTCCAAGCCGAAGGCCACATTGCGCTCCACGGTGAGGTGCGGCCAGAGGGCGTAGTTTTGAAACATCATCGCCACATTCCGACGATGCGGGGGGACTTTGGTGACATCCTCCTGGTCGAAGAGGATCCGCCCCGCGTCCGCCTCATAAAAGCCGGCGATACTGCGGAGGAGAGTCGTCTTCCCACAGCCGCTGGGACCGAGGAGAAAGAAGATCTCGCCTGGCTCGATTCTCAAGGTGACGCCATCGAGCGCGGTGTGGGTGCCGAATTTTTTGACCAGATGGTCGATCGAAATGGCGATCATGGATAAGGTGGTATTCCCCGTACGGTAAGGCTGGCGATTTCCGCCACGGATGCAGTATGGTAAATGGGTGCCGCACCGGAAGCACAAAGAGAAGTACTTAATGCCTTGGTTGCGTCCCAGCCCCCTGCGCGATGGCGTACTCTCGGGTCTGGCTGTCTTCGTCGCGGCGATGGGGAGCCTTTTGTGGCTGGAATCTGGAGCTGAGCGGACGCAGGGCGACACGATCCGGGATAACCTCGGGCGCATCGCACGATCGGCGGCGGGACTCGTCGACGCGGAGGAGCATGAACTCCTCGAGAAGAACGGTGATTTCGAGGGGCGCTATGCCCGGGTGATCGAGCCGCTGGTGAAGTTCCATCGCGGGGTGCCGGAGATCGCGTACCTCTATACCCTCATCGTGCGACAGGATAAGTTTTACTTCATTCTCGATACGGCGACGCAGGCAGATCGGCTCGGATTTGATCGCACCATGGAAGCATCGGGACTGCTGGAGCCGTATAGCAGTCACTCGCCGGAAGAGGACGCCCTGGAGATGGAGGCTCTTAAAAAGGGGCAGGTCTTCGTCAGCAAGGAGCCGTTCTCTGATGAGTATGGGACTTTTTTAACGGCGCTCGCGCCGATCCGCACGAAAGATGGCCGCATCATCGGTGGGGTCGGAGTGGACATGGAGATCGCGGACTTCCTAAAGCGGCAACAGGGCCTGAAAGAGACGGGCGCGGTGGCGGCGGGTATCGCGGCGGCCACTGGGATGATCCTGGGATTCCTCGTCTGGACGATCCGGCGGAAGTCCCGTGTGCATGAGGCTGGTCAACTCCAGGCCGTGGCGGAGAAGGCTGAGGTAGAGGAGCGCAACCGCCGCCTCATTCAGGCGCTGGGCCAGATTATATATCATCATCAGTTCGAGCCTGATCTGATCACGTGGGATGGAGAGTGCGAGCGGATCGTGGGCTATCCCTGCGCCGAGATGGCGCGGACGACGACGGAGTGGTTCACCCACATCCACTCCGAGGATCGGGCTCGGGAAAAGGTGGCCTTCGAGCGTGCACTGAAGGACGGTTTTTACAACGTGGAGTATCGCTTCCGCCGACGGGATGGCACCTATGCCTGGCTGCATGACCGGGGAGTGGTCGTCCGCTCGAGCTCCGGCGAGCCTTTGTCGATCGACGGTATGCTCCTCGATATCACGGAGCGTAAGCTCAGTGACGAGCGATTCCGTACGGTTTTCGATGCCTCCGCCGATCCCCATTTCCTCATGGACATGGACGAGAAGATCATCGACTGCAATTTCGCAGCGATCGAGATCCTCGGCTATGAACAAAAAACGGAGATCGTCGGGGCTTCCCTCGAGAAGCTCGTCCCGGATCTCCAGCCGAGTGGCCGTGGCTCTCTCGAGTACGCGCGGGAGTTGAGCGCGCAGTTGGGACGGCAAAAGCTCGTCCGCTTCGAGCTCTTTCAAAAGCATCGCTCCGGGGAGACTTTTCCGGTTGAGGTCAGCATCACCAAGATCATCATCCGAGGTCGCGATGTGATGCTCGTAGTCTGGCATGATCTGCGCAAGATCTACCGGACCCAGCGCGAACTCGAACTAAGCGAGCGCAAGTACCGGGAACTCGTGGAGAACCTCGAGCCGGTCGTCTTTCAGAGCGATCTATCGGGGAACTGGCGCTTCCTCAATCCCGCGTGGGAGGACATCACGGGGTACACGGTCGAGGAGTCGCTAGGCACGCATTATGGATGCTGGGTTTTCAAGGAGGACCTCAAGCGCTTGCAGAAAGCGTGGACGGCCTGCATCGAACTACGCGCGCCGTCGTTGGACGTGGAGTTTCGCATGCACGGAAAGTCTGGCGACCTCGTGTGGCTGAATGGTTACGGCCGCCCGCGCTACGACACCGACGGCCGGCTCGTGGGCCTAAGCGGTACGCTCGACAATATCACCAACCGGAAGGAAACCGAGCAGGCCATGATCGCCGCGAAGGAATCGGCCGAGGCGGCGGATCGGGCGAAAAGTGAGTTTCTCGCGGTGATGAGCCACGAAATCCGTACGCCAATGAACGGGATCATCGGCTTTTCGCAGTTGCTCGCGGAGACCACGCTGACTCCGCTCCAGCGGGACTACGTGGAGACGCTGCGCACATCGGGCAGTTCATTGCTTCACCTGCTGAACGACATCCTGGACTTCTCCAAGATGGATTCCGGGCACCTGCAAATCGAGTCGCATGCGTTCTCGCCGGAGTTCATCGTGACGGAGACAGTGGGCTTTTACTTGCCCTCCGCCTATCAGGCCGGGATCGAACTGGCTGCGGATATCTCGCCCTCCGTGCCGGAATGGATCAAGGGCGACAGCACGAGATTTCGCCAGGTATTGGTGAACCTGATCGGGAATGCGGTGAAGTTCACCGAGGCCGGCCGGGTGGACGTGCGCGTGACGCGCGAGGAAGAAGGTCCCCGCCTCCGTGTGAGCGTGGTCGACACGGGGATCGGCATCGCGACGGACAAGATCACCCACCTCTTCGAGCCGTTCAGCCAGGCGGATTCCTCCACGACCCGCAAGTACGGCGGCACCGGACTGGGCCTGGCCATCTGCTCGCGGCTCGTCGCGATCATGGGCGGAGAGCTTTCCGTTGATAGTACGCCGGGCAAAGGTTCGTGCTTTTCCTTCTCCATTCCGCTCGTCGAGGCGGAGCGGCCGGAGGAAGTGCCTGCGGCGAAAATCGAACTCCCTTCCGAGCCTGACGACGCGAGAGACGTTCGCATCCTGGTCGCTGAAGACAATGCGGTGAACCGCAAGGTGATCTCGCATATGCTGAAGGGCCTCGGGTACACCCCGGACCTCGTAACCAATGGGTATGAGTGCCTGGAGGCGTTTGAGAAGAAAGACTACGACCTCATTTTCATGGATGTGCAGATGCCTGAGCTGGACGGATTTGAGACGACCGCTCGTCTGCGTGCGGCGGGTAAGAAGGTCTGGATCTCCGCGCTGACTGCGGCCGCCATGCCGGATGACCAACTCAAATGCCAGATCGCCGGCATGAATGACTACATGACGAAGCCGTTCAAAAAAGAACACCTGCAGGGCGTGATCGAGCGCTACCTAGCCGCACGCAGACG
>Ga0247822_10002711_pt1 | contig 11389 bp, 12 predicted proteins | sample 13C_Cellulose_Da_FD_192423 | JGI IMG/M metagenome (GOLD analysis project Ga0247822, IMG submission 192423) | Soil microbial communities from agricultural site in Penn Yan, New York, United States - 13C_Cellulose_Day30 | ecosystem: Environmental > Terrestrial > Soil > Agricultural land | place...
CGCCTGCTCCGCCCACATCGCCTCCCAGTCCACAGCGCCCGTCGGCGCGCCTCCTCCTCTCTCTTGGGCCTCAAGGGAAGGCGAGTCGACGCGGAGCGTCGCTTCGCCCAAAGTATTTCCCGATTCGGCGTCCCAGTCCACGGTGCCCGAAAGGGACATGTCATCGGCCGTCGGCGCGCCTCCTCCTCTCTTTTGGGCCTCAATGGAAGGCGAGTCGACGCTCTGCGCCGCTTCGCCCGAAATATTTCCCAATTGGGCGTCCCAGTCCACAGTGCCCGAAAGGGACATGTCATCGGCCGTCGGCGCGTCTTGGGCTTCGAGGGAAGACCAGTTGACGCTCCGCGCCGCTTCGCTAAAGATATTTCCCAATTGGGCGTCCCAGTCCACAGCGCAAGAAAACCAAAGGGACATGTCATCGGCCGTCGGCGCGTCTTGGGCCTTGAGGGAAGGGCAGCCGACGCTCTGCTGCGCCGCTTGGGAACACAGGTCTGCCGCGCTGTGCATGTCAAAGGGGAAGTGGGCCCCACGTCCTTCACCTAACAGGTCTTCCAATAGATCCATGGGGTACGTGCCAGACGAAAGCTGGCTGTAAGGGAGTGACTGGCAGTGTCGGGCACCGCGGAGAGCCATCTCCCTTGCGGCGTTTATGCGCGTTTTACGTGAAAACTCGGTGAAAACTCGGTGAAAACCTGGACCCTTCCGCTGCTCTCTCCGCCAGTCAGCCTCCCTTCCTGAATTGCGCTCCCGCAAAGATGGCTCTTCGCGGCTCGAGCCTTCACCGGCTTCTTTCGCCTTCATAGATGACACGGCGCCTTTTTGATGCGCGATTCTGGCACACTTCACAACATGTCGCCTTTGAGAGGGAAGCGGAGGACAAGGAGAAGGAGGCCGGGAACATGCCGAGCGTCGCCCAAAAAGACCCTGTCCGCGTCCCTGCCCCTGTGCTCCCTCGCCTGGCGCCCAAGAAGCAGCAGCACCAAGTCGTCGATTATTCGTCATTCTTCACTAAGAAGGGACACGATGAATAAGCACCGCGACGCCCTGCCGCCGGGCATGCGGGCCAAGGCCCAGCACGTCACCCGTCGCTACCAAGAGCTCAAGGAGCAACAGCAGAAGCAGCAGCTCTCTTCCAGCTCAGGGGGCATGCCGCGGCCCATGCAGCAGCAGCAGCTGTCGGACTCGCCTTCTTCTTCTTCTTCGTCGGCCGACGACGACGACGATGATGATGATGATGATGATGATGATGACGACGACTCGATTCACAGCGACGACATGGAGATTGACCCTATTGACCGGTCCGATTACAAGCCTGGACCCATGTCTGAGGACGAGGGCGACGCCAACGTCGCGATCCTTTCCTCTGATTCGGAGATGGATGTCCCCGACGTGGACCCTGACGACATGGATATTGACGGCGAGGACGTTGACGGCGAGGACGAGGACGAGGATGCCATCGCCCCTGAAGATACCGTGCAAGTCCCGGGAGCAGCCCAAGCCCCCGAGGCTGACCCGGAGGGGTTTGTTACGCCCGCCTTGGCGCTTTTTATCGACGACCACGCAGCCCAGGACACGATGCGCACCGTCTTGATGCGGTACGGACACCCGCCCGAGGCCGCGTCCGACATCACGCCAGAGCTCGAACGCAACCTCGCGTTTTCCTTGCGCGTGGTGCGCGAGCATGTCATTCGCATCCTGACCTCCTCACCTGTTGGCGCTAACAGCACCAACATGAACATGGCCTTGGAGGCGCGTGCTAAAAACTCGCGTGACCTGCGCTACGCCCTCGACTACAAGAACAGCCTCCGGCAACGCGTTCACGACAAGTTGTTGGCATTGATGGACTTTAAGAAGAAGTAGCAGCAACATGTGACAAAAAGTCCCGCGCCTCCTTGATCGCCTCCAGACACTGTATGCCATGCAGGTAAACTTGGGGCGAGTGCAGCCGGCCGATCCAACCGTAGCCGGGCGCCTCGCACTCGTAATCCGTCGGACCCAAGTGTCCCTGGAGATAGGACGCGCGCCAGGCCTGCAACCGCATGTCAATACCAGCCCGGCTCATGTCACCTGGGGACAGGTCGCCCCCGAACAGCCGGATGCGTTCGGCATTGAGGGCGCGCAGCCTCTCGACGAGCTTCTGATACTCTGCAGGCTTGGCCTGTGCCGCGGCGATCGCTTGGCGGTGTTGGTTCATGCGCTCGTTCACCGCCTCCCTTTGCGCTCGCAGGCGGTCGATGATCGCGTACTGCTCCAATTCCTTGTCATGGAGATCGCTGGCGCACTCGGCCTGCGCCCGCTCGTACGCCGTCCAGTCGCTGTGCCGGAGGGGCAAGGGGCCCAGCAAGCGGGCCGCTGCGCTTCGTGCTGCCGCGGCCTCTTTTCGCGCCGCGTGCAGTTCTTGTCGGAGGCCCGCGCGCTCGCCCTCGGCGACGCGGAGGAGCGCGCGCAAAGTGGCCACCTTGCGCGCGACTTCTCGCTCTAAGAAGGCCGCAGCGTCTGGGGACACGAGCCAGGCGGGGGTTTGACAGGGTAGTTCGGTCATGTTTACTAGTGAGTGTCTAAGCGATCCTCTTCGATCTTAATCTTCTTCAACTTCCTGGCCCCTCCAGTGCTCGGCGCCCGCTTGCGCTTGACTCCAACAGGCGTCAAGGGATCGACAGCGGCGGGCAGTGCATCGTAGTTGGGGCTCATCACCGGGGCGAGGGCGGCGGGCTGCCAGTAGGTCACGGCCGCTTGCCCGCGTTCGGCATCCCAGTCCTGCTTGAGGTCGACGAGTTCGAGGGCCAGGATGCGGAAGACGGGTTCGGGGTCGCGACAGTCGGCAGGCGAGTCCAGCCCTGCAGTCACCGCCAGGCGGTCGACCGGTGGCGCAACCATGCCGACCAGCTCCAGCAAACAGACGCCCATGTTGACAGTGCCCGAGTCAATGAAGAGGCCGCGCAATGTCCCAAAGTTCATCTGTTCGGCCGTGAGGACGGGCGCGTCTGGCCGGACTTCGTGGGGCCGGCGCCGGCCGAGCACCCGCTGTGCATGCTTCGCATACTTGGTCAGCAGCCAGTAGATGCCCAGCAGGAGCGCGTCGCACATGTCGTGCCTACCATACGCATATGAACCCCCCCGAGGTGTCCATGCGAATCATTAGAGAAGACGTGCCGGTTGCGCGAGCGGCGCCGGGCCTCGCGGAAAAGTTCGCGCGCTCCCTCCGTGTGCAGGTAGCGGGAGAAGACGATGGCCACCGCATCCTCGGCGCTGCGCTTGTGCTTGGCCCGGTCGCCCACGTCGTCGCCTGTGGTCGTGTCCCGCGGGACGAGCCACTTGCGCAGGGCCCACTTGACCTTGCGCCGGGGAAGGGCCGGGCCTTGCGCAGCCGAGGCCAAGTCCTTCTTCACAATCGTCCAGGCCACCTGCTGCGCGATGCGCTGATAGTCCTCGCTGACCGCCGCCGAGCGCTTCACTTTACCGCACTGGTTCTCCATGACGACGTAGGGCATGGCCTGTCGGCCCTTGAGGTTCTGATAAGGGACAAACAGCTCGGCCATGGAGCTGGCCAACAGGGTCCGAAAGTGCCGGCGGATGGCCGCAAAGTGCCGCTTCTCCTGGCAGAAGGGCCCCGCAGGGGACAGGGGGTCATGGGCCATGCGTTGTGGACAGAACTGAGTGTTTATTGTGGACTGGCCAAGTCGGCCAAGGTTCGCTCGACCGTCATGCGGGCAGCCGGGGTGGCACAAAAGTCCGCGTAGTCCGCCTGGGTCTCTGCCCACTTCGTGAACTCGTCTTTGTCGGGCGGCCGGGGCAAGGCCTTGCAGGCGCCGTCGCACATGCAGAAAAAGTCGTTCTGGTCCGCAGGGTAGACCATCTCCACGAAGTCGACCTCATCGTCGTCCAAGGCGATTATTACAGGGAGGCCAAACATATCCCTGCCGACACGCCACGCGTACCCAAGCCTCAGCGCATAGAGGAAGCCCGAGCGGCGGGCAATGACCGCCACGTTCCGAACGCCGTGGCCCTCAAAGGGGAAATTGATGATCACGTTGACGTACGGCGAGTGCTCGTGGTACTCGAGCAGTTCGGCCATGGCGCGGGCGCACGGGTCGTTGGGATGTTCGTCGCGGTCCCAATGCTGGACGACGGCGCGGGCAAAGTCGAGGGTCATCAAGGGCGCGTCGTCTCCGAGGTCCTTCAGCCACTGCGGCCGTGGGGGCTTGTAGCCGCCTTTGTCTAACTGTGCGCGTGAATACGCACGAAAGGCGGTGTTACTGGCGAGATGACTCATGTATTTGTCCCGAATTCACAGTGAAATGAGTTAATCCGCCGCATTCTTCTTGGACGCTGCAATAGCGAGGGCGAGATCGATCATCCCCGCCCGCACGTCTGGGGCTTGGGCCACGAGCTCGGCGACCGTGATGCGCCCAATGTCGTCCATCCAACGCTGGGTGTCGAGGCGGCGGCGCTTGTGGGGTGGCTCCTCTTCTTCTTCTTCGGAAGACTCCGAGCTTGACGATGAGTACTCATAGGGCTCGTCCTCTGACGAGGGATCTTCATCAGAGGAGGAGGAGGAGGAGGAGGACGCCGACGAGTCAACCCTGGGCCCTTGTACTGCCACACACGTGAGGTTGTCCGCCACCAGCTTCTCCGTAAAACTGGCGACATGTGCGGGTGTGCACTCCACCCTGAGTTCCATGCAATTGCTGGGATGGCCGGCTGTTTTGCAGTGCGCCCAGAGAAGCATGCCGTGTTTGCCCGCCATGCCAGGGACGGCGTGCGCAGCCTTGCTAGCGGGTTGCATCACTGCGGCGAAGCTCATGCCTTTATCGTCAGAGGAGACATGTAGCACATAACGAAGAGCCATCTTCTTCGCGCAATGTATTCAACGTTCTTACAGAGGAATGACAGCCTATTGCAGCGGAAGGAGCCTGAACTTCCCCTCCGCGTCAAGACAAGTGGCGGGGACATCGAGTTGCTTGCTCATCTGCGCATATTGCTGGGCCGTCACCTCGAGGATGATCATCCGCGTCAACGACATTTGGCGATCTGCAGGAACGAGGTATGTGCGGGCGGCGTCTTCCAGCTCCGGGGTGTCTCGCGGCTCAAGGAGACCCGGGCCTGTGGCCCTGAAAGCAATTGAAGTCACCCTTGTTATCTTGAGTGCCGCGTCAGAGAACGTGTTGATCGCATAGTAGTAACGGAGGCGCGGCTGCATGCGACGAGAGTGTATGGGTTTAGTTACACGGCCGTGACGGACGCGGTTCATCCTGTATTACGCGATAGAGTCACAGAGGAATGACATAAGACCCGGCATCAGGGCCCAGACTGACCGCTTTCTTCAAGTGGCTTTGCTGATACGATGGGTGGATTGTTCAAGAGGGAGAGGAATGGGTTTGACAGCCGTTCCCTATTGCATCCGCCTCCTGTCTTTCTTTGGGCCCCCTCCACCACCACTCACCCTCCCCAATGAAACTCGCCCTCCAAGTGCGCCGCGCGAATGAGGCCGCGGGCCTGGTCGGCGAGCAGTACGAGTTCGACCCCTTCCTCAACACGTGGGCCACCTGGGGCGAGCACCGCCTCGCCACCCGCACCACGGGCCTCGATGTGGACCTCCCCGCCCTTGCCCTACCCTCCGACCCGAGCCAGGTGCGCGGCGACGAGGCCGTCTGGCTCGACCAGAAGGCGCACACCTTGCCCTCGGGTGTCGACGCCATTGACGAGGCGAACAAAGAGGCCCACGCGATTCGCGAGATTGCGGCCGGCTCGGTGCGCGTTCCGTTGGACATGTTATTGGAAGCCGCATTGGAGGGGCAGACCATCCCTTGCCCTGTTGTGCACACACAGCTGCACTCGGAGTTTTCGACCAAGTTGCTGGCCCTCCAACAGGCCGACCTGTTGCCCAAAAATGACCAGGACCTGCTGGACCGTGGCGCCACCCTCTGTTCGTACAAGGGCACTCTCCAAGTGACCCCTCTGCTCCGACAGGAGCCACAGGCGGCGAAGGCCTTGCTGCAAGCGCTCAAGGTTGCCCAGAAGAAGGGCACCCATCTGCAGTACAACTCGCCCGAAATGCAGCAGCAGCACGCCAAGGGCCTGGGCCTCGCAGTGGACTCGTACGTGACCGACTTTGTGACGTCGGAGGAAACGAAGGCCAAGTACCCCCTCGGCAAGGAGGCGACCCTGGAGCACCTGCACTTCCCGTACCATGTCAGCGCCTTTGGCCCGATGCCCTTGGGGGCCATGCTGCAGCTGCGCCTCAAGGACCGCCCTTGGTCCACTGCAGCCGAGCGGGCGTTTTATGTCCCGACCAAAGCGAGCGCCCTCTTCGCCAACGAGCAGGTTCGGTCCGCCTGTGCCCGCCTGGGTATGGACCCTTCGGAGTTTGTGGCCGAGGTCAAGGCCCAGATGACGCAGTCGGCCTCGGACCCGACCCACCGGCCTGGGTTTTTGAAGGCGGTCGATGTGGTCGGGGAGACGGGGACCTTCGTCGCCAACCGTGTCCAGTACACGGCCGACCAAGGGTACCCGAACCGCGCGGCCCTCGACTTGGTCCACCACTTGGACGCGGCGGCCGACGCGTTGGCCGAGGGGAAGATGGATGTGGCCAAGGAGCATGCGGCCGAGGTTGCAGCTGCCTTGGCCCACCCAAATGTGGGCCAGATCACCTCACGCATTCACCGCCACCTCAAAGGTCTCAAGACGCCTTACAACACCCTGGCCCGTGCAGCCCAAGTTGGGTCGACCCCTTGGCGGTGCCGCAGTATGCGTTTGAGGGGCACGGAGGTGGAAAAGGCCAAAGGGCCGGCGTTGGCCCACGAATGTGAGTTGACCGACGCCCAGCCGGCCCTCGGCCTGTGCTACTCGGAAGACTGCGACGCGGTGGCGGGGACGTCGGCCGACACGGTGCGCAACTTGCCCACCTTGGCCGCTGCTGTCAGTGCCGCCGAAGCCCCTTACCTGCATGCGGCGGCCGCCATTGTGAACAAGTATTACGTGTTCACGGGCATTGCGAGCGTGAGTGGTGGGTATGTGGACACCAACGGCAAGGACCTCAGCGATGTGGAGCGGCGCAAGATCACCGACCTGCCCATTATCGGCGACGAGCTGGACAAGCGCACCAAGCCGGGCGGGCACGCGATCGGCGTTTTAATCGCCAAGGCCGTGGTGGCCGATGCGCTGGCCCGGGCCGGCGATACCCGAGGTGCGGCCTTGGCCTCAGGGGGCATCCAGTCGGCTGCCTGGGAACGCCGCTCTCCCATTTACATTCTGGAGGGGACGGCCTCGAGTGACGGGTACGTTTTGCCCATGGGCGAAATTGGCGAGGCCGTTTTGCCCAGTGGCGGCGACACTCTGAAGGTGCAAGAAGAGGCCGCCACACGCAAGGCTTTTTTGAAGGGGTTGCTGGCCCAGGAGGCGACCCCGGCCTTGGTGAAAAACAGCAACTTGGAAGGCCTCGGGTTTTATGCGACCAAGCAGGACCCCCAGCGCCGCGTCTCCAACTTTTACCTGGGCATGGCGCTCCTCAGCTCGCCGGACTTGGCCGCGCTGGACCCGCGCTTGGGCGCCCTCGCTTTGGTGGACGTGAAGGCGCAGACCCGAGGGGCGGAAATGGGCCGTTTTCTCCGCATGCCGTTTGAGGGCCAGCAGAGCGAGGTGGGCCTCGTGCCGGCTTACTCCCGGGTCACCCGGGCGCAGTGGGACAGAGTGCTGAACCCCGTGGTCGCATGCATCCTCAACCAGATGCCGCTGGCCCAGTCGGATGTGGTGTTGCCGCAGAAGGAGAAGGAGGTGGGACAGAAGGTCGGTCAGATCATCCCTCCGAGCGTGGTCCTGGCTGCTGCGGGGCGCGCGATTGGGAGCGCCATGCCACTGGGCGTCATGCTCGGCGAGTTGGAGGAATTAGACCCCCCGGCTCTTGGGTACTATTACGTCTACTCGCTCCCCAGCGATCGCCGGCGCTTGCACGTCCTCATCGGACCAGACGGGAGCCCCGTCCAGACGGTTCATTCCACCATCGACTCTTCCGCGCTCATCCCCGATGGGGCCTACGTCACGGGGGACCCATTCCTGATTTTCGTCCGCAAAGAGGACAAGTTCGTTATGCGCACGCGCTATTTTATCGGCGCGCTCAGCGAGTTCTATGCGCGCGCTACGCCAGCCCGTTTCAGAGAGCGCTTTTCTCGCTTTCTCCCGCCGCGCCCAGCGGCCCCGGTGTCTGTGAACGATTCGCCCCCTCCGATTGCCGCGGGCGCAGTGCCTATTGGCGGCAACTACGATCCCGCGACGCCCATTAACCCTGCAAGTTACAGGGTCGTGGACTTTGGCGCGAGGACTGGGGCGTTCGTGCTGGTCGGCCCCTTTGGCGCGCTTCACGCCACCAACCACGTGGCGACCAGGAAGGTCGAGATTCCCAGGGAAGCCTACGGTGCTGCCTTCCCGCACCCCTGGGTCGTCTACGTGCGGAGTGAGGAGAGCTTCTATTTGGTCACCGCGAAGACTGGCGCAGTGCGCGTGGCCCTTGGTTGGGACGCGACAGAGAAGAACCCTGACTCGCGCCGAATCCTCCTAAAGGCATATGGAGACTACTTGCCGCGTCATATCCGCGATAAGCTTAGGAGTGCTCTGCCGTCCGTGAAGGCGCTCGCCAGCAACGTCGCGACCTCAGACGCAACAACAACCACCCCCCTCTGTTTCTACCTCGACGCCCCCACCATCAGCAAGGAGGACAAGATGCGCGCCATCTTTGCGGAGCTCGACGCGGCCAAGGGGAAGGGCGAGATCGAGGGCTACACGCTGACGCGGGACCAGCCGCTCCTCGGCGCGGCCGCTGTTTATACGTTGACTGTTCAGTTGCCTGTTGTGTCGCAGTAAATAGTACGGGGTCTTTATGGCCGCCTACGCTGACCTTCGTATGTCGTATGACAGGCCTCCCGGTTGGCATGGGCCGGAGACAGAGTTTGTTACGCTCTGGGAACGGGCGCTGGCGGTGCCTTGGCTCGTATCGCCTGTCGACGGCATGCGCCTGGATGAACGACTTTTTTCCGATGTGCTGGCGTTTCGTCACCAGACAGAGATGCTACAAGCGCTCCGCGACCTCGTCCAAGAGTATGGGTTTTGATTGTTCAGTTGCCTGTTGTTTGATCATGAACATGTGGGAAGACGTGCTCGTCGAGGACATGCGCGCCCTTATCGCCGCGTTGCTGGACCCGCTTGAGATCACGATGCTGGCGCTCACGAGCAGGCAAAACCACCGGCGGTATGCGCAGAGGGCAAAAGCAACACCCATGGCCGAGGCCTTGGGCGGCTATGCCCCGGCGGCGTTTTTCAGCAAACACGTGCATCTTGTTTTAGGGAGCATCGACTTCTCGAGAAAGCCCCGGGCCGTTTGCTATCGTGCCGCCCTCAAGCATAGCCAGATCGCCAATGCGGAGACCCTCGCCCGCAAGTATGGAATGGCCCCTGATCGTAAACATGCGCGTCATGCAGCCCAAACTGCGAACATCGCAGTGCTGTCGTATCTGGCGTCACGCATGCGCGAAGACTCCTGTGTAATTCTGCAGGATCTGATTGACACTGGGCAAGTGGCAGCACTCGATTGGCTGGCCGCCACCGCGGAGGCGATCCGTTTGGTGCCACATGGGTATGAGCCGACCGGCCTCCGATACGCATGCGAGCGCCGCAACACTGCGGCTGCGCACTGGTTTCTCGATCGCAAGACCCCGATTTCCATGTTCCGGACTCAACATGAGACCGACACCTGGTTGCTGGACCTCTTGGAGACACGGGCCGACGGGACAGAACAAGCGAGGAGGCTGGGAATTTTTCCTCGCGACCTCCGGCAGCTACTCTCCAACGCACAGTGATAATCTGTGGAGTCATGTTTCATAACGTCACACATACACAGCAACTGATGCAATTTCGGGGTCATCTTCTCCGGCGGCGTCGCGCGCAAATCGGCCACCCAGAGGGGAAATGTTGCCTCCAGGCGCACGAAACTTTGAACCAGCGTAAGCAGTGGGATGGCGTTATAGTCGAGCCCGCCACGCTCGCGAAGGACCCGAAGTAGTCCACGCTCGAGAGCCTTGGGCGTCATGTCGAGAGCAAACAGCATCTCCTGGTTGGTAAGCACGCCAGGGCCGGCCATATCGAACCAGGCCGCCAGTTCGGCGGGATCGGTGAACAGGGTCAGGATATCAACGGGCCCAGGTCTGACCACGCAGCGGGTCACGTCAGTGGATGGGGTCGACCAAGCCCGCGCCATGGCATATGCCCAGGGGCCGACAGCCTGAACATTGCGCGGATCGAAGACCCGAAAAGCCCGTTCGATGGCCTTGGCCACGTCTTTTGACTCTGCGGCGAGCTGGATCGATCGGCGTGCCGACCTTTCATCGTTCGCGCAGAAGAGCCACTGCCATGGCCAGAGCGCGCTTCGACTCAAGCCCACGAGAAGCCCGAGATACGGGGACGGAGTGCCCCCGCCGGGGCGCTTGAGGTAGGCTCTAAACCAGTAGCGGGCTTCGATGCCGGCCTTAACAATTTTGACTGCGATATATTGCCCCATCGCCACCGACCGATGGCACCACTCGGTGATTAAATCATCGCGCTCTGTCTCGATTAACGATCCAAAGAGGAACACGGTGTACTCTGGGTACTCGGTGGCGTTGGCTAGCGTCAGGGTGCAAATATCCAGCATCTCGGTGAGTGTCGTAATGTCCCGGTTCGTCCCAATGTCGACAACTTCGTACATCTTTAAGACGTAAGGTGCCAACGTCAAGCGACGGACGTGCCCGGCGGCGCCCTGACGCAGGGCAACGGCCCGTGTTAAGGGCGCGGGCTTGGTCCCCCGGTAGAGCTGGTGCGCCCACCGGCCCGTCCTCGCCAGATACCACTGGCTGACGGGGTCGAGGTGCCGGTACACTTCTCGGGTGAGCAGCTCAGCCGGCAACTGCGCAAGGTGGCAGGGGCCTGGTTCAGCGACGGACTGCGAGTTGACTTGACCCATGGGCCTCTTTGCGTCGATCGCTTCCAGGGCAAGACGCCTGACCCTGGTCTCGCGTTCCCCAATCCCCTCTTGGAGAAGAGAATGAAGTAACTCCTTCCCCTTGATGACACACTTCTATTGCGCAAAAAACGCCGTGACCTCAGGGCTCTGAACATAGTCAGGGGAGGCCGGGGGCAGCGTGCGGCGGCGCACAAATTGGATGGCCGTGGCGAGGATGTCCGCCTGGCTTGATGATTGCGCGCCCTCTTCGCCGGCCTGGAGCAGCACCAGGCGCAGTTCCTTAAAGCCATTCGTGATATCGACGCGCCTCTGACGCTCGTATTCGAGTTTCCGCCTCGCCTCCTCGTTGCAGGCATGCGTCGATTTCTTGCTCGCAGGAATCTTGGAGAAGGACATGTTTTTGGG
>Ga0247822_10002714_pt1 | contig 11386 bp, 2 predicted proteins | sample 13C_Cellulose_Da_FD_192423 | JGI IMG/M metagenome (GOLD analysis project Ga0247822, IMG submission 192423) | Soil microbial communities from agricultural site in Penn Yan, New York, United States - 13C_Cellulose_Day30 | ecosystem: Environmental > Terrestrial > Soil > Agricultural land | place...
AATTTTCAACATCCCCGCTTTAGATTTTTTCCCTATTCCTTTGGTATAGTTGTTGCTTAATTTTTGAACTTTTTATTTTTTACATTGCGTTATGAGGAAAAACCGACTAACTGGGCAAATTAGTCCACAATTTTTTAGAATCCAATTACGTATCCTAATATCCTAAACCTAATGAAAAGCCAAAAATTACGCACATCTACATTTTGTCGATTCCTGTGTATTTTCCTTGGAACCTTCCTTGTGTCATCGCAATTGTTTGCTCAATCTGAGACAAACGATATGGTTACATATGACACTATTTACACTGAAGCCGGAGGTGGCAGATGGGCCGTCCGGATCACCCGCCCCAGGAACCTGTTCACTCCCAATCATGTTGACACCGCATCCCGCCCCGCGATCATTATGATGCCCGGCGTTGGTGAAGCGGTGAATGACACCAATCAGCAAAAAGCAAACGCCCGTAAGTTCGGCCCGCATTACTGGCTTGCATCTGGCCAGTGGGATGGTGGGGTTCAGCTTGCCAACGGCAAACACTACCCGATCCTTATTACCGTGGTTCCCTCTTACATCAATCCAAGAGGCCCCGCTTTTTACGCGCTGATCAATTTTCTAATCAATAAATATCATGTAAAGAAAAATGCCGTGCACGGCACCGGTTTGAGTATGGGTGCTTTCACCTGGACCAAATCCATGGTGTATGAAGCATCTGCCGGTGCTGAGACGTTTATGAAGATGATGACCAGTATCACTGCATTCCAGGGAGCGAGTAATGAAACGTTCGCGCCTTACAACGCCTGGTCGCAAGGCTGGAACGCATTTGGTCACTGGGCCCAAAAATACAATGGTAAATTCTTTGGCCTGGAAGGAACAAATGATTCCCGCCAGGTATGGCAGATCTCGCAGAACATGAACGCTAAGGTTCCCGGCTCTGCGTATTTTGCATTTGAAAATATCGGTGGCGGTGCACACTGCTGCTGGAATGAAATGTACAGCCCATTGCGCACGAACTGGACTTCCGTTGGTGCGCTTGCCCCGAACATTGCCATCAATACGGGCATTCCCAATACAATGGGTACTTATTCCGCTCCCTCCAACGTATTTCAATGGATGTTGCGCCAGGGGGATACAACCCTGGTTGGTTCATCTGCGCCGGTTCCTGCTCCGCCTCCAACGGTAGATGCCGGATCTACGCAGACCGTACAATTGCCCGTAAGCCTCTTTACGCTTACCGGAACAGCGAGAGCAAATGGCGGCAATACCCTCCAGTCAACAACCTGGTCAAAAGTTTCTGGTCCGGCTGCAACAATCAGTTTGCCCGGCAACCTTACCACTACGGTGGTCGGTATTGGCACAGGTACGTATGTATTCAAGCTTATTGCAAAAGATAATCAGGGACAGACAAGTGAGTCTTCAACGACCGTGAACGTAATGTCTGCTGATCTCCCTGTCGTAAATGCGGGTTCAAATCAGACGATCACATTACCGGCGAACAGTGTTCAGCTCACAGGCACCATCACCGGTGAACTGACAAGCAGCGAATGGACATTGGTCAGCGGTCCGAATACTCCGGCAATTGCCACGCCTTCGGCACTGAATACAGAAGTGACAGGCCTTGTGGCGGGGTCATATGTATTCAGGCTTTCTGCAACAAACAGTGGCGGTACTTCCACATCAGATGTTACGATCACTGTTGCCGCCGCAACAGCAGCTCCTGTTGCTGATGCCGGTACAGACCAGTTCGTTACGCTTCCTGCCAGCACCTCACAATTGTCCGGCTCTATCGAGGGCGAAGTAACCAGCAGCACCTGGTCGCAGGTAAGCGGTCCTAACACGGCAACAATTGCAACGGCCAATGCATTAATAACAGATATCAGCAACCTCATTGAGGGTGTTTATATATTCAAACTTACAGCGGTCAACAGCGGAGGCTCACATGCGGATGAAGTTTCCATCACGGTGAATGCTGCAACTGTTGAAGCTCCTGCCGTAAATGCAGGTTCTGACCAGACGATCACACTTCCGGCGAGCACTGTACAACTTACCGGTACTGTTACCGGTGAAGTTACAAGCAGCCAGTGGGCTCAGTTAAGCGGTCCCGGTACTGCCACGATCGCAACTGCGGGCAGCTTAAGCACGCAGGTCAGCGGTCTTATCGCGGGTATTTATGTATTCGAACTTTCCGCAACAAATACAGGCGGTACCACTACTTCAACCGTTACGATCACTGTCAACGCAGCACCATTGCAGGCACCGGTTGCTGATGCGGGTGCGGATCTCTCGATCACACTTCCACAGAACAGCGCATTGCTGAACGGCACAGTTACCGGAACAGCGTATGACGTTGCGTGGACGCAGCTCAGCGGTCCGAACACTGCGGTTATCGTTAACGCATTAAGCGCTTCTACATCGGTGAACAACCTGGTAGAAGGTGTTTATACATTCAAGATCACCGCTACAAACACCGGCGGATCAGGCGCCGATACCATCACTGTCACCGTTAATCCGGAACCAGTGCAGGCTCCGATCGTTAATGCCGGTACAAATATTTTCATCACTCTTCCTGAAGACAGCGTTCAGCTTGCCGGTTCTATTGCTGCCGGTGTAGCCAACAGCATCGTATGGAGCCAGCTTAGTGGCCCTAACACTGCCACAATCGCTGATGCAAACAATCTGACGACAGATGTGACCGGTCTTGTTCAGGGTGTGTATGAATTCAGATTGATCGCTTCTAACAGCGGCGGTAATGATACTGCAACTGTTTCGGTAACGGTAAATGCGGCGGCTGTTCAGCCTCCCGTTGCTGATGCAGGTGCTGATCAGACGATCACACTGCCTGAGAACAGCGTCCATCTGACGGCGACCGCGCAGGGAGTAGTCACCAGCATCCTCTGGACACAGCAGAGTGGTCCGGGTACGGCACAGATCCTCTCGCCTTCAACACTCGAAACTGAAGTGAACGGTCTTGAAGAAGGCGTATATGTATTCAAACTGATTGTCTCCAACTCAGGTGGTGAAGATACCGCAACGGTGGTGATCACCGTGAATGCAGTAGTGATCCCGGCTCCGGTTGTGAATGCTGGTGCCGATCAAACCATCACCCTGCCGGTAAATACTTTCCAACTGACCGGTTCTGTACTGGGCGAAGCAACAAGCAGCGTATGGTCACAGATCAGCGGACCGAACACAGCTGGCATCGCTAATCCGGCTGATATCGTTACGAATGCCAACGGACTTATCGAAGGTGTATATGTATTCAGACTTTCTGTAACGAATCCGGGTGGTTCAGGTGATGATACGATCACCGTTACAGTGAAACCTGAGCCGGTTCAGCCTCCGGTTGTAACTGTTGGGGCAGACAAGATCATTACACTGCCAACCAATACCACGACGATCGGTGGTACGATCACCGGTCAGACAACTTCTATAGAATGGACACAGGTAAGCGGGCCAAATACGGCAAGCTTTGGTACACCGACTGCGGCAACAACTTCTGTAAGCGGTCTGTTGGAAGGTGTGTATGTGTTTAAGCTTACCGCAACAAATCTCGGTGGTTCTAACTCCGCAAACATCACTGTTACTGTAAATGCAGCGAATACTCCTCCTGTAGTCAATGCAGGATTTGATCAGCTCGTAACGCTGCCTGCAAACAGTGTTTCACTTACAGGTACAGCGCAGGGCCAGGTTACCAGCACAGTATGGAGCCAGGTAAGCGGTCCGAATACAGCTACTATCGCTTCCGCAAATAATCTTACCACACAGGTGAATGGCCTGGTAGAAGGTGTATATGTATTCAGTCTGTCAGGAACGAACAGTGCAGGTACAGCTACAGCCAATGTTACGGTGACTGTTAACGCGGCGCCTGTGACGAATCCTCCGGGAAGCGGTGAAGCCAAAACGCTGGTAGGCCAGGGTGAATACCAGGTATATTTTATCGACAGCGCCAAACACCTTTGGGGATTGGGCAACCTGTCGAACATCGGAACAAACGGTGCGGGTACTCCGGGTCTTGCACGTCGTGTAAGTGTGACGCCTTTCGATCTTAAGTTCAAAGCTGTTGTAGGTGGCCTGCACGGTGGTGGCGCGATCGATGAGGCGGGTAATTTCTGGGTAATGGGTGATAATGATCAGGGTCAGCATGGCCAGGGTGATATCACGGCTACGCTGATGCCAAGAAAGATCACGGTCGACAGCTCAGGTAAACCATTTACCAATATCGTTTCCGGTACAGGTTATTTTGTAAAAACAGCTACCGGAGGCCACAACGGTTTCTATGCGATCAAAGCAGACGGTACGCTCTGGGTTTGGGGAAGAACGCTGGCTGGTATGAGGGCTAACGGAACCGACAACATCCCTGCCAATTCAAATACACGCAGACCGGTACAGGTAGTGATCCCTGGCGGACGTAAAGTGAAGCAGATCGTTGCAGGCAACTTCGCGATCGCACTTTGTACAGATGGCACTGTATGGACATGGGGACAAACAGCCAATGCAAATCTTGGCTATGCGGCTTCAGGTATGGATTATGCTTCACCACACCAGGTGCCTGGCGTAAGCGGTATCACACAGATCGCAGGTTCTGGTTCATTTAACTATGCCCTTGCATCAAACGGTATCCTGTACGGTTGGGGAACCAACAGTAACCAGATGGGTGATATGACCTACCCGGCTGGTAACGGTCTTACTTATGCAACTGCAAGACCGCTGACGAACATTGTCAACAAATTGCCTTTACCGATCAAAAAGATCGTAACAAATACTGTTGCCACACACGTGATCCTCGAAGACGGAAGTCTTTACGGATGGGGTCTTAACTCAGAAGGCACTGTAGGTGTCGGAACTGAGCGTATCTGGAGCAACTTCAGTCCACAATTCGCATGGGACTTCACTTCTACGCCCAATGAGCTGGTGAAGAACCCAACTGTGATTGCACCAACGGTGAAATTCGCAGACGTATTCGGCAGCAACGTATATACGTTCTATACTTACGCGATCGATGTGAATGGCCAGCTGTATTGCTGGGGCCGTAATAAGGCAAGCGTACTTGCCGTTCAGATCGCAGGCCCGAATGGCACGATCATCGGCGCAAGACAATCTGCATGGGATAGAAAATGGCCAACTCCGGTTGATCCATTCACTCAAACCACTGCTTATACCACTACCTCTCCTGATTGCGTAACAGGTGCGAGCACCGGTAGCCCATGTAGCTCTTATCCGATCCCTGCAAACACAAAACCAACAGCGAAAGCTGGTCCGAGCCAAACGGTAGCGACAACTTATGCTACACTCGATGGTTCAGGAAGTACCGATAATGTATTCGTAAGCTATTACGAATGGAAACAGATTGCTGGTCCAAACACAGCACTGATCAACCTGCCTGCGGCAAAGAAACCGACAGTTTCCGGTCTCGTGTCCGGGGTTTACAAATTCCAGCTGAAAGTAACAGATAACGGATGGTTGAGCGATAGCACAACCGTTCAGGTAGCTGTGAATGTTTCCCTGCCAACAAACACACCTCCCGTGGCAAATGCAGGTGCTGATAAAACGATCACCCTTCCTGTAAATACAGTGGTGTTGACGGGTAGCGGTACGGATGCGAACGGTACAGTTGTCGCTTATCAGTGGACAAAGATCGCCGGTCCGGCCCAGTCATCAGTATTGACCCCGGCGGCATCGCAAACTGTAGTGAACAGCCTTGCTGAGGGTGTATATAAATTTGAATTGAAAGTAACTGACGACGAAGGGGCTGTTGGGCGTGATACAGTATCTGTGAACGTGAATGCCGCTCCGCCGGTAGTGAATCAATTGCCGATCGCCAGCGCCGGTCCTGACCGGGTGATCACGCTTCCTGTGAACACCGCAACGCTGACCGGTAGCGGATCTGATCCTGACGGCACCATCACGGCTTATCAATGGTCTTATATTTCCGGACCTACACAGTATACAATTGTAACAGCAACACAGGGCCAGACCGGCGTGAATGGCCTGGTACAGGGTGTGTACCAGTTTGTGTTGCGTGTGACGGATAACCAGGGGGGAACGGCGAAGGATACAGTGAAAGTGACCGTGAACGCTGCTGCGCCCCCGGCCAATCAATCGCCTGTTGCAAGTGCGGGTGCGGACCGTGTGATCACTCTTCCTGTAAATACAGTTACCGTAAATGGAGGCGGCACAGACGCAGATGGTACTGTGGCGTCCTTTCGCTGGACTTACCTGAGTGGCCCGGCGCAATATAATATTGTTACTCCGACTGCTGCGCAGACGGTGATCAATAACCTCGTGCAGGGTTCATACCGCTTCGTGCTTGCTGTTACAGACAATCTCGGAGCAACCGGGAAAGATACGGTGGTGGTAACAGTGAATGCTACGGCGCCTCCTGCAAACCAGGCTCCGATCGCATACACCGGTCCAAACGCAGCAATCACTCTGCCGGTGAATACAGTAACAGCAAACGGTAATCAAAGCTATGATCCTGATGGAACGATCGCGTCTTACCAGTGGACGAAGATCGCAGGGCCAACACAGTTTGCGATTTCAACCCCGACACAGGTTCAGACTGCATTCAATAACCTGGTTCAGGGGACGTACTGGTTCGAGCTCAGGGTTACAGATAACCAGGGTGCTACCGGAAAAGATACGTTGATCGTAACAGTTAATCCGGCGCCTCCGGCAAACCAGGTTCCTGTGGCTTATGCCGGTGCGGATCAGACGATCACACTTCCATTGAATACGGCTACGCTGAATGGTACAGCCAGCTATGATCCGGATGGAACGATCACTGCTTACCAGTGGACGAAGATAGCAGGACCTGCTTCCGGTGCGATCAGTGCTGCAGCACAGGCACAGACAGGCGTAGCAAACCTTGTTCAGGGCGCTTATGCATTCGAGTTGCGTGTAACGGATAATAAAGGTGCGGTTTCAAAAGATACAATGGTGCTGACAGTGAATGCGGCTCCGGTCACCAACCAGGTACCGGTGGCGATCGCAGGAAACGATATCTCCCTCTCGCTGCCTGTAAACTCTGCCAGCATGAACGGAAGTGCGAGCTATGATCCTGATGGAACGATCGCTTCTTACCAGTGGACAAAGATCGCCGGTCCGACGCAGTTCGCTATCGGAACTCCTTCTTCTGCGCAAACACTGATCAACAGCCTTGTTCAGGGTGTGTACAAGTTTGAATTGAAAGTAACAGATAATAAAGGAGCAATTGCAAAAGATACCCTTACGATCACGGTCAATGCGATGAACCAGGCGCCCGTTGCAAATGCGGGTAATGATGTAACGATCACGTTGCCGACAAATTCACTCACGATCAACGGCAGCAGCAGCTTTGATCCTGACGGCACGATCACCGCTTACCAGTGGACGAAGATCTCCGGTCCGTCCCAGGGCGCGATCGCTTCACCGACACAAAAGCAAACCGTGGTGAACACACTGGTGCAGGGTGTATATAAGTTTGAGTTAAGAGTGACGGATAATCTGGGTGCGACAGGTAAAGATACCGTGACGGTAACCGTTAACCCGGGCGTAGCGCCTCCAAACCAGGCACCGGTTGCCAACGTTGGCAATGATCTTGTGATCACGCTGCCGGTAAACGCGGTAACTGCAAACGGCAATGCCAGCATTGATCCTGACGGAACGATCGCGACCTATCAGTGGACAAAAATTGCCGGCCCCGGTCAGTATACGATCGCTTCACCGGTATCCGCACAAACCGCGATCAACAACCTGGTACAGGGGGTATATCAATTTGAGCTGAAGGTAACAGATAATAAAGGCGCGACCGGTAAAGACACATTGAAAGTAACGGTGAACGCAGCCGGTGCTGCAAACCAGTTACCGGTAGCCAACGCAGGTAATAGCATTGTGATCACGCTGCCGCTGAACATGGCAACTATTAATGGAAGTGCGAGCTATGACGCTGACGGAACGATCGCTTCTTATCAGTGGGCTAAAATTGCAGGGCCAGCACAATTCTCGATCACTGCTCCAACGCAGGCACAAACAACGATCACCGGTCTGGTGCAGGGTACTTACCAGTTTGAACTGACGGTAACAGATAACCAGGGTGGTACCGGTAAGGGTACGGTTACGATCATCGTAAATGCTGCGGCAAGCACCAACAGCCTGCCTGTTGCGATGGCTGGAGCAAACGATACGATCTCATGGCCGGCAAACAGCATTGCGCTTGATGGAAGCAGCAGCTATGATACGGATGGTCAGATCGTAACCTTTAGCTGGTCACTTGTAAGTGGTCCTTCTCAGCCGGTATTTACAACGGGTAACGCTGCAAAGACAGAGGTTACGGGTCTTGTTGCCGGTGAGTATGTGTTCAGATTGACAGTAACGGATAATAAAGGCGGTCAGGCTTCTGATGAAGTGACCATCTTTGTTCTGCCAGGTGAATCAAGCGCGAAGGTTTATCCGAATCCCGTGTCCAATGTGCTGAACCTTGTGATCGAATCGAACACGCAGCGCAACAGAACAGATGTTCAGATCTATGACTCGCGCGGCAACCAGGTCCATCATGAGCAGTTTGTACGTGATCTGCCGAAGATCATCAGGCAGATCGATGTGAGTACGCTGGCGAAAGGTGTATACTTCATCAAGGTACAGGTGGATATCAATCATTCGAAGACGATACAGTTCCTGAAACAGTAATCATTGAAGTCGAGATAGAAGGCCTGCAATTTTGCAGGCCTTTTTTATTGGTAGCGGATGGACCCTGGAATTGAGGTGTGACAAGCCGGCGGCGGGAGCTTATTTAGTCTGGAAGGGGAGGGGCATTTGTTTCGAAAATGGGAGTGGCCGATGTTGGGGGAAAGGGGTTTATTTTAAGAGGAAGGGATCGATTGGCGGAAGGCGGGGTTGCTTGCGGAGGGGGCTGTTCTTCGCGCCCGGGCAGCCCTGCCGGGCTCCCTCCCCCGCCTCCACCACCGTGATGTTGTCCCTGTACCGGGGCATGAACTCTCCGGCAGATCCGCGCCACTACCGCGCTATCCGCCCATCTACAGCGTCGCCAATCCATGCAAAACCTGGTGTCAGCCCTGATTGTCTTTGCAATACCGGTATTGCAAAGACAATCAGATCGTAAATATCCTTCATACTGAAACCAACGCAAGGTGAAAAAAACATTTTTACCGGGGAAAATAACGCCTGGCGAATGAATTGAAAAAGGTAAACGCTGATGTCTTCAGCAAAAGATCAGAAAGCATGATACCATATCCTTTATTCCTGAAAAATGCCCTCTGTAATAAGAAATACTCTGTATAATCCCTAAAATGGATGCATTCAACACACCGAAAAAATCCAGCATATCAGAAAATTCGGGGCCTGATTTCAGTTTACAGCATCAAAAAAGCCCCCCGGAACCGGAGGGCTTTTCAATATGAGTTAAGATCTTCTTATTGCTTCACGATCTGTTTTGTATCGATCCGGACACCTTTTTCAAAGATGGCCAGTTGATAGATACCGGTTGGATAGGACTGCATATCTATTGTATGTTGTCCTGGCTGAACGCTGCGTTGCTGAAGAGTTCTGCCTGACTGATCAACGAGTATCACCTGGATGTTCTCGCGCTGGATATTCAGTTGGAGAACATCTTTAACCGGGTTAGGATAAACCTGGATGGCCACGGCCTGTCCTTTGTCAAATTTCACGCTGCGGGTGCCAGAGTAGGAACTCTTGCCGTCAAGATCCACTTGTTTGATCCGGAAGAAATTGGTCTTGCTCAGTTCCGGTGTGTTGAAAGTGAACTTGTATTTCTCGGTATAAGTGCTGTTGCCTTTTGCCTGTACCTGTGCGATAGGGCTGAAATGGGCAGGGTCGGTTGCGTGTTCAATGACGAAATACGAAGTGTTCTCTTCCATCAGTGTGGTCCAGTCGAGTTCAACCTTGTTGCCTTTGCTTACAGCATTGAATGCGCCCCATGATACGGGAAGTGCAAACAGCGCTGTTTTCGTAATAACGATGCTGTTGGTGTTATAAGTCAGGCTGAAGTTTGTTGGAATATTTACTGCGGCAAATGGGCCGGTGATTGCGCCACCGCTGGAGGTCATTACGGTGTAAGTTGTTCCAACGATATCTGCTGTGCTGGTGTTATTGGAAAGGTTGAACGTGGTGCCTGTCACGTTGACCGGGCCAACTACATTCAATACATCATAATTGGTTCCGGCAACTGCTCCATCAGATGCAAGTTCGATATTTATGGAAGGGGTTCTACCCGTGATTGCAGCAGCCGAGATTGACATTGAGCCAGGGGAAAGACCAGGGGACAGAATACCGGTATTGGTGATACTTGCAGTAGTGAACGTGTAGCTGCCATTTCCTGCAAGTGTTCCCGAATTGTTCAGGTTATTAAAAGTAGTGGTGGATCCTGTGGCTCCGGTTATAAGGCCTGCATTCACAATTGAGCCAACAGTTGAATTATTGAATGTAAGTGTACCATTATTCACATTTAGTGTTGCGGCTGCCGCATTGGTGAACGCAGTTGCAATAACTACAGAATTGGAGTTCGTTTTGTTGATCACCCCATTATTGGTAATTGTATTTGGACCAGCCGTATTATTCCATTGGGGTGTGCCGGTTGTTTGGATCTCAAGCGTGCCATTATTTACAAACGTTGCTCCGCTGGCTAGATTAGCGTTTCCATCTATCCAGAATGCTGAACCGTTGTTGGTGAAAGTAGTTGTGGAAAAGGTTCCTGCAGACACGCCCGGTGCTCCCAGGTGCATTGTTCCGTTATTGATCACAGGAGCTCCTACAACTCCGGTATTTCTCAACGTAAATAATCCGCTTGCATTCGTTACAATTGTACCTGTGCCGGTTAGGTTTGCAGCGCCTCCAAAATAGAGACGACCGTCTACGGAAATGTCGTCACCCGCGCCGTTATTCAGGACAACGGCACCCCCTGTGTTGTTAAAAATCGTGAGAACCCCACCCGGTTCAACTACCACCTGGTCAATGCTGATGTTGGATGTAGCGCCGGATAATATGAGGCTATCTCCTGCTAAAACAGTGATGACGTCGTCAGCACTTGTAGGAAAAGCTGTAGCTGCTACCCACGTACTTGTGCCAATATCAAATCTTTGCCAGCTTGCGACAGTTGTCCACTGGCCAAAAGAGGAAAGGTTTGTCCTGTACGCATCCTGCGCGGACAAATTTAAAACAGTAAAAAAAAGAGCCGTCAATGACAGCAAGCGTGTAAAGTTTGTTTTCATAACGAAATATTTAACGGTGCATAATAGACAATGTACTATACCCAGGATTTCTGGTTGGTTGCTTCACGGATATGAAAATACAGTTGAGGATAACAGATTCAGGCAGGAACTTGCAGTTGGTCCGCCGGCTTTATGCAGGATAATGGAGAATAATGAAGCCAAATGTATAC
>Ga0247822_10002715_pt1 | contig 11384 bp, 10 predicted proteins | sample 13C_Cellulose_Da_FD_192423 | JGI IMG/M metagenome (GOLD analysis project Ga0247822, IMG submission 192423) | Soil microbial communities from agricultural site in Penn Yan, New York, United States - 13C_Cellulose_Day30 | ecosystem: Environmental > Terrestrial > Soil > Agricultural land | place...
CCGAAGAAGTGACCGGCGAGCCGGCCCATCGCCCGGAGCTGTTTGGTCGCCTCGTCGCGCTCGCCGTAGACGGGGCTGCCGAGCCGGCCGACCAGCGCGCGGGCCTTCGCCCGGTCGGCCGCCGGCACCTCCAGGGATCGCGGGTCGGGGGAGACGTCCGCCGCGGCGAGGGCCAACGCGGCGACGGCCAGAGGCGTCATCGGGCCACCTCCCGGGACGGGAAGACACGACCAGACGGTATTACTTGGCGTCGCCCTTGAGGGCGGTCTTGGCCGCGACCACCGGGACGGCCGCGGGCGCGCCGGCCAGGGAGGCGTGCAGGCCCAACTCCCAGTCCCGCCACTTCGCCAGCGCCGCCTCCCGCTTCGCCTCGGGTTGCGTCTTGCCGTCACCGACGAACCGGAAGTTGGTGTACTGGTACTTCATGACCGCGTTCTCGTTGGCCGCGCTCAAGCCGTAATCGGCCGGGTTCTGGCCGGTCAACAGCGCCCCCATCGCCAGCGCGACGTCGCGGACCTGGATGTCCGGCTGCTGGTTATTGATCCCGCCGCGGACCACGAAGGTCGGGTCAGACAGGAGCCGGGTCACGGCCATCAGGTGCTCCCGGCCGCCGTACCGGGCGACCATGGCGGCGGCGTTCGCCCGCGCCCACGGCTGGCCGCCGTCCAGGGCGAGCTGCCGCGCCGCGTACCGCGCGATCTCCCGCGACCCCAGCCGGAACTGGGTGGCCAGGCTCATGGCGGTCTGCAGGCCGACCATGCTGTCGCGGGTGTCCATCCAGTGGATGACCAGTCGGCGGAATGCCGGGCCGTGCTTGCCCTCGCCGGTCGCGGCCCGCCGCAGCGGGTCCTGGTAGAGGTAGCTGGCGATCTGGTTCTGGAACGGGTTGAACCCGACCTTCGTCTCTGACACCAGCGACTCGGCCAGCAACAACAGGGCGATGTCCGGCACGTCGGGGGTGGTCGGCCGATACCCCCCGCCCTGGAACCCGCCTACGGCCGGGAACTGGGGGTTGATCTGGAGCTGCATCTCCTGTCGGCGGGCGGCGAGGGTCAGCGCCAGGTCGGCGGCCGGCGGGTTCTCCGGCCCCGCACAGGCGACCGACCCGGCGCAGGCGGCCAGTGGCGCCACCCGGTCGGCCGGCACGCCGCGCAGCGCCAGCAACAGGTCGTAGTTGGCGCGGTTCTTGAGGACGTCGGCGTACAGGGTGCGGGCGTCGCGGTCGTCGCCGGCGATGGCCCGGAACCGGTGGAAGGCTGGCAGGTCGTGGGAATACCTGGCGTCGGCGTCGGCCAGGAAGGTGTCGATGCGGGCGCGGAGTTCGTCGGCCTCGGCGCGAGGGAGCAGGGCCACGACCCGCATGCGGACCTCGGGGTCCGGGTCGTGGCGGCTGGCGTCCAGGGCGGGCAGGGCGGCCCGGCCCATGTCGGCCAGCTCGCGCGCCGCCCGGTCGCGGTCGCGGTACGCAGCGCTGCCGAGTTGCTTGACCAGGCCGCGGGCCTTCGCCACCTGCTCTGGTGCGACCGCCAGCGTGGCGGGGTCCGGGGACGGCTGGCTCGGGGCCGCGGCGGAGGCCACGCCACCAGCGAGAACGACCAGCCCACAGATCGCCGACCGGGACATCGCGGAAACACTCCCTGGGTGGAACGCCACACCTCTTAAGGATGCCGGACCGGCCGCGGAACCGCAACGGGAAAGGGAGCCTGCTCCGTATTGGGAGGGCGAGGCTCCTGCCGAGCCGTGGGAGCCTGGGCTCGGCAGGAGCCTCGCCCTCCCATAATCAACCGTCGCCCAACTCCGGTCGCAGCAACCGCTCCGGCCGGCCGGCCCGGGCCAGGACCGCCTCGGCCGCCAGGTAGCCGCTGCGGACCGCCCCCTCCATCGTGGCCGGCCAGCCCGTCGCGGTCCAGTCGCCGGCCAGAACCAGGTTCGGCACCGGAGACGCCTGCGGGGGTCGGAACCGGTCCACGCCCGGCACCGCACTGAACGTCGCGGCGTGCTCCGTCACCACACGCGATCTCAGGTGCGTTGCCCTGTTCGGAAACAGCCGGGCCAGTTCGTCGGCCACGCGCCGGGTGATCTCATCGCGGCCGAGACCGCGCAGGGGTCGGGCGGCGCTGACCACCACCTGCACGTACCACTCCCCCGGCGCGACCTCACCGCGGTTGAACACCCACTGGCCCAGGCAGTCCACGAGGACGGCGTGTGGCAGTTTCAGGGCCGGCCGGTCGTACCACAGGTGAACGCTGGTGATCGGCGACGGGGCGAGGTTCTTGGCCGCGGCGAAGTACGGGTCCGCGGCCCATTCGTCGGGCAGCAGGTCCATCACGCGGTCGAACGGCACCGCGAGGACGTAATAATCGGCGGACAGCGCCGACCCGTCGCGGAGGACCACGCGGGAAATGACCGAATGACGAATGACGAATGACGAACTGCCGTTCCCGGTTTCGTCATTCGTCATTCGGTCATTCGTCATTTCCAGTCGGCGAACCGCTGCGTTCTCCCGGACTTCGACGCCGTGTCGCGTTAACCATCCGCGCAACTCGTCACCGTACAACCGGCCGAGCGGGACCGTCGGCACTCGCACCACGAACCCGTCGCGGTGCCGCAGGAACCCGTCGCGGAACACCATCCGGGCGTACTTGAACCCCGCCCGCTCGACCGTCTCGTTGAGCGCGCTGGTCAGCACCACGCCCCAGAAGCGGTCGATGGTCCGTCGCGTCTGACGGTGCCGCGGCAGCCACTCCGACAACGGCGGGTCGGCGTCCGGCGGCTCGCGCAGCATCGCCGCCAGACCCCAACCGACACGCGCCTTCTCCCTGGCGGTGAGGTAGTGCGCCGACGCCAGCGCCCGGCCAAGGTGGAACGGCGCCGGCCACGGGTCGGCCTTGAACCGGCTCACCCGGCGGTCCGGGGTCACGAAGTACAGCGTCGGCTGCGGGGCGAGGAGGTGACCGATGCCGACGGTTTCGCAGAAGTGGGCGAAGTTCGTGCAGCAACCCATGCTGACGTGCTGGCAGGCGTCGATGAGCTGCCCGGATGCGGCGTCGGCGAACGACCCGGCCCGGCCGCCGAGCCGCTGCCGGGACTCCAGCACCGTGACCCGGAACCCGCGAGGCGCCAGTGCCGCCGCCGCGGACAGGCCGGCGAGGCCGCCGCCGATGACCAGGACAGAAGATTTCACCGCAGAGAACGCAGAGGGCCGCAGAGAAGAAGAGAGATGAGTGGTTACAGACATGTCTTTAACTCTGTCTTCCTCTCTGCGCTCTCTGCGCCCTCTGCGGTGAATCGGATCACACCAGGCCCCACTTCGCCGGCCACGCCGACAGCAGCAGTTGCGCCCTGGTCAGCTTTCCGACCCGCACCCGGCGGGTAAACACGTCGTAGCCGCGGCGCTCGATCTCGTCGAGCAGCCGCCGGTAGACGCCCGCCATCACCCGGAACACCGCCCGGCCTTCGGGCGACAGCAGGCCGCCCAGTGCGTCGCCCCGGGCGTAATACTCCCGCGCCCGGCCGACCTGGAACCGCATCAACTCCCGGAACGTAGGGGCGTCTGGCCGCCACGACTCCGGCGGGCAGCCGAACCGCTCCAGCTCGTCGCGCGGCAGGTAGACGCGGCCGCGTACCCGGTCCTCGCCGAGATCCCGGAGGATGTTCGTGAGCTGAAACGCGACACCCGCGGCCTCGGCCGGCACCTTCGCCCGCTCGGCGTCCACGCCGGGCCGCAGTCCCCAGACGGGCACACACGCCAACCCGACCGCGGACGCGACCCGGTAGCAGTACCGGTGCAACTCCGCGAACGTGCCGAACGCGACCGGCCCCAGGTCCGACTCGACGCCGTCGATCACGTCGTGCAGATACGCCGCCGGCACCCCGAAGGTGCGGACCGTGTGGTGCAGGGCCGCGTGCAGCCGGTGCGTGAAGACGCCGCCCAGCGCGTCGTCGAGGCGGGCGCGCCAGTCGCGGAGCGCGTCGCGGCCACCGCCCGGCTCGTCGGCCAGGTCGTCGGTGGCGCGGCAGAAGGCGTACAGGGCGGTCGTCGCGTCCCGCTTCGACGGCGACAGCACCCGGAACGCCAGCGGGAAGCTGCTGTTTGCCCGGCGGGTGAGTCTCTGGCAATACCGGAATGACGAATGACGAATGACGAATGACGAATGCTGGCCATCTGTCATTCGGTCATTCGTCATTCGTCATTCACTCGAACGCCACCCGCACCGGCTGCCCGACGCGCAGCTCGGGCTTGCCGGCGGGGGCGGGGTCGGCGATATCGATCTCGACTTCGAGGATCTTGGTCGGGCTGACGGTCAGGGCGACGTCGGCGCCGCGCTTGGGCAGGAACGAGCTGGCGACCCGGCGGACGGTCCCCTCGTAGGTCAGGGCGAAGTTGGTGTCGTCGAAGACCGTGACCTTCTTGCCCTCGGACCCGGCGACCCGGTAGGCGAACTCGGCCTGGACCTCGGCCCGGACGATCCGCTTGCCGGCCGGAACCAGGATCAGCGTCGGCTCGCGGGTGGACGGGCCGTAGGTCTTGCCCTCGACCGCCCGCAGTTGCTCGACTCGGCCGCCCAGGTCGCGGGGGGCCTTCACCAGGTAGGCGTTCACCGCCGCCTGGGCCTGGTCCACGGTGGCCTTCAGCCGCTGGACCTTGGCCTCGGCCTGCTGGGCCTTGACGTCCACCGGGTCCAGCCGCATGGCCTCCACCGCCGTCGTAGCCATGTCGGCCCTGGCCTGGGCCTCGTTGACCATCCCCCGCAGCCGGCGGATGTCCGGGTCTTCCTGCCGCCGCTTCTCCTTCTTCTCCTCGCTGAGCGACTGGCCGGTGACGAGGTCCTTCTCCACCCGGAGGATCTGGTCCAGGTTCTCCCGGGCGATCCGCAGGCTCTCCTGGGCGAGCTTGAGCTGGTCGGCGGCGGTCTGGGCGGCGGCCTGAAGCCCCTTGAGCTGGATGTCCTTGTTCGTTCTGGCGATGCCGGCCAGCTTCACGTCCAACTCGGCCGCGGCGAGTTCCGCCTTGGCCTCGTCGAGCTTGGGCCGGGCCTGCGAGTCGTCGAACTGCACCAGCGGCTCGTCGGGCTTGACCGCCTGGCCGTTCGAGACGAGGACCTTCTTGACGGTGGACATGGCCGCCACCGCCGGCGGGCCGATCTCCGAGGGGGACGGGTCAGAGTCCACCGTCCCGAGTACGACGATTCCGCCCTTGAGCGGGGCGCCTCCGTTCTTGGCCGGCGCGGCACCGCCGCCGCCGACCGAGTCCGGCTGGTGCAGGAGGCGGTTGGCGCCGATCAGGCTCGCCGCCCCGAGGCAGACCCCGAGCGCCAGCAGGGCCGCCCGCCATCGGTTCGTGCCGGTCATCGGGCACCTCCGGCCGCGTGGCCGTTGTGGTCGGTCACTTCGAGCTTCCCGTCTTCGAGGTGATAAGACACGTCCACGTAGGGGAGCATGCGGTGGTCGTGGGAGACGACGAAGATGGTCGCCCCCCGCTCGTGGGCCGCGTCCCGCAAGAGCTGGATCACTTGCTGTCCGTTCTCCCAGTCCAGGGCCGAGGTCGGCTCGTCGGCGAACAGGAGCGTCGGATCCTTGACCAGCGCCCGGCCGATCGCGACGCGCTGCTTCTCGCCGCCGGAGAGCTTGGCCGGCTTCTTGTAGGTCTGGTCGCCCAGGCCGAGGCGGTCGAGCATCTCGGTGGCCTTCCGCCTCGCGGCGGCCCCGCCGAGATCCTGGCCCCACTTTAACACGATCTCGAGTTGCTGCATCGCGGTCAGGGCCGGGAACAGGTTGTACCCCTGGAAGATGAACCCGGTGTGGCCGCGGCGGTACTCCTCGCGCTGCTTGTCGGTGAGCGACCACACGTCCACGTAGTCCTCGCCGCCGTTGCGGGCCAGCACCTGCCCGGAGTCCGGGTTCAAGAGCCCCGACAGGACCGCCAGCAGTGTCGATTTCCCGCTGCCGGACGGCCCCATCAACAGCGCGATCTGCCCGGGGTACAGGTCGAGGCTGACGTTATTCAGCGCGACACGCCGCTGCGCGCCGTCGCCGAACGTCCGCGTCAGGTGGACGGCTCGCAGGCTCGGTCTGGCGGAACTCGCAGGCATCTTGGTGTCGTCCTTCGTCCTTCGTCCTTCGTCCTTCGGAGTGCCGTCCCGAATGACGAAGGACGAAGGACGATCAGCGAAGCAGCGACATCGGCTCGATCTGGCGGACCGACCGCAGGGCGAACACGCCGGCCGCCAGGGCGGTCAGTTGCGTCAGCACGGCGGCCCCGGTCAGCACCTGCCAGCGCAGGTCCACCTTCACGCCGCCGGCCTCGGCGCCCTTTGCCAGGCCCCAGACCACCGGCAGCGCGATCAGCACCCCCAGCACCCCGACCCAGAACGACTGGGCCATCACCATCCCGTAGATCTTCCGCCGCGGAATGCCCAGTGCCAAAAGCGTGGCGAACTCCTTCGCGGAGGCCATCGTCGCGGAGAAGAGCGTCTGCGCGGTGATGAGCGCCCCGACCAAAAGCCCCAACAGGGCCGCGTACCCGAGGGCGACCCCGGCCTTGGTCCGGGTCAGCCAGTACCACCGCGACTGCAGCGAGAACTCGTCCGCCGTGCGGGCGGACATGTCGGGGTAGTCGCGGCGGAGGTCCTCCACGACCTCCCGGGCCCGCTGGTCCGACTCGCACCGGACCAGCAGGTAGGAGACGTGCTCGTTCGGGATGACGCCGGACAGCACCGTCCGGGCGGTCGTCAGCGAGCAGAACACCCACGGCGCCGCCAGGCTCCGCAGCCCGTCCACGATCCCGACCAGCCGGACCTCGTGGCCGTTGATCTTGGCCCGGTCGTCGATCTCGCTGATGCCCAGCTTGCCCAGGTCGGAGCGGTCCACCACCACCGTCATCGGCTCGGACAGGGCGGCCCGCAACTCGGGCGTCAGCACGTCCGCCGCCCCGGCCGCGTCCGGTTCCAGGCTGCTGCCGACCACCATGCACAGGTCGGTCCCGCCCTGCGGCTTGGTCCAGTTGCCGAACCACAGGTACAGGAACTCCGGCATCTTCACCCCCGGCTTGTCCAGCCGGGCGAGGTGGCTCATCGGCACCGCGCGGCCGAGGTCCACGCTGAGCACCGCCTTCGACCCGACCCAGATGTCCGCGGACGTGTGGTCCACCGGGATCGAGGTGATCTCGAACAGCCCCAGCAGCAGCCCGACCTGCAGCGCGATCAGCACCGCGCTGAACGCGACGGCCCCGATCCCGGCCGCGTACCGGGTCTTCTCGTGCCAGAGGGTCTGGAGAGCGTATGCCATAGTCAGTTGGCAGTGGCAGTCGGCAGTCGGCAGTCAGGTCCCAGTGGGCAACGGCAGGTTACTCTCCTGCTGTCTGCCAACTGCCGACTGCCGACTGGACGGAATATCCGCCAGGTCTCCCGAGATCCACAGGTGGTGCCAGAGTTGGGTGGCGGTGACGGCCGTCAGCCCCATCTCCAGCCCGGTCCGACCCAGGCCGCGACGCATCTTGCCCAGCTTCTCGCGGGCCGCCGTCACGGCCGCCGCGTCGAAATAGCCCGTCTTCTTCAACGACTCGGGCGAGAGAACTTGCTCGATCCAGGTATCCGTCTTCCGCGTTCCGCGTTCCGCGTTGATCCAGGCGTCCATCGGGGCGCGGAACATGTGCTTGCGCCGCCAGGCGACCTCCGGCGGCAGCCACCGCTCGGCCACCTTGCGTTCGACGTACTTGTCCTTGAGAAGCCCCCGCAGCTTCCACCGCGGGTGCAGCGTCGAAGTGTACGCCAGCACGTCCTCGTCGAGAAACGGATACCGCGTCTCGACCGATGAGTGCATGGCCACCCGGTCCCCCTTGGACGAGAGCAGGTGACCGGGGAGCATGATCCGGGCGCCGAGGTACATCTGCCGGTGGAACGGGTGCCAGCGGTGCAGGTCGGCCGGCAGCCCGAGGTCTTCGTACGGGGATACCGGGATCAGCCGCTCCTTTAACTCGTCCGAGAAGAATCGCAGCTTGTTCAGGCTCATCATCCCGTAGACGTCCATCCACCCGTTGTGCCCGCCGAGGAGCTTCTGCACCCGGCGGATCATCGTCTTCGGGTACATCGGGTTGCCGGTGGCCTTCATCCCGGCCCAGCGGACCCAGTACCCCAGCGGCATGCCGGGGATCTTGTCCATCCACCCGGTCAGCCGGTTGATCTTGAACCACGAGTACCCGGCCAGCCACTCGTCGGCCCCCTCGCCGGTCAGCGCGACCTTGTACCCGTGCTTGTGGACCGACCGGGCCAGGTGCATCAGCCCCAGCGCCGAGGTGTCGATCACCGGGAACTCGGTCGCCCCGATCAGTTCCGGGTAGTCGGCCCGCAGTTCCTCCGCCCCGCAGTTGAGCACGACCGGCTCGCACCCCAGGTGCCGGGCGACGGCCAGCGCCTCGGTCTCCTCGTTCAGCCCCTCCTGCTGTACGGAGATGGTGAACGTCGGGATTGGTCGGCCCAGCGCCTTGTTGGCCATCGCCACGACCAGCGACGAGTCCACCCCGCCGGACAGGTACGACACGACCGGCACGTCCGCCCGCAGCCGCTTTTGCACCGCGGTCATGAGTAGTCGGTCGTATTCGTCGATGACCTTCGTCTCGTCCGCGCCGTAGTCCTCCTGGCCGTAATCCGGGTAGCTGACCTGCCAGTAGGTGCGGCGTTGGAGGAGCGTCTCCGGCGACGCGGCCCCCGGCGTGAAATGCAGGAACTGCCCCGGCGGCAAGAGCGTGATGCCTTCGAAGACCGTGACCGGCCCCGGCATCGCGAAGAACGTGAAGATGTGGTTCAGGCCGTAGATATCCGGCTTCGGCTCGACCAGCCCGGAGGCGAAAAGCGCCTTCATCTCGGAGGCGAACAGGAGCCAGTCGCCGCCGTCAATTAGTCGGCGGGCGAGGAATAGTGGGCAGATGCCGGCCCGGTCGCGGCCGAGGACGAACTCGTTGGTGCGGCTGTCCCACAGGCAGATGGCGAACTGGCCGCGGACGTGGTCCCAGAACTTCTCCCGGTGTTCTTCCCACAAGTGCGGGATGATCTCGGTGTCGGTGTGGGTGCGGAACTTGTGGCCCTTGCCTTCCAGTTCAACGCGCTTCTCCGGGTAGTCGAACAGTTCACCGTTGAAGACGGTCCAGACGGTCTGGTCCTCGTTGCTGATCGGCTGCTTGCCGTCCGCGAGGCCGACGATGGAGAGCCGCCGGTTGGCGAGGTGCAGCCCCGGCCGTTCGAGGAAGCCGTCCTCGTCCGGCCCGCGGTGAACGATGGCCTGGGCCATCCGCGCGACGGCCCCCCGCGGCGCCGGCCGCTTCTGCCCCGTCAGGTCGATCATCCCCGCGATGCTGCACATTAGTTCAGAACTCCGTCGGGCGCCCCGTGATCGTTTGAACTACAGGTCGAAGTCCCCAATACCGTGTTCCAGTACAGCGAGGATCTTCAGCATGTCGATTTCGGATGGAAGTCGCGGTCTGCCAACCAAGAGCCCATTTTTCTTGAATGCTTCAAGCCGGTCCGGTTCCGTCAGCGCGCCAAAACAGCACGACTCAGGTATCTTGTGCCTTGAAAGATAAAGATCGCTGAAGATCGGCTCCTTATCTATCGCGGGTCTTACGTTGTACGGGAACGGCTTTATCAGATCCTCGATCAGCCATTCAAGTCGTTTATCCTGGAACCGGTCTAGTTGCAGAAAGCTCATTAGTTGACCGCGTTTCAACCAGACACAATCAGCCCGGTTCATCCAGGCCCAGTAGACGAGGTATGCACCCAGTAGGCGATGCAATCGACGGTTTGATTCGCGATACGTTTCTTCGGTTGCCATTACGGGTTCACCTGTTGCCTTGCCATATCGCCCACCGCAGCACCCGCAGGAAGAACCGTTTGCCGAACCATACCGCTCAGGCGTACGTCAGCCGCCCCCGCGGTTCGGGGATCGGCCGACCGAGTTCCTTCGCCGTCTCGATCCACTGCCCGATGACCACCTCGGCGTTGGCCACGGCTTCCTGGTAGGTCGCGCCGTCGGCGGCGCACCCGGCCAGTTCCGGAACCTCGGCGATGAACGCCTGGTCGGCCTTGCTCCAGAACAGGATGATCTCGTACCGGTACTGCTCAGCCATCGACGTCCTTTGCCGGGTGCCATGCCCACGACTTTGCGTGGGCATGTTCAGGGGGACCGGGGCATCCAACATGCCCACGCAAAGCCGTGGGCATGGCACCCCTAACCGTGCTTTCGCGCCCAGCGCCATGCCTTCCAGTGCATCACCCACCGTGGCACCCGTGGGAAGAACCGCTTGCCGAACCACACCCACCAGCTCACGAACCCGACCGCCGTTTCCGTGCGGTTCTTGACCAGGCTCCACACCACACTCTCACCGACCTCCTCGGGGCGCTGCGCGCCCTCGAAGTTCAGGTAGATCTTCCCCTCGTTCCGCAACAGGTGCCGGTTCAGGTCGTCGCTGCGCACCACGCCGGGCAACACCAAGAGCACGTCGATGTCGTACCGGGTGAACTCGCCCCGCAATGCCTCGGTCAGCCCCACCAGCGCGTGCTTGCTGCCGCAGTGCTCCGGCAGGCTCGGGATGCCGCACCGGCCGCAGATACTGGCCACGTTCACGATCGCCGGCCGCCACCCGGGCGGGCCGTTCGTCGCGCTTCGGAGCAGGTGCGGCTGGGCGAGCCGGATCATCTCGGCGGCGGCGAAGAAGTTGACCTCCATCACCCGCCGCAGAATGTCCTCGGAGGAGGTGGCGAACTCGCCGAAGCTCGCCACGCCGGCACTGTTGACCAGGACGTCCAGCCCCCCGAACCGGGCCACGACATCCCGGACAAGCCCCTCGCGGGCGGCGGCGTCGGTGAGATCGGCAGGAAAGGCGTCAACTTCCGTGCCGCGGTCGCGGAGCTGCTTCGCCAGCGACTCCAGCTCGCCGCCCGACCGGCTGGTCAGCGCGAGCCGAACACCCTCCCGTGCGAGCCGCTCCGCCGCCCGCCGACCGATGCCCCGTGACGCCCCCGTCACGAGCACCACCCGGCCCGAGAGGTCCCTCCGCATTCCCGGTCCCTTTGATCGAATCGGCACAACCGGCACATCCCCGCCGACCGATCATTTTACGTTGTTCGGGTCGATCCGTTCAGCCGAACTGCCTCGACTCGGGGCACCTTCCCGCCCAAAAGGCCCTACCACCCCGGTCAACTGTCAGCCTCGGGCAGGCGTATCTTCTTGCCCATGTTAGCTATCCGACTCAGCTTTCGGATTCAACGGGCGCCACCTGTCATGATGACATTCGGCAGATTGCGACATAATGAGCCGCCACCTGTCCCTTCCGCGTCGTTGACGCGGCGTCGCCGGCCGCTTACCCTCGCACCACCCACCCCACCGGCCGG
>Ga0247822_10002716_pt1 | contig 11381 bp, 11 predicted proteins | sample 13C_Cellulose_Da_FD_192423 | JGI IMG/M metagenome (GOLD analysis project Ga0247822, IMG submission 192423) | Soil microbial communities from agricultural site in Penn Yan, New York, United States - 13C_Cellulose_Day30 | ecosystem: Environmental > Terrestrial > Soil > Agricultural land | place...
TTCTTGACCAGCGCCTGCGCGCCGCCAAGGCTGGCGAAGGACACCGAAGGCGCCTTGAGCGCCGAACGGTCGAGGTTGAACCCGCCGGCCTTGTAGCCGCGCGAATAGCTCGCATAGACCATCAGGTCGTCCATCGGCTTCCACGAGAGGATCGCGGTGCCGGTGAACTGGTCCTCCTTGCGCTCGTCGCTGATCGACACGCCGTTGAGCTCGGCGGTCGAATTGCCCTGGCACGACAGGTTGAGCAGCGACTGCGACACGGCGAACAGCGCGGTGTTGAACGCCGGGCTGTTCGGGTTGGCAAAGGCGCCGACCAGCGCCTGATTGGCGACGCAGGCGCTGTTGTCGTTGCCGAAGCTCGCGGCGAACTTCTTGCGCTCGTTGGTGTAGCGCAGGCCCAGCGTCAGGTCGACGGTGTCGGTCACGTGGATGATGTTGTGCGTGAACAGCGCCCAGTTGCGGCTGTCCTGCCGGTACCGGTCGCTGGTCGTGCCGCGGTTGTTGATCGCATCGAGATTGTCGAACGCGGCATAGATCAGCGGCGACGCCGCGCCGAACAGCGCCGGACGCGCGGCAAGGCACGCGGGCGAGGTCGGCGAATAGAGCGCCGAAAGCCCGCCGGGCGAAACGATGCGGCAGCTCGCGAACCGGCCATACTGATTGCCGAAACGCAGATTGTCGGTCGCGGTCAGCTTCTCGTTGGCATAGTAGCCGCCGATCAGCCAGTCGAGCTTGCCGCCGAACGCCTGGCCCTGCAGCCGCAGCTCCTGGCTGAACGTCTCGAACTTGCGGGCGGAGCCGTCATTGTCGGCGCGATAGAGGATGTCGACCGCGCTATAGTCGGTGTCCGACGCCTGGCTGCTGAAATAGTTGCGGTAGCCGGTGATCGAGGTCAGCGTCGTGTCGCCAAAGCTCCAGTCGAGCTGCATCGAGGCACCATAGTCCTCGGTCCGCCCGCCATAGGACCGGCCCGGCGAGACCGACAGTTCGCGCGACCAGCCGGCGTTGAGCAGCGCGGGGTTCTGGCCCAGCGCGAGCAGCACGTTGACGATGTTGTTGCCGCTGTCGTTGGTGCGCCCCGGCACCGCGCCCGGCTGCTGCAGCGGGTTCGCCGGGTTGTTGAGGTTGCCGATATACGGATTGACGCTGTTGCTGACATAGGTCGCGCCGCAGCAGCGCTCGTCGCGCTTGGTATAGTCGCCGATCAGGCGGACGCGCAGATCGCTCGACGGCTCGAACAGCAGCTGGCCGCGGATGAAATAGCGGTCGCGATTGTTGACGTCGGTCTTGTTGGTGGCGTCGTTATAATAGCCGTCGCGCTTCACATAAACGCCATCCACCCGCGCCGCGACCGTCTCGCCCAGCGGCACGTTGATGTTGCCCATCAACCGCCACAGGTCGTAATTGCCATAGGTCACCTCGGCGCCGCCCGAAAAGCCGCTGAACGAGGGCGCCTTCGATACGATGCTGATGATGCCGGCCGATGCGTTGCGGCCGAACAGCGTTCCCTGCGGCCCGCGCAGCACCTCGACTCGCTCGATCTCGCCCAGTTCGTTGAGGCCGATGCCCGACCGCGAGCGGTAGACGCCGTCGATGAACACCGCGACCGAGCTTTCGAGGCCGGGATTGTCGCCCACCGTACCGATGCCGCGGATACGCGCCGATCCGTTCGCCTCGCTGCCCGTCGACGACACCAGCAGCGACGGCGCCACCTGATTGAGCTGGCGAATGTCGTTCGCGCCGGAATTCTGCAGCTGCTCGGAGGTCACCGCCGAAACGGCCAGCGGCACGTCGGCAAGCTGCTGCGCGCGGCCCTGCGCGGTGATGACGATTTCGCCGGCGCTGGCTTCGGGTTCGCTGGCCTGCGGCGCGTCCTGCGCAAAGGCGGGCGACGCCATGGCGACGGCAAGCGCCGGAGCAGCTGCCGCTGAGAAAAGGCTAATCCGCTTCATAGATCCCACTCCCGTTGAGGCTGGAGCGCTTCCCCGGCTCCATACCGCAAACTCGAATAGATCGATAATCCGGCTTCCGGTCAAGCCAACAAAACCGTTGCAAATTGCCACTTACACTAGCGTAGTCCGGACGTTTCACGCGGCAGTGCAGCATAGATGGTATGCTGAACGCTTGTTCGAAAGTACGACTTTTTACCCGTTCCGCACCCGCCGCTCCGGCCCGGTTCGTGGTCAGTCCGCTCAACCCGCCGCACGTCATGCATTGCCGATTGCGGTCCACCGCCCCTATGTCGCGCGCGATGAGCTACGAATCCGTCCGCGACGACCTCGCCCAGCGTGCACCCGACCTCGCGATCATCGAGGCCGGACAGAGCACCGCGACGGTGATCGAGGCCGCGCAGGCGTTGGGCGTCGTGCCGGGACAGATCGCCAAGACGCTCGCGCTGCGCGTCAACGAGCGCGTCGTGCTGCTGGTGGCGCGCGGCGACGCCCGGCTCGACAACCAGAAGACCAAGGCCGCGCTCGGCGGCAAGCCCCGCATGCTCGACGCCGAGCAGACGCTTGCGGTCACCGGCCATCCGGTCGGCGGCGTCTGCCCCTTCGGGCTCCCCGCGCCGCTGCCGGTCTATTGCGACGTCAGCCTGCGCGACTTCGCCACCGTCTTCCCGGCGGCGGGTTCGCTCACCACCTCGGTCGAAGTCGCACCGGAACGCCTCGCTGCGCTGCTCGGCGCAGAATGGGTGGACGTGTGCAGCCCGCCCGCCGCGACATGAGATACGCGCGATATTCACCCGCTCAGTGTGCCACTGTATTGCCATGGTACATCACTATTGATAGCCCAATGTTTCCATGCTTCCCCTCGCGCCTTCTTCTGCCGCTTGGTCAGTCACCGTCATCGGATCGATACAGGCTATTATGAGACGAACTGGACCGCCCTTTATGCGTTGGAATGCCCAGAGAAAGAACAACCGGGCGCGCGGGCCGGCTGCCACGTCGCCCCTCGATCGCATCCGCTTCTTCACGGCCTGGCTGGGCAATCCGCTCAGCGTCGCGGCGATCGCACCGTCCAGCAAGGCGCTGGCGCAGCTGATCACGCGTGACATCGATGCGCAGACCGGGCCGGTGCTGGAACTGGGTCCGGGGACGGGGGTCTTCACCCAGGCGCTGCTGGATCGGGGCGTCGCGGAACGCGATCTGACCCTCGTCGAATATGACGACGGCTTTGCGCGCCTGCTCAAGCGGCGCTTTCCCCAGGCGAACATACTCCGCATCGATGCTGCCGAACTGGCGGATGATCACCAGTCCCCGGCCGGTCTCTTCGGCGCGGCGATCTGCGGGCTCGGCCTGCTGAACATGAAGCCGGCGAAGGTCGAGGCGATCCTGCGCGCCGCCTTCATGCGGATGCGTAGCACCGCGCCGCTCTACCTGTTCACCTATGGCCGAAACTGCCCGGTGCCGGATGCGGTGCTGCAGAGCCTCGGCCTGGACGCATCTCGCGTCGCCACGATCCGGCGCAACATCCCCCCGGCCTCGGTCTACCGGATCGCCGCGCGGCCGGCGAAGGCGGACTGACGCATGTTCGGCCCTCACGCGGTCACGGATCTGCTGTCTCTGGGATTGATGGGGGTTTTCCTCGTCACCACGCTGGAGAAGTTCATCCCGGTCGTGCCGTCCTATGTCATGCTGCTGGCGCTGGGGATGAGCGCGCCCGATCTGCCGCAGTTGACCGTGATGCTGGCGATCACGGTGATCGGCTCGCTCTGCGGTTCGGCCGGGTGGTTCGCGATCGGCCGCACGCTGGGCGAGCGGCGCATAGAATGGCTTGTCTCGCGCTTCGGCAAATATGTCTTCTTCCCGCTGCCGACCTATCGGCGGCTGGCGGCGTCCTATCGGCGCAATCGCTTCCGGGTGACCGCGCTCGGCCAGACGATCCCGGTGGCGCGCGTCTATATCGGGCTGCCCGCCGGCGTCCTGAAGCTCCCGGCGGCCTCATTCCTCGCCGCTGCCACGCTCGGCATTCTCGTCTGGAACCTGCCCTTCCTCTTGCTCGGCTTCCTGCTGAAGGGCACCTCGCACTCGCTCTTCTATGTCGGCTTGCGGGCGTCGATCGCGCTCGTCGCCGCCGAATTCCTGATTGTCGGGCTGGTCGGCCTTGTCCGGCGCTCGCGCGAGGACGGCCGGGCATGAGCCAGCCGCTCGCCAGGCCCGACATCCTGCTGCCGCTCGCCGTCAACTTTGTCGCCATGGTCATTCTGCCGGCACGGCTTGGCCTCTCGGGCGTGTCGGTCGCGACGTTTCTCGTCTACGCCGCCCTCAGCGGCGCGCTGCTGACCCTGGCCGGGGACCCTCGGTATCTGCGCACCATCTTCTCGCGCAGCGATGTCCGCGGCTATCTGCTCGTCCGCATCGTCATCGTCGCGACCGCAGGCGCCATCCCCTTCGTCGTTGCCAGGAGCCTGGCGGCCTGAAGCCGGGTGGTCTACCCAGCCACCCCGCTCCGCCTCAGAACCCGCTCAGCCGCGCGAAGCGGTCGCGGTGGTATGCCGCATTGCCCCACATCTGCTCGAGCACGCGCATCCGCTTGAGCGTGAAACCGGCATCATATTCGTCGGTCATGCCGATCCCGCCATGCAGCTGGATCAGCTCGCGGCTCATCAGGTGCCCGACCTCATTGGCCTTGCCCTTGGCCAGCGACGCCGCCTGGCGCGTGTCGCCGCCGCGGTCGATCGCCGCCAGCCCCGCCTCGACCGCCGATCGCATCAGCTCGATCTCGCTGTAAAGGTTGGCCATGCGGTGCTGCAGCGCCTGGAAGGTCGCCAGCACCTGCCCGAACTGCACGCGCTGTTTGAGATAGGCGAGCGTCGTGTCGAACGCCGCTCCGGCCATGCCCAGCATCTCCGCGCTCGCCAGCACCGCCGCGCGATCCGCCACCGCGTCGAGCAGCCCGTCGCCGCCTTCCGCCAGCTTGTCCGCCGCCGCACCGTCGAACGTCACCTGTGCATGGCTGCGGAAATCGGTCAGGCGGCGGCGCGACACCGTCACACCCGCCCCCGCCTCGACCAGATACAGCCCGTCGGTCGCCGCGACCACGAACAGCCCGGCGCTGTCGCCCTCGGCGACGAACGCCTTGGTGCCACTGAGCGTGCCGTCCTCGACCTTTGCCGCGATGCTCGCCGGATCGAAGCGCGGCCCCTCGTCCACCGCCAACGTCGCCACCAGCTCGCCGCTCGCGATACGCGGCAGCCATTTCGCCTTCTGCGCCTCGCTCCCGCCGAGCAGGATCGCCGACGCCGCCGCGGCCGACGCCGCCAGCGGGCTCGCGGTCAGCGTCTTGCCCAGTTCCTCGATCACCAGGCCCAGGCTCAGCCAGCCAAAGTCGCTGCCGCCCTGCGCCTCGGGGATGATGATCCCGGTCCAGCCCATCTCGGCCATCGTCGCGTACGCGCCCGGGTCATAGCCCGCCGCACCGTCGCCATCACGCACCTTCCGCCACGCGCTCACCGGACTCTCATTCCCTGCCCAGTCGCGCGCCATGTCGCGCAGCATCGTCTGTTCGTCGGTCAGAACGGCCATCTGTCTTTCCTCTCAAAACCCTTCGTCATGCCGGGCTTGTTCCGGCATCCACCGCGCGTCGAACGATGCCTTCAAGCCTCTTGAGCAAGGCTCGCGGCACCGTGGATCCCGGCACGGGGCCGGGATGACGGCTGCGGCGCGTCACTGATGATCCAGCATCCCCAGGATCCGCTTGGCGATGATGTTGTTCTGGATCTCGGTCGATCCGCCATAGATCGTCGTCGCCTTGCCGAAGAGCCAGGCGCGGGTGCCCTTGAGCTGCGCCTCGGCAAAGCCCTCGCCTTCCCAGCCAAGGCCCTCATGGCCCTGGATCTCGATCAGCAGCTCGGCGCGTTCCTGCCCCAGCTTGGTGCCGACGGTCTTGAGGATCGACGAGACTTCGGACACGCCGCCTGCCGCCTTGCTCTCCGCCTGCACCCGCATCGCGGTCAGCAGGAAAGCGCGCCAATCCATCTCCCACTTGGCGATCCGCGCCCGCAGGTCAGGATCGGCCACCTGTCCCTGATCATCCGCGCCGACATATTTCTTGGCGATATCGGCCAGCGACGGCCCGCTCGGCATCAGCCGCGATCCGCCGCCCGACAGGTTCGTCCGCTCGTGCTGGAGCAGGCGCTTGCCGATCGTCCAGCCCTGCCCTTCCTCGCCGACGCGATTCTCCTTGGGCACCTTCACATTGGTGAAGAAGGTCTCGCAAAAGGGCGACATGCCGCTGATCATCTGGATCGGCTTCACCTCGACCCCCGGCGTGTCCATGTCGATCAGCAGGAAGGTGATGCCGCCCTGCTTCTGGCTCTTGTCGGTACGTACGATGGCGAAGCATTTGTCCGCCCATTGCCCGCCCGACGTCCAGGTCTTCTGGCCGTTGACCAGATAATGGTCGCCCTTGTCCTCGGCGAAGCACTGGAGGTTGGCGAGATCGGACCCGGCATTGGGCTCCGAATAGCCCTGGCACCAGCGCACCTCTCCTCGCGCGATCGCCGGGATATGCTCGCGCTTCTGCGCCTCGTTGCCGTACTCGAGCAGCGTCGGGCCGAACATCATCACGCCCATCCCGCCGATCGGGTTCCACGCGCCGGCTTTCGCCATCTCGTCCGCCAGCACCTTGGCCTCGGCCCGGCTCAGCCCGCCGCCGCCATAGTCGGCCGGCCAGGTCGGCACGCCCCAGCCCTTCGCGCCCATCGCCTCGCGCCAGGCAGCCTGGTCCGGGGTCTCCTCTGTCGGCCCCTCCACGGCGGACATGGTGTTGTCCTTGCCCTTGAGCGACGCGGGGAAGTTCGCCGCCAGCCATTCGCGCACCTCGGTACGGAAGTGGTCGAGGTCGTTTGCCGTCGCCGGTTCTGCCAGGGTTGTCACCTTATTCTCCTTTTCCCCTCCGCGCCGCGGACACGCGGGTGTGCACGCGTCCCAACATCGGCACCGACATGTTCTCTTTTGCCTTCCAGCCCGCCCCTTCCGGAGTCGGCCTTGAAGTCACTTTTCGAGTTTGCGGTATGGTCCGGGGCACGTCAAGCGCCGTTTTGGCAGCAGTGCCACGATCCCCCGAGACACGCCCGCGCGCAGCGGCTAGAAGCGCCGCCGGAAGGGGACCTTATGCGCTTCGAACATCGCGCGGTGCCGATCGTGCTGACGGCAGTCATGATCGACTCGATCGGCTTCGGCATCATCATGCCGGTGCTTCCCCGGCTGATCGTCGAACTCGCCCATGTCGGGCTCGAGGATGCCGCACGCATCGGCGGTTACATGCTCGTCGCCTTCGCGGTCGCCCAGTTCTTCGCGGGGCCCGTGCTCGGCACGCTCGGCGACGCGATCGGGCGGCGGCCGGTGCTGCTCTTCTCGATGATCGCCTTCTCGATCGACTATGCGCTGATGGCGGCCGCGCCGACCATCGGCTGGCTGTTCCTCGGCCGCATCATCGCCGGGATCGCGGGCGCCTCCTTCGGCCCGGCCAACGCCGTCCTGGCCGACGTCACCCCGCCCGAAAAGCGCGGCGCCACCTTCGGCCTGATGGGCGCGGCGTTCGGCATCGGCTTCATCCTCGGCCCGGCGCTGGGCGGGCTGCTCGCAGGCTTCGGGCCGCGCACGCCGTTCATCGCCGCGGCGGTGCTGGCCGGTCTCAACGCGATCTGGATCCTCACCATGCTGCCCGAGACGATCAAGCCGGAGGGCCGCCGTCCCTTCCGCTGGGGCGACGCGCACATCTTCGCGGCGTTCAAGCCGCTGTTCCACGCGGGCAATGCCGGCTGGCTGCTTGCCGCCATGTTCCTGTGGCAGTTCGCGCACATGGTCTACCCCGCGACCTGGGCCTTTTTCGGCGAGATCACGCTCGGCTGGAACGAGAAGATGATCGGCCTGTCGCTCGCCGCCGCCGGCCTGTGCATGGCCGCGGTGCAGATGCTGGTCACCGGCCGCGCGATCAAGGCATGGGGGGAAGAACGCACCGTCGTGCTCGGCATGGCGGCGGGCGGGCTCGCCTTCACCGCCTATGTCTTCGCGCGCGAAACCTGGATGATCTACGTCATCCTCGCGGTCAGCGCGTTCCAGGCCCTCGCCTTCCCGTCGATGAACGCGCTGCTCTCGCGCATGACCGACGCCAGCCGCCAGGGCGCGCTGCAGGGCGGCATCGCCAGCCTCAACAGCGTGGCGCTGATCTTCGCGCCGCTGGCGCTCACCCAGGCGCTCGCCTTTGGCGCAGAGCACGGGTTCAAGGCGGGGAATTTCGTCCTCGCCGCGGCGCTCGCCTTCGGCGCGCTGATCATCATCGTGCTGCGTGTGGTGCCGAAGGTCCACAAGCGCGAGGAGATCCCTGCCGGACCGGAAGCGTAACGGCGGCTGCACTGCCCGGTTGCGCTGGGCGAGCCACTTCCTATCTCGCGGCTCCAACCCACGCCGGAGGCTTTCCCGACATGATCGATCTCTACTACTGGCCCACCCCGAACGGCCACAAGATCACGCTGTTCCTCGAGGAAGCCGGCCTCCCCTACACCATCCACCCGGTCAACATCGGCCAGGGCGACCAGTTCAAGCCCGATTTCCTCAAGATCGCGCCCAACAACCGCATGCCAGCGATCATCGACACCGACCCAGCCGATGGTGGCGAGCCGATCAGCGTGTTCGAAAGCGGCGCGATCCTGACCTATCTCGCCAACAAGACCGGCAAGTTCTTCGGCCCGGCGCAGCGCGACAAGATCGTGCAGATGGAATGGCTGATGTGGCAGATGGGCGGGCTCGGCCCGATGTCCGGGCAGAACGGCCATTTCAACCGCTATGCGCCCGAGAAGATCCCCTACGCCCAGAAGCGCTATATCGACGAGACCAACCGCCTCTACGGCGTGCTCGACCGCCAGCTCGCGGGCAAGCCGTTCGTGGCGGGCGAGGACTATTCGATCGCCGACATGGCGATCTATCCCTGGATCGTTCCGCACGAGGCGATGGGCCAGAACATCGACGATTTCCCCAATCTGAAGCGCTGGTTCGAAGCCGTGAAGGCCCGTCCCGCGACGATCCGCGCCTATGAAAAGGGCGAGGAAATCCGCCCCAGCGACACGCCGATGAGCGACGCGGACAAGAAGATCCTGTTCAACCAGACGGCGGCGAACACAGCAAAGGCGTAGGCCCCGGTTCGCCACGGGAGCCCGTGGATTGAGCATGACAGCGCTTCAGTCGTTCGGACCAGAAATCTGGACCGTGGAGGGTCCGGAAGTGGCGGTGCTCGGGTTCCGCTACCCCACGCGCATGGTGGTGATCCGGTTGATGACGGGCGGGCTCTGGCTGTGGTCGCCCGTCGCCCTTTCCGGCAGGCTCCGGACGGCACTGGCGGAACTTGGCGAGGTGCGGCATCTGGTGGCGCCCAACACGCTGCATGATCGCTTCATCCACGAATGGCGGCGAGTCTATCCCGGGGCCACGCTCCATGCCGCGCCGGGCTTGCGCGACCAGCGGAAGGACATCGCCTTCGACACCGAACTGGATGACACGCCCCCGCCCGAATGGACCGCGGATATCGATCAGGTGGTGGTACCCGGCAACCGCATCACCACCGAAGTCGTGTTCTTTCACCATAAGAGCGGCACGGTGCTGTTCACCGATCTGATCCAGCAATTCCGACCGGGTTGGTTCACGGGCTGGCGTGCGCTGGTGGCGCGGCTGGATGCAATGGTTGGGACCGCGCCGTCGGTACCCCGAAAATTCCGGGTGGCGACGGCTGACCGGCGGGCCGCCCGCGCCGCGCTGCGGCGTATTCTCGCCTGGCCGTCCGCCAGGCTGATCATGGCGCATGGCAAGCCCGTGCAGCATGACGGCCATGCCGTAATTGCCCGGGCATTCCGCTGGCTAAAGGTCTGAACCGCCATCGCGCCCGGCAGCCGACCGGAACAGCGCCGCCGATACCAGCCACAGCACCGCGAAGGTGCCCCCGAACAGCCAGGTCTTGAACACGCCATCCGATACCTGCGCGGTCATCGGTGCGGTGGCGACGGCGAGGGTCCAGACGAGTTGCATGACCGCCACCCCCAGCATCGTCCGTGCCATTCCCTCGGGCCGGAAGCGGGTTGCGAACCCGCCCACGACCGGCGCCAGGACCAGCAGGAAGAAGCCGGCGCTGTCCACGCTGTCGCGAACGATCGAGGTCCATATGATCAGGAACGACACCAGCACCGCCACCCCCACGCCCGCGCGATAGGCCGTGCTGCCGCTCGTCGCCATCCCGGCCGTCTTGCTCGATCCACTCATGCTTCTGCCTCCTTCGAAATGCCGCTCCCTCTTCGCACGGGTCGGGATGAGCGGCATGAGCGGAACATGAGCAATGGCTGAAAAGCGCGTTGATGGCCGCAAGCCGGTAAAGTCACACTTGCAACTGCCCTAGCGGCATTGCGTTTACCCCGGCCCCGCTTCCCGCCTAGCGTTCCCTCACCGCCGCGCGACTGACGCTATAAGATGGGCCACCATCGGGAAGCGCGAACGGGTTGTGCCGCGCGTCTGGGCATCATTCTTGGTACCGGAGGATGGCATGCCCGCACCCGACAATCTCCTCGCCTTCGCCGCGATCGCGCTCGGCATGGTCCTGACGCCAGGCCCCAACATGATCTACCTGATCTCGCGCTCCATTTCCCAGGGGCGCGCGGCGGGGCTGATCTCGCTGTGCGGGATCGCGCTGGGCTTCATCATCTACATGCTCTGCGCAGCCTATGGCCTCACCGCGCTGCTGATGGCCGTCCCCTTCGCCTATGACGCGATCCGCATCGCCGGCGCCGGCTACCTGCTGTGGCTCGCATGGCAGGCGGTGCGCCCCGGCGGACGCTCAAGCTTCGAAGTGCGCGACCTGCCGCAAGACGGACCGAAGCGGCTTTTCTCGATGGGGCTGGTGACTGTGTTGCTCAACCCGAAGGTCGCGGTTCTCTACCTCTCCCTGCTCCCGCAATTCATCGATCCCGCCAAGGGCAGCGTGCTGGGTCAGGCGGTGGTGCTGGGCTCGATCCAGATCGTTACCAGCGTCACGGTCAACGCCGCGATCATCGTCTGCGCCGCCTTCATCGCACGCTTTTTCCAGCGCCGTCCCGGCTTCGCGCTGTTCCAGCGCTGGCTGATGGGCACGGTGCTCGCCGGCCTTGCGGTGCGGATGGCGGCCGAAGCGCGCCGCTAGCCCTTCCCCGGCCTCCGCGAGAGGCCGACATCGAGATGCGCGCCCGCGTCGAGCAGGACCGTCTCCCCGGTGATCACCCGGCTCGCGGGATCGAGCAGGTTCACCACCGGCCCCGCGATATCCTCGGCATGCGCGGCCATCGCCATCGGCGTCTGGCTGGCGATGAATGTCTCGAACGCCTCGAATGCTTCCTGCGTCATCCGCTCGCTGAACCAGCC
>Ga0247822_10002717_pt1 | contig 11379 bp, 9 predicted proteins | sample 13C_Cellulose_Da_FD_192423 | JGI IMG/M metagenome (GOLD analysis project Ga0247822, IMG submission 192423) | Soil microbial communities from agricultural site in Penn Yan, New York, United States - 13C_Cellulose_Day30 | ecosystem: Environmental > Terrestrial > Soil > Agricultural land | place...
ACGTCCCGACCAGCGCGACCGGCACGTGCAAGGTCACCGCCACGGCCGACTCAGGCGACGTCACCGTAAACGCCGGCTAGGACCTACGCTCGTGACATGATCCGGACCCGGTGTTATCGCGATGGGAAGCTCAAGCAGGAGGGCTTCGCGGTCGAGGATGTGTCCGCGCTGCTCGCCGACGACTCCACGGTCGTCTGGTTCGATCTGTGCGGCGACGACGCCCGCCACCTCGAGGTCGTCCGGCGCGAGCTCGGCCTGCACGACCTGGCCGTCGAAGACGTCGGCACGCCCGGCCAGCGCCCGAAGCTCGACCACTACCCCGAGCACCTGTTCCTGGTCGCGTACTCGCTCGAGATCAACACCGATACCGGGGTCCTGACCGCGCACGAGGTCTCCGCCTTCATCACGCCGCGGGCGCTGGTCACGGTGCGGGCCGATGAGGGCTTCGCGCTCGATGAGGTGATCCGGCGCTGGGACGCCGAGCCGCAGCTCGCCTCGAGCGGAGTGTCGTATCTGATCCACGGGCTGCTGGACTATGTGGTCGATACCCACTTCCGCGCGGTCGAGCAGCTCGACAGCGCGGTCGACGGGCTGGAGGATCAGGTCTTCGACGAGGTGACCAGCGACGCGCAGATGCAGCGGCGCACCTTCCAGCTGCGCAAGAGCCTGGTCAGCATGCGGCGGCTCGTGCTGCCGATGCGGGAGGTCGTGAACACCCTGCTGCGCCGCGATCTCAAGGTGATCGACCAGCAGATGGTGCCCTACTACCAGGATGTCTATGACCACGTGCTGCGGGTCTCGGAGTGGACCGACTCGCTGCGCGACCTGATCGCGAACATCCTGGAGACGCGACTGACGGTGCGGAGCAACCGGCTCAACGTCATCATGAAGAAGGTGACCAGCTGGGCCGCGATCATCGCCATCCCGACCGCCGTCACCGGATACTTTGGACAGAACATCCCGTTCCCGGGCTTCGGGACCGGGTGGGGCGTGTGGCTGTCGTTCGGTGTCATGCTGGTGTCATCGGTGACGCTCTACGTCACCTTCAAGATCAAGGGCTGGCTGTGAGCGCCGACGAACTGGCCCGCCGGTGCGCGGCCGCCATGTACGCCGACGACCTCGCCAGCCAGCGGCTGGGGATCACCATCCACGACGTGGCGGTGGGTCGGGCCACGGCCACGATGACCGTCACCGCCGAGATGATCAACGGGCACGACCTGTGCCACGGCGGCTACCTGGTGCTGCTGGCCGACTCCGCGTTCGCCTTCGCCTGCAACACGTACAACGTGGTTACGGTCGCCCAGGGTCTGGACGTCACGTTCGTCGAACCGGCCCGGCGCGGCGATGAGCTCACCGCGAAAGCGGTCGAGCGGGTGCGCCGCGGCCGCAGCGGGCTCTACGACGTGACGGTCCGGCGCGCCGATGGCACGGTCGTGGCCGAGTTCCGCGGCCGGAGCCGGTCGCTGACCGGGCGCCTGGTCGACGAATGAGACTGCTGGTCTTCACCCGGACGACCGGCTACCGGCACGACAGCATCCCGGCCGGCCTGGCCGCGCTGCGCGACTTCGCACCCGACCTGCACGCGAGCGAGGATCCCGAGGTCTTCGTGCGGCCGCTGGAGTGGGACGCCATCGTGTTCCTCAACACCAGTGGCGACGTGCTGACCGACGCGGGGCGGGCCGCGCTCGAGCGCTACGTGACCGCCGGCGGTGGCTTCGCGGGCATCCACTGCGCGGCCGCGACCGAGACCGGGTGGCCGTTCTACCAGAGCCTGATCGGGGCGCGGTTCACCGGCCATCCGGAGATCCAACCCGGCCGGATCCTCGTCGCCGATGCCGACCATCCGGCCACGGCCGGGTTGCCCGACCCGTGGCCGCGGGTGGAGGAGTGGTACGACTTCGAGGCGCAGGCCACCGATCGGGTGCTGCTGCGGGCCGACACGACCTCGTACCAGGGGAGCACCTTGCCCGGCGATCATCCGCTCGCATGGTGCCACCAGCGGCACGGCGGTCGTGCCTTCTACACCGCGCTCGGACACGGGGCGGACGCGTACGCCGAGCCGTTGTTGCGGGCCCACCTGCGCGGCGGCATCGCCTGGGCGGCCGGGGCAACATCATCGCCTTGATCGGGTTGCCGCCACCGTCGCGAGGCCGCAGGCTGAGCCCATGATGCTGCCCGACCTCAGCCCTCGCCCCGATGAGCTGACCGGCATCGAGGCGGCTGGCCGCGACGAGGTGGCCGCGCTGCAGCTGGAGCGGCTGCGGTGGAGCCTGCGGCACGCCTACGACAACGTGCCGTTCTACCGCCAGGCTTTCGACGCGCGAGGTGTGCATCCGGGCGACGTGAGCGCGTTGGCCGATCTGGCCGCGTTCCCATTCACCTCCAAACAGGACCTGCGGGCGACCTACCCGTTCGGGATGTTCGCGGTGCCCCGAGACAGCGTGACGCGCATCCACGCGTCGAGCGGCACCACCGGCAAACCCACGGTGGTCGGTTACACCCAGCGGGACGTCGACATGTGGGCCGACGTCGTCGCCCGGTCGATCCGGGCGGCCGGCGGGCGGGCCGGCATGATCGTGCATGTCGCCTACGGCTACGGGCTCTTCACGGGCGGGCTCGGCGCCCACTACGGCGCCGAAAAGCTGGGCTGCACGGTGATCCCGATGTCGGGTGGGATGACCGAGCGCCAGGTCCAGCTCATCGTCGACTTCCAGCCCGACATCATCATGGTCACGCCGTCCTACATGCTCACCATCCTGGACGAGCTGGAGCGTCAGGGCATCGATCCGACGAGCACCTCGTTGAAGGTGGGCATCTTCGGCGCCGAGCCGTGGACCGGCGACATGCGGGCCGAGATCGAGCAGCGGGCCGGCATGCACGCGGTCGACATCTACGGGCTCTCGGAGGTCATCGGCCCGGGCGTGGCGAGCGAGTGTGTGGAGACCAAGGACGGGCTGCACATCTGGGAGGACCATTTCTATCCGGAGGTCGTCGATCCGGAGACGGGCGAGGTCCTGCCCGACGGTGAGCTGGGGGAGCTCGTGTTCACCTCGCTCACCAAGCAGGCGTTGCCGGTCGTGCGCTATCGCACCCGCGACCTCACCCGTCTGCTGCCCGGCACCGCCCGTCCCGGGTTCCGGCGGATGGAGAAGGTCACGGGGCGCAGCGACGACATGATGATCATTCGAGGAGTGAACCTCTTTCCGACCCAGATCGAAGAGCTCATCCTGCAGGCGCCGCCCCTGGCGCCGCACTTTCAGTGCGTACTCACCCGACCCGACCGCCTGGACGAGCTCGAGGTTCGGGTCGAGTCCCGCCGGGAAATGTCTGATGTGGACAGTGAGCGACTTGGCCACGACTTGGCCCGCCGGGTGAAGGATCGCATCGGCGTCACCGTCACGGTGCGGGTCCAGCCGCCCGGCACGATCGAGCGGTCGGTGGGCAAGATGAAGCGGATCGTCGACGAACGAGGGATCACGGATCGCGGCCGGACGCCCGGGGTGTGATGACCGCGGCCGGCTCGATGCCGGTCGGCAGGGGGCGCACGTCGAAGTCCGCCAGGGCTGCGTCCCACATCAGCCGCTCCGGCTCGAGCACGTGTGATCGGATGAGCCAGATGGTGGCGCTGTCGCGGGCATCGGCGAGCGTGCGGGCCCGGTGCAGGGCGGCCTGGATCGCGCTCGGGTCGCGGGCGGTCGTCACCACGATGTTCGACGCGTCCGGATACGCCGGGAGCCAACGGATGGCGTTGGTGGACGGCACCCACGTCGGCGCGTCGGCCGCCCAGTAGCAGGCGAAGCCGTAGCTGCCCATCTCATTGACCACCACGACATCGCCCGGTTGCCGATGCGCGGCAACGTACTCGACCTGGGTTCGCACGTCCTCGAGGTACATCGGCGGGAGCGCCACCCCGGTCGAGCTGGCCGACAACCGCAGCCACTGCCTGTTCGCGATCGCATAGCCGCCGAGCGCCCCGACCACGACCACCGCGGCGGCCGCCGTCGCGACCCAGGCTCGGCCCGGCGCCGCCGCGCCCGACGTCGACCACCGCCGCGCGCCGGCCATCACCAGGCCGGCCAGGCCGATGCCGCCCAGGGCGGCGCCGATCGTGAGCAGGACGTGCGAGGTGCGCAGGTCGAGCAGGGGATACAGGCGGAGCAGCGCGAACGCCGCGAACGCCACCGGCACCAGGGCCGTGGCGAGCGCGAGCGCGGGACGGCCGAGCCGGCCGATCGTCACGACACCGAGCGCGCTCAACACGAGGAAGACGCCCGCGGGCAGGCCGAGATACGGCTCGAGCTCGGTGAGCCGCGTGGCCGCCGCCTCGGGCAGGCCGGCCACCGACGGGAAGTACGCGTCCCAGTAGGCGTCCAGGCCGTCGGTGCGGCCCCGCCGGGCGACGCCCAGATAGATGGCCAGCACCGCGAGCGCGGCCGCAGCGCCGGCGACCGCGGCCTCGATGACCCGTGGCCAGTCGCGCCGGACGAGGGGCACGACGACCAGGCCCGTCATCGCGCACACGGCCACGATGGCCGTCGTGTGACTCAGTAGCATGCCGACGGCGATGAGCCCGACCAAAGCACCCAGGCGTCGTCGCGACCATCGGCGCTCGGTCCACGCCACCAGCGCGAGGATGACGAGGGCGACGGCGGCGTCCGCCGTGTACTGCTTCAGGTCATGCCGGACCTGCTGGGCCGGCAGCAGGACGACCGCGGTCCCGGCCGCCAGCCCGGCGAGGATCCCGGCCTGGCGTGTTGGCCAGCCGACGACCCGGCCCAGCGCGTAGGCCGCGATCACCGCCACGAGCAGGAAGCCGAGCGGCACGAGCCGCAGCACGGACAGGTCAGGCACAGCCCGGACCAGCGCGGCCCAACCCAGCGGGCTGGTGGCGACGAGCGAGGGCAGGTCGGCCAGCGGGAAACGATGCGCCGCCGCCACCCACGCCTCGTCCAACCAGTACGGGGTCGTGAGCATCGACGGCACGTCATGGATCGCGAACATTAACCCGATCAGCGCCGCCGCGGCCAGGCCGTCCGCGGCGAAGCGGCGGATCAACGCCCGCGCACGGGCCGGTGCCGTTTCCGCGCCGCCGTCAACCGGATGCGAGTGATGATCCACAGTGCGGCCACGCCGTCGGTCCACGTGATCTTCTTTCCCTGCGCGCGATCACGGGCGTGATAGCTGACTGGAACCTCATACGGCCGATGGCCACGGGCGAGCAGCTTGGCGGTGGCCTCGGCCTCCACGCCGAAACCGGCCGACCGGATGTCGAGCTCGCGGTAGAGCGGCAGCGGCATCAGCTTGAAGCAGGTCTCGACGTCGCTCAGATAGCAGTTGAACATGACGTTGGCGTAGGTCGTGACGGCCTTGTTGCCCATGACGTACCAGAACGAGAACGACGACTGGCTGCCGAACCGCCGCGTGCCGTACACGATCTCGGTCGTCCCGGCGATGACCGGCGCCAGCAGCGACGGGATCTCCTCCGGCGCGTACTCCAGGTCGGCGTCGCAGATCACCATGTAGTCGCCGGTCGCCACCTGCGAGGCGGTGCGGATCGCCGCTCCCTTGCCCTGATTGCGTTCGTGGCGGTGGATGACCATCGCGTCGGCGCCCAGGCCGGCCAGCACGTCGGCCGTGCCGTCGGTGCTGCCATCGTCGACGACCACGAGCTCCAGGTCCCAGGGGTAGGGAACATCGAGCACCCGCTTGACGGCCATGGCGATGGTGGCGGCCTCGTTGTAGACCGGCATCAGCACGGATAGCTTCACGATGGCCTCCTTCCGACTGTCAGCTGACTCTCGGGGGCGACTCGCGACTAGATCGTAACAATCTCCGGATTCGGGTCCGCCTTTTCCGGCTCCAGGTCCAGGTCGTCCAGGTGGCTGGTCTCGTTGTAGCCCGCCAGCCGCACCCCACGGCGCGACGCCGACCAGCGGGTGATGCCGGCGTTTCGCACCGGCTCGGCCACCATCACCTGCTCGGGAGTCATGCCCTCGATGACATAGCGCAGCATGAGCACCACCGCGTCGTGGCCGACGACGAGGACCCGCTTGCCCTGCCAGCTCTGTCGAAGGTCGCCGACAAAGGCGCGGACCCGGGCGATGACGTCGGGAAACGACTCACCCGCGGGCGGACGGTAATAGAACTCGCCCAGCTGCCCGCGCCGGGCGACCTCGTCGGGCAGGTCGCGGGCGATCTCGGCTCGTGACCTCAGCTCCAGTATGCCCAGCTCGCGGTCGCGAAGCCGCTCATCGGTGAGGATCGGCGGCGCCTGGGTGGTGAGCCGGCACAGCTCACCCAAGGCGAGTGAGGTTGTCTCCCGGGCCCGCTGATAGGTCGAGGTGAACACGACATCGATCCGGTCGCCGAGCGTGGCGAGGTGGCCGCCCAGCCGCACCGCCTGCCGCCGGCCCAGGTCGGTCAGCGCGACCGCCCAGTCGGGTCCGTCGACCCGGACATCATCGCGGTCTGGCCCGTGCGCGGCCGCGAACGCGGCGTTCGCGACGCTCTCGCCGTGCCGGACGGCGATCAGCTCCCTGGGCCAGGTCATGGGCCCAAGTCCACCACCCGTCCGGCCGGGCCGACAAGGGGCCGTATGATGTCCAGGCTCGCCGGCATCGGCGGGATATCTCCCGGATCGGAAGGCCACCTCGTGACCGCACTGCAACGGACCCTCGTCGTGCTCAAGCCTGACGCGGTCGCCCGCGGGCTGATCGGCCGGGTGACCCAGCGGTTCGAGGACGCCGGCCTGAAGATCGTCGCGATCAAGATGGTCCGGCTCGACGACGAGCTCACCCGCCGGCACTACTTCGATCTTGAAGAGCGGTATGGCAAGGAGATCTACGACGCCAACGCCAAGGCGATGCAGCGCGGCCCGGTCGTGGCCATGGTGATCGAGGGCATCGAGGCCGTACCGAACGTGCGCCGCCTGGTCGGCGCGACCTATCCGAACGAGGCCGTGCCCGGCACGATCCGCGGCGACTTCGCTCACCACTCCAAGGCGCACGCGGTGGCCGAGGACAAGGGCGTGGCCAACCTGCTGCACGCGTCGGGCAACCTGGACGAGGCGAAGTACGAGATCGGCGTCTACTTCGCGCCCGAGGAGCTGCAGGAGTACACCACCCTGGCCGAGGCCTACACCTTCTGAGCCAGGCGTCGCTGGCGGGTCACACGATGGCGTCCATCGCTTTGTAGACGCGGGTCTCCGACACCGGGTAGCGGGTCTTGATCTCCTGGGCGAACAGGCTGATCCGAAGCTCCTCGATCATCCACCGGATCTCGGTCACATCCGCGTCCCCTCGGCGGCCGGGCGGGAGGTCGGCGACCAGGTCGGCGTACTCGCCCCGGACCTCAGCCACCCGCCCCATCCAGTCCCGATCGCGGGTCGGGTTGGCCGGCAGCCGCTCGAGCCGCAGGTCGATCGCCTTCAGGTATCGCCGCAGATCCTCCAGGTGCCGGTGGCCGGTCCGGGTCACAAACCCGGGCTGCACCAGGGCGACCAGTTGGGCCCGCATGTCCTCGACCGCGGCGACCGTGGCAGGCGTGGTCGGCGCGGCCAACCGGGTCCGGACCGCGTGCGCGGCCCCGACGATCTTCTCGACTGTGGTCACGATGTCCACTGTGGTCGCTGGCAGATCCTGGCGGACCGCCTCCTTGAGCCGCGCGTAGCCCTCGTCGTCCCAGGATGGCCCGCCCGCGCGCTCGATGAGCAGGTCGAGGGCCGCGGTGACGCAGTCCTCGAGCAGATCGGGCACGGTCCCGTACGGATACCGGGTGAGGCCGAGTTTGACCGCATTGGACAGTCGCTTCGACAGCAGAGGGATCGGCGTCGGCACCTCGAGCTGGAGTAGTCGCCGGGTGCCCGCCCACATCGCGCGGGCCTGGTCGACCTCGGTCTCGAAGACCCGCACCGCCACGCTGCTCGTCTCGTCGACCAGGGCCGGGTAGGCCTTCACGGCGTAGCCAGCCCGGCGTCGTTCGATCACCTTGGCCAGCGTGCCGGGCGTCCACTCCAGCAGCCCTGTCTGCTCCACGCCCGTAGTGGCTTCGGCGACCGCCTCCCTGGCCTGGGGCGCGAGCTGGCGCCGCACCGTGGCCAGGTCCTTGCCCTCGGCGACCGCGACCCCGCGATCGGAGACCTGGAAGGTGATCCGCAGATGGTCGGGCACCTTGGTGAGATCCCAGTCCCGTCGCGCGACGGTAACCCCGGTCAGCCGGCGCAGGGCCGTCTCCAGCGTGTCGAGCAGCGGACCGTCGCTCGGCTTGGCCGTGTCGAGCACGGCCGCGACATAGTCGGGCACCGGGACGAAGTTGCGCCGGACGGCCTTCGGCAGCGAGCGCAGCAGGGCGGTCACGAGGTCCTGGCGCAGGCCCGGGATCTGCCAGTCGAAGCCGTCGCCGCTCACCTGATTGAGCAGGTCGAGCGGAAGGTGGACGGTGACGCCGTCGGAGTGGGCGCCCGGCTCGAACTGGTAGGTCAGCGGCAACGCGAGGTCGCCCTGATGCCAGGTGTCGGGGTAGTCGGCCTTGTCGAGCCGGCCGGCGCCGGTGTTGACGAGCATCGCCTGCTCGAAGTCGAGCAGGTCCGGGGTCGCGCGCCGGGCCTTCTTCCACCAGGTGTCGAAGTGGCGGGCCGAGACGACATCGGCCGGGATGCGCGCCTCGTAGAAGTCGAACAGGGTCTGGTCGTCCACCAGGATGTCGCGCCGCCGGGCCCGGGCCTCCAGCTCCTCGACCTCGTCGAGCAGCGCCCGATTGGCGTGGAAGAACGTGTGATGGGTGCGCCAGTCGCCCTCGACCAGCGCGTGGCGGATGAACAGCTCCCGGCTCAGCTCGGGGTCGATCCGTCCATACTGGACCTTGCGACCGGCCACGATGGGCAGCCCGTAGAGAGTGACCTTCTCGATCGCCACGACAGAGCCCTGGTCGCGTTCCCAGTGGGGCTCGCTATAGCTGCGCTTGACCAGGTGCCCGGCCAGCCGCTCGGCCCACTCCGGCTCGATCTTGGCCGCGACCCGGCCCCACAGGCGTGATGTCTCCACCAGCTCGGCCGCCATGACCCACCGGGCGTTGCGGCGGAACAGGACCGAGCCCGGAAAGATCGCGAAGCGCGCGTTGCGGGCGCCGATGTACTCGGGCTTCTCGATGTCCCGCATGCCGATGTGCGACAGCAGCCCGGCCAGCAGGGCCCCATGTACCTTGGTCGAGTCGGCTGGCTCCGTATTGATGGCGAAGCCCATCTGCTTGACGATGCTGCGCAGCTGGCTCTCGAGGTCCTGCCACTCACGCACCCGCAGGTAGTTGAGGAAGTCGGTCTTACAGAGCTTGCGAAAGCGGTTGGAGCTCAGCTCGCTCTGCTGCTCCTGCAGGAACGTCCACAGGTTGAGGAACGCGACGAAGTCCGATTCCGGATCGCGGAACCGGGCGTGCTTCTGGGTCGCGGCCTCCTGCTTCTCTAGCGGGCGCTCACGCGGATCCTGAATGGACAGTGCCGCGGTGATGATGAGCACCTCGCGGACGCACCCGTTGCGCTCGGCCTCCAGCAGCATCCGGCCCAGGCGGGGGTCGATCGGCAGCTGGGCCAGCTTGCGGCCGAGCTCGGTGAGCTGTCGCTTGTTGGTGGGGTCGAACGCGCCGAGCTCCTGCAGCAGCAGCACACCGTCGTGGATGCTGCGCCGGTCGGGGGGCTCGACGAACGGGAAGGCCTCGATCGCCCCGAGCTCCAACGACGACATCTGCAGGATGACGCTGGCCAGGTTGGTCCGCAGGATCTCGGGATCGGTGAACTCCGCTCGGGCGTCGAAGTCGGCCTCGGAGTAGAGGCGGATGCAGACGCCGTCGCTCGTGCGCCCGCAGCGACCCTTGCGCTGGTTGGCCGAGGCCTGCGAGATGGGCTCGATCGGCAGCCGCTGCACCTTGAGCCGCTGGCTGTAGCGGGAGATGCGCGCCGTGCCGGGGTCGACCACGTACTTGATGCCAGGCACCGTCAGCGAGGTCTCCGCCACGTTGGTGGCGAGCACGATCCGCCGACCGGTGTGGGGCTGGAAGACGCGGTGCTGCTCGGCCGCGCTCAATCGGGCGAACAGCGGCACGACCTCGGTGTGGCGGCGGTTGCCCTTGTTCAGCGCATCGGCGGTGTCCCGGATCTCGCGCTCGCCGGAGAGGAAGACCAGGATGTCGCCCGGCCCTTCGGCACAGAGCTCGTCCACCGCGTCGCAGATCGCCTGCGTCTGGTCACGGACGTTCTCGCTCTCGCTGGCCTCGTCGTCGTCCTCCTCGACCTCGACCAGCGGGCGGTACCGGACCTCGACCGGGTAGGTGCGCCCCGACACCTCGATGATCGGGGCGTCGTTGAAGTGCGCCGAGAACCGCTCCGGATCGATCGTGGCCGAGGTGATGATCACCTTGAGATCCGGCCGGCGGGGGAGCAGTTGCTTGAGATAGCCCAGCAGGAAGTCGATGTTCAGGCTGCGCTCGTGGGCCTCGTCAATGATGATCGTGTCGTAGCCGGACAGCAGGCGGTCGTGCTGGGTCTCGGCCAGCAGAATGCCGTCGGTCATCAGCTTCACCAGCGTCGACTCGCTGGTGCGGCCGGTGAACCGGACCTGGTAGCCGACCGTTGTCCCCAGCTCGGTGCCGAGCTCCTCCGCGATGCGCTCGGCCACCGTGCGGGCCGCGATCCGCCGCGGCTGGGTGTGGCCGATCATGCCCTTGATCCCGCGGCCGAGCTCCAGACAGATCTTCGGCAGCTGGGTCGTCTTGCCCGAGCCAGTCTCGCCGGCGACGATCACGACCTGGTGCTCGGCGATGGCCCGGGCGATGTCCTCCCGGCGCTGGCTGACCGGCAGCTCTTCTGGGTAGGTCGGCGCCGGTACGTTGGCCCGGCGGGTTTCGACCCGCGCCTGCGCGGCCGCGATGTCCCGGTCGATCTGCTCGGCGACGCCGGCCCGCTTCGCCGGGTCTTTGATCTTGGCGAGCCCATCCAGCCGTCGGCGCAGCCGCCGCTCGTCGCGAAGGGTGAGGTCGGAGGCGGCCAGACGGTGTTGCGGTGCTGATCCCATGGCTGCAGCCAGGATAGGCAGACACCCACCTCCCCACCCACCGACTTTTGCATTGGTGTGATCTTGGGTAAACACGTCAGTTTGGTCACACACCACCAAAACTGACTGATCGGATGAGGGATCCCAGGCGGGCTGTTGCGGAGACTTCTCGGGTGCGTGGGAAAGACAGCCTGCTCAGCAAGGCACAGCGTCGTTTGGCTTGGTTCGGCTTCGTGCTGCTGGGCGCGTACGCGCCGGTCGTGGCATACGCGAAGCCCGACGACACGTGGATGCTGAGCATCACGGTCGCCGGGCTCGTCGCGATGGTGCTGCTTATTGA
>Ga0247822_10002718_pt1 | contig 11377 bp, 9 predicted proteins | sample 13C_Cellulose_Da_FD_192423 | JGI IMG/M metagenome (GOLD analysis project Ga0247822, IMG submission 192423) | Soil microbial communities from agricultural site in Penn Yan, New York, United States - 13C_Cellulose_Day30 | ecosystem: Environmental > Terrestrial > Soil > Agricultural land | place...
GGGCGTCGCCGGAGCCGCCGCGGGCGCGGCGGTCGCGACGACCGGGGCGGGCTGCGGGATCGGCGCCGGTGACGAGGTGGCCCCGGGATCCTGGGTGGCGCCCCCGGCCGGCGTGACCGCGGTGGGCGCGGCGCCGGCGGTGTCGCCGCCGAGCGAGGCCTTGCACGCGGCCATGCGCTCCTCGGTCAGCCGGCGCGACGCGGCGCTGGGTTGCCCTCCCTTGAGGTAGCGCGCGTAGAAGGTCAGCGCGAGCCGACAGTTGCCGGCCTGCTCGTGGGCGGTCGCGATCTTGATGAACAGGTCCGGATCCTGCGTGAGGTCGTACGCGACCGCGTACTCGACCGCCGCGCCGGCGTAATCACCGCGGGCCATCGCCTCGTCGGCCTGTCGGTGGTGCTCGGCCGCGGCGTTGCCGCCGTCGACCGCGGGTTGCGCGGCGGCGAGGTTGCCGCCGGCGGCGAGCAGCGCCAGCGAGCAGGCAGAGATCAGTCGAGATGTCATTGCAGACCTCCAGGCTTCGAAAGCCGCCGGCGCACGATCTTCGGTTGCGCGATCACGGCTGGTAAGGACGGCAGGACGAACCACCACCACCGGGGCGGACCTCGCATTCCATCGACTGCCACTCGACCCGCGCGCCATCGCCGCTTCTGACCACACGCACCCGGGGATGGATCGCGCTGTTCGGCAAGTAGAACTGGCGCCAGGCGCCGTCGACGGGGACGGTGGTATCCCAGTTGCCCACGGTCTCGCAGCCGCTGAGCCCGGGGCCGGCGTCGTCCCACACACCGGCGGTGCAGATCTCCGGCCCGAGGTAGAGGGTGTAGTAGTTGCGGAAGTCGGCGTCGCGGCGCAGGTTCTTGTTGCCGTCCTGCTCGACCGACCACACGTACAGCGCGTCACCGCGCACGTCCCGGTCGTACCCCTCGGGGCGCCGGTACTCGACGAGCAGGTAGCGCTCGTACGACACGCCGCCGAAGATGAGGATGTTCCCGTTGCCGGTCCACGCGCCGGGTGGCAAGAGGAAGTGCGAGCCGGTGCGCTGGTCGGGGTCGAGGAGGTCGACGATCGAGGGGCGCTCCCAGCCGAGCTGAAAGCGGTGCCAGCCGTCGTGGTAGAGGGTGCGCCGATCGTCGGGAGTCGCGAAGATGGTGGCGCCCATCACCGTCGCCGCCGAGAAGTTGCTGTCGACGTTCCACCGCCCGTAGAGGTCGTGGGTGCCGAGCACGTGCGACAGCTCGTGGACCAGCGTCTGGAAGCCGACGGTGTCGCCGACGTGGATGATCGTCGAGCACACCTTGATCGTGCCGTTGCGGGTGACGACGTCCGGGCAGCGCGGATCGCTGCGGCGGTTGGAGCCGCCGTTGTGGTTGCCGGTCGTGCTGCCACCGTCGATGTTCAGGATCCACAGCTCGGTGTTCTCGACCTTGCCGTCACCGTTGGTGTCGTAGCGCGTGAAGTCGAAGTTGCCGGCGTCGGGGGCACCAGCCGCGATCTTGAGCGCCGCCTGGTACGCGCCGGTCTCGGACGGTGCCGATCGCATGTCGAGCCGGTTGGAGCGGCCGGCCGAGACCAGCGTGAGCTTGTCGTGCGACTCCTCGGCGAAGTAGTCGGTGGCGTTGGGCGTGACGCCGCCGAACACCAGCTTCCGGTAGAACTCGGACTCGTGGTTCAGCGTGTTGTCCCACACCTCGATCCACACGACCGAGCCGAAGACCGTGATCGGGATCCGGATCTCCTTCTTGGTGCTCTCGACGATCACGACCGGGATGCGCAGGGCGCCGGCCGGGAAGCCGGCGTTGATCGAGCGGGCGTTGAAGCCGTACCACTGGGCGACGTTGAGCGGCGCCACGCCGATCTCTTGCGTGGTCGACGACAGGTTGTCCTCGGACGGCGCCTCGTCCTCGGCGGAGAGACATCCGGCGGCCAGCATGGCGGCGCCGAGCACGAACAGGGTGGATGGATGCGGCATCACCCGGTGGTAGGCTCGCCGTCGGTCGCCGGGCAACGGCAAAGGCCGGCGGGGATGGGTCGATGATGGCGACCTCACTCCGGCGCGTTCCGCATGGCTCCGCGCGCGGTCGCCTACAGCGCGCGCAGCCGGGCGTGCAGGCGGCCGACCTCGTCGAGGACGGCGTCGACCTCGAGCTTGCGGGTCTCGATCTGGTTGTGGAGCTCGGCGTCGAGCCAGGTCTCGAGCACGTTGCCCTCGACCGACAGCTCGACCGCCGCCCACAGCGCCGACACCGCCTCGGGGGCGTCGGGCAGGTGCGCGGCCGCGCGCGACAGCCGGCGCAGCTCGCGCAGGTGGGTCTGGGCCCGCTCGAGATCGCGCTGGACCGTGCGCATCACCCACCACTTGCGTACGCCGGCCAGCGGCGACAGTCCGGCGGCGTCGTCGAAGGCGAGGGTGCCGGCCTGGCCGAGCGCGCCGCTGGCCGCGGCCAGCGCGTCGATCGCCTCGCGCGCGTGGGCCAGGACGATCTCGAGCTCGCGGCCGGCGGCCCCGATGTTACGCATGTGCCTGCACGCTGCGCTCGTCGTCGGGCGCCGGCAACGGCAAAGGCCGGCGGGGATGGGTTCGTGATGGCTACCCGCACCCGATCCGGAACCGCGGCGGCGTGGACGGTTCGGTCACTCCGGCGCGGCGCAGCGCTGCCACCACGCGTCGATCGTGACCCGGCCGCCGGCCGGCAGCTTGCAGTCGACGAACAGCGAGCCGGTGCTCAGGTCGGGCCCGCCCGGCGCGTCGGCCGCCACCCGCGGGTTGATCGCGAAGCGGGCGCACCCCGACGGGCCGACCGCGAGCGTCCGGTTCCCGGACGGTTCGCGCAGCTCGATCATCGGCTGGCCGCGGTCGTAGTAGACCCGGGTCAGGACCGCGTCGTCGTCCTTGGCCAGCAGCACCTCGGCGACGCTGCCCGGCGGCTGCGTGCACGACACCAGCGGGTAGCGCCACGTCCCCAGCCCGGTGCCGTCGACGGCGAGCTGACCGCGCGCCGTGCTGTCCTTGCACGACCGGTACAGCAGGAGCATGCCGATCGCCGGCACGATCAGGCCGAGCACGAGCGCGGGCAGCGCCCAGCTCGGACGGCCGTCGCGCGGCCGCGGCGGCGGCGCGTCGTGGCGCGGCTCGGAGCCCTCGCTCACCGGCTCACGCCTTGGCCACGGCCTGGGCCCAGCGGGCCAGGTGGGCGTCGACCGCGGCCCGGTCGGTGGTCGGCGCGAAGCGGCGCTGCTCCTTCCACGTCCGGGCGATGGCGTCCTTCGACGTCCACACCCCGGTGCCGAGGCCGGCCAGGAACGCGGCGCCGAGCGCGGTGGTCTCGAGCAGCTCGGGCCGGCTGATCTCGACGCCGAGCACGTCGGCCTGGAACTGCATGAGCGTGTCGTTGGCGGCGGCGCCGCCGTCGACCTTGAGCATCCGCAGCGCCCGGCCGGAGTCGGCCTCCATCGCGCGCAGGATGTCGACGTTCTGCAGGGCGATGCCCTCGAGGGTGGCGCGGGCGAGGTGGGCGCGGGTGGTGCCGCGGGTCAGCCCGGTGATCACGCCGCGGGCGTCGGGCCGCCAGTGCGGCGCGCCCAGGCCGGTGAACGCCGGCACCACCACCACGCCGCCCGAGTCGGGCACCGAGGTCGCCAGCGCCTCGACCTCGGCGGCCGACGCGAAGAAGCCGAGGCCGTCGCGCAGCCACTGCACCGCCGCGCCGGCGATGAACGCCGAGCCCTCGAGCGCGTAGGCCAGCTCGCCGGGCACCTGCCACGCCACGGTGGTGACCAGGCCCGAGCGCGACGCCACCGGGGCGCCGCCGGTGTTCATCAGGATGAACGCGCCGGTGCCGTAGGTGCACTTGGCGTCGCCGGGCTCGAAGCAGGCCTGGCCGAACAGCGCCGCCTGCTGGTCGCCGGCGATGCCGGCGATCGGCACGCCGTCGAGCAGGCCGGCCACGCCGCGGGTCACGCCGAACAGCCCGGCCGACGGTGCCACCGCCGGCAGCACCGCGCGCGGCACGCCGAACAAGCGCAGGAGCTCGTCGGACCAGTCGAGGCGGGCGAGATCGAAGACCAGGGTGCGCGAGGCGTTGGTGACGTCGGTGACGTGGGCGGCGCCGCCCGTGAGCCGGTGGACCAGGAAGCTGTCGACGGTGCCGAACGCCAGCTCGCCGGCCTCGGCGCGGGCGCGCAGGCCGGCGTGGTCGAGCATCCACGCCACCTTGGTCGCCGAGAAGTACGGATCGATCGGCAGACCCGACAGCGCGCGGACCCGGGCCTCGACGCCGTCGGCCTTGAGCCGGGCGCACACGTCGGCGGTGCGCCGGTCCTGCCACACGATCGCCTTGTGGACCGGCTTGCCGGTGGCGCGCTCCCACAGCACCGCGGTCTCGCGCTGGTTGGTGATGCCGATCGCGGCGATGTCGGTGGCCGCGACGTTGGCCTGGCCGAGCGCCTGGCCGAGCGCGTCGACCACCGACGCCCAGATCTCCTCGGGGTCGTGCTCGACCCAGCCCGGCTGCGGGTAGTGCTGGCGGAACTCGCGGTAGCCGCGCCCGCGCACCCCGAGCTGCTCGTCGAGGACGAGGACGGTGGTGCCGGTGGTGCCCTGATCGATCGCGATGACGTTGCGCATGATCCTCTCCTGGCTGCCTGGCAGGGGCCGTGTATCACGACCGCAGGTGACGGGCGAAGAACGCCCCGACCTCGGCGGCGACCACGGTGCGCTCGAGATCGATGGCGATGAGGTGGAAGCTGTGCGGCAGGATGCGGACGCGCAGGTCGGCCGAGCGGACCCGCTCGGCGATCCGCGACGCCGACGCCACCGGCGCGGTGTGATCCTGCTCGGCGTGCAGGACCAGCAGCGGCGTGCGCAGCTCGGGCAGGGCGTCGTCGACGATGTCCATGAACGCGACCAGCTGGCCGAGCGCGCGCACCGGGAACTTGCGGTACGACGGGTTGGTCCGCTTCTCGCCGCGCTCGCGGACGTCGGAGCCGCCGAGCTTGGGCAGGTAGCGCACCTTGCCGGCCAGGGGCCCGGTCGTGGTCACCCGCGCGACCGCGCCGGCCAGCCCCTCGAGCCACAGCGGCGCGGCCAGCGACGCCGCGGCCGCCACCGGCCGGCGGGTGGCCAGGAACATGGCGAGCAGCCCGCCCAGCGACTGGCCGACCACCGCGACCCGGCGGCAGCGGGCGGCCAGGTCGTCGTAGGCGGCGGTGACCGCGTCGAACCACTCCTTCCAGCCGAGCGGCTCGAGGTCCTCGACGCGGGTGGCGTGGCCGGGGAGGGCCATCCCCCGCACGGTCATGCCGCGCGCGCCGAGCGACTCGCCCAGGAACCGCATGTCGTACGGAGTGCCGGTAAAGCCATGGATACACAGGACGCCGCGGTCGTCCCCGGCGAGCTCGAACGGGCGGGAGGTCACGGCGACAGCCTAGCCCATGCCGGGGGCCGGCCCGCGACAAGGCGCGGTCAGTCGCATCCCTGCGCACATTGACACGAGCGATCGGCCACGCTTAGATCGTTAGAGTTATCGGCCGCTTCCGATGAGCGAGTGGAAGACGCGCATCACCAAAGTCCAGGTCGTCAAGCCGCGAGTCGAATCCGGCGAGGCCTGCCTGGTGCTCGTCTATCCGCCGGGCGCCGACATGGGCAAGCGCTTCCCGCTGTCGCGTAACGAGGTCGTCCTCGGGCGCGGCTCGGACTGCGACATCCAGGTCGACCGCGACTCGGTCTCGCGCCGCCACGCCCGGGTGTTCCGCAACGGCGAGCAATGGATGGTCGAGGATCTCGGCTCGACCAACGGCAGCTACGTCAACGACGTGCCGGTCCAGCGGTCGATCCTGCGCGACACCGACTTCCTCAAGATCGGCGCGGCGATCTTCAAGTTCCTCACCGGCGCCGGCGTCGAGGCCGCGTACTACGAGGAGATCTACCGGATGACCATCATCGATGGTCTCACCGGCGCCCACAACAAGCGGTCGTTCCTCGAGTTCCTCGAGCGCGAGATCGCGCGCTGCGCCCGCCACCGGCGGCCGCTGTCGCTGCTGATGTTCGACATCGATCACTTCAAGGCCATCAACGACACCCACGGGCACCTGACCGGCGACTACGTGCTCAAGGAGATGTCGAAGCGGCTGCTCAACCGCATCCGCCGCGAGGAGCTGCTCGCCCGCTACGGCGGCGAGGAGTTCGCCGCCGTGCTGCCCGAGACCGATCACGCCGGCGCCATGGTGTTCGGCGAGACCATCCGCAAGATGGTCGCCGACGAGCCGTTCGAGTACGAGGGCGACAAGTTCCCGGTCACGATCTCGGTCGGCGTCGCCACCGTCGAGGGCGAGGACGTCGACTCGACCACCTTCATCAAGATGGCCGACGACAACCTCTATCGCGCCAAGCGCGAGGGCCGGAACCGCGTCATCGGCTGACGCCCGACCCCGCCGGCAACGAAGCAGACGGGGTCCGCAGCCCCGTTTTCACTCGCTGCAGGTCGTGCAGCCGTCGTCGGGGACGGTGTTGCCGTCGTCGCAGGTCTCGTTGGCCTCGCGCATGCCGTTGCCGCACGCCGCGCCGGGGGTGCCGGCGGTCGCGCCGGGGTTGCCGCTGCCCGGCGAGCCGCCGCGCACGTCGAAGCTCACCCCGGTCGCGGCGCCGGCGGCGAGGATGATGCGGCCGCCGCCGCCGCCGCCGCCGGGGCCGTAGATGTTCTGCGAGCTCCCGCCGGTGCCGCCGTGGGCCTCGAGCCGGCAGCCGGTGATCGAGTCGGTGCGGATCCAGATCACGCCGCCACCGCCGCCGCCGCCGCTGCCGTCGATGCCGCCGCCGGCCTCGAGCGAGTCGCCGTTGGCGCGGATCTCGGCGCCGTTGGAGCAGGTGATGGTGCGGACCTGGATCCACACCACGCCGCCGCCGTCGCCACCGGCGGTGCCGGCCTCGGTGTCGACCTCGCCGGCGCCGGCGCCGCCGCCGAGGAACAGGTGGGTGCGCGGATCGATGTGGACGCCGACGCCGGGCAGGCCGCCGACCGCGCGGTCGTCGCGATCGTCGCCGCCGCGGCCGCCGGGCGACGCGCCGCCGCCGCCGCCGCCGCCGGCGTTGTGGCAGTTGCCGCCGCCGCCGCCGGAGAAGATGTTGCCGCGGCCGGACGACTGGTTGTTGGTGCCGTAGCGGGCGCGGACCACGCTCTCGCCCTTGGGGGCGCCGCCGCCGTTGACCGAGGTGCCGTCGAGGTTGTTGCAGTTGATCCGGTCGGGCTGGTCGACCAGCGCGCCGCCGCGGAAGCCACGGCTGTCGGCGTCCACCGTGGCGCCGTCGAGGATCAGCTCGTCGGCGTAGAAGCCGACCACGCCGCCGGTGGCGGTGTCGGCGAAGTGGGCCGGGCGCAGGCGGCCGCCGGGGTTGACGGTGACCCGCGCGAACTGCGGCAGCTTGATGATCTGGGTCTCGAGCGCGGCGAACGCCGCCGGCAGCGGATCGGCCAGGGTCATCGAGACCAGGTTGACCGCCGTCAGCCGGGTCACGTGGTAGCGCCCGACCGAGCCGTCGAGGACGAGCGGGTCCTGCCCGCCCGACGCCGGCGGGTCGGCGGCGCCGGCGGCCTGGAACACCATCACCACGTCACCGGCGGCGAAGTCGCGCGGCCACGTGCCGAGGTTGGGCTGCGGGCCGGGCACCACCATCACCTGGGTCGCGCCGGCCGGCGCGTCCTGCACCAGCGTCGCGTAGGTGTTGACCCGCGCGTCGCCGTTGCCGGTGGTCAGGTTGCCGTCGCGCTGGTCGCCGTAGAACGGCCCCGGCGGCGGCGCGTCGTCGGGCGTGCCGTCGGGAGCGGCGGCGTCGTCGTCGGGGGGGACGGCGGCGTCGACGTCGCCGCTGACGCACTGGCCGGCCAGCGGGCCGGTGCCCTCGCCGTAGCGGCGCCCGCTCGGGCAGTCGTCGGCGGGGAAGCTGCACGCGCCGTTGGGCTCGCACAGGCCGGCCGGACCGCACTGGTCGGAGGTCTCGCACTGGTGCGACGTGGTGCGCAGACAGCCGCTCGCGACGGCGAGTACCGCCACCATGCGCCACGGCCCGAACCGGTACATCGGGGCAATCTTATGCCGGGCCGCCGGCGCTGACAGCAGAAACTCGTGTCGCGAGTGGGACCGTCAGCACGAACCTGGCCCCCCCGGTCGGCGCAGCCCCAGGTGAGACCTCGAGACCCCCACCGTGCTCGAGCGCGATCTTCTTGGCGATCGCCAGCCCCAGCCCGGTGCCGGTCGCCTTGGTGGTGACGTACGGCTCGAAGATCCGCGCCCGGGCGTCGGCGGCGACCCCGGCGCCCTCGTCGTCGACAACCAAGGTTGCGCTGGTGCCGGCGGCGTCGGCCCACCACTCGACCTCCACGGTGCCGCGCCGGCCGGCCTCGGTCCCGGCGTGCACCCCGTTCTCGACCAGGTTGGCCAGCACACGCTTGAGCAGCAGCTTGTCGGCGCGGACCTGGACCTTGGCGGCGTCGCCGCCGGTGCGGATCACCAGCCGTTCCCCGAGGGCAGGATCGAGGCGCAGCTCCTCGACGATCTCGCCGAGCGGCACCGGCGCGGCCTCGACCCGCGGCAGCTGGCCGAGGGTGCGGAAGGTGTCGACCAGGCGGCGCAGGCCGGCGATCTCCTCCTCGACGATCTCGCCGGTGTCGGCGAGCAGGCGCTTGAACCGCGCGTCGTCGCCGCGGTACGACGACACGCACTGCTGGACCGCGAGCTGGATCGGGGTGAGCGGGTTCTTGATCTCGTGGGCCAGCCGGCGGGCGACGTCCTGCCAGGCGCCGATGCGCTGCAGGTACTCGATCTCGCCGCGCTGGCGGCCGAGATCGTCGAGCATGGTGTCGAACGCGGCGCCGAGCTCGGCCATCTCGTCGCCGCCGGTGAGCTTGGCCCGCGCCGCGCCGTCGCCGCGCGACACCGCGCGGGCGACCTCGACCAGCGCGGCGATGCGGCGGGTCAGCCGGTTGGCGGCGAACACGCCGAGGACGACCGCGGCCAGCGCGGCGGCGCCGACCAGGCCGAGGAACGCCCGCTGGTAGCCCTCGGGCAGCGCGGTGCGGACCCGGGCGACCCGGCGCGACGCGTCGAGGGCGAGCGCCAGCTCCTGGTAGTCGGCCTGCAGCGCGGCGGCGACCGGGAAGCCGACCTCGAGCGCGCCGCCGCCGGGCAGCGGGTGCTCGACCGCGCGGGTCTCGGTGCCGGCCGGGGCCGGGCGCTCGGCGCGGGCGCGCTCGTCGCCGTCGGCGTCGAGCACGACCAGCCGGGTCAGCGCCGGCTCGGTCGCCAGCACGCGGGCGAGGGCGGCCTGGTCGCCGCTGGCCACGTCGGGGACGGCGGCCAGCCGGCGCGCGACCTCGCCGTGGTGCAGCTTCTTGGACTCGACCAGATCGCGATAGGGCGTCAGCGCCTTCTGCATGGCGCGGTCGCGGGCGGCGGCGTCGGACGCGGCGAAGTTGGCGGCGACCTTGCCCATCTGATCGATCAGGTAGGCCGACGCGCCGAGCGGGGCGAGCACGACCACCAGCAGGATCAGCACCAGCTTGACCTGCAGGCTGACCAGGCGGCTCTGGAACTCGCGGACCTTCACGGCTTCCTCGGCTTGGGCGGCGGCTCGGTCGGGCGCGGCCGATAGAACGGCTGCGAGCGCAGTCGCACGACCCGATCGGCGTCGGGGATCTTGAGGTTGACGAACACCGACACGAACGAGCCGAAGAACGAGCCGCCGCGATCGAGGCCGCCGCCCGAGCCCTCGCTCAACCAGCGCCGGACCTCGGCCAGCGTCTCCTGCGACACCGGGTTGAGCTCGGCGACCACCGCCACCACGTAGTGGGTGTCGTAGGCGATCATCGAGACGTCGGCGATCGGGACGGCGTCGAGGCTGGTCATCAGCTTGAGCGCCTCGGCGCGGTACTTGACCTTGACCGTGCGCCGCCCCGACGGCGACGACAGCGCGACCTCGTAGACCTCGTCCCACAGATCGTAGACGACCTGGCGGTGGAGGAGCTGGAACGCGACCGGCACGGTCTTGCCCTTGGGATAGACCCACAGGCGGATCACCACCGTCGACTCGAGGCCGTTGCCGAGCCGCTCGTAGGCGCCGGGATCGAACACGCTGGTCACCGAGCCGGTGACCAGCAGCGCCTTGCCGCGCTCGGTGAACTTCATCTCCTGCACGCGCGGCGGATCGTCGGCGCGCGCCGGCCCGGCCGCGGCCAGCGCCGCGGCGACCACGACCGTCGCGGCCAGCCCGGCGCGCGTCACCATCGCGGCACCCGTCCCAGGGCATTCGCCACCGTGAACTCGAACACGCCCAGCTCGGTGTCGATCCTCAGCCCGGCGTCGACGACCAGATCGATCGGCAGCGCGTCCCACGGCGACGCGGTGCGGGTGCGCAGCTGGTCGTCGGTGGCCAGGCCCCAGGCGCCGGCGGCGACGAACAGATCGCCGCCGTAGACCGACCTCGGCCGCCGGAACCAGCGGTAGCTCCACTCGACGATCGCGTTGCCGCCGAGCTCGCCGTAGACCACGCCGCCGTCGTCGGTGCCGAGGAAGTCGGGCGGGGTCGCCGTCGCCACCGTCATGCCGAGCACGCGCGGCGTGACCAGCCGGTTGACGTCGGCGAGGTGGATGCGATCGAAGCGCGGCGCCGCGCCCAGCACCACGCCGCCGGCGAGGCGCAGGCCGACCGCGTGACGCGGCCGCACCGGCCACCACCGCTCGTAGCGGGCGAGGATGGTGGTGAAGTCGTAGCTGCCGCCGAGCAGCGTGCTGCCCAGCTCGACCCGGGCCTGGACCCGGCTGCCGGCGTGGGGCAGCACCGGATCGTCGCGGGTGTCGCGATCGAAGCCGAGCCCGAGCGACACCACCCGGCTCGAGCCGCGGCGCAGGCCGAGGTCGATCGCGACCACCCGGCCGTCGGGTAGGGTGGCGGTCGGCGCGACCGGCACGTCGGCGTCGATGCCCTCGACCCGCAGCTCGGCGGCGAGCCCGGTGGTCGGGGTCACGTCGAAGCGGGCGCCGCCGCGCACGCCCATCCGCCGGTACGAGAACGCGCGGAAGCGGTCGAGCGCGTCGTCGTCGAAGTCGCCGGCGATGCGGTACGGCTCGCTGCCGTGCTGGAGGGTGGCGGTGCCGAACGCGCCCCAGCGGGTGCCGGCGATGCCGCCGGCGCCGACGCGCAGCTCGCCGCCCCACTGATCGCGCGCGCCCTCGACCCCGCCGTGATCGGCGAACACCAGGCCGCCGCCGATCGACAGCCCGCTGCCGAGGAAGTTGCGCTCGGTCAGGTCGACGCCCAGCCACCACGGCGCCAGCGGGCTGGTGCCGAACCACAGCCGGTTGAGGACGATCGTGCTCACCGTCACCG
>Ga0247822_10002720_pt1 | contig 11375 bp, 14 predicted proteins | sample 13C_Cellulose_Da_FD_192423 | JGI IMG/M metagenome (GOLD analysis project Ga0247822, IMG submission 192423) | Soil microbial communities from agricultural site in Penn Yan, New York, United States - 13C_Cellulose_Day30 | ecosystem: Environmental > Terrestrial > Soil > Agricultural land | place...
CTCCAGCGCCGCCCTGCTGGCGGCGCTGGAGTGTCACCCGACCCTGCGGACGCTCGACCTGGGCTATAGCGCCTCCACGCGCGTCCTGGGGGCGCGGGCGAACCACGTCGGGGGGCGCCGCGGCGCGGCGGCGCTCGGCAGTCTCCTGCGCCGCAACCGCTCTCTGCTCCGCCTGGACGTGCGTCGCTGCGGCGTGACGACGCAGGCGGGGCTGGGAGAGATCGTCGCCGGGCTCGAGAGTAACGGGTGCCTGCAGGAACTGCACCTGGATCGGCCGGGGAGCGAGCGCGTCCAGGCGCTGCTCGCGAGGAACCGGGCGCGGGCGGGGGACGCGCTATCCGGCACGCCGGTCAGGGACGTCGCTCTCATCCGGAGCGTGTACCGCACCGCGTCGCCCGCCGGGCCGGGGAGCGGCGGTTAGAGACCGGTGCCGGGCCGTGCTATACTTAGGTTCGACTGATCCAGCAGGGAGCGAAGATGCCCCGACCACGACATTGTCGCGTAGCCAGACCCAATCCCCACCCGTCGGAGGCATGATGAAACGCATCTACAACTTCAGCGCCGGTCCCGCCATTCTGCCCGTGCCCGTGATCGAGGAGGCCGCGAAGGGCGTCCGGGAGATCAACGGCTCCGGCATGTCGATCCTGGAAGTCAGCCACCGGGGTAAGGACTACGACGCGATCCACCAGGAGACGATGGCGAACGTCCTGCAGGTCCTCGGCCTTTCCGCCGACGAGTACGCGGTGTGCCTGCTCGGCGGCGGGGCGTCGCTCCAGTTCGCGATGCTGCCGATGAACTTCCTGGCCGCCGGGCAGACCGCCGACTACGTCGACACGGGCGAGTGGTCCGCCAAGGCGATCAAGGAGGCGAAGCGGCTCGGGAACGTCAACGTCGTCGGCTCGTCGGCCGGGACGAAGTACGACCGCCTGCCGAAGGACCTGAGCTTCTCCGCTCCGGGCGTCGCGCGGTACGCGCACCTCACGACGAACAACACGATCGAGGGCACGCAGTTCTTCGACCTGCCGGACGCGAACGGCGCGCCGCTGACCGCGGACATGTCGTCGGACATCTTCGCGGTCGCGCGCGACTTCTCGAAGTTCGACCTGTTCTACGCCGGGGCGCAGAAGAACGCCGGCCCCGCGGGCGTGACCATCGTCGTGGCGAAGAAGGCGTTCCTGGAGAAGGCGACGAAGGACGTGTCGCCCATGCTCTCCTACGCCCTTCAGGCCGACAAGGAGTCGCTGTACAACACCCCGCCCGTCTTCCCCATCTACGTCGTCGGCCTCGTGCTCAAGTGGATACAGGGGGAGGGGGGCGTCGCCGCCATCGAGAAGCGCAACCGGGAGAAGGCGGGCCTGATCTACGGCGCGCTGGACGCGGCCCCGGCCTTCTACGAGCCCGCCGTGGCGGAGAAGGCGGACCGCTCGCTGATGAACATCACCTGGCGACTGAAGGACGCGTCGCTGGAGGCGGAGTTCCTGGCCGAGGCGAAGAAGCGCGAGATGGACGGGCTGAAGGGGCACCGCAACGTCGGCGGCTTCCGCGCCTCGGTCTACAACGCGTTCCCCGCCGAGGGCTGCGCCGCCCTGGCGGACTTCCTGGCCGACTTCGCCCGCCGCAAGGGTTAGGCAGGAGCGGACTGCCGCGCCCCCCGTGCGGGAGGACGCGGCAGTCCGCGTACCCGGCATCCCCGGTAGGGATGGGGTACAATGAGGGCGTTATGGCTGAGACGGGCGCGGGCGTGAGCGGCGGCGGGGAAAACACCCCCCGGCAGTTTGTCAACTACCTCTTCTTCCAGGTGGACCCGGCGTGGCGTCGCCTTCCGGACGAGGAGCGGCGCGCGGGCAAGGAAGAGTTCGCCCGCGTCGTGGACGACTACCGCGGGCGGGCCATCGTCGTGCCGTTCTCCACGGTCGCCACGCGCGCCGACTGCGACTTCCTGCTCTGGCGGGTCGCGTACGACCTCGAAACGCTCCAGGAGATGACCTCGCGCCTCCTGGCCACGGGCATCGGCCGCTGGCTCACCCGGTCCTACTCGTTCCTCGGGCAGGCGAAGCGCTCCACGTACCTCGACCCCACGATCCACCCTTCCCAGGAGCACAAGCGCGGGATCATCCGGCCCGGCGAGTACAAGTACCTGTTCGTGTACCCCTTCGTGAAGACGCGCGCCTGGTTCGCCCTCTCCGAAGAGGAGCGCGGGCGCGCGATGAAAGAGCACATCGTGGTCGGGCACAAGTACCCGAGCATCCACCTGAACACGATCTACTCGTTCGGCCTGGACGACCAGGAGTGGGTCGTAGCGTTCGAGAGCAATCAGGCGTCGGACTTCGTAGACCTGGTGATGGAACTGCGCCACACCGAGGCCAGCGCCTACACGCTGCGCGACACGCCCATTTTTACCTGCGTGCGCGGGGAGAACGTGCGCGCGGTCCTCGACACGCTCGGGGGATAGGGAGGGGGTCTTGCCGTTGGCCAGCATCAAAGTCTGCTGCGGGCCGCGTTGCGGGGCCGAGCCCGGCCACCGCGCGATTTACGACGCCGCGGAGGCGGGCGCGTCGGACGGCGGGACGGCGGTCCTGCCGACGCTCTGCCGGGGGCTCTGCACCGGCGGCGTGACCCTGGTGCGCCCCGACGGCGAAAAGTGCAAGGCGCGCAGCGCCGACGAGGCGCGCGCCATCGCCGCCGCTGCCGCCGCGGAGAGCGGCGAGATTACTACTATTACCGCTACGCGAGGTTGATTATCATCATGCCCACCGTCAAGGTGCTTATACCGACGCCACTGCGCAAGTTCACGGGCGAGCAGGACACCGTGAGCTCCGACGCCGACACCATCGGCGCGCTTCTCAAGTCCCTCGATGCCGCACATCCGGGGCTGGGCAAGCCGCTTATGGACGAGGAGGGGAACCCACGCCGCTTCGTAAACCTGTACCTGAACGGGGAAGACATCCGATTCCTGCAGGGCAAGGACACCGCCCTGAAGGACGGCGACGAGGTTTCCATCGTCCCGGCCATCGCCGGAGGCTAAGAGTTTAAGAGTTAGCGAGGACAGCGCAACCGTGGCTCAGATCAGCGAAGTCTACCAGTTGGTTTTCACCCGGGAGATGTACAATCACCCGATCCTGCACGAACTCGGCAAGAAGTTCCGCCTCACCGTCACCATCCGCCGCGCGGTGCTGAACGAGGGCGGCGGGTGGGCCGAGGTGCGCCTCGCCGGACCCGAGGAGGAGGTGGGGCGCGCCATCGCCGACCTCCAGACGACCGGCGTTAACAGCACCGGCCCCATCGCCGACCTGGTGGAACCGGACTACGACGAACCGGTACCCGCCGTCATCGGACGCGGGACGTAGCGACAGCGACAACGAAAAGCCCCCGCCGAGGCGGGGGCTTTTTTGTTTGTGCGGCTCTCAGTCGTCGTCCTCTTCGTCGAGGTCGTCCATCGCCCCGGAGGAGTCCGTATAGTGGCTGATCTCCTCGCCGCGGAACACGGTGATGAGGAAGTCCTCCCGGTCGAAGCTGGGCAGGTACGCCTGGACGATGTCGTCGTCGATCTGCGCGATCAGCCCCTCCTCCTGCTCCAGCGTCAGGTCCCCCTCCAGGATGAGGGTGCCGTGGATGGTGTCGTGGGCGTAGTGCAGGTCCAGTTGCCCGAGGCGGCGGTCCTCGTCCCAGATGAGATAGATCTCGCTGGTCTGGGTTCGCACCAGCCGGGTCAGTCGATAGCTTGTCGCATTCCGCTCGTCGCTCACGCGAGTCTGAGCCTCCTGTTTAATTCGAAGTTGAGTGTACCGCATTCGGGTACCCGGGTTCCGGCCCCGTGACACGGAAAAACCGCGTCCGCCGGGAACGCCGGGCGGACGCGGTCTTCCGTTTTCCTGTCTACTGACAGTGTCAGGCCATGCCGGGTTCCAGCCGCGGGCGCGGCATCACCGGGCGCTGCTTGGAGGGGGACGCGTCTCCCTCCTCCGTGCTCTCCGGCGAAGGACCCTCGGCGGGCGGCTCCGACGACGGCCTCGGCGGGATGCGGCCCCCCTCGGCGGGCGGCACCGCGTCCTGCATCAGCCGCAGGAATTCGTCCCGGTCGATGGTTTCCTTCTCCATCAGGACCTCGGTGATGCGCTCCAGGACGACCCGGTTCGCCTCCAGCAGCTCGGCGGCCCGCTTGTAGTTGTGGTCGATGATGGCGCGGACTTCCTCGTCGATGATCTGCGCGACCTCCTCGGAGTAGTCGCGCTCCTCGCTGAAGCCGTCGCGGCCCAGGAACGGGCTGCCGTGACGCCGGCCGAAGCGCAGCGGGCCGAGCCGCTCGCTCATGCCGTACTCGCAGACCATGGCCCGGGCGATGTCGGTCACGCGGTCGAGGTCGCTCACCGCGCCGGTGTCCATGTCGCCGTAGACCAGAAGCTCGGCGACGCGGCCGGCGAGCGCCATGGCGATCCGGTCCTCCATCTCCGCCTTGGTCCGGTTGTAGCGCTCCTCGCTCGGCAGGCTGATGGTAACGCCCAGCGCCATGCCGCGCGGCAGGATGGTGACCTTGTGGATCGGGTCGCAGTTCACCAGCAGCTCGCCGACGATGGCGTGACCCGCCTCGTGCAGCGCGGTGCGGCGGCGGACCGCCTCGGTCATGATCCGGCTCTTGCGCTCTGGGCCCATCATCTGCCGGTCGATGGAGTCCTCGAAGTCGGTCATGTCGATGCGCGTCTTCTCGCGGCGGGCGGCTAGCAGGGCGGCCTCGTTGACGAGGTTGGCCAGGTCGGCCCCGGAAAAGCCGGGGGTACGCCGCGCCAGGCTGTCCACGTCCACGTCCTCGCTGAGCGGCTTGCCGCGCAGGTGGACGGTGAGGATGGACTTGCGGCCCGCCTGGTCGGGGGCGTCCACAACGACGCGCCGGTCGAAGCGGCCCGGGCGCAGGAGCGCCGGGTCGAGGACGTCCGGGCGGTTGGTCGCCGCGATCAGGATGACGCCCGCGTTCGGGTCGAAGCCGTCCATCTCCACGAGGAGCTGGTTGAGCGTCTGCTCGCGCTCGTCGTGGCCGCCGCCCCAGCCCGCGCCGCGCTGGCGTCCGACCGCGTCGATCTCGTCGATGAAGATCAGCGCCGGGCGGTTCTGCTTGGCGGTGTCGAACAGGTCGCGGACGCGGCTCGCGCCGACGCCGACGAACATCTCCACGAAGTCGGAGCCCGAGATGTGGAAGAAGGGGACGCCCGCCTCGCCCGCGATGGCGCGGGCCAGCAGGGTCTTACCCGAGCCGGGAGGGCCGAGCAGGAGGACGCCCTTGGGGATCTTCGCGCCGAGCGCCTGGAACTTCTTGGGGTTCTTGAGGAACTCGACTATCTCCTGGAGGTCCTGCTTCGCCTCTTCGACGCCGGCGACGTCCTCGAAGGTGACCTTAGGGACGTTCTCGCCCAGGCGGCGGGCCCGGGAGCGCCCGAAGTTCAGCGCCTGGTTGCCGCCGCTCTGCGCCTGGCGCAGGATGAAGAAGTAGAAGACGAGGATCACCATCAGCGGCAGGAGGAGGGGCACCAGGAGACCGGTGAGGATGTCCATGGTGCTGATGGGGGCCACGTCGAAGGTGACCTTGCTTTCCTCGAGAAGGCCGATCAGGCGCGCCCGCTCCTCCTGGGAGTCCGGAAGGACGACGTCGAACTTCTTCTTGCCGGTCGCCCCGGGAGCGTCGGCAAGATACTCTCCCAGGAACCTGTCCTTCTGGATCGTCCCGTTGGAGACGACGCCGGTGCTGCGTATCTTCTCCAGGAACTGGCTGTATTTCAGAGTCTCCCGCTGTTCCCCGAAGGGGAGCGGCTTGCCGAGCAGTTTCCCGATCAGCATAACCGCCACCACAAGGGCGACCGTCAGGAGTACAAGCCTTGCATAACGGTTCAAAAGAAACGCCTCCTCCGGCGCGGCTGCCGCCACACCGGTACACACGCGCGCCCGTCCCCGCGGCGGGCTTCGCCATGCGCTTCAGGCGACGCGCCGACGCGCGCCGCTACTGCTGCTCTGCTCAGTAATAACGGGCAGGGAAAGGGATCGATCGCCGCGCGCACGGGCGTACAGGAGTCGGCCCCCGGCAGGTACGCTCCGGACGACTACGTTCCGACGAGTACTGCCTGTAGCCGAATGTCTCTCATTATACCACAACGGCCCCGGTCAATCTCACCGGACGCCGCCGCCCGCGCGCACCCCCGGCGCACTCCCTGCCTCACTCTCTCATTACGCTATTTCCCCATTATGGGTTCTCTTATTTCCCGTCTTTTGACGCGCCCGTGCGGATTCCCACGATCCGGACGGGGGGCGTCCGAGAAGGAACCACTCGCGGGGGCGGCGAACCAATCAACCTGATGGATAAGACAGACGCTTCCCACGGCGCGGACGCGGGCGGGCTGACGCGGGAGTTCGCCGACCTCCTGCGCTGCCCGAACTGCCCGGGGCGGCCGCCGATCACGTACCGGCCCGTGACGAACACGCTCGACTGCGGCGCGTGCGGCCGCCGGTACCCGATCCTCGACGGGCTGCCCGACCTGCGCGCGGGCGGGGCCGAGGCGGACGCCGAAAAGACCCCGGCCGGGGAATCCTGAGGAGAAGTCACGTTATGCAGATATCGCCCAGTGGGTCTATTAAAGTCACGGTGATACACGGTCCGAATCTCAACCTGCTCGGGCTGCGCGAGCCGGACATCTACGGCACCGACACCTTCGACGATACGAACCGCAAGATCCGCGAACACGCCAAGCGGCTGGGGATCGACGTCGAGATCAGCCAGAGCAACCACGAAGGCGAGATCATCGACACCATCCAAAACGCCGTGAACTGGGCCGACGCGATCGTCATCAACCCCGGGGCGTACACGCACTACTCCTACGCCATCGCGGACGCCATTCGGGGCGTCCGCCTCCCGGCCATCGAGGTCCACATCAGCAACATACACAGCCGCGAGGAGTTCCGGCGCCACTCCGTCGTCGCCCCGGCCTGTGTGGGGCAGATCGCGGGGTTCGGCACCGCCTCCTATCTGCTCGGGATCGACGCCGCCCGCGCCGTGGTGGAACAGGGACGAAGGTAGAAGTACGCAAGACATGACGGATTTCAAGTACCCCCACCGCGTCGCCGCCCTGCGCGAGAAGATCGGGGCCGCCGAGCCCGGCGTCGACGGCCTCCTCGTCACGCACCTGGAGAACGTTAAGTACCTGACCGGGTTCACGGGGTCGAACGGGCTCGTCCTAATCACGCCCGCCGACGCGATCTTCCTGACGGACGGGCGCTACGAGCTCCAGGCGTCGCAGCAGGTGCCGGGCTTCGCCCGCGTCATCGTCCCTCAGGGTAGGACGATGCACGAGGGTGCCGCGGAGCAGGTGCGCCGCCTCGGCCTGGCCCGGCTTGGCTTTGAGGAGGCCCATCTGACCGTGCGGACGTTCGACGCCCTGCGGGGCGCGCTGGCCGCCTCCCCCGTCGCGTGGGTGCCGGTGAACGGCGCGGTGGAGTCCGTGCGGCAGTTCAAGGACGCGGGCGAGCTGGCGACGATGCGCCGGGCGATGCGGCTCGCCGACGACTGCTTCGCCTTCGTGTGCGAAACGGCCCGCGTCGGAATGACGGAGCGGGAGCTTGCCTGGGAGATGGAGGTATTCCTGCGCGCCCGCGGCGGCGCGCAGCGCCTCTCGTTCGACTCCATCGTCGGCTCCGGACCCAACAGCGCGCTCATCCACGGGCGTCCCTCCGAGCGCCGCCTCGGCGAGAGCGGCGGTCCCGAGTTCCTGCTGCTGGACTTCGGGGCGGAACTCGACGGCTACTGCTCGGACCTGACCCGCACCCTCGTCGTCGGCGGCGAGCCCACCGACGCCATGCGCGCGCAGTACGACGCGGTCCTCGCCGCCCAGCGCGCCGCCCTGGCTGCGATCCGCCCCGGTACGGCGGGACGGTCCGTTGACGCCCTGGCGCGCGAGGCGGTCGTCTCCCGCGGTTTCCCGGAGTTCGCGCACGGCCTGGGCCACCAGCTCGGGCGCGTCGTCCACGACGGCATGGCGTTTTCGATGCTCTCGGACGTGATCCTCGCGCCGGGCATGGTCTGCACCGTCGAGCCGGGCATCTACGTCGAAGGTTTCGGCGGGGTGCGCATCGAGGACGACGTGCTGGTGACCGAAGGCGGCTGCGAAGTCCTGACCGCCAGCCCCAAAGACCTGACAGTCGTCGGCTGACCTCTCTCGTTCCCGCCTCCCCCTGCCCGGGCAGTAGTAGTGAACCACGCAACTTTTTCGGCAAACATGTGTCTGATTAAGTGAAGGGTAACGGGCCGGTCCGATCGTGGACCGCGCCGTTTGCCGAGAAGCAAGGAGGCTTCAATGACGAGGTCGTCCCGGCAGGAGCAGGGAGATCGGGGTTTGAGGGGATCGACGCACATCGCTCCCAGGTTCTTTCACCATCTCAGGTCTTTCATCGCGGCGCTGGCCGTCGCGCTCGGTGCCGTCGCACTGCCGCGCACCGCGGCGCACGCGTCCACGGTCCCGGCGCGGCCGCCGCAGCCGGTCGATACGCTGCTGTTCTGCAACCAGCCCGAGCGGCTTCAGGCGCCGGGGGCGTACGCGGACGCCGTGCTGACCGGCGGGAAGACGTACCGCATCTTCTTCCACTACCGGAACACGGCCGGGGCAACGAAGCCGCTGGTGGTCGCCTTCCAGGGATCGGTGGGCAAGAAACTCGTGCTCGACATCCGCAAGGGCATCGCCGACCCGCAGAACGACCCGCCGCTCGCCGGGCGGCAGGCGATGGCGCGCTACCTGAAGGCGCCGAACCAGCGGTTCGTGGGGGACGGCGGGGCGCGCTTCCCGATGAAACTGCGCTCCTGGGATGTCGCCTCCGGCATCATCACCGTGAAGGCGGACCAGGACGTTCGCCTGCGCATCTACTTCCAGCACAACAAGCAGGTGGTGACCAACGCCCGCGTCGTGGCGGTGAAGGCGCCGCACCGGGAGGTGAAGATCGCCCTCTCGGAGGAGTCGATGCGGCAGTACTACCGCATCGGCAGTCCGGAGGAGGGGATGACCGGCGGCATGGACGGCGCGTACGGCCTCGTGTACACGTTCCAGGTCGAGGCCCCGGTAGGGCGGACCGTCCGCGTCACCTTCTCCCCGCGTGGGGGGCACTCCGGCTTGGTGGCCGCATTGAACGGCCTGCTGTTCCAGAGCCCTATAGTGGGCGCGCAGGGGCTCTCGGTCTTCGCGGAGGCGAAGGCGGGGCCGAACGGCCTGGCGCTTGTGACGGTGCCTTTCGGCGGCGTCTTCTACCCCGTCGAGGTCGCGTTCCACCTGCTCAGTGAGAAGTAGTCGTCCAGAGAACGACCGGGCGCGGCTGGATGCCGCGCCCGGTTTTTGCGGACCTGATTGACTACATCTATAGTCTTGTGGTAATCTCGAATTGACTACATGTTTAGTCATTATGGGAGGTGCCCCGATGCGATTACACGGAAGCGCGTTCGCTCCTTTGACTCCAGTGGCGGGACTCGCCGCCGCGCTCGTCCTGGCCCTGTCTGGAGTTGCGTACGGGCAGGAGCGCCTGAAGCCGTCGCCGTCATCTGCCATAGCCGCCATGCCTGTACGGGGCGGGGCGATCACCCTCAAGGTGGACGACTATGCCGCCGCGCGTCGGCGCGTTGTCGACGCGGCCCGGGCGCAGGGCGCGGAGGTGGTGGACGCCCGTACGGACGTCACCGAGAAGGGACGGCGGCACGGCTGGCTGCGGCTGCGCCTCGGTTCGGACCGACTGCCCGCGCTCCTCGGGGAGGTGCGTCAGGTCGGGAAACTGTACGCGGAGAAGGTCGGCACCGCCGAACTGGTCTCGGAGTACGAAGACCTGGAGCAGCGCGTCGTGCGCCTCCGGGAGCACCAGGGGCGGCTGGACGCGCTCCTGAAAAGCCCCCGCCGCCTGCGCGGCAGCGACATCCTGTACGTCCAGGAGCGGCTCTTCCGGGCGGGCGTGGACGAGGGGATGCTCCGGCTGCGCCGAGCCGAGATCGAGCGGCGCACGCGCACCAGTACCGTGATCGTGACCCTGTTCGAGCCGCTGCCGACGCGCACGCTCGACCGTGCGCGCCTGGACCTAACGAACGCGTACGTATCGGCGCGGAACGGCGCGGGCCACCGGCTGAACCGGCTCCTGGCGCGCGGCGCGACGGCCCTGGCCTACGCCGCCGTCTTCGCGCCGCTCTGGCTGCCGCTGCTGGCGGTCGCCCTCCTGTTGCTGCGTCCCGCCTGGAGGCGACGCCACGCCCTGCGCGTCTCGCTCGCAACCGGCCTACGCGCGGCGCGCGAGCGGCTCCGCGAGCGCCTGGCCGCTCCTGCTCTGCCCCCGGCGACTTCCGCGGCCTCCCCGAAGGACTCATCGGGGGCGGCGGGACCCGTGTGACAAAAAGCAGGACATGGGTGGAACTCCGGCGAAGGAAAGGTGTTAGCAAATTGGACGTGCGGACGGTAGCCTGGCAGGGTGTCAGCCCGTACCGCCTAACACCGGAGGAGGTTGAAAACATGAGTCTGGCCGCTGCCGTCACGTCGGCGAATTTCGATACGGAAGTGCTGCAGTCCGACGTACCGGTTCTCGTGGACTTCTGGGCCGCGTGGTGCGGCCCCTGCCGCCGTGTCGCCCCCGAGGTCGACGCGGTCGCCGAGCAGCTGGCGGGCAAGGTGAAGGTCGTCAAGGTCGATATCGACGCCGACCCGGACCTCGCCGCGAAGTACAACATCGTCAGCATCCCGGCGCTCTTCATCTTCAAGGGCGGCCGTCCGGTCGATCAGATCGTCGGACTCCAGCCGCGCCAGGTGATCGCCGAGAAGCTCTCGGCGCACGTGTAGTTTCCGGGAGCATTCCCGAATAAGGGGCGCGGCGCGCACTACGCGCCGCGCCCCCGCTTTTTAGAGGAGTCAGGTTTCATGGCAGATCAGGTGACGAAGGCACAGTGGGACGCCGAGGTGATCAAGGCGACGGTCCCCGTGCTCGTGGACTTCGGCGCGACGTGGTGTCCCCCGTGCCGCGCCATTGCCCCCGAGATCGAGGCTGTCTCGCAGATGGTGGCGGGCAAGGCGAAAGTGGTGACGGTGGACGTCGACAGCGACCCGGACCTCGCGGCGCGCTACGGCGTACGGGGGATTCCGGCGCTGCTCGTCTTCAAGAACGGGCAGGTCGTGGAGCAGACCGCGGGCTACCTGCGCCGCACGGACCTGGCGGACCTGCTCCTGTCGCACGTTTAGGGCTTTCGCGCCTGCGGTTACACCGCCGCCGGGGCCTCCGGCACGTTCGCAGCCCGGACGGTGAACGTGACCCCGAACGCCTCTTCGAGGACGGCCTTCTCGTTGCCGACGTACCAGACTTCGAGGCGCGCGCGGCGACCCTGACGC
>Ga0247822_10002721_pt1 | contig 11371 bp, 9 predicted proteins | sample 13C_Cellulose_Da_FD_192423 | JGI IMG/M metagenome (GOLD analysis project Ga0247822, IMG submission 192423) | Soil microbial communities from agricultural site in Penn Yan, New York, United States - 13C_Cellulose_Day30 | ecosystem: Environmental > Terrestrial > Soil > Agricultural land | place...
GGATGACGATCTGGCCGAAGAACGGCTCAAGGTTCTCGATCTTGACCTTCCGCTCGATCGCGGCCTTGATCGACTCCTCGCGGCCGCTCTGCACCTTGACCGCGTACCACCGCTTGTTGCTCGCCGGGACCGCTTCCGCGGGGGCTTCGGCGGTTGCGTCGGTCGCTTCGGTCGCGGGCTCGCCCTCGGTTTCCGCGGCGACCGGTTCGGCAGCCTTCGCCTTCCGCGGCTTCTTGACCTTCGGCTTCGGCTCGTCGGCCGCTTCGGGTGCGGTCGCGGTGGCATCGACGGCTACAGAGTCCGCCGCGAGGTCGGCGGCCGCGACCGGTTCGGCCGGCTCCGGCTCGGCGGGGGCGGGTGCTTCCGAAGTCGCGTCGGGGGCGGCCGGCTCCTCCGGCTCCGCGGGTAGCTCGGGAGCCTCCGCAACGGTTTCGGCCGGGGCGGCCTCAGACTGTCCGGCCTCGGCCACAGGATCGGTCTCGGCGGCAGGCTCTTGCTCCGAAACTGGCTCGGGTGGCGCCTCGGCGGCCGACTCAGCCACGGGCTCCTCGGCCGGTTTCTGCTCCGCGACCGCCTCGGCCGGGGCCGGAGCAGATTCGGGCTCCGCGTTCGTTTCGGCGGGCGGCGCGGCCTCGTCGGCCCGCGACTCGGCGTCGGAGACGGCTGGGGTGGCGTCGTTCGTCGGCGTGTTGTCGTCGGTCATGGCAGGTACGGCACGGGTGCCGCCTCGCGCGGGCGAATCCGCCGCGTGTGCTGGGGTCGCCGGTTCACCACCGCGCCTGGACGTTCGGGTCGGTCTGGTTGCCGGTCGCCTGCTGGGACGGCAGAACCCCGATGCTGCTGAGCAGCCAGCCCCAGAACAGGTCCACGACGAGGAGGAAGAGCGTCATCAGGAGCGTGGTCGTCAGCACGACCACGGTGTCCTGGGCGAGCCGCTTCTTGGGCGTCCAGGACACCTTGTTCATCTCCGCCTCGGTGGCGATGAGGAACTCGGCGAAGGTGGGGACGTTGACGGCACGCCACGCGAACCACAGCGTCAGGCCGATGAGCAGGATGGGGATGGTCGTCGCCGCGTCGGGGAGGACCGTGACCTCGGGGAGGTTCTCGAAGGGCATCGCGAGCTTCCAACTGTCGGGCAGGCCGCCCGAGCTGAGGGCCGCGACGCCGGTGCCGCCGACCAGGAGGATGCCCAGGATGGTGAGTCGCCGGGCCTTCAGGCCCAGGGAGCCCTTGTACGACGCGGTGCTGAACCAGCCCTGCTCCTCCAGGGCGATCATCCACGACTGCCCGCGGGGGCCGGTCAGGTTGCGGACGGCGATGAACAGGAGGAGCGCGGCGACGACGCCCGCGGCGATCATGCCCGCGCCGCCCTCGACGTTCAGTGCTACCGCTCGCCAGATGAAGAAGATCGCGATCGCCCAGGAGATCACCAGGAAGATGCCGCCGTGGATGCCCCGCGGCGGGTTGTCGCCGAGGATCCGGCGGCCGAACCAGAGCAGGGCGACCAGGGCTACGACCTGGGCCGCGACGCGAGACAGGCCGGTGAGCGTCAACCCGCCGCCGATCGCGGGCGCGACGGTGGTCGCCCACAGGTTCGGGATGACGAACAGCACGATCGCGACAGCCGCGGCGACGTATGCCGCGCCGAGGATGCTGGCCAGCGGCAGCGCCATCGGGGCGCTGGGCGTGCGGGGCTGTGAACCGGGTTCAACGGCGGTGGCCATGCTCCGTCCTTTCCGTTCCGTCGGTCTCGGCGGGCCGCCCTTGCGGGGCGTCGCCGACCGTCTGGGGGTTTCACCACCCCCAACGACCCAACCGGCCCGCGCGCCGGGGACTTCCGGGGCCGGGCCGGCGTTTGGTTCTGGTTCGGCGGCTCGCGCCTACGCCTTCGCGGGGCGAGGCCTGGGGCGAGACGCGTCCTGAGCACGAGCGGAGGGACTCGAACCCCCAACCGGTGGTTTTGGAAACCACTGCTCTGCCAGTTGAGCTACGCTCGTAGGCAAGAGCGGTCAGTAGTCAGTCGCGCGTTTTCAGTCAGTCAGAAGGGGACGCGGCGTGCAAGATTTCTCGCCCCGTCCGACTGAAAACGCGCAACTGACTGCTGACCACTCGCTGTCAGGCGATGATCTTGGTCACGACGCCGGAACCGACGGTCCGGCCGCCCTCGCGGATGGCGAAGCGGAGACCCTCGTCCATCGCGACCGGCATACCTTCCATCAGTTCGACCGACACCTTGACGTTGTCGCCGGGCATGCACATCTCGACGCCCTGCGGCAGGGTGATCGAGCCGGTCACGTCCGTGGTGCGGAAGTAGAACTGCGGCTTGTAGCCGGAGAAGAACGGGGTGTGACGGCCGCCCTCGTCCTTCGACAGGACGTAGATGTTGGCCTCGAACTTCGTGTGCGGGGTGATCGAGCCGGGCTTGGCGATGACCTGGCCGCGCTCGATGCCGTCGCGCTCGATGCCGCGGAGGAGTGCCCCGACGTTGTCGCCGGCGATGGCCTTGTCCAGGGTCTTCTGGAACATTTCGAGGCCGGTGATGACCGTCTTGACGTTGTCCTTGCGGAGGCCGATGATCTCGACTTCGTCGCCGACGCGGGCGGTGCCGCGCTCGACGCGGCCGGTGGCGACGGTGCCGCGGCCCTTGATCGAGAACACGTCTTCGACGGACATCAGCAGCGGCTTGTCTTCCTCGCGCTGCGGGAGCGGGACGTAGGTGTCCAGCGCGAACATGAGCGCGTCAACCGACAGCGAGCCGGGGTTGTCGGAGGTGGCGTTCTCGAGCGCCTCCTTCGACCGGCCGTAGACGATGGGGATGTCGTCGCCCTTGAACTCGTACTTGTTGAGGAGGTCGCGGAGCTCCATCACGACGAGCGGGATGAGTTCCGGGTCGGCCTTGTCGCACTTGTTCAAGTACACGACGATGTTGGGCACGCCGACCTGCTTGGCGAGCAGGATGTGCTCGCGGGTCTGCGGCATCGGGCCGTCGTCGGCCGCGACCACCAGGATGGCCGCGTCCATCTGGGCGGCGCCGGTGATCATGTTCTTGATGTAGTCGGCGTGGCCGGGGCAGTCGATGTGGGCGTAGTGGCGGCCCTTGATCGTCTGCGAGTAATCGACCTTGTCCACGCCGGGGTAGTCGAGCAGGTCCTTGAAGGGCAGGGCGTCCTTGTCCGCGTAGTTGCGGTCGTTGGACTCGTACTCGACGTGCGAGACGGCGATCGTGACGGTCTTGTTCGCGTCGCGGACGATGCCGCCCTTGGCGATTTCCGCGTAGGACTTCACGTCCTTGAGCTTGTTGACGTGGGCGTTGCGGGCCAGGATCGCCGCGGTCGTGGTGGTCTTGCCGTGGTCGATGTGGCCGATCGTTCCGACGTTGACGTGCGGCTTGGTCCGCTCGAATGTCCCCTTAGCCATCGCTCCTCGCTCCTCGCGGGTTACACCCGTTGTGGGGGAATGTAAAAGGTCAACCAGGGAAAAGGTAAAACCGACCAGAGGACTACCGACTGAGGCGATTACCTTTGCCGTGGGGTTCCGGCTTCGTCCGAGAGCTTCCGAGAGCTGCTGATGGGACTTGAACCCATGACCTCCTCCTTACCAAGGAGGTGCTCTACCAACTGAGCTACAGCAGCAGACTCAAGGGAAAAGGTAAAAGGAAAAGGTAGAAAGTGAAGGGGCAGGCCCGCGCGGCCGGCGATTTCCTTTGAACTTTTTCCTTCCGCCTTGTCCGCCGACCAGAGCGGGCGATGGGATTTGAACCCACGACATCTTGCTTGGAAGGCAAGAGCTCTACCGCTGAGCTACACCCGCGTGCTTCGCGGGAAGGACTAAGGATTAAGTGTGAAGGATGAATTCGGACTGCCGGAATTCATCCTTCGTCCCTCGTCCTTCATCCTTCCAAAGTGGGTAGGGAGGGATTCGAACCCCCGAACTCCGAAGAGGCCAGATTTACAGTCTGGTGCAATTGACCGCTCTGCCACCTACCCGTGAAACCGTCCCGCGGCGACGCCGCACCGACTCGTGTTGTACCAACCCGGAGGCCGGTCGGAAAGCTCGCGGAGGGATTTGAACCCACGACCCGCGCTTTACAAAAGCGCTGCTCTACCAGCTGAGCTACGCGAGCGAGAGGCCTCCGCGTGGACCTTTACACTAGGCCGCGCGATTCCGCCCTTCAAGCCTAAATCCACCGCGCGTCGGAAGGACGCGCCGCGGGCCGGCCGGGTTCGGGCCGCCGTGGTCAGCGCTTCAATTTCTCCGCCTGAACGCGGACGTCCTCCGACCACGGGTAGATGAGCGCGACGCTGCCGTCCACGGCGTCGCCGGGCGACCGCTGCCCGCCGACCACCGCCCACCCGTCGCGGAAGTGGCCGAGGTACAGGAGGTACTTCCCGGGTCCGGCGTAGCCCCGCGCGTTCGCGAGGTTGAGGACTTCGACCGAACCCTCCGGCCCCTGGCCCCACAGCCGCTCCACGACCGCGACGGTCGCGGGCGGGCCGTCGCCGAGTTCCGCGACGACGGCCGCGTCGGCCGCGGCCGACTGGATGTGCGAGACCGCGGGCGCGCGGCTCTTGGTCACGGCCGCGTAGCCGAGGTAGCCCAGCCAGCCGAGGAACGCGGCCGCGGCCAGGACGAATCGCCAACGAGGACTCATACGCCCCCCCGCCTGACGGCCGTCCGTTCGTCGAGCGTCAGCTCGAAGCCGTCCGCCAGCGCCTGGTGAAGGTCAAACAGGTCGCGGAAGTCGTCGGGCGAGTCGCGGTCGGACTTACTCAGGCAGCCGACGCCGATCAACTCGAAGACCATCCGGCCGACGTCGTCCGTCGTCCGGACGTTCCACTGCCGGAAGACGACCGGGGCCATCATGCCGAAGTTCATGACCGCGAGGTCGCACACGCCGCGAAGCAGTTCCGCGCCGGTGACGTGGCGGCCGTCCTCTGAGTCGTCGCTCGGGTCGCCCGCGCGTCCCAGCCGCTTCTGCGTAAAGGTGACCGCGTCGCTGACGAACTCGTACGCCTCGTAGGCGAAGTGCGGCGGCTCGCGGGTGAGTTCAATGATCCGTGGGTCCACGGGCGTCCTCAGGGGAAGGATGAGGGATGAAAGCTGAAGGATGAGTCCGCACTCGACCGCGGTGTCCCGTGTTGAGTGTTGCGATTCATCCTTCGTCTATCATCCCTCATCCTTGGTTACAGACGAGTCAGCACATCATCAACCGGAACCGGCAGACGACGCCCGTCCTCGAACTCGACCAGAACGCGGCGGGCGAGGATGTCCTGGTGGAGGACGCGGCCCTGACCCTTGTTCGTCACGACGCGCGAGCCGACCGGCGGAAGCTCGCGCTGGAACTCCTCGTACACGTCCTGCTCGAAGCGCAGGCAGCACTTCAGGCGTCCGCAACGGCCGGAGATCTTCGTCGGGTCGAGTGTCGATTTCTGGAGCTTGGCCATCCGCATGCTCACCGGCGGCATGACGGCCATGTGCGTGTTGCAGCAGACGGGTTTGCCGCAGTCGCCGTAGTCGGCCAGGATCTTGGCTTCGTCGCGGACGCCGATCTGCCGCAATTCGATGCGAGTGTGGAACTCGCGGGCCATGCTCTTTACCAGCTCGCGAAAGTCCACGCGGCTCTCGGACAGGAAGAAGAACACGACCCGCTCGTTGCCGAACAGCCGCTCGACATCGACAAGTTGCATCGCGAGCCGGTGCTGCGCGATGAGGCGGACCGCGGCGTCGTAGTCGAGTTGGCGAGTATCGCGGATGTGCCGGATCTTGGTGAGGTCCGCGGCCGTCGCGACGCGCAGCAGTTCACCGCGCGTCGGCTCCTGGATCGTGGCGAACGCCCGCGGGGTCGAGGGGCAGAGCACCTCGCCGACCTCCGTCCCGCGCTCGGTGCGGAGGATGACCATGTCGCCGCGGGCGGCGGCGACGTTCGGCCCGGGGGCGAACTCCCCGAGGAACCGCATCATCCCGTGGCGGACGAGGTAGGCCTTCGGCGGTGGCGAGTCGTCGGGTGTCATGCGTCACATCATGGCGGGTTCGGGCCGCGAGTGCAACGCGATCACCCGTCCGCCGCGAGGAGTTCGATCATCCAGCTCTGCGCCGCGTCCGGCTTCGACGCGCGGCAGTAGCCGAGCAGTGTCGCGTCGGTGCAACCGGCCTCTTCGAGTGCGTCCGCGAGGACCGGGAGCAGAACAGTCTCGCCGGTCGCGATAACGCGGCGCGCGATTCGGGGAACGGTTCCGCCGTTCCAAGCGAGCCATGCGGGGTCGGGCGGCAGCGACGCCTGCACCCAGTCGTAAGGGTCGGCTTCCGCGACGTCGATCAAGCCGACCACGATTGATTCCCCGGTCTGCAGGAGGTGTGCCCGTTCCGGAAACAGGGTGCGGTCAAACTGAAGTCCGGCATCGAGGAAGGGGGACCTCCCGGGTGCGACGCTCGTGAGATCCAGTTCGAGCGAGACGAAGGAAGCCGCGACGTTCGCCACCCGCGCGCGGCATCGCATCCCGACCCGGACCGCGTGCCTGACCGAGATGTGCTCCACGACTCACCTCACGTGTGTAGTTCGACAACGTCCTTGTCGTGTAGCGTGTGGTCGCGGCCGACGGTCTGGCCGTCGTGGACGCCGGTGCCCCACACGCGGGCCGACTTGACCGCGTCTTCCAGGTCGCGGTGGACCTTCCCCGCCAGCTCCGCGACCGTCGCCCCTGTCGGCACCGTGAACGGGTTGGTCATGTCCGCGGGCTTGCCGGGCTGCTTGGTGTAGACCCGGATCACGCCCAGTGCATCGTACATCGCCTTCCGCAAGTCCGCGAGGTTGTCGCCGCGCTCCGCGGAGACGACGTGCAGCGGGTAGGGCGAGCCGAGCCACTCGCGCGCGATCTCCAGGCGGATATCAGAGGCCTCATCGTCGCACTTGTTCGCAACCACGACGGTCGGCAGCGCGTACACCGCGGGGTCGTCGGGGTGCGGGCTGCCCGGTGCGACGAGTTCGCGCCGGGCGAGCTTCAAGCGGTCGATCACGGCCTGCGTCGCGACCGGGCCGTCGTCGTCCGCGAGGTCGAGGAACAGTATGGCGACGTCCGCCCCGCGGGTGACCTCGGTGATGAAGTGCTCGTAGTGCTCCGCGGTTACCGGCGGCAGGTCGATCAGTTGCACCCGCACGTCCTCGTAGTCCATCATTCCCGGCACCGGCTCGCGCGTGGTGAACGGGTACGGCGCGACCGCGGGCGTGGCCTTCGTCAGCTTCGTAATCAGGAGCGACTTGCCCGCGTTGGGCGGGCCGAGGAGTACGACCGTCCCGGCGCCCTGCCGCGGGAACTTGAAGGTGCCGTGCGCGGCCTTCTTCGGGGCAGTCTTCGCGTGCTCGATCTGGTCGGTGAGTTCCGAGATCTTCGTCTTGAGGTCGGCCTGGACCTTCTCGCTCGCCTTGTGTTTGGGCAGGATCACCCACATTTCCTTGAGCGCCGCGAGCTTGTCCTCGGGCGTCTGCGCCTTCTTGTATCGGGCTTCCGCGTCGTGGTACTGCGGCGGGAGGTTGACGGCCACTGGCTTCGTCCGGGGTCTGGAGTCTGGGGTCCGGAGTCGGAAAACCGACCCGGTCTGTCAACGGTCGTGATTGTACAACATCGGGGATTCCCACCCCACCACCTCAAAACCTCGCGACCCATGACTTCTCTCTTCGACCAGATTCAGGAGGCCGCGGTCGCGGTCCGGGCGAAGTGGTCCGGCACGCCCGCGGCCGGGATCATCCTCGGCACCGGACTCGGCAAACTGACTGAGGACATCGCGGACCCGACCGTGATCCCCTACGAGGACGTGCCGCACTTCCCGCGATCGACCGCGCCGAGCCACAAGGGGCAACTCGTCTGCGGCACGCTCGGCGGGAAGCCGGTCGTGGCGATGGAGGGCCGCCTGCACTTCTACGAGGGGTACACACTCCAGCAGGTCACATTCCCGGTGCGGGTTATGAAGGCGCTCGGCGCGCCGGTGCTGGTCGTCTCGAACGCGTGCGGCGGGATGAACCCGCAGTGGAACAAGGGCGACCTGATGCTGATCGAGGACCACATCAACCTGCTTGGCGACAACCCGCTCATCGGCCCGAACGACGACCGGCTCGGCGACCGCTTCCCGGACATGTGCAACTGCTACGACCGCGAGTTGCTGAAGCGCGGCCGCCGGATCGCGCTGGAGGAGCAGATCGTCTGTCACCAGGGGGTGTTCGTCGCGGTGTCCGGGCCGAACCTGGAGACGCGGGCGGAGTACCGTTTCCTGCGGGCGATCGGCGCGGACGTGGTGGGCATGTCCACGGTGCCGGAGGTGATCGTCGCGGTCCACGCGAAGATGCGCGTCCTAGGTATTTCGGTCATCACGGACCAGTGCCTGCCCGACGCGCTGGAGCCGGTGAGCATCCCGGACATCATCGCGACGGCGAACGCGGCCGAGAAGAACCTTCGCGTGCTGGTGCGGCGGTTCGTCGCCGAACTGTGACGCGGCCCGCGCGGAATCGCGTGTGAGTGAGAGCGACTGTCCGCGTCTAATCTTCCACACGACACTGCACGCGTGGGAGGGCAAGTCATGGTCGCGGGGCGCACGGTTCTCTGGCTAGCGGGGGCGTTCTGGCTGGCGATCGGGAGCGCGGCCACGGCGCAGACCGCGGAGGTCGAAGCGGAATTGAAGCTCAAGATCGCCCGGCTGAAACTCCAGCAGAAACTCCAGCCCGGGCAGGTAGAAGCCGGGCAGCCGCCGCGGGGCGCGACGAACGCGCGGGCCGCGGCGTCGGACGCGGTGATCGCCCGGCTCGGTGACAGTCGCCTCCGCCACGCCGCGCCGCCGCTGTGCGTCGCGTTCTCGCCGGACGGAAAGCGCGTGTTCTCCGGCGGCGAGGACGACGCGCTCCGCGTCTGGGACGCGAAAACCGGCAACCCGATCACGGCCATCACCTTCCCCGCGAACCCGGTCACGGGTCTGCTCTTCACGCCGGACGGCACGCGACTCGCGGTTCAGCTCGGGGACGGGCAACTCCAGTTCCTCGACGCGGACAGCCTCAAGCCCGTCGGGACATTGACCGGAGTTCCCGAACCCGGCATCGCCTTCTCACGCGACGGGAGTCTCCTCGCGGCGATCAACCCGGAGGGTCAACTCGCGGTCACGGAACTCGACAACGGACTGGTGAAGCTCGAACTCGCCGGCGGCAGGCCGGTCGCGTTCCACCCGGACGGCAAGGCGCTCGCGGTGGGGGACGGGGGCAAGGTGACGCTGCACATGCTGGCCGGCGGCAAACCGCTGACGGCGCTCGACCACGGCGCGAAACTGACCGCGGTCGCGTTCCGGCCGGACGGCAAGCAGGTCGCGACGGGCGGGCCGGACGGACCCGGCGGGACGGTGAAGGTCTGGGACGTCGCGGACGCCGGGAACCCGAGGCTGGTCGCGGAGTTCGACGGCGCGGGCCACCCGCGCGGGTGGGTGGGCGAGAACCGGATCGCGGCCGGCGACGGAACCTCCGCGGGCGTGTACGACCTCGCGGCGAAGAAGTGGGTCGCGCGCTTGAAGGGCGTGACCGGGCCGTGGGCGGTCTCTCCCGACGGCACTCGGATCGTCTCGGCCGGCACCGGCGGCCTCCGCGTCCGCCTGTGGGACGTCGCGACCGGCAAGCAACTCCACGCGGACAACGACACCTTCCCCGAGGCGGCGCTCCTCGTTCCCGCGGCGGATGGGAAGAGCCTTTTCCTCCTGGCGGGCGACGCGGCATTTCGCTGGTCGCTTACGGACCGGCCCGCGGAGGCCGCGGGAACGCTGCCCGGGAAGGTCGTCGCCGCCGCGACCGGGGCCGGTCGGCTCGCGGTCGCGACGCCGGACGCGGTGGTGATCTACGACGCCTTCGACCCCGCGAAGCCGCTACCCGCGGCATCCGCCCGCACGCTGTCCGAGCACGCGGCCGGATGCCGCGCCATCGCGGTCTCGCCGGACGGTAAAAGGGTCGCCTACACCGGCAACGCGGCTCGGACGGTGATCGCCGACGCCGCCACGGGCAAAACGCTCCGCGTCCTACCGCTGGAGACTGTCGGCCTCGCGATTGCGTTCACTCCGGACGGCGAGAACGTCGTGATGATCGGCCGCGACGGGTTCCTGGGCCTCTGGTCCGCGTTCGCGCGGCCGGATGACGAGAAGAGTGTGTGGCGAGTTCGCATCCAGCGGGGGCAGAAGGGGGCCGTCGCGGTCAGCCCCGACGGGAAGCGGATCGCCGCGTCGTCGTCCGGACTGGTGAAGGTGGTGAACGTGAAGGGCGAGGAGTTGTTCACCGTCGGCAACCTGTTCGAGCACGGGCTGGTGACCCAGGTCGCGTTCAGCCCCGACGGGCGCCTCCTGTTCACCGCGACCGAGGGCCGTTCGGGGGCGGTGCAGGTGTGGGAGGTCGCCACGCACACGCTCGTCTCGAAGTACACCACGGGCTACGGCACCGTGAACCGGATCGGCCCATTTCCGGACGGCTCGCGGCTGGCCAGCGCCGGGGCGGAAGAAGTCGTGACGGTCTGGGACCTGACCGGCCGGCACGCGAAGGGCGAGCCGAAGGCGGAGGACTTGCTCGCGGCGTGGGGCAAGCTGGGATCGACCGACGGGGCGGAGAGTGTTCCCGCGGCCCGGACGCTGGCGGCGGGCGGCACGCGGGGCGTGGCCGTGATCGCGGCCGGGTTGGAGGAGATGGCGGAAGCGGAGCAGAAGATCGCAGCCTGGGTGAAGCAGTTGGGGGCCGACGACTTCGAGGACCGTGAGGCCGCGGGGCGAGCACTGACCGCACAGGGCTACCGCGCGCTGTCGGCGCTCGAGGCGGCAGTGGTCGAGACCGACTCTCCTGAGGTCAAGAAGCGGGCCGGGGACATCCTCAACGCGCTGGCGGCGCGCGGCATTCGAGTCCCGGCGCACGGCCTCGCGGGCGACACGCTCCGCCTCTTCCGCGCGGCAGAGGTACTGGAGAAGGTCGGCGGGGCCGAGGCCGAGGCTCTGCTGAAGCGGATCGAGGCGGTCGGCGGGCCGGCCGCGGTCGAGGCGATGGCCGCCCTGGCGCGAATGACCACGCGGTGACTGCCGGGCGACGCGACGGCGCGTCCACTTCCTGCTTGGCACCTCGCGCGACTGTGGGTACGCTCAATTCAATTCGTCACTGTACCCCAGTCACGTTCCGGGGTTGACCATGTCGAACGCGTTCGTCGTTGCGGGGATGCTCGCGGTCGTGCTGGTCGCACTGGGGCTGGCGCGCCTCGCGGCACGACGGCGTGAGGAGCCGGTGGACTACGCGAACGAGCGCGAGGAGCGCCTCACTCGGCGGCTGGCCGCGACGCTCGGTTGTACCGCTGCGGGCGCGCACCTATGGCTGCGGAAG
>Ga0247822_10002724_pt1 | contig 11368 bp, 5 predicted proteins | sample 13C_Cellulose_Da_FD_192423 | JGI IMG/M metagenome (GOLD analysis project Ga0247822, IMG submission 192423) | Soil microbial communities from agricultural site in Penn Yan, New York, United States - 13C_Cellulose_Day30 | ecosystem: Environmental > Terrestrial > Soil > Agricultural land | place...
GCATTCGCCTGCGAGGTAATCCTGCTCGCGGAAGACATAGCCGGGATCATTGGCCCCGCGACACATGGCGATTACCGCCTCAGAATTCCCGGCGCGACAAGCTGCCTGCCACGCGGGAAAGTCAAAACGGCCGCTGTGCCAGGTCTGTGTCCGTAGGAAGGTTTTCTCGATCGCATTGTAACACCCGTCGAACCACCAGCCATCCAGCAGATCCCCGATGGACTCCGCGTAAGCGCGGATGAAGGCCATGTACTTTGCCTGAAATCGACTCTTGTCGCGGGGATGCGCATCCCATTCCCAGAACCGACGCGTCTCCGCCGGGTGCGCGTCCGCCTCGCTGGGGAGATAGGCGATCACCCGCACCCCATCGGCCTTGGCCCGCTGGGCGATCTCTCGAAAGAGATCCCGTTTGCTGCAAAGTCCGGGAAATTCGCGATCCAGAAAGGTGTTGGGCGAGCAATAGAGTCCTGTATTCTGACCGAAGGGAAAGATAATCCAACGCGCCCCCGTCTGCCGGACCTGGCTCCAGAAATGATCGAGGTTGAACGCGTCGACCTTGTCATCCCAGTCGGCGATTCCTTTGCCTTGCCGGGGTTGAGTATGAGAGAGCCAGTGAACCATGAGCCCGAAAGGGCCCTCCTGCATCCAGGGTATTGCGGACATAAAGTGAGATATTAGAGATAGCTAAGGGTTAAGGTAAAGTTTGTCGAGCTGACTGGAATAACCAGTCGTTGGATATTGGTCAGGTCGGAGCTTTCCAGGGTCGCGCTTCCACTCGGCCAGGTGATCTTAAAGGTTTTACCACCCGAGGTGTAAGTGAATTGCCCGGGAATGCTAATATCGAGCACGGCTCCAGCCGCGGGCTCGACCAGTATGGGCAGGTTGATCTTTAACCCCGTCGGCATCGGCGACGCATTGATCACGATTTTTGGCGACGCGGGCGTTGTGAGATCGTACCTCCACTTGATCGTTCGAGCTGTGCCGTCCGCGCTGGTGGTCTCCGTGGTCTCGTAGATCTGGTTGGCCGTGATCCATGCCCCGGTCGCGGTGTTTACATCTCCGGTCCAGAAAACTGTCGAGCCGTTCATCCAGTACACGCTGGAGTGAGTGAGGTGGCTCGGAGACGAAACCGCGCCGAAAGATTGTTGATTCTGCATCGACGCGATGATCACCCCCGTCTCCGGCGCCCAGATACAGGTCGGCCCACCGCCGAATTTCCCGATGAGCGACGTCTGGCCGCCTTCGACGGAGAAAAGCGTGGTCCCATAAAGCGCACCGCGCTTCCACGCGAACTGACCCGGCAGCCCCCAGGTTTGATCCGTGGCGCTTTCACAGGGTAGCGTGCCGATCGCGGCTGTTTGCGGGAGGAGGTACGCATCGTGCAGACTCGCCAGCCAGGCCCCATTAGGATTCTTAAGGTCGGTAAAGGCTGCGTCCCTGAGGGGGAGGCCCCAGTTGATCAACCTCACTCCCCACGCGTCCGTATTGGCGATGTGAGAAAAAGTCCCCGCATCACCGACTCCGGAGGCTGGCAACTGAGTCATCGACTGGCGCTTGCGAGCCATTGGAAAATCGAACTGCGCAATGCTAATACCCGGATACCCCAGCGCGTTGGCGAAGGTTGAGTTAAGCACCCGGCAGTTCATGCCCGTCGGGCCGAAGACTTTTCCATTCGGTTGTGGTAGCCAGTGGTAGGCCTTAAAGGCGAGGTTCTTCTCGATGGCCTGCTGCATCTTTCCCACCAGAGTGCTGTTCGCGAGAGGATGGCTCTTATAGAGATAATACGCTCGCGTCAGGATGTAGAGATTCATCGAGTCGTAGTTGCCGTCCGGGCCGTATTCTTCCAGGAAGTAACCCGCCGGATGTTGGCCGAACTTATTGTTGGCTCCATAGCCGCCGTCGACATAGACCTCCATTTGCTGTTCGAACCATTTCAAGAATCTCCGCTCATTGGTGGAGAGATAAACGTAAAGGTGCCCCAGCATCACATGGCCCCACTGGTTCGATTGATAACCCATTAGGTCGGCCGATTTGTCGCCGATTGCGAGCAGCCCATCTTTCCAGATTTCTTTGGCCGTCGGATCGAGGGACGCCTTGAGCAGGTGGTACGCCTCCGCGAGCCCGTAATAAACGAAGAAGGAGTGGGTGGTCGGATAGTTGCTCGCTGCCATGCTACCTTCGCGTATGAGCTGATCCCCCTGCAGGGAGGCGAGGTGGTAAAACGCATACAGCGTGGCGCGCCGGATCAGGTTCGCATTGTTCTCGGCGGGGTTTAACTTTTTGCCGCTGACGGTGGCGGAGGGCACCGTGCACGCACTGGCGAGTGCCGCGGTATCGAAGGGCGAAAGCACGCCACCGTATTGAAACGCTTCCCACGACCCGCGCGTGTCGGACGCGGGAAGGTTTGTGCCAAAGTAGGCGTTGTTCACATCGAGCTTCTGATCGCTAATGCCAGCTTGCAGGCCGTTCAGCGGTCCATATTTGCTGAAAGGCAGAGACTCGCGCAACGCATTGGGCTGGGTCGGCGGCACGGTGGTCGGAAAGTCCAGCGTTACCGTATAGTCGCTGCTGACCTGATGCTGCGCCCAGGCCCAGTCACGCGCGCGTTTTTGCAGAGGCCCGGCCACGAGCAGGCCATTAGCTTCACTCGTGCCCCCCGCGAGAGCGATGGCCGCGGCTTCGGTGGAGCAAAGCAACCCCGGCACTCCGTCGAAGGCGATTGCATTATTAAAGCCAGTCGGCATGCGGATCTTGAGCACACTAGGCTGAGTGGAGGTGGAGGCTGGCGCTTGGCTGGTGTTGATCGTCAATTCATAGCGGTTGAGGTTGCTGTTCCAGGCATCCTGCGTACTCGCCCCCGCGATGCTGGTGAAGGCGATGGGGTTCGTGGATTGATAGATATTCACTGTCAGAGCCGTCGTGCCGAAGACGAACAGACGACACGTGCTATAGGTGCGTGGCAAATACAGGTAGTAGTCCTGATAGGCTGGCAGGTTGCTAAAGCCGAGGGCCATCTCGCCCCGGGTTCCCCAGTGCACCGCAGCCGAGGGTAGGCCGATTTGGATTTGGTCGCCATTTCGTCCTCCGCAGACGCTGATGGTATAAAGGCCCGCGCCCGCATCCGGTATCGAGAGCGTCATCTCCGAGGTGCCGGTGGGCGCGTCCGTGCAGTCCCATACGGCCGCGACTTTTCCCTGGGGATCGAGCACCTGGAGCAGGGTGATCGGCTTTGGCTTGATGGACTCCGTGGCGGGGACGGTGGTCGTTCGTTTGAGGTAAATGCTTTGTAGCCCGCCCGCTCCCGTGGAGGCGATCACTCCCAGGCCGCGCACGTTGCCACCGAGTTGATAGATCGTGCCGTTGGTGATATTAGGATACCGCGACTCAAAGGTCGGATGCGTGGTGAAGGAAGTGCGGGCGATCTTGCTGAGGCGTACCTCGTCGATGATACCGCTGAAGCCGTCGATCCCGGTCTGCCCGCTCTCGCCGATCCGCATCGCGTAGCCGCCCGTGTCATAGGTGAAGGAGCTAAACGTCGCACTCACTCGCGGTGGCGCGGATCGGTATCCGCCGTATTCATCCTGAAGGTAGATTTTTGCGGTGAGGTTGCTGCCGCTCTGTTCGATGGAGTAGGCGACATGGTACCAGCGGTCGCGCAGGACGGTGGTGCCGAGAGGGAGGTCGAGGGTGCGGATGTTGTTGCTCGCGTCGGCCAGATCCAGACGCAGGATTCCGTTGCTGCCGGTGTTGTCATCGGTGAAGTAAAACCGCACCGGCTGTCGGCTCCCCGCGCGGCGAAATATCACCTGCGCATTTGCCCACGCTCCGCCAGACGGAGTTTCGTGGGGCAGGTAGGAGGCGCTGTCAAATTTCACCCACGCCTCGAAGGTCTGCGTTCCCGGGTTGGCTGGTTGCCCTGAGGGTTGGTGCAGATTGAGGTTGTCGGTCGCGAGCTGTGGGTGAAACCCGCGCACCGCCCGCCCGAACAGCCCCGATACGCTTTCCAGATTACCTGTTCCTCCCTTGAGGAGGTTTAGGTTGACGCTGTTGGAGACGTCCGCGTAGCTGGTCGGCGGATTGGTGCTTTCCTCGAAGTGCCAGAGCGCAAGGGTATTGCTATCCGATGTATAGGGCGACTGCGCTAGCACAGGACTTAGCAGGGTCAATGACGCGAGCACGGCCAAGACGGAGGGAAGGTGCATTTTCGGGGGGAGGGAAAATACGCGACGGCCCGTGTTCTTAGGGAACTTGGGCGGTCGTGGTTGAGACTGGGCGGATGGTCAGTGGTAGCGGAGTCCCGTCCGAGGGCAGGGGAATCACCAGCCGCTGGATATCGGGCAGGGCCGAGGCGAGTAGCTGTCCGCCGTACTGGGATGGCCACTCGATATCCACACCGCCCCCCGGCGTGCGCAGGGTGACGCGGTTGGGCTTGGTCAGTTCGATCGTCGTGCCGGGTAGGCGTTTGACGAGCGGTAGGTTGACATAGGCTTCCTGCGTCTTTTGGAGGGACTTGAGCTGGACGGAAAGCTGGAGGCCTTTTTCATTCGGCTGATAAATCCACGCCAGCGTTGCAAAAGGTCTCGTCAGTTTTGAGGTGATGGTGAATTCCTCCCCTTCGGTCTTGATTTCAGCCCGCTCCTTGCCGCTGTAGTAGAAATTGCCTTTTCCGTCCTTACCATACACACAGGCAAAGGTCAGTGCATTAGGGACCGTGATCGTGAGGGAGTCCGGTGGCTTGGCCGCATGCATCGAGGCGAGGAAGGATCCCGTTCCGGGAGTCCAGAGGGCCGTGGGTCCGCCTCCCGTGATGCCCTTGATGACATGGTCGGCACCGACGACATCGTAGAAGACCACGCCATAAATTCCGCCGCGATTGAAGGCGAGTAGGCCCGGCAGTTGCCACGTCTTGTCGGTTTCTTGGACGGGTATCAGCGAAGGCTCCACCTTCTGGGGTTGAGAGTAGGCATGGACGAGCGACGGCAGCCAGTCGCCGCCGGACCCCTTGTAGCCGTCTTCTTTTTTCTTGAGTCCGTCTTCGAGCGTCTTGCGAATCCAGGCCTCGTCATTAGCAAGGAAGGAAAACGTGCCCGCCGATCCCGCTCCCGTGGCCGGAGCCTTGGTCAGGGAGAATCTCGCCGCGCTGAGCGGGAATTCGCTCTTCGGGGTGAACTGTCCGGGATAGCCCGCTCCGCCCAGCCCCGCTGTCGTCCGGCAATTTAGGGCATTGGGCGAGATGATTTCGCCATCGGGCTGAGGCAACCAGAAGAAGCTGGTGAAGCGAAGGTTCTTGTCCACGCTCGCCCGGAGTTTCTCGACGAGTTTTTGATCGGCCTCCTGGATCTCCCGATAGTCATAATACATCGAGACGACCGCGAAGGAGTTCAGCTTGTCATAGTTTCCATCCGGCCCGAATTCCTCGAGATAGTAGCCCGCCGGGTGCTGGCCGAATTTTGACTGAGGGCCAAATGTGTTGTCGACATAGGATGTCATCTCGCTTTCGAAGAACTGTAGGAATCGTTTCTCTCCCGTGGCGAGGTACACATCGAGATGTCCGCGCATCATATGCGCCCATTGGTTGGACTCGTAGGCTTGGTAGTCGGCGAGCTTGTCCCCAAGCGCCATCACGCCCTGCTTCCAGATAGCGTCCGCATCCTCCGCCAGCAGTCCTTTGAGCGAACGATAGCCCTGTGCGAGATTGGCATAGACAAAGAACGAGTGCGTCATCGGATACCGCGTCGTGAAGAGATTATTCTCCCGCAGAAGATCGTCTCCCTGCAGCCAGGTGAAGTGGTAGAACGCCGCGAAGGCCGCCCGTTTTGCCAGATCTTCGTTCTTGAAAGCCGGATTGAGTGGCGAATCAAAAGCCGTCGCCGCTGCCAGCGAACTGGCCTGAAAGACGCCGGCTAACTTGCCGGGCTGAAAGTTCGTCCATCCCGTCACCGTGTCACCGGGCTTGGGCTCGAAGTCGCTGCCGAAGTAAGGACTCGAGGGATCGAGGTTTTGGTTCTGCCGCTCGATCATGGAGCGCAGGTTGTTGAGCGGTCCGTATTTTTGGAAGGCTAGCACTTGAACACCCAGGTCCTTCATTCCTTCGGGAATCTCGGCGGGAAAGTTAAAATCGGGGGAGAGATTGAGCGTGGGCTTTTGCGCGACCATCCAGGCGCGCGCCCGGGCTTGCAGCGGTCCCGCGAGGAGGAGGCCTTCGCTTTCCACCGTGCCACCGCGTAGGGCTAGCGCTGATGCCTCTGTCGGACAGAGCAGTCCGGGTGCCCCCTCGACGACGATGGCTCCATCGAATGTCGCGGGGAGATTGATTCTAACGACTTTTCCTTGAGGAGGATTGTTTAGGACGAGGCGGCCCACTCGTCCGGCGGTATCCGCTTCTCGCTCTGCGAGGACGGTCTTCCCGGTCGCGTCCGTCAGCGTGATTCCCTCCGCCGATCCTGATTCGATGCCTAATAAAACCTTCTCCGCCGTCGGTGGCACCCATAGGTAAGCGGTTCTTAGCGTCGTGGCCGTCACGCCCAGCGCCATTTCACCACGAACTCCCCAGTTTTCCGTCTGGGGCAGGCGGATCTCCACGGTATCACCCTTCCGGCCACCCGCGAAGGACACGCGCCACGTTCCGGCCTTACCCTCCGGGATGGTGATGACCCGCGTCTCCGTGCCGGTGGATTGATTGGTGAGGTCCTCGACCGCCGCGATGTTGCCCTCAGGGTCGAAGACACTGGCCAACGCGATCGGCCGATAAGGCTCCTTCTCCGAGACAGTCGTGCTGCGTGCGATGAGGATCTGCCGAGGCCCCGGTGTTTCAAAGCGGCCGAGAACGCCGAACCCGCGCACGCCCCCTCCGAGCACATAGATGGAGTTGCGTTGGGCGATCGGAAATTCGCGCGCTTGCTCCGCGCTGACGAGTTCGCCAGGCGCGCCCGATGAACTCTCCGTGTAAACGGCCGCACCGCCGTCTTCTTTAACATTGAGCCCTGGTGGTGGAGTCGGCGGTTGGCTCATCGCCTGGGCGGTGCTGAGACAAGAGAGGGCGAGCGATGATATAAGGATGCGTGGTGCATTCATATGCGATGAATTAGTTAGCGACGGACCAGCTTGAGGTCGTCGAAGTAAAGGACGGTGTCGGTCAGCGGTTCTTCCTGGCCATATCCCTTTAGCGAAATCATGAAGGATGAAATATTATCCCACCCCTCGGTCTTTCGAGGGGTCTTGAATTCCTCGAAGGGGATGATCACATGCTGCCATCCCTGCCAGTCCACATGGACTTGGGAGAGGTAGTAGCCGCTGTCGGAGTTCACCGTGATGTTGACGATCTGCCCATTCGCATTCTCTGAGAAGAGCCAAAAGCTAAGCGCCTCATAGGACGACCAGTCCGTCGGGCATTGTTTCAGGAACAGCCACGGATTGCTTTTGCCCTCCGCCGTCCATTTTCCGGAGCTGCTTCCCTGTTTGACCTTGGAGGGATCGAGCTCAGCCTCGAAGGCTGGGATGTTTTCATTATTGGACTTCCACTCGTCGGTGAGCGGTTCTTCGAAGAGGCTCAGGGGCTGCGAACTTGAGAATTCCTCTTCAGCCAGAGCCGGGAGCGCGTGCAGACTTAAAGAGAGAACCAAGACCGGGAAAAGGTATTTCATAAAAATTAGTTGGGAAGTGTTAGCGAGTTGGACCCGAGCGGGGCTCCTTGTCTTTCTTTGGACGGGTCCGCCACACCGGTGTTGAACAAAGACCATATGTAGGACTCATAGAGGCGACCGTCCGTGCTCTTGAGGGTCTCGACATGGCCATCCATATAGACGGCATTGATCGCATCGCTATGCCGCAAAGGGACTTTCATGGTGGCCTGTCCTTTGGGATAGTAGCCGTCCCAGATGATCGGAGTTTTAGAGGGAGAGGTGAAGGCCTGGAAATTCAGGCTGGGCACCACCATGTTGTAGTCAGGACCTCCGTAAACTTTGTCGAGCGTTTGTCCCGTGATCGCTGCGGCGGGGCACTTTTCCGTTTTGTCGAGGATGCGTTGATGGGATTCCGTCCAGTTGTAGCGCGGCCCCTCGCGGAAGTAGAGGCGCAAGAGGCAAATCCCGGCAAAATTATGGCCCTCCGCGCGGGGATCCGTGGCGGGGTTGACCGCGACCGGCGGTCCCATGCCGCCATTATCCGCCCGGTAGGCCACGTGCGCACCACCCAGCGTTCTTAGATTGGAAATGCACTGCGTCGTGGCCGCCTTCATTCGCAGCGATTTGACCGCCGGGAAGATCAGCGCTCCTAAGATCGCCACGATCGATATGACCGTCAGGATCTCGATCAGCGTGAAGCCCCGGAAAGGCCTCGTAGCCTTGATGGAGAGAAGGGTCGTGGACCTCGGGAGTTTGCTTGGGGGGAGCATGGCAGTGGCATACAGGTTTTAGCGAGCGACAGAGCGCTTGCGTCGATTGATCAACAACACCCCGATCCCTGCTCCCACGAGCAGAGCCACGGTGGAGGGTTCGGGAACTGCGGCGAATTGGACAGTGAGGGAGTGATTGGCGGCATCCCAGACGTAGCCGTTACCTCCTCCATAGGTGGTATCCAAAACATAGCCGCCCGGATTATTGAACACGAAGGTCGGCGCGCCACTCCAGGTGCCGGACCCGGCGAAGAGACTGTACGCTGTTCCCGTCTGCACGGTGCCAAGCGAGTTGAAGTTAAAGGTGATGACCCCGTTCAAAGTCACCGCCCCAGCTCCGAAGTCGATGCTGTCCGCGGAGACGCCATTGAGATCGAAGTTAAACGTCGCCCCCGTGCTGGCGATTAGCCCGCCGGAGAGATGCAGAGTCCCGGTCGCATTGAGATCACCCGGCGCAAAGGCGCTCGTGGCATCCGCTGCCGTCACCGCACCCGTGATGTAACCCGTTCCACCGAGCCGGGCACCCGCATTGACTGCCACCGCACCGGTTCCCGTGGCCGATCCCGAGGTGTTCGTCACCAGCAGCGTACCGGCGTAAACCGTCGTTCCACCGTCGTAGGTATTCCCGGCCGCCCGGCTGAACTTCACGATCCCCGTGGGAGTCTGCGTCACATAAGTATTTCCCGAAGTCGCCGTAAACATCTGGTAGGTGCTGTTCACCCGCACCGCGACGCTGTTGGTCGTATCGTCGATCAAAGTGGCGAAATCCGTAATCGCCCCCGTGTTTTGAGAGACCAGATTCACCGCTCCGGCATAGGTATCGTAAAGGCGAATCGAGTTCGTCGGAGCGATGGTCGCCGTGCCCGAAGCATGCGCGCCGCCGATCGTGTCGATCCCGCCTCCGTACTGCACATCGATGAATTGTCCGGTAAAGCTGAAAGCCTCCTTCAGCAACATGTTAGCCCGCCCCGCTGTCCCGTCGGTTTTCGATGAACCGACTATGACTCGTCCATTGATCGCGCCAGCCAGCGTTGGGTTCGAGGCGAAGAGCACCGTGTAGCTGCCGACCCCTTCCGAGTTGATCGAAAGCCCTCCTGCCGAGAGGCCTGATACATTGACCGATCCATTCACCACCCACGTGGCGGCATTTCCTCGAAAGTTAAAATTCCCACTGTTAAACGTCCCGCTCATGTTGCCATTGAGCTCATAGTAGGGATTGACCGCTGACGCCGAGCGAAAGTTAATGCCGCCAGATGAGGTGAATGTGATGTTATTGTTGACCGACATCGTGGCTGCTCCAAACCATACATCCAAGCCCGCCGCATTGTTCATCGTTAGTGTCCCGGTTCCGAGAGCATTGTTATGCTGGAGCCAGAGTGCTCCCCCCGCCAACTCCAGACCGCCGTCGAATGTGTTATTTCCAGAAAGAATCAGATCGCCCACGCCTGTCTTCTTGATGCCGTATGTGTTGGCCCCGTCCGAAATGACACCGTTTATCCTCAGCGCACTGGAGGTGCTGTCTATCGCGTCATTAGTCCAGATCGCGTTGTTACCCAGGATGATGTTAGGGTCGATGGTGACCCCTTTGGTTGATGTCTTGGTGATATTGCCAGAGGTAATCGTCAGTGTTGGCGAGCCAGTTCCCCTTGCTAGGTTAAGGCTCGTCGCTCCTGTAAATGTCAAAGAATTGACCGTCTGGCTAATCCCGTTTAGGTTAATAGTGGCTCCCGAGGTAAATGCCGTTCCGAATGAAACATCAGCCGTCGGAGATGGCACCGAGTCATCATCCCAGTTCCCTGCTGTATTCCAGAAAGCATTAGCCCCGCCGCCATCCCAGACATTGGCGGAGAATGCGGTGGACGCGAAGACCAGGCTCATGAGCCATGTCGATAGGTGTTTGGGGAGGGGCTGATTCATAGATGGGGAGGGAGTTGAGGGGGAGAAGGTTAAAGGGGCGCCAGGCCGGTTAGACCTTGGAGCAGGACAGGCGCTCGATGAGACGGCTGGCGACGAGGATCTGGCGGGCCGGAGCATTGGGGAACTTCAGCTGGCGGCTGATTAGCTCTACCGCCGTCCGACCCATTTCCTCGCCTGAGAGCGACACGCTGGTCAGCGCGGGGCGGAGGTGTTCGCACTCCAAAGTATTCATGAAGCCCGTCACGCTAAGATCGCCGGGCACCTGCAGTCCGCGCTTTTCCGCTTCGATCAGCAAAGCCGACGCATAAGTATCCGCCGCGCAGATCACCGCCGTCGGGCACTGTTTTTTCGACGACTGCCACTGATCCAGAGCGTGGCTCATCGTGTCGGCCAGGCTCACCTGGCGGGACCAGTCTCGCGTCACCGCCTGGATCGTCTTGGGTCCAATCTCTAAGCCAAAGTCCGGCGCATATTCGCAGAATGCCTGTAAGCGTTGCTCGTTGTGCAGATTGGCGCGCTCCTGGGAGTTTTCAAAATCCCGCACACTGAGAAAGCCGATCTTGCGATGCCCGAGTTCGGACAGATAGCGCAGCGTCTGATACATGCCACCCGAGTTGTCGCACATCACCGAGTTTAGCGAATGGTCGCGCGGCGAGTGCATGAGTAGCGTGAGTGGCAGTAGTTGGCTCAGGCGCTTGATCCACTCCAGGCTAGTCGTGGAGGCGCACTTGAGAATGATGCCGGAAACCAACCCCTGCTCGATCATCGAAGGGATCCGATTGGCCAGATGATCTTCCTGGCACGAGGCGAACATCAGGTGCCCCTTATTAGCATTCACCGCAGACTCGATGCCCGCCAGGAACCGATGTTGGAAATCATCCTGTAGCATGGAACTCGTGTCCATATCTGTGAGGAAGCCGATCGTCTCCGTCTCCGCTGTCCGTGCGACTGGGCCGCGTGATGTCTTATACCCGAGTTCCGTGATGGCGGCCTGCACGCGGGCGTACAACTCCGGCGAGACATCCGCCGTGCCATTCACGACTCGGCTGACGGTGGCTA
>Ga0247822_10002725_pt1 | contig 11367 bp, 5 predicted proteins | sample 13C_Cellulose_Da_FD_192423 | JGI IMG/M metagenome (GOLD analysis project Ga0247822, IMG submission 192423) | Soil microbial communities from agricultural site in Penn Yan, New York, United States - 13C_Cellulose_Day30 | ecosystem: Environmental > Terrestrial > Soil > Agricultural land | place...
CAGTAGTTAATGCGGACACCGGTGAAGAGCTCATGCGCGCAACGGGCACCGAAACTGAGGATTTGTCAGAGGGTGCGAGTCACGGTCTACGGCGCGTTTACTGGGATTTGCATTCCGTCTTAGGCACACCTCTTTACTTCAAAGTGCGCGATCAAGCTGATGGCCCGCGCGCCTATCTCAACGTGGATGATTTCCATATTCCCATTCAGTCAACCCTGATCCATACAAACAAATAACTGAGTAAATGTTATGACATCTTTTATTGTTCCGGCTAATCCGTCTGAAGCTTGGCGTCCTAAAATGCATTACAGCGCTAAGGCTAATTGGATTAATGATCCTAATGGCTTGTTTTACAAAGATGGTATTTACCACCTTTATTATCAAATGAACCCGGATGACAGTGTGTGGGGAAATATGCATTGGGGGCATGCGATATCGCGTGATTTGTTGCAATGGGAGGAGTTACCAATTGCTCTGGATGCAGAGCCTGATGGACTCGGTTACGCATTTTCAGGTGGGGCGGTGATCGATTGGAATAATACTTCTGGTTTGGGGGATGGCGAAAACCCTCCCATCATAGCCACCTTCACCCAGCACTCTAAAGAAGCAGTACAAGTACAAAGCATTGCTTACAGTATTGATGGTGGAAAGCGTTTTATTCCCTATGTTGGTAATCCAGTAATTCCCAATCCCGGCCTAAAGGATTTCCGTGATCCTAAAGTAATCTGGCATGAGCCAAGCAAGTCTTGGGTGCTTGCTTTGGTAGCTGGTGATCGAGCCCAATTTTATACCTCAAGTAACCTGCTTGAATGGACATTCGCTTCTGAATTCGGTGCGAACAATGGTGCACATGGCGGTGTTTGGGAATGCCCCGATTTGTTTTCTCTTACGTGTGCTGAAACAGGGGAAACTCGCTGGATATTAACAATTAGTATCAACCCGGGCGGCCCGAACGGTGGCTCGGCAATGCAGTATTTTGTCGGGCAATTTGATGGCCTTGCTTTTACGGCAGAGCATACTGATACGCGATGGTTGGATTTCGGCACGGATTTTTATGCCGGCATTACGTGGGATGGTCTGCAATCTCTAAATGACGAGCGAATTATGATTGCCTGGATGAGCAATTGGCAGTACGCGAATAAAACTCCAACCGATAGCTGGCGAGGGGCAATGTCATTGGCGCGCCGTTTGGTATTGCGCGAGGTCGCTGGACAATACCGTGTGGCGAGTGAACCCCATGACAATTTGGTTCAGGCGCGACGCGGGTCATTAGGCTGGATACCGGAGCGTGCACTTGTCGCCGGAGAAGTTCTCAGTACCAATGAGTTGCCAACTGTTGCTGAAGTTCTGCTGACCTTGCAGTGGAACACTGAAAAACCAGTAGTGGAGTTACAGTTTAGTAATGTTCATGGCGAACAGCTAACACTGATATTGGATGTTGCGAAGGGAAATGTGAGTGTTGATCGCCGACAATCCGGTTGGGATAGCGAGGGGTTCGGACGTTTAATCGATGCGGAGCTCTACAGTGCGAAAGAAGGGGGCGCCAGTGTTCGATTATTTTTGGATCTCTGCTCAGTGGAGGCCTTTGTGAATGAAGGTCTGACATGTCTCACGAGCTGTTGCTTTCCTCAGGCGCCTTATTCGCAGTTGCAGTTACAACTGCGCTCGGGTGTGGTAGATAACCTATCAGTTCAAATTTTTAATCTGGAGCGCTAAGCCATGACTATCTGTGTGTTGGGCGAGGCTATTGCAGATTTAGTACCCACTGATAGCGGTTTGTTGGACCCAAAAGTTGGCGGGTCACCGTTCAACTTCGCGCGCTGCCTAGCGCGTTTAGGGGCGCCGGTACACTATGTTTCGCCCATTTCCAATGATGCTCTCGGTGGTCGAATGCTAAACGAGATGCAGGCTCAAGGCATTGCCTTTGATCCTGCTAACCGCTCATCTTTACCAACATCACTGGCGTTAGTGGCATATGAACAAGGGCAGCCTCGTTATAGCCTCTATCGTCAAGGAATAGCCGATACAGATTTTTCTGCAGCGCAGATACTTTCACAGCTTCCTAGTGGGGCAAGTATTTTTCATACCGGGTCTCTGATGTTGGTGCCGGAAGTAATTGATCGCGTGGCCTTCCTGCTTAAGGAATTGCGATCACGTAGCATCACCATCAGTCTGGATCTGAACTTGCGCCCAGGAGTAGTGCAGGATCAAGAAGAGTATGTGCATAAAATTCTCGCTCTGCTGCCGTTGGCGGATATCGTCAAAGCCAGTGATGAAGACTTAACTTTGTTGGGGCTTGATATCAGTCATCTGGAACCGGTTGTAGAGCGATATTTTTCTAGTTCACTGTTGGTATTTACTTGCGGGAGTGCTGGTGCCAGTACATTTATAGGTGGTCAACAGATAAACGTTCCGGCCTATAAGGTAAGTCAAGTGCAGGACACTATCGGGGCGGGAGATACCTTTTATGGGGCATTCATTGCCCAGCTTTATGAGGCAGTGAGTCAGCATAAGAGTTGGAACGATGACAGGGTGCTCGGTCGCGCCTTACAAATCGCTTGTGCCGCAGCGGCTATCAACGTGACTCGGGTCGGTTGCCAGCCTCCAATGATGACCGAAATAGAGGCGGTAGTTGAAGGGCGAGTACAGCTCTGATTGTTTTATTGGTAACGCCATAGTTTCTTTTGGGTAGAAGGGTAACGAACCTGGGTTGCAGTCGCATAAATCTTTATCCGCCACTGCAAAAAAACTTGCAATGGTGCTTCTTGATATTATCATGTCTAACGATAGACATTTATTTCGATAACGCATAGACATAATTACCAGCGACAGCTTGTGCGCTGGCAAAAAATGCGAGATTTCAGAATAAATTCAATTACAAATGACCATCGTTGGTCAATTTTACTTGGTGGGTAAAAAGACTATGAAAATAAATAAAATTCTCACTGCGATGCTTCTTATGCAAGGAAGCAGTTTGTTGCTGCCTTGCAATGCGTCGGCGCAGACCATAGTGGGGGCAGCGGAAAATTCGGCGGTTGAGGAGAAAGTTAAGCCCGAACTAATAGAAGAGGATCGCGGCCGGAGTGTGGAGGAGGTAATTGTAACTGGTGTTGCTGGTGGTACGGAGGCTACTAAGTTTGGAGCTTCCTTCAGTATTACCACTATGAGCCAAGAAGAGCTGAAAGAAATTGCTCCGCAAAGTACGGCAGATTTGCTCGGTGAAATTCCAGGTGTTTTTACAGAGGGTGGCACTGCTGGCGAGGCAGGTAATAACGCCAACGTGCGCGGTATTCCTTCATCAGGTGGATTTAAGTTCTTGCCTCTTTTGGTTGATGGTCTCCCAATGTATGAAGAGCCGGAAATTGGCTTTATGAATAACGACGTGTTCATTCGCGCAGACTTAATGACTCAAACAGTTGAAACCGTGCGCGGTGGTCCTTCGGCAGTACTTTACTCCCATGCACTAGGTGGAGCAGCTAACTTTATAACGCGTACTGGTGGCTCCGAATATGAAGGGGCTGTGAAGGTAGAAATGGGTGACTGGGGGCATATACGCAATGACTTTTTTGTGTCTGGCCCGCTCACTGACCGCCTAACCTTTGCAGTAGGTGGCTTTTATCGCGTATCTGACGGTATCCGCGATCCAGGATATACCGGTAATGATGGTGGTCAGCTACGCGGTAATTTGGTTTGGACCAGCGAGGACGATCTCACTAAAGTCGAGTTGCATGCACATGCACTGCGCGATAAAACAATTTTTTACCAAAATATACCTTTCACCATTCCTCGCGTGGAAGAGACTCCCACGTTAGACAATCCTGCACGAGTAGAAGATATCCAGGATTTAGGTGTAGATCTGGCTACTGGCACTCTGGCTTCTAACGATCTACGCACCGGCACAATCAAGACTGCCAGCGGTACTCAAGATTACGATTTGGCTAACGGAATCAATCCCGAGTTCGATATATGGACGCTTAAATTCAGTCGTGATTTCGACACTTGGAAAATTGAAAACAATATGCGTAAAACCTCAGGTAGTAATGGTTTTAACGCAATATTTGCCGGAACTCCGGTAACCGTAGACCAGTTCGTTACTGATCGTGAACGCAATGATGTAGCGAATCGAGCCTACACAGCTGCCCAGCAGTGTGATTTGGATTCAGTGTATCTCTCCTATTACAGTGTGAATAACCAAAATTGCGGTGACAACCTCGGCGCTGCCAACCTCACTGACTTCATTGACAGCTATCGAAGCTATGGCAGCTTTTCCTTGCAATATGCAGATGATGGCACTCCACTGGATGTAGCTGCTTCACCCTATGTTGCATTTCAAACCCTCTGGTTGGCAGAAATTGAAGCTGACATGTTCGTTGATGATTTGCGACTGCATACCAGCGTGGACATGTTCGGCTTGCATAACCTAACGTTCGGTGCATATTTCAGTAATTATAATCTCGGCACCCATCAAACAATTACCGAGTTGATTACCGATGTTACAGAAAATCCACGGAAACTCGATCTCATTGCCACCAGTGTTTCCGGAGCACAAATTGGCCCGTCGCTTACTGACTACGGTATTTATCGTCATGTAAACACCTATCTCCAGGTGGATGATCAGCATGAGGCCTTCGCCTTTTACCTCAATGATGATTGGGCGGTGACCGACCGACTCGATGTAAATGTTGGTGCACGCTGGCACCAGTTAAATATCGACAGCAACTATTTCTTCTCTGATACCGGCGCTGACATCACTCCCGCAAACGTGGATGTCGGTAGCACCTCAGATACCTTGGCCGACAACAACGTAGTGGGTTTGTCTGGTCGTATTCAGTCACGCGAGGCCAAATTTGACCAAAACGGTTGGACCTTTGGTGCGAATTACCGTGTGTTAGATAACGTCGCATTGTTCGGCCGGGTGTCTGAATCATTCCGCATGCCGCGCTCGGAAGTGATTTGGGCTGACCGAACATCTGCTGATCCAATTCAGACCATTGATCAGTTGGAGGGGGGCGTTAAATATCTGGGTGAAACCTTGGACGCATTTGTAACTGTCTTCTGGAACCAGTTCCGAGCCACCGGCAATAACTATCAATATCCCGATATCGAGGATCCAGCTTGCCAGGTGACCGATGGCAATCTTATCAACCTATCTGAATGTCGCACCATACAAGGTATTTCACGTCGTGGCACCGAGAACATTGGGGTAGAGCTTGAAGCCAATTGGCGCCCTGACCTGATGCCCGGTTTTACATTGAATACCTCTATTACGTGGCAGGATCCTAAATATTCCGGCGGAAATGTGCCGGTAGTGGAAGCTGTAACTGAAGAAGTTGATGGGGTGTTTATAACAACGGGCTATCGCACTGTTGAATCAGGCATAGACGGAAATATTCCTCGTCGTTTTGCGCGCCTGATGACAAATATCCGCCCAAGTTACGATCTTAACCCTCTTACTGGTGTTCCCATTACGGTCTACGGAGCTGCCCAGTATCTTGGGGAGCGTTTTGGTGAAGACGACAACCTGATTATTTACCCAGACTACTGGTACTTCGAAGCGGGTGTTACGGGTCAAATCAATGACCACGTTAGTACTCAACTACACGTGACCAACATCACTAATGAAGCAATCCTGACCGAGGGGGGCAACGTTGACGTGAATGCCGTCACCGTTGAGGGCGATCGCAATATAGCACTTGGGCGCCCGTTGATGGGTCGCACTATCAAGCTCAGTTTGACCTACGAATTCTGATGTGGAGAGCGAGAATAATGAAAACAATGTCCAGATTTATACAGCTGACCGGGATGATGGTTTTATCGTCCGCGTTAATCTCCTGTGGTGGTGGTGCAGATGGTGCCGGGTTTGAATTTACCGGCTATGTCGAGCCGCAACAGGGCACTTCCGAAACTCTGTTCAAAGTAACTAACACGGACCCGCTGTTGTTCAACCCGGCTAACGTCATCGCCGACTTTGAGGATCCCGGCTATATCCAAAACCCTGCCAATGGCTGGGTGGTTACAGGAGTATTCGCCGAGGGGCAGGATTGGAATGCGCTCACTGCAAAACTCGAAGGTGCGCGTATTGGGAAGGTCGCTGTTAGCACTTGCGAAATCAACGGCAAAGATTGTGATAGCAATACGGGCAGTATTTTGACTCCTGCATTCACCATCAATAACGACTACATCAATTTCCTGATGAGCGGTGGGGCGACACCCGTTGGAGTACAAATCCGTCTGGCTGGCACGGAGACTGTGCTGCTGGAGTTCAAGCCCAATTCCTGTACTAAACCAGTACTAAGCGGTAATGATGAGTGGTTCCACTTTGACGTACGTGCGCTTAAAGGGCAGTCGGTCCAAGTGTATGTTTTTGATAACGAAACAGCCGGTTGTGGGTTTGTTGCCTTCGATCACTTTTACCAAAGTAATAGTGCTTTTGGCGGGGAAGCTGATAGTGCTGGCGAACCGACCTCTGGCGTCGGTGTGACACTTCCAGAAGACGGCATCTCGAACATTATTGGCAACTTTGATGACGCAGTAAAAATGGCAACCAGCCGCGAATTCGGCGGTTTCGGTTGGTCCGCAACCGGTGCTTTTGTAAATCCGCAAGTCGCCAGCGCTTGGCAGGGGGCTAGCGTGGCCAAAGAAGCGGCCCGTATTGGCGATCGCGCTTTTTCGAGTTGCAGTACTTTCGCCGGTGGTTGTGCATCAATTGAAGGCACAGTGACTTCCCCAGCGTTCGAAGTATCTCAGCATTACATTTATTTGTTGGCGGCTGGTGGATCAGCCAGCAATGAAAATGTTGCAGTAGAAGTTCTGCGCGCTGCGACAGATGAGGTATTGGTTAGCTTTACCCCTAAAACCTGTGACAAGAATTATGTCGATGGCGACAACGATTGGTTCAAGGTAGATGTCAGTGCCATTATGGGTCAGGAAGTAAAGGTTCGTGTTGCTGACCGTTCCGTTGCTGAGTGCGGTTTTATTGCAGTTGATCACATATACCAAAGTAATAACGCCAGCTTCAAGAACAGCGCTGGGGATACCGTAACGCCAAAAGACGGCGGTGTTGCCAACATCCCGGAAGAATTCCAATCATTCAATGTTTCGGTAGCGCCGGACGCTTTTGCTGAAGGCCGCGTAGTGGGTAACTTCAATTCTGCGTTGGCGACATTGGAAAGCGGTTGGGTTGGAACTGGTGCATTTGCCAATCCTGCCGATGCCAACGCGTGGCAAGGAACTACTAGTCAGGAAGCTGCTGCTCGTGTGGGTGAAAGTGCAGTGAGCACCTGTGAAATAAATAATGAAGCCGGGGTTTGTGATCCCGCCGTGGGTACACTCACGTCACCTGTTAATACTGTGGTAGAAGATTATCTCTACTTCCTGATGGGTGGTGGCAACGGTGCTGCGCCGGTTGGACTGCGTATCATGGATAGTATCGGAAATGTGCTACACAGCTATTCACCGAACTCCTGTGGTCCTTCATATATCAACGATAATTTTGATTGGACCTCGATTGATTTAAGCGCTATTCGCAACGCTAGCGTACGTTTCCAGTTGTTTGACGAAGAGGCTGGCGGTTGTGGATTTGTAAGCTTCGATCATCTGTACCAAACAGCACGTGACCCGGCGAGCAACGATGGCACCCTTCCTAATCCGATGATCAATGGTGGCGAAGTTGTCTTGACGGATGCCACGCTAGCGAACCTTTCATTCCGTACTGCATTGCCTTACGGCGACTCAGACAGCAATGTAATTGGCCGTTTCGACACTCCACAATCCACTTTGGATGCCGGTTGGGTAGCGACAGGTGTATTTGCCTCGTCGCTTGCGGCTGATGCCTGGACAGGAACTACTCGCGTTAACGAATCTGCCCGCGTAGGAGCGGGTGCAGTCAGCACTTGTGAAATCAACGCTAACGCTGAAGGTTGTGATGCTCCAGTAGGTACGTTGACCTCAGCAGCGATCACGGTAACTGCCGAACAACCCAAGCTGGCGTTCTTAATGGCTGGTGGTAATGGAGCTGCACCAGTGGGGCTGCGTGTGCTCAATGCTGCTGACAATAGTGAATTAGAGAAATACACCCCTAACTCTTGTGGTCCTTCCCATATTTCAGGTGATGAAGATTGGGTAACTTTGGATTTGTCCGATTATGTTGGCACTCAGGTCAAAATCGAAATTTTCGACAACGAGCCAGGAGGTTGTGGTTTCGTCAGTTTCGACCATGTCCACTTCACTAATGGTGAGACCTACGATCCGGCGGCATCTGACGATGAAGAGACGGTGGATCCAACCGCAACCCGCAACGTGACTGTACCTGCCGACGCCTTTGTGCAGGTGGTAGGCAACTTTGATGATGCCCAGGCAACACTGGGTGCTGGATGGACTGGCACTGGTGCATTCGCCAATCCTGCTACCAGCGATGCATGGCAGGGTACTACCAGAGCCGCCAACACCTCAGCTGCAGCGGTTGGTGCAGGTGCGGTAAGTACTTGTGAAATGAATGGCAATGCCGATGGTTGTGATGCTCCGGTTGGCACATTGACCTCACCCGCATTCACCGTGGATGCCGCACGTACCCGACTGAATTTTCTGATGTCTGGTGGCAATGGTTCTGCACCAGTAGGTCTGCGCGTCAAGCGGGTTAGCAATAACAGTGAGGTTGCATCCTTTATTCCTAACAGTTGTGGCCCATCACATATTAGCGGGGATGATGACTGGGTCACGCTTGATCTAGCCGCCCACACCGGTGAAAGCCTCTACATCGAGATCTATGACGACGAGGCTGGTGGCTGTGGCTTCCTTAGTTTCGATCATCTGCATCTAAGCAGTATCGCTGCACAATTACCTTAATTAAACGCTTGGTCCCGTCGATCACCTTGGTCGGCGGGCGGCGGATCGCTACGACTGAATATAGGTAAAACAATGAACTTATTAATGAAACGCACCGCTTTGTTTTCGCTGGTTGCCAGCTTGTTTTTAACCGGCTGTAAGCTGGGTGAGGTGGGCCCATCCCCTAAAAGTGACGAACCAGAGACTCCACCTCCAGCGACTGGCGACCTGGTTTTTCATTTGGCCTATGACGAGGCTTCGGGTAATACCCAAGATCAGGTGAGCAAGGCTGCAGTGGTGATTGAAACGCAACTGGCTGCCGCTGAACGCGTGCCGGGAATTAGCGGTAACGCGCTACGCACCGACGGTTTCTCCACGTTTCTGGACGCCAACATTAGCTTGCCCTTGACCCGTAATATGACTCTGGAAACCTGGGTAGCGCTTGAATCTTATCCATCAGATAAGGAAGTACCCTATGACCAGCATATACCTTCAGCGCTGGTATCCCAGTTTGATGGTAGCAAGGGCTTTACACTCGATATTAATACGTGGGGCGAATATAGCTTTAAGGTCAATGTGGGTGGCACCCTGGTAACACTCAAAGCCAGTGAACGATTCCCGCTACATAGTTGGACTCATGTTGCTGGCGTTGTAGATGCAGAGCAGGGCAAGGTGACCTTGTACCTCAATGGTGTGGCGGTCGCGACGGGCAATGTCAGCAAAAGTCAAAACCTGCAGCTGGCCCAGAGTCCGCTGCGAGTGGGTAAAAGCCATACAGATCGACTGGATGGCATTTTTTTAGTCAATGGTCTTAACGGGGCTTTTGACGATACGCGCGTTCATAATTATGCCCAGAGCGCCGCTACTCTACTTGCTACTTACCAAGCGGGCAGCAGCGCTGCTTTAAGTACTGGCCTGGATGCGACCAAAACTCCTGCTAATCGTTTTGCCAATGACTTGCAGCGTCCCAAGTTTCACGCCATGCCACCAGCGGGTTGGACCAACGAACCTCACGGCTTGGTGCGCAATGGTAACGAACTGCACATGTTCTACCAGCGCACACCCAACGGCCCATTCAAGACTCAATCCCATTGGGGACACATGGTGAGTGAGGATTTTGTGAACTGGAAAGTGTTGCCCGATGCGCTTTATCCGACTCTTGTTACTGGTACTAACGCCGGTTTTGATATGAAGGGTATTTGGGCGGGTGATGCAGTAGTGAGTAACGGCAAAGCCTATGCCTTTTATACCAATGTTAATCATTCTGCCGATTTCAATCCCGGAATTGCCGTAGCTTCCAGCGGTAATGCCCAGTTCACCCAATGGGAAAAGCAAGAGCCGGTCATTGACAGTGATCAGGTGCAGGATTTCCGCGATCCTTACTTGTGGCAGGAAAACGGTACCTGGCACATGTTGATCGGTGCAAAAGTGCAGGGCAAAGGTGGATTGGCGTATTACACGTCCTCCAATTTACTCACCTGGACTTACAAGCCAACATTTAGCAGTCTGAGTTACGCCACCATGGATATTGGCTCGGAGGTCTGGGAGCTACCTGTATTCGAATCCATAGGTAATGGCAAACACATTCTGTTGGTCAATCCAGTGGGTGGGTCGGTAAGCAAATATGACAATACCAATCCCACTCGTGGCCTGTATTGGATTGGCACTTGGGCCAACGGTGTATTCACCCCGGATTACGAGCAACCGAAGAAGCTGGATCTATTGCGTGGCCACTTGTCGCCAACGGTGGAGCGCACTAACGCTGGTGTCATTACCGCAATTGGCATTGTCGATGAACGTCGCAGTTCACAAGCACAATTGGATGCTGGCTGGGCCAACACCTTCGGTTTGGCGCGGGAGTGGTACCTGCTTCCTGACAATGCCACGTTGGGTCAGCGACCAAGCGCAGATTTGGTTGGGCTCAGGGTTAATCCGACACCAACTAATATCAGCAATCTTTCCACTACCGATGTTACCTCCACCAGTGTTAGCGGTAGGCAAGTAGAGTTTGAATTAATTTTGGATAATGCAAGTACAGCAGAGCGCTATGGTTTTGAAATTCTGGCCAATGCTGATCGCAGTGAATACACCCGCATTTATTACGATGCAATCGGTAAGCGCATTGTATTGGACAAACGCAACAGCACCACTGCCAATGAGGAAGACAAAGTCCAGTTGATCGAAACCTATGATGAAGCAGCGTTTGGCAAACCCAGCAAATTTCATGTGTTTATCGATGGCTCGGTAGTTGACGTGTTTATTAATGATGCGGCTGCATTCAGTTTCAGAAGCTATCCGAGTAAAGCGGACAGCAACGGTATTAATATCTTTGCGTCGCAGGGGGCGGCAAGCTTCAGTGCGTTAAATTATTGGCCGCTTAAATCCATAACTCTTCAATAAGAAATGGCTTGTGTAATGGGTTAATGGTTGTCAAATATTTTGTTGTTGTTGTTGTTGTTGTTGTTGTTGTTGTTGTTGTGGAGTCTAAAATTTGCCGCGTTCGCGCGGCTCTTTTTAACATCAAGATTGGAACAATATTTTTAC
>Ga0247822_10002726_pt1 | contig 11366 bp, 10 predicted proteins | sample 13C_Cellulose_Da_FD_192423 | JGI IMG/M metagenome (GOLD analysis project Ga0247822, IMG submission 192423) | Soil microbial communities from agricultural site in Penn Yan, New York, United States - 13C_Cellulose_Day30 | ecosystem: Environmental > Terrestrial > Soil > Agricultural land | place...
CGCGTCAAGACTGCGATCGCGCGCGCGCTGGTGCACGACCCGCGCAACGTCATCCTCGACGAGCCGACCAACGGCCTCGACGTCATGGCCACGCGCGCGATGCGCCGCTTTCTGCACGGCCTGCGCGACGAAGGACGCTGCGTGCTGTTTTCCAGCCACATCATGCAGGAGGTCGCCGCGCTCTGTGACCGCATCGTCGTCATCGCCGGCGGCCGCGTCGTCGCCGCGGGTACGGCCGACGAGCTGCGCGCGCAGACCGGCGAAAGCAATCTCGAAGACGCGTTCGTGCGCGTGATCGGCAGCGACGAGGGACTGGCCGCATGAATGCCGCGATCGTCGTCTTTCTGAAGGAAGTCATCGAGAACCTGCGCGACCGGCGCACGGTCATGAACGCGCTGCTGGTCGGTCCGTTGCTCGGGCCGCTGCTGTTCGCCGGACTGACCTCGGTGATGATCTCGCGCGAGCTCGACCGCGGCGAGAAGCCGATCGAGGTTTCGGTCGTCGGCGCCGAGCATGCGCCGAACCTCGTCGAGTTCCTCAAGCAGAACGGGGTCAAGCCCAAGCCGGCCGTGATTGATCCCGAAGCGCGCGTGCGCGCCCAGGACGAGGACATGGTGCTGCGCATCCCGGCCAGCTACGGCGAAGCCTGGCGCGCCGGCCGCATCGCGCAGGTCGAGCTGCTCTACGATTCCTCGCAGCGCGATTCGGCCACGCCGGTGGAACGCCTGCGCGGCCTGCTGCAGGCGTATTCGAGCCAGAACGGCGCGATGCGGCTGATGGCGCGCGGCCTGTCGCCGGCCGTGGCGTCGCCGGTCGTCGTCGCCGCGCGCGACCAGTCCACGCCGCAGAGCCGCAGCGCGCTGCTCTTCGCGATGCTGCCGTATTTCCTGATCCTCGCCGCGTTCATGGGCGGCATGTATCTGGCGATCGACACGACGGCCGGCGAGCGCGAGCGGCAGTCGCTGGAGCCGCTGTTCGTCAATCCGGTCGCGCGCTCGCGCATCCTCGCCGGCAAGCTCGCCGCGACGGTCGCATTCGCGATGGCCAGCCTGACCCTGTCGCTGATCGCGTTCGGCATCGCCGGCGGCTACATACCGACCGCGCGCATCGGCATGGTGCTGGACTTCGGGCCGCGCTTCGCCGCGATCGCGCTGCTCGTGATGTTCCCGCTGGTGCTGCTTGCGAGCTGCCTGCAGACCCTGATCGCCGCGTTCGCAAAGAGCTACCGCGAGGCGCAGACCTATCTGTCGCTGCTGCTGCTCGTGCCGATGCTGCCGTCGGCCATGCTCGCCGTGCTGCCGCTGAAAGCGCAGGGCTGGATGTTCGCCGTGCCGCTGCTGAGCCAGCATCTGATCGTCACGCGGCTGGTCCGGGCCGAGGCCGTGACGCTGCCGCAGCTGCTGCTGTGCCTGGGCTGCGGCCTGGCCGCGGCCGCCGTCGCCGCCGTGCTCACGGCGCGCGTCTACCGCTCCGAACGGCTCGCCATTTCAGGCTGACGGCACCGGCGGGCGCCGCAGCGCGGCGCCCGCCGCGGCGAAGGCCGGCCGTTGCCGTTCGCTGCTCCCGACGAAAATACGAAGCCAGGCGTACGTTTACGCTCGTGGTCCGGCGATGCCGCGCCGCGCTTGGGGGATTTGCCCGATCCGCGCGTCACAGATCATGCGCGCAGCGCGTCGGCGAACCGCCGCGTCGCGTCGCGGAAGATGTTGCGGATATTGACTGTTCCACATGTGGATCGCTGTCCGATCGGCGGCACCATGACCTGCGAGGCAGCCGGATGCTTGCCGCGCGGGCGTCCGGCGCCGTCGCGCGGATGACGCCGACCCTGCGACGCGGCGCTGCCGCCGCAGCGTCCGGTGCATGTGGAGATGGGAGGCAGGACAGGAGCGCGGCGCTGCGAACGTCGCCTCCGGCCATTACGGAGTAGCGGAATGCACAGGGGATTGCAGGGAATGCTGTTCGCCGTAGGACTGTCGGCCGCCTTCGCGGCGCCGGCGGTCATGCTCGGCCAGCGCGATCAGCGCCTGGCCCTGATCTTTCCGTATTACAGCGTCAACGCGGGCAACACGACCTTGTTGACCCTCAGCAACAACGGCGACCGCGGCAAGGTCGTGCAGCTGCGCGTGGCCGAGGGCGAGATCGGCGAGACCGCGCTCGTAACCAACCTCTATCTGGCCGGCCGCGACAGCTGGAGCGCTGCGATCGCGCGCGACGGCGATCGCGTCGTGCTGCTCAGCGACGACGCGAGCTGCGTGCTGCCGGCGCTGTCGCAGGCCGTGCCGCAGCAGCCGGGAAGGCGTCTGCAGCAGCTGCTCGTCGCGGGCGGTCCGGGTGCCGTCGAGCGGGTGGCCGAAGGCTGGGTCGAGGCGATCGAAGTGGCCAGCGTCGTGCCGAACACGGCTACCGACCGCGCGCTCGGCAACGTCGTCGGCGAAGGCCGCAACTGCGCCGCGCTGGCCGCGGCCTGGACGGCTCCGGGAGGCTACTGGGCCGGTCAGCCGCTGCGCGATCTGGCCAATCCGCGCGGTGGCCTCAGCGGCTATACCGCCGTCATCAACGTCGCCGCCGGCACGTTCTTCGGCGCGACGGCCGTCGCGCTCGACGAGTTCCGCGTCGATCCCGACGACCGGCCGCGCGGCAGCATCGCGAGCGTCGTGCGGCATTTCCTGCCGACCGTGCAGCAGTCGCTGACCCTGGCCGATACCTTGAGCGAACCGCAGGGACGTTCGGTCAGCGCGCAGGTGTTCGCCGACAACCGCCGCATGGAGCTGAGCTATCCGCTCGAACGCGCGATCGATGCGGTCAGCGCGGTGCTCGCGGCCAGCGAGGTCAGCACGGATTTCGACACGCGCGGTGCGCTCGGTGCGACGACTTCGCTCGTGCAGCTGTTTCCGACCAAACGTTTCTACACCAATCCGGCGCTGCTGCCGCCCGGCACGACGGCGCCGCTGCCGCCGTTCCGCGCGATGTACAACGCGCGCGCGCCGCTGTCGGTGATCGAGCGCGAATGGGTGCTGATCTCCGACCGCGAAGGCAAGCCGCTGCTCGACAGCGGCGGCCCGCAGTTCGGCGGCTGCGAAGCCAGCGCGCATCATCCGGCCACCGCACTCGCCGTGGTCGTGCCCGGCGACGGCGCGCCCGATCCGCTGCTCGGTTCGCGCTATCACGGCAACATGGCCACGTATTGCGGTCCGGTGCCGGCCACGACGAAGGACCAGGCCGGCCTGGTCACGCTCAAGCTCGGCCAGCCCACGTTCGGCAACGGCCCGGTCGCGCTGCGCCCGTCGCGCGAAGGCCAGCGTCTGCTCGGCCTGCCGGTGGTCGCGCTGCGCCTGATCAACTACGTGAACACCGGCGCGCAGCAGGGCGTGCTGGCCAACTACTCGTCGGCGCTGCCGCTGGCTGCGGCGACCCAATGCGTCGACGGCACGGGCCAGCCCTGCGTGCCCTGAACCTGCGCGCCGGTGGCCGGCGCCTGCGGCGTGGCCGCGACCGATCGCTCGCCGCAGCCGCCTTGCAGCGGTAGCGCTGGTCTGCTCGTTTGGCCGTCCCATCGTTCCCTGCGACGGGACGGCTGAGCCGCTGTTCGGAACCACAGGTTCCGGAGACTCCGGGCACCGAGCGGGCCGGAGAGCATCGATGGGGACAGGTGTCGACGACGCGGCGACGGCGGCCGCCTGTTCGTCCTGCCGGCATCGCAGCGTTCGATAGCCGCCGGCGTGCTCGCCGCGCGGCCGCCGCCGGGCTATCGTCGGCGTTCCGGCCGGATCGCGGCCCGGTTTTCCCATCGCCAAGGAGTTCCGCCATGCCTCAGGCCAAGAGCCATATCGAGATCGCGTTCCGGTCGATTGCGGTGTTCGCCGACGACGGCCAGCTCGATATCGGCGAGATCAATTTCCTGCTCGGCCTCGCGCTGCGCGACGAGATCGTCGACGAGGACGAGAAGCGCGTGCTCGGTCAGATCTTCGCCCAGGCCGAGAAGGGTCACGTGCCGCCGAACGTGCAGGCGCGTATCGAGGAAGTCCGCATCAAGCACGGTATCGCGCGCAGCTGAGCTGCCGCGGCCAGAGCGGTACGGTGGACGGCGCGGCCTCAGGCCGCGTCGGCCCAGGCGCGCAGGCGTTCGTAGACGCGCGGATGGTTCATGAGATCCAGATGACCCAGGCCGCGGAACACGTGGCGCTGGTCGTCGGGCAGTTGCAGCGACAGGGCCGGATCGGCGTGCTGGCCCAATGCGCTGGGTACCGGCACGAGGCCGTCGCCGATCCAGCGCGCACGCGTACCGTCGCTGCTGCCGGCCAGGGTCGCCGCGGCCAGATACCAGCGCGCGTCGCCGATGTCGGCGAGCGCTTCGGGCGCCGCGTCGCGGCGTTCGCCGCGCGGCCGGTCGCGATCGCTGCACCAGCCGTGGCGCAGATCCTTGACGCCGGCGCTGCGCCGTTCGGTCAGCTTGGCCAGCGCGCGCGTATACGGCATCGCTTCCAGCGCGGCGCTCAGGCGTCCGCCTATGCGTTCCAGCGGTGCGCCCAGATGCGGCGAGCCGAGACAGATCGCCGCGACCAATTGTTCGCGCCAGGGCAGTCCGGCGCGCGCTGCGTGGCTGCAGGCGCTGCGGCAGACCAGGCCGCCCATGCTGTGGCCGATCAGGACGATGCGCTCGATGCGCCGCGGATGCGCATCGACGAGCCGCTGCAGTTCGCGCGCGAAGTCGCGGCCGTTGCCGGAGATGCGCCGGCCGCTGTTGTAGCGCAGACGCACGGCGCTGCCGCCGAGATCGCGCTCCAGCCGCGAGCCGAAATCCTCGCCGTCGCGGTCCTGCCACTGGCTGTCGTTGAGACCGAGTCCGTGCACGAGCACGTACAGGGTGCCGTTGGCGCAGGGCAGCTCGCGGGCCAGGGTGCGGGCGTCCAGGGACAGCGCATGGCCCTGGCGGCAGAAGGCCAGGCGCAGCGCCAGCGGATTGCGTGTGTCTTCCAGGTGATCGCCGACGGCGCCGTTCAGCGCGCTGATCCAGGCGTTCGAGGCCACCGGATCGGCATCGTCGCCGCTGCGCGGCAGCAGATAGCGTTCGTAGAGACCCAGAGAGCCGATGGCCGCGGTGCTGGCCACATGGCCGACGTCGCGCAGGCGCGCATAGACGAAATCGGTGCCGCGGATCAGCAGGTCGCCGAACGGCAGCAGCTTCGCGAACGGATCGAGCACCGCCTGATGCATGCCTTCGACCACGTCCAGCGCGCCGAGAAAGCCTTCACCGGCCAGTTGGGCCGTACCGCGCAGCAGGTCGAGTCGGGACTTCATTCGGCGATCGTCGTCAGCGCAAGGCGTCGGCGGCGTCCGTTGCCGCGTCGGTGTCGTACAACGGGCCGTCGTCGTGACGGCCCGGCAATGACCGCCAAGCCTAGCCGAAAGCGGCGCGGCCGCGCAGCAGGGGAAAGGCTCACTCGTCGAGGACGCCGACGATGTGTATCCAGCGGCCCACCCGCTGCTGCAGCGGCGTGAGTTCCGGTTCGGCGGGCTCGGGCTCGGGTTCGGCCGCGGAGTCGGGCTCCGCCGCCTGCGATTCCACGGCCTGTCCCGCGGCGGCGGTGGCCTCTTCCACGCGGGTGCGGAAGGCTTCGAGTTCTTCGTCCTGATGCTGCAGGATTCCGGCCAGTTCGGTCGACAGCGCCAGCTTGTCCACGCGCGGCGTGCCGTCGGCCACGCTCAGCCGGTCGATGCCGCCGACGAACCAGGGCGAGCCGCCTTCGGTATAGGTCTCGCTGATGATGCTGCGGTAGACGTAGTTCAGCGGCAGGCCGTAGAGGGTCTGGCCGTCGGCCGAGCGCGTCATCCAGGGCGGCTCGCCGCCGATGCCGGCGCGGCGGATCGTCGCGTCGACCGTGTCCACCACGAGACCGAGCGCCGGCACGACGAGATAGCGGCCGCCGGCGCCGAGCAGGCGGGTTTCGAGCTGCGTATCGCGCAGCGGCACGAACGGCTCGATCGCGTAGCGCGCCACGCTGCGCTTGCCGTGCCGCCGCTCTATCCATTTCGCCGGATAGCCGTCGAAGCGCCGATAGATGCCGTAGTCGCGCTCGTAGAGCAGCTCCAGCGTGTCGCCGCCGGGCAGGCAGGCCAGGATCAGGCGCTGCAGCGGCGGCTCGTCGCCGCTCGTGCCGGTGTCCTTCGTCGCGGTACGCGCGAAACGGCGGCCGGGCCGCCAGCGCGGATCGGCGCTCAGGAACGGCCGGCTGCCGCCGCGATGGCAGCGCGGCAGCGGCGGATAGATCGTGTCGTCGGCACCGTCGGCGAGCACCTTGGCCGGACGGCGGCGATCGCGCTGCTGCCAATGCAGGTCGCCGATCATGCGGATCAGCGACAAGGTGGAGCCTTGGTAGCGGTCCGCCTTCGTGGACACGTAGCGCCGGGTCAGAAACGTGCGGACGGCCGGATCGTCGGGCACGTAGACGGCGACCACGTCGTCGAGCTCGTCGAGGAGCTGCAGGGTCTCGAGGTCGTAGACCCGGGTCAGGTAATGCGGCTGCGGTCCGTCCAGGGTCACGTAGAGCCGGCGGTTCGCGTAGTCGGGCTCGATCGCGTGTATGGCCTGCTCCGCGGGCAGCGCGAGCTGGCGAGCTTCGCCGGCGAGCGCGCTGCCATCGGCATCCAGCGGCAGCACGTAGCCGTTGCCGAGCACGAGCCGGATCTGACCGGCGTCGACCGGTGCGCCGGCCAGCAGCAGGGCGAGCGCGAACAGCGCCCGGCGCAGCCGGGTCATAGCCAGTCCCGCGGCACCAGGTAGTCGGCCAGACGCGCCTCGTCGCTGCCGGGTTCGGGCTGGTAGCCGTATTCGAAGCGCACGCGCGGCGGCAGGCTCATGAGAATGGATTCGGTGCGTCCGCCCGACTGCAGGCCGAACAGGGTGCCGCGGTCCCAGACCAGATTGAATTCGACGTAGCGGCCGCGCCGGTACAGCTGGAATTCGCGTTCGCGCTCGCCGTAGGCGTGGTCGCGGCGACGCTCGACGATCGGCAGATAGGCGTCGAGGAACGCGTTGCCGACCGACTGGGTCAGTGCGAAGCAGCGTTCGAAGCCGCCGTCGTTGAGATCGTCGTAGAACAGGCCGCCGACGCCGCGGGTTTCATTGCGGTGCTTGAGGAAGAAGTAGTCGTCGCACCAGCGCTTGTAGCGCGGATAGACCTCGTCGCCGTAGGGCGCGCAGGCCGCGCGCGCGACTTCGTGCCAGTGGCGCACGTCCTCGTCGAACGGATAGAACGGGGTCAGATCGAAACCGCCGCCGAACCACCAGACCGGTTCGGCATCGGGCTTGTGCGCCTCGAAATAGCGCACGTTCATGTGCGTGGTCGGCACGTAGGGATTGCGCGGATGCAGCACCAGCGAGACGCCGAGCGCGCTCCAGCTGCGGCCGACGAGATCGGGCCGCTGCGCCGTCGCCGACGGCGGCATGCGTTCGCCGTGCACGCGCGAGAAGCCCACACCGGCCTGCTCGAACAGCGCGCCCTGCTTGAGCACGCGCGAGCGTCCGCCGCCGCCTTCGGCGCGCTGCCAGGCATCCTCGACGAAGCGCGCCTCGCCGTCGGCCTGTTCCAGCGCGGCGCAGATGCGGTCCTGCAGGCCATGCAGGAAGGTTTGCATACGGGGAACGGCGGAGTCGGTCATGGCGCGGCTTGCGGTAGTGGCGGGAGGGGCGGCGGCGCGCCCCGTCGACGGGGCGCCGCGAACGGCGGGAGCGGCGGTGCGCCGGGCTCCCGCCGCAGGCTTCAGCTGCCGAGCAGGGTGAGCTCGCCGCTGATGTCGACGACGAGATTGTTGATCCAGCTGTTGTAGTTCTGGTGGATCACCTTCTTGCCGTTCTTCTCTCCGTAGTTCAGGTTTTCCGAATCGATGTAGCTGATGCGGATGTCCTTGGCGTTCCAGTCGATCGCGATGCGCGCCTTGTGCTCGCGCACGAGCAGGGTCGCCTTGATCGAGCCGGGCTTGTCCTCGGACACGATCCACTTGCGCCCGACCAGCGCCTTCTTGACGATCTTGCCGATTTCCGCGCTGCTGACCTTGGCCGGGATCGCGATCGGATCGGGATTGACCAGCGGCGCCTCGCGCCAGCCCGCGAGCAGCAGCAGGATCGGCAGAAGCAAGATAAGTACAAATCTATTACGCAACATTGTTCGCTCCATCGATGGCGGGCCGGGCGGCCCGTCGCGCATGGTAGGCGGCGCCGCACGGGCGGGCAATCGGCCGGGTCGGCGCAAAGTCTCCCGGTGGAACGGGGTTTGCCCAGCCACCGGAGCCGGCCGGCTCGAGCGGGCGGACATACGCCTGCGCAGCGAGTGTTCGGCTCGATGGCGCGGATCGGCGAAGACTGACGAGAACCGCATGGCAGACGCTCGCGGGACCCGGCTCAGGTCACGCGTTCGACCATGCGTCGATGGCCGATCAGGCGCGCCCAGCGCCGGCCCACGTCCAGCCAGAGGCAGTAGCTGGCCTCGAGCGCGATGCGCACGAGGATGCCGGCGCTCCAGCGCAGGCGCGGCTCGGCCGCGACGATCTCGGCCTGCAGGCCCAGGGACTGGGCCAGCAGCAGGCAGCGCGGCAGGTGATAGCGGCTGCTGACCAGCGCGATGCGCGCCGCGGCGGCTTCGCCGAGCAGCTCGCGCGCGTTGCGCAGATTTTCCAGGGTGTCGGTCGAGGCGTCCTCGCAGCGCACGTCGGCGTCGTCCGGCAGGCCGTATTCGCGCAGGCATTGCAACGCCGCGGCCGCTTCGCTGAGGCCGGCGCCGGTGCGGCCGCCGAGCAGCAGCAGGGCGCGCGGCTGCTCGCGATACAGGGCCCAGACGCGCGCGATGCGCGCGGCGTAGTCGGCGTCGATGCGTTCGCCGTCCAGGCGCTTGCCGAACAGCAGTACCGTCGCACCGTCGGCGGCCGGCCGCAGCGGCGCGCGCGCGGCCAGGAGCAGCGTGCGCAGAAAGAAAAACAGCCACAGCAGGCCGCCGCTGAGCACGACGGCCGCCGCGCAGACGCTCAGCGAATGCCAGACGTCGCGGTCGCCGATATGGCGCCAGGGACCGTCGCGAAACGGTGAATAGGTAGAGGTCATCGGTGCGGAGGAATGAGGCTTCCTGAACCCAAACGCCGTTGTATAGTCGTGCGCCCCGGCCATGCAAGCCGGCGTTTTTCCTCGACCATCAGGTACGTTGCGCTTGCCGACTCCGATTCCTCCGCTGGCCGTGACGGCCCATACCGCCACTTCCGCCGCCGGTCGCGGCGTCGCGGCCTTTGCCCGCGCGCTGCGCGAGCGCCGCGGCGGCCTGCGCAGCAACGATTTCGGCAGCGAGCCTCTGGCCTGCTGGATAGGCCGCGTCGACGGCGTCGAAGAGGCGGCCGTTCCGGCCGAATTCGCCGCGATCGACTGCCGCAACAACCGGCTGGCCTGGATCGGTCTCAACGAGGACGGCTTTCTCGCCAAGGCACGCGACGCGGTGCAGCGCTACGGCGCCGATCGCGTCGCCGTCGTGCTCGGCACGTCGACCGCGAGCATCGGCGCGACCGAGGAAGCCTATTGCGGACTCGCCGACGACGGCGGTTTCGCGTCGCCGTATCGCAATTTCCTGCTGCATTCGCCGCATTCGCTGGTCACTTTCGTGCAGGGCGTGCTCGGCACGACCGGGCCGGCCTGCACGGTCGCGACGGCCTGCTCGTCCAGCGCCAAGGTGTTCGCCCAGGCCGAACGTCTGATCCGTCTGGGCTGGGCCGATGCGGCCGTCGTCGGCGGCGTCGATACGCTGTGCGGCAGCGTTCTGTTCGGTTTCAATGCATTGCAGCTCGTTTCCGATGCGCCGTGCCGGCCGTTCGACGTGGCGCGCCGCGGCATCTCGATCGGCGAAGCCGCGGGTTTCGCGCTGCTCGAGCGCGCCGGCGCGGCCGACCGCGCCGCGCCGCAGCTGCGCGGCTGGGGCGAATCCAGCGATGCGCACCACATGTCCTCGCCGCATCCGCAGGGCCTCGGCGCGCGGCTCGCGATCGCCGATGCCTTGCAGCGTGCCGCGCTCGACCCGTCCGCGATCGACTACGTCAACATGCACGGCACGGCCACGCCGGCCAACGATGCGGTCGAAGCGACCGTCGTCGCCGAGGTGTTTCCGGCCACGACGCGCGCGAGCTCGACGAAAGGCTGGACCGGTCACACCCTGGGCGCGGCCGGCATCGTCGAAGCCGTCGCCTGCCTGATCGCGCTGCAACAGGAATTCATTCCGGGCACGCTCAACTGCAGCGAGCCGGATCCGCTCTGCGGTCCGCAGCTCGCGCTGGACAACGTCGCGTCGGCGCCGCAGCTCGCGCTGTCCTCGTCGTTCGGCTTCGGCGGCAACAACGCCGTGCTCGTGTTCGGACGCGGAGGCCGCGCATGAGCGAGCTCGCCGTACGCGTGACCGGCATCGGCGTCTACGGTCCGGGCCTGACGAGCTGGGAACAGGCCGGCACACTGCTGCGCGGCGGACAGGCGCCGGCCGCGACCGAGGCGCCCAAGCCGGCACCGCCGCTGCTGCCGGCAGCCGAACGCCGGCGCGCGCCGGATACCGTGCTGTATGCGGCCCAGGCCGCGGCCGAAGCCTGTGCGATGGCCGCGACAGATCCGGCACTGCTGCCCTGCGTGTTCAGTTCCACCCAGGGCGACATCGCGATCACCGATTACATGTGCACGACCCTCGCGAGCACGCCGCGCGAGCTGTCGCCGACCAAATTCCACAATTCCGTGCACAACGCCGCCGTCGGCTACTGGAGCATCGCGACCGGCTGCCGTGCGCCGTCGACGGCGCTGAGCGCCTGGATCGACAGCGTCGGCGGCGGACTGTTCGAAGCGGCCGTGCAGGCCGTCGACGGCGACGCGCCGGTGCTGTTCGTCGCCTATGATGCGGCCGCTGCCGGACCGCTGCGCTCGGTCGTGCCGTTCGACTGCGGCTTCGCGGTCGCCCTGGTGCTGGCGCCGGCGAGCAGCGGCAGCGGTGCGCAACTTCGGCTGCGCCGCGCCCAATCGGCCGATGCGCCGACACCCGCTGCCGACTGGATGCAGGCGCTGTCCGTGCGCAACGCCGCCGCGGCCGGTCTGCCGTTGCTGCAGGCGCTGGCCGGTGCCGGACCGCGCGATCTGCATCTGCGTGCCGGCGGTCGGTTCGCGCTGCACGTGCAGGTGATGCCGTGAACACGCTGCGCGCCGCGGTACTGATTCCCTGCCTCAACGAAGAGCGCGCGATCCGCGCCATCGTCGAAGGCGCGCTGCACTACACGCCGCACGTCATCGTCGTCGACGACGGTTCCAGCGACGGTACGATCGCCGCGCTGGCCGGATTGCCGATACAGCTGATCCGCCACGA
>Ga0247822_10002727_pt1 | contig 11366 bp, 11 predicted proteins | sample 13C_Cellulose_Da_FD_192423 | JGI IMG/M metagenome (GOLD analysis project Ga0247822, IMG submission 192423) | Soil microbial communities from agricultural site in Penn Yan, New York, United States - 13C_Cellulose_Day30 | ecosystem: Environmental > Terrestrial > Soil > Agricultural land | place...
GAATCCCTCCAGCATATGGCTGGCGGCGGTGGTCTGCACGCCCTTGGTGCAGAACAGGTCCTTCATGCCGATCGGCACGCCGGCGAGGGGTTTCAGCGTCTCGCCCGCAGCGCGCGCGGCGTCGGCCGCCCTGGCCGCGGCGATGGCGTGATCGGGAGTCTCGACGATGAAGGCGTTGAGCTGCTTGGCGGCACTCACCTTGGCGACGAACGCGTCGGCGACCTCGACCGCGGAGAAGTCGCCCGAGCGGACGCCGTCGCGGATCGCCGCAACGCCGAGGGTGGTTACATCGGTCATTATTCGATCACCTTCGGCACGGTGAAGAAGCCATGCTCGGCGAGCGGGGCATTGGCGAGCACCTCGTCGCGGATGCCGCCGTCGGTGACGACGTCGTCGCGCAGGCGCAGCGTGTTGGGGATGACGGCGGTCATCGGCTCCACGGCCGAGGTATCGACCTCGCCGAGCTGCTCGATCCAGCCGAGGATGTTGTTGAGCTCGGGCACGAGGCGCTCGGCATCGCCATCGCTGATCGCGATGCGCGCGAGGCTCGCGACCTTCTTCACGGTTGCGGTATCTACGGACATGGAGGCGCGCCTAGCAGCGACGCCCCCATCGCATCAAGCGCGGTTATTCGAACGGGTCGCCGACAGGCTCGCCGCCGACGAAAATCTGGCGGCGTTCAACCTTGCGGATTTCGACTGCACCGGCGTTGAGCCCCGCAGCGGAACGGGTGCGGGCGACGGGGTCCGGCGCGGGCTTGGGCAGCTTTTCGCTCACAATCCATTTGTTGCCGGTCAGAACATAGCGGTCCGGACTCTGCGACGGACAGGAGGGGGGCGCAGGCAGGGTGATGATCGCGCCGCCGGTCTGCGGCGTGGCCGCGGGTGCCGGCAGGAAGCATGAATCGACGAGCAGGATCGCTTCTCGCCCGCCTGACAAGAACGTCAGCGTGCAGGGCTTGCCGCGGCACTGCCAGTTGCCCGCAACGGCCTCGCGCATTTCGGGCGGGAGCGTGGTTCCGGCTGGCAGGATACGCAGCGTCTTGTCGAGCGCTTCCTCGCGCACCGCCTGCTGGCCATCGGGGGCGTCCCAGCGATCCTTGGCGGCGAATGCCTCGTTCGCCTTGGTGCGGATCGCTGAGATGGCCGACTTCTTGAGCCGTTCGAGTTCGCGGCGCCCCGGTTCGCCAAAGTCGAACGCGAGCGCGCGCCAGTCGAACTTCTCGGGCGTTGTCCGCCCCGATTCGAGTCGCGCGACCTGATCGCGGGTCGAAATCGCGTTGAAGCTCACGATCGGGGTCGCGAGCAACAGCGCGACGCCGCAGGTGATGATCGCGAGGTTGAGATTGGCGGCGCGCGCCTTCTCCGCCCAGCGCGCCCTGCCCCGGATCACGCTGACGAGATAGGCAACGGCCACCACGCCGGCGAGAATCACGAAGGTCAGCGCCCACAGCCGCTCGGGCGTGAAACCATATTGGCCGATGCGCAGACCCGTGGCGATTGCGGCGATGCCTGCGAGCGGGAAGATCACTACTGCGAGGATCATCGCCGCCCAGCGCAGGACACGGTTGCGCGGCGCGTCATCGGCGCCGTTGCCGATCACCGCATTGACCAGCAGCAGCGCGCCGAGCGTGCAGCCGAGCAGGATCGGGGTGGTCGACTTGGTCGCGTCCCAGAGCGGCTGGAGTCCGGTGAAGGGCAGCGCAAGCAGGAACAGGCCAAGGCCGATCGCCAGCACCGGTGCGAGCACGCCCAGCACCAACATCGCGACATTCTGAAGCAGCGAGACGATCCGGCTATGCTCGCGCAGCAATGCGAGACCGACACCGAAGGCGAGGCCGACCAGCGAGCGCCAGAACCATTCCTTCTCGAGCAGATCCTTGAGAAACTCGATCCCGATCAGCTGGAACAGCGCCGCCAGCAGGAAGGACAACAGCATCGTCACCCCGACGAACGCCCAGCCCAGGCACCACAGGATCGCGTTGGTCCAGGCATGGTCATAGGCCAACGGGTAGGAGATCGGCCGGAAACCCGATTCGCGTCCCGCCTGGAACAGCGGCGCGGCGATGCCGATGGCGAGCGCGAGGCTGAACACGCGCCACCCCTCGGTGCTGCTCCAGCCCGACGTCGCGCCGTTGAAATAGAGGATCAGCGCCGCGACCACCCCGCAGCCGAGCGCGAAGGCAATCGATCGGCGCAGATCCGCGCGCACCACGACGAACCCGAACACCAGCGCCGAGACGCTGACGAAGCTCAGCAGCGCAAGCCGGATCGCGCTGATCTGGGGCTGATAGTCCGAACCGATGATCCAGTGCGCCACCAGCCCGGTGACAAGGCCAAGCCCCGCCAGCAGGAACGGCAGGAGCGGCCAGCGCTCGTCCTGATCCTCAATGCGAATCGTCATGCGCCTGCCCTCTCCCTCGGTGCTGCGTCATCAAGGTTGCATCCTTCGCAACCATCGCGCAACGGAACGCGATTGCCCGGCAGCGCCTTATGCTGCATTGCACAATAGGAGCCCATGGTGGCGCGCAAGTTCCTTTACGTCGTGGCGGTGTTGATCGTGCTCGCACTTGCAGCAGTCTTTGCCTATCGGATCTGGGGTGCCGAGCTGCTGCGGCAGGCGATGGTGCCGGGCGGCCGATTCGAATCGCACGCGGCGCTCCCCGCCGACAGCTACAAGCGCGCCGAAATGTGGCTGGCGCGGCCTGACAAGGCCGGCAATCCGGCGCTGTGGGTCCCTGAGGGCTTTGCGGCGGCGAAGGACCCGGCGGCAGCAGTCTTCTTCATCCACCCGACATCCTATCTCAATCGCGCGCACTGGAATGCGCCGCTGGACGACAAGGAAGCCAATGACCGCGCCGCGTTGTTCCTGCGCGGACAGGCGAGCGCATTCAATGGCGCGGGTGCGGTATGGGCGCCGCGCTATCGCCAGGCGACCTTTGGCGCCTTCCTGACCAGCCAGGCCGATGCGCAACAGGCACTCGACCTGGCCTATCGCGACGTTTCGGCGGCGTTCGATCAGTTCCTTGCCGAGGCTGGCGACCGGCCGATCATCCTGGCCGGGCACAGCCAGGGCGCGCTGCACCTGACCCGCCTGCTGCACGACCGGGTGGCGGACAAGCCGCTCGCGAAGCGGGTGATCGCGGCCTATGTCGTCGGCTGGCCGGTATCGTAGACCGCTGACCTGCCGCGGCTCGGCCTCGCCGAATGCACCGCGGCGGATCAGACCGGCTGCATCCTGTCGTGGCAGAGCTTTGCCGAGCCGGCCGACCCCTCGCTGCTGCTCGATACCTTCGATGGCTCGAACGGGTTCACCGGCGCGGCGCGCGCGGGAACCCCGATGATCTGCACCAACCCGATCACCGGCACGCCGGGCAGGAACGCCGAGGCGAAGGCCAACCTCGGCACCCTCGTCCCCTCCTCCGATTTCTCGAGCGCCGTGTTGCAGAAGGGCATGGTCGGGGCGCGGTGCGACAAGCGCGGCGTGCTGACGATCGGCGATGCGCCCGAGGGGGTCGGCGGACAATATGTGCTGCCGGGCAACAACTATCATGTGTTCGACTATTCGCTGTTCTGGGCGAATGTCCGCGCCGATGCCGAGCGGCGGCTGAAGGCGTTCAAGCCATGATCACCACCGACCGCGACGCCTTTCGCGAGGCGCTGCCGCAGGGCGGGCGGCTGCTGGGACTGGACGTCGGCACCAAGACGATCGGCACCGCGCTGTGCGATGCGGGCTGGTCGTTCGCCAGCCCTGCACTGCTGGTCAAGCGGACCAAGTTCACCGTGGACAAGGCCGCGCTGGCCGCACTGATCGCCGAGCAGCAGGTCAAGGGGCTGGTGATCGGCCTGCCCCTCAATCTCGACGGCACCGACAGCCCGCGCACCCAGTCGACGCGGGCCTTTGCCCGCAATGTCGAGGATCTGGGCCTGCCCGTGCTGCTGTGGGACGAGCGCTGGTCGACCGCGGCGGTCGAGCGGCAGATGATCGCGGAGGACCTGTCGCGCGCCAAGCGGGCGGAGCGCGTGGACAAGCTTGCCGCCAGCTACATCCTGCAAGGGGCGATCGACGCGCTCGCCACCGGCTGAACGGTTTCCGAGGTTACAATGTTGCACAAGCGCGCCGGAACGGGCAGCGTCGCGCAACTTCACAGACTCGGGGGTCTTCATGCGCCAGTTGCTTCTCGCCGCCACGTTCCTTGCCGTTCCCGTTGTGACACCGGTCGCGCTGGCGCAGGACAAGCCCGTAGCGGCGAAGGACGGCCCCCTGTCCGCCAAGGCGGAAGCCGACGCCGCTCAGGTCCGCGCCCCGGTCGAGGAACAGAGCGCGGTGAGCAAGGGCAGCGTGACGGTGGGCGGCCAGCGCATCGCCTATACCGCGACCGCGGGCACGCTGACGATCCGCGACGACGAGGCCAAGCCGTCCGCGAGCTATTTCTACACCGCCTACACCAGGGACGGTGGCGGCACCGACCGGCCGGTCACCTTCTTCTACAATGGCGGCCCGGGATCGCCGACGATCTGGCTGCACATGGGCAGCTTTGCGCCGGTGCGCGTGACCACCGCCAATCCCGAATATATCCGCCCCGCCCCGTACGGCTTCGGCCCGAACCCCTATTCGCTGATCGACAAGAGCGACCTCGTCTTCATCGACATGATCGGTGCAGGCTGGTCGCGGCCGCTGGGCGAGAAGAGCGGCAAGGACTTCTGGGGCGTCGATCAGGACGCCGAGGGCTTTGCGCGGGCGATCACGCGCTACATCACCAAGAACAACCGCTGGCGCAGCCCCAAGGTGCTGTTCGGTGAGAGCTACGGCACGCTGCGCAACCCGGTGGTCGCGGCGAAGCTGGAGCAGGCGGGCGTCAGCCTGAACGGCATGGTCCAGTTCTCGACGATCATGAACTATGGCGTGCGCCAGTCGGGCTACGACCAGAATTACCTGACGCTGTTCCCGACGATGGCGGCGACGGCCTGGTACCACAACCGCCTGCAGAACCGCCCGGCCGACCTGCGTACCTTCCTTGACGAGGTGCGCGGCTTCACCACCGGCGCCTATGCCGCGGCGCTTGCCAAGGGATCGAACATTCCGGCGGAGGAGAAGCAGGCGGTCGCAAGGCAGATGGCGGGCTATATCGGCCTCAGCGAAGCCTTCATCCTGCGCGCCGACCTGCGCATCGACCTGTCGCACTTCCAGACCGAGCTGCTGCGCGACCGGCGGCTGGCCGCGGGCCGGCTCGATTCGCGCTACACGCTCAACATGACCGACGCCAATGCGGACAGCCCGGGCGACGACCCGTCCTCGACCGCGATCTCCGGCGCGTTCGTCGCGACGTTCCAGGACTATGCGACGCGAGTCCTGGGCTTCAAGACGGACCTCACCTATCGCATGACCGCGCGCGGACCGGGGTTCAACTGGGACTGGAACCACCGCGCGCCCAACGCCAACCAGCCGCAGACCACGCCCAATACTGGGCTCGACCTCGCCTGGACGATGCGCACCAACCCCTATCTCAAGGTGATGTTCGTCAACGGCTATTACGACTTCGCCACCCCCTTCTTCGGCGCCGAGTTCGATGCGTCGCACATGCTGCTCGACGAAGCGCTGCAGCGGAACATCGACTTCACTTACTATGAAGCGGGGCACATGGTGTACCTAAACCCCGACGAGCTGGCGAAGATGCATGCCGACCTTGGCCGCTGGTACGACAAGGCGCTGGCCGCCCCTGCCCGCCCGGCGCCGCGGCCGGCGACGCAGCCCGGAGACTAGGCGGACGGCGGGCCGTAGCGGTTGGGGCCGGGCGTGCCGTTCCTGGTGGTGAAGAACACGAGCAGTGCGATCGTCGCGAGATAGACGACGTTGTTGGCGAACAGCAGGAAGAAGAGCTGGAAATCGGGAACAGTGGCCCAGCTCCTGAACAGCTGAGGCATCAGCCAGAACCCGGCCAGAAGGAAGGGGATTGGCAGCAATGCCCAAAGTCCGGTTCGTCCGCTGTCATGCAGGCGGCGCGTCAGCGCGGCACCGAGGAGCAGGATCGCAATCACGCCAAATGCAGCGGCAAGGGTGATGAACGGGAGCAGCGCCGGGACCAGTTCCGGGTGATGCCCCTCGACCCGCACCGAATAATGACCCGGGCCGACCGAGCGGGTGACGAGCTCGGGATTTTCGCGCGCAATCCGTTCGACGCCCGCGAACCAGTCGCTCAAGACGAATCGCCCGGCGAGGCTGAAGCCGACGAACAGTGCAAACAGCACTGTCCCCGCCCATGCCCAGAACTGATCCACCGTCTCACGCCCGGAAAAGCGGTGGAGGCTGGTCAGGTGACGCCGCAAGTTCGCGAGATAGGTCTTCATTGCCTGTCAGCGTCCCGTAACCGAAACGATTGGTCAAGCGGCTTGCACCCCCCGCCCATGCCCGCTAACCGCAGGCTTTAATGCAACCGCCGATCGATCATCGCCCCGGCGCCCAGATTCAGGGGCGCGCCGTGTTTCCGCACGCGCACCTGACGGGTATTTCCGGGCTTCAGCCGCACGAGATCCTGTTCCTCCTCGACGAGGCCGAACAATGGATCGAAGCCAATCGCAGCCGCGCCAAGAGCGATCACCGGCTCGCCGGCCTGACCCAGATCAACGCCTTCTTCGAGAACTCGACGCGGACGCTGCTCTCGTTCGAGATCGCGGGCAAAAGGCTGGGCGCGGACGTGGTCAACATGCACGCCGCCCAGTCGAGCGTGAAGAAGGGCGAGACGCTGATCGACACGGCGATGACGCTGAACGCGATGCGCGCCGACGTGATCGTGATCCGGCATATGAGCTCGGGCGCGGTGCAGTTGATCGCCGACAAGGTCGACTGCCCGGTGCTCAACGCCGGCGACGGCAGCCATGAACACCCCACGCAAGCGCTGCTCGATGCGCTGACGATCCGGCGCCGACGCGGCAGCATCGCGCACCAGCGCGTGGTGATCTGTGGCGACATCCTGCACAGCCGTGTCGCGCGTTCGAACATCCTCGCGCTCACCGCGCTCGCCGCCGAGGTGCGCGTGGTCGCCCCCTCCACGCTGATGCCCGCGGCGATCGAGAAGATGGGCGTCACCCCGTACACCGACTTCGATGCGGCGCTGGAAGGCGCGGACGTGGTGATGATGCTCCGCCTGCAGAACGAGCGCATGTCGGGCGCCTACATCCCGTCGACGCGCGAATATCACCTCAACTACGGCCTCACCGAAGAACGATTGAAGCGCGCCAAGCCCGATGCGCTGGTGATGCACCCTGGTCCCATGAACCGCGGGGTCGAGATCGACTCGTCGGTCGCCGACATGCCGGGCCGCTCGGCGATCACCGAGCAGGTCGAGATGGGCGTGGCGGTGCGCATGGCCTGCCTCGACGTGCTGACGCGGCGCGCGCGCGGCGTGGAGGGCTGGGCATGAACCTGATCTTCAAGAACGCCCGGCTGGTCTGCCCGGAGGGCGGCGAATATGCCGGCGAGCTCTATGTCGCCAACCACGAGATCGCCGCCAAGGCACCCGAGGGTGCCCAGGTCGTCGATTGCGGCGGTCGGCTGCTCGCCCCCGCCCTGATCGACCTTGGTGCCTTTGCGATGGACAAGGCGGCGTGCCGCGCCGGCGGGATCGCGCGCATCGGGCTGATGCCCGACCAGTCGCCGGTGCTCGACGGCCCCGGTATCGTCCAGCGCGCCGCCGACATGGGCAAGCCCGAGCTGTGGGTCCATCCGATCGCCGCCGCCACCCGCGGGCTGGAGGGCAGCGACCTCGCCGAGTTCGCGATCAATGCCGAAGCCGGCGCGCGCGCAGTGTCGACCGGACGGCGCTGGATCGCCGATTCGGGGGTGATGCGCCGGGTGCTTGCCTATGCGCGCGATTGCGGCCTCACCGTCATCGCCCATGCCGAGGATAGCGGGCTGGCGGGGCAAGCGGTCGCGACCGAGGGCGAGACTGCGACCCGGCTGGGCCTCCCTTCCGCCCCGGCAGTCGCCGAAGCGCTGGCGATCGCACGCGACCTGATGCTGGTCGAAGAGACCGGCGCCGCGATCCATTTCCGGCAAGTGACCACAGCGGCGGGCTTCGAGCTGATCCGCCGCGCCAAGGAACGCGGCCTGCGCGTCACCTGCGGCATCACGCCGGCGCACCTGCTGCTGTCGGACATCAATGTCACCGACTTCCGCACCTTCGCCCGTCTGTCGCCGCCGCTGCGCGACGAGGGCGACCGGCAGGCGGCACTCGCGGCGCTGGCAGACGGGACGATCGATATCCTCTGCTCGAGCCACGACCCCCGCGGGCCGGAGGAGAAGCGCCTGCCCTTCGCCGATGCGACGCCGGGCATGGCGGGCGCCGAGACGCTGCTGACACTGGGCCTCGGCCTGGTCCGCGACGATCGTATCGCGCTCGACCGCCTGTTCGCACTGGTTGCGAGCAATCCGGCAAAACTGCTTGGGATCGAAGCCGGAACGCTCGCGCCGGGCATGCCTGCCGACCTCGTCCTGATCGATCCCGGTGCGCCGTGGCAGATCAGTTCGGACCGGATGGCGGGCAAGGCAGGCAACACGCCGTTCGACGGCCTGCCCGTTCAGGGCAAGGCGACCCGTCTGTTCAAGGGCGGCGCCGAGATCGCCTGAAACGAAAAAAGGCCGGGCAAGCACCCGGCCTTTCCCCCTTTTCGTTGAAGCGCGGGTTCAGCGCGAAGCGACCTGCGTCCGCGCGGGCCTGGCCCAGCTCGCAGTCTTGTCGCCGGCGCCCGAACGGACGAAGCAATTGCCGCCGCCCGCGCGCACCTTGCGGCACAGCGTATCGGCACCCGCACGGTCAAAGCCACCGACGGCGAGCCGCTGGAAGCTGCCCGCGCCGGTCGAAACGCTGGCGCTCGACGGCGTCATGCCCTTGAGCGCCGGGGTACGGCGCACCGCGCGGCCCCATGCGTCCTGAGCAACGCCGGCATTGTCATAGGCACCCAGCTGGACAAACCAGCTGCCCTTGCCGGGCTTGAACTCGTCGACCGGCACCTTGACCGCGATCGCAAGCGGCTTGCGTGCGCCGGCGTCCATCCGGGCCACCGGAGCCACCGCAGGCCTAACCGCACGCACCGGGAGCGCCTGAACGACTTCCTGGCGCGGACCGAACACGATCTGCGTACCGCCAGGCGCAGTGATCGCGGGTGCGATCTCGGCACCGGTCATCGCGGTGTCGACGGCGGTCGCGGGCGCGGCGACAGCCGAAGCCGTCGCGACACCCGTGTCGGGCATATAGTTCTCGACCGGATCGGCGACCTGCTGCGCGGCGACCGCGGTGGTCATGGAACGGGCGAGCGCAAGCTGCTCGGGCTGGCCGCGATCGGCGGCGGGCGTCACGCCCAGCAGCGACGCGACCTGATCATAGGCGTTCTGCGGGCGCGAGAAGCTGGCCCATTGCATCAGCCGCGCATCGAGCTTGTCAGGCGAAAGATCGACGCCCGCAACCGCCCGCGCCTGCTGCCATTGGCCCGCCAGCGCGAAGCTCAGCGCCAGGTTCTGCCGCGTCTTGGCGTCGGCGCCCGGCTGGCGTGCGGCGTCGGTCAGCAGCGTGACTGCCGTCGCAGGATCGCCGGCCAGCGCGATGGCAAGGCCGCGGTCACTGGCAGGGATGGTGTTGGCATGAGTCTCGAGCGTCTGGCGCGCGGTGCTCCACTCGCCGACCGCGATCTGCGCGAGCGCCAGATTGAGCGCCGTGCGGCCATTGGCCGGATCGAGCGACAGCGCCTCGTTGAGCGCCTGCGCCGCCGAGACGAAGCGCCCGGCACGCAGATAGCTCTCGCCCAGCAGCTGGCGATATTCGCCATTCTTGGGGTCGAACGCGACCGCCGCTTCGGCATGGGTCACGGCCTTTTGCGGATTGTCGCCCTTGATCGCCTTGCGTGCGGCCTGGGCTTCCTTCGCGGCCCGCTTCGCGTCCTGCGCGACGGCGTCGCTGGCGACGGCGAGACCACCGATCAGCGACGGGCCGCCGACGACCGGCGCACCAAGGACCAGGGCGGAAACCCCGATGGTGAGAAAACGACGTGCGTTCATGGCTCCAATCCCCCCGGTCAGCGAGCCTTGCCCGCCGGGAGCTGGCCAGCCAGCGCCGCGACTTCGGGCAATGTATCGAGAAACGCGTCCAGTGCTTCGGTCACGAGCAGTTGGGCCGACCGGCCCGACAGCGCCGAAGCGAGACGCAGCTTGAGATGACGTTCGGTGTCGAGACGCAGCGTGAAGGCAGCCTTGCCCTTCTTCGACGCGACCTCGCGGCCGATGCGCGCGGCAGTCGCGGTCGAAACGGGGCGCTGTGCGGGCGCTTCAGGCTCGGGCGCCGCGCTGACCGCTACCGGGGCGGGCTGCGCGACCGGTTCCGGCTGAGCGACGGGCTCGGGAACCGGCTGTGCCTGCACCGGCGGAACCGGCGGCTGCGGCTGCGGCTGCGGCGCGAACTCCTCGACCAGCGCATTGCGCTGGGCAAGCACCGGCGGCATCTCGTGCGTCACGGGCTGCGCGGACTCGAAGCCCTCGAACCCCATGTCGTTCCAGCCGAGATCGTCGAGCGAGGTGCCGGGGTTGAGACCGACGAAGCCCTGCGGGCGCATCGCGGGACGGGCCTGACCCTTGCGGGCCAGCAGGCCCGAGGAGAGCGAGGCGGCGGGTTTGGCGGAGCCGAACATCAGCTCACCACCCGGCGGCCGAAGCCACCCTGCGGACGCCCGGTGAACGCGACATGGGTCGCGGCGGGCGCAGTGAACACGGTGCGGCGGAAATTCTTCTCGAGACGGTCGTTGATGTACGACCACAGGGCAGTAACCTCGAGCGAGGACTTGCCGTTGGGATCGATCTCCATGACCGTCCGGCCGTCGATCATCGACGAGGCGAAGTCGGTGCGCTGATGCAGCGTCACCGGTGCGACGGTGCCGTGCTGCGACAGCGCAACCGCGGCTTCGCTGGTGATCTTGGCCTTCGGCGTCGCGGCGTTGACCACGAACAGCAGCGGCTTGCCCGCGCGGTCGCAGAGGTCGACCGTAGCGCCGACCGCACGCAGATCGTGCGGCGACGGGCGCGTCGGAATGACGATCAGCTCGGCGACCTGGATCACGCTCTGGATCGCCATGGTGATGGCCGGCGGCGTATCGATCACGGCGAGGCGGAAGCCCTGCTGGCGCAGCACTTCGAGATCCGCGGCGAGCCGGGCGACCGTGGTCTGCGCGAAGGCGGGGAAATCCGTCTCGCGCTCGTTCCACCAGTCCGACAGCGAACCCTGGGGATCGATGTCGATCAGCACGACCGGGCCATGGCCCGCGCGCTGCGCCTGCACCGCAAGGTGCCCGCTGAGCGTGGTCTTACCCGATCCGCCCTTTTGT